>Ga0185299_10000058_pt1 | contig 334415 bp, 303 predicted proteins | sample PaiPotPPA55metaG_FD_128002 | JGI IMG/M metagenome (GOLD analysis project Ga0185299, IMG submission 128002) | Iron sulfur acid spring bacterial and archeal communities from Banff, Canada, to study Microbial Dark Matter (Phase II) - Paint Pots PPA... ...
GTATTATGTAAAGTGTGCGCCCGGCAACTGCACCGTTAGCTAATAACCTCGACCGATCCCGCTGGCGCCCACTCCTGAATTCCCCGGTCTAAAGTAGCCAACTTTCCTTTGTTATGGATCGCAAGCGCCACCAGATAGGCATCGGTAATCTGTCTGTGGCCGGTTAACGCGGCGGGCATTCGTTCGAGGGCTTCACCCACTCCGATGGAATCACTCCAAAATCGATGTCCCGGAACGTCCACATTGCGGACGAGGACCTGCAACGCGCCGGAGGGCGCGAGCGCCCGCTCGGAGAACGCCGGATTGGACAAAACCCTTACCAGCGCCGCTTGCGTAATCGGACAACTCGCCCAGCCGTGTTGCGCATGCCGCGCAAACCACCGCCCGGCCTTTTCGTGCGCCGCATGCTCCGGCCATGCCAATGCGACGAGAACGTTGCCGTCGAGCAAGTACGCCAACACTAAATCTCATCCTCTAGCAATTGCTTCACTCGTTCGCTGGAGATCTTCTTGCCCCCTTTAGGCAAGACCACGCGGCAGAAGCCGTTAACCAGTTCCATCTGCACAGGGGCATTCGCTCCCCGCCGGACGAGTTCCGACGCAGCCTTGCCCAGGGCCAGCGAGCGCGCTTCGGAGTACTCCCGCACGAGCTTCAGTGCGTCATCATCAAGATTCAACGTGGTGCGCATAATACAAATATGATGTCATTGCACGCCATGTGATGTCAATATGTTCAGGAAAGCATCAACTGCGACAAAGTGATGCTGTAGCGAGATATGCCATTTTAAGGCTGTTCGAGTGATTTTCCTGACCGCTAACAGCTGAGAACTGCCCTCCTACATCTTGTACTTACCCAAATCCTCGTCGTTCAGCCCATCCAGATATTTTCGCAGTTCTTCCGCGGTCGCGCGATCCGACATGTTTGCTGCTTGCTTCGAATTCTTCAGCACGATCTCATCCACGAATATCGGACAATCCACCCGCAGCGCCAGCGCCAGCGCATCCGACGGACGCGAGTCCACGCTCACCACCTCGCCCCCGCGCTCCAGCCAGATCACCGCGTAAAACGTATCTTCCCGCAACTCCGTCACCACCACCTTGTGCACCTGCGTCTCCAGCCCAGTCAGCACATTCTTAATCAAATCATGCGTCATCGGACGCGGCGTGCTCACCTTCTCCATTTCCAGCGCAATCGCATTCGCCTCGTAAACCCCCACCCAAATCGGCAGCACACTCTCGCCCGCCACATCCTTCAAAATCACAATCGGCATATTACTAACCGGGTCCATAAGTAAGCCGCGGATCGTCATTTCTACTTCCATATCGGACTCCTTCAAGTGATGCTTTAAGCTCGTCCTACTGCGCGTGCCTCGGTCTTCGCTTTTTTATACCACCAATTCGCCCAGGAGGCTGTTGGGAAAACTTGTGGTTGCCCTCACCTCGACGTAGCTTCCTACGGCAAGAGATGCGTCTGGGGGCGCGGTAAAGTTGAGGGTCTTGTTTTGGCTGGTGCGGCCCATCCACTGCGCGCGGGCTTCGTTTCGTCCTTCAACCATTACTTCGCATACGGTTCCTATGTACTTCTTGTAGCTCGCGGTTTGTATTGCGCGCTGGTGTAAATTGACGACTTCAAGCCGGCGGATTTTCTCTTCGTCCGGGATGGCGTCTTCCATTGCCAACGACGGAGTATTTGGCCTGGGGGAATATTTGAATGCGAACACCGCATCGTAGCCGACCTCATCCAGCAACGACAAAGTCTCGGCGAAATCTTCTTCGGTTTCTCCAGGGAAACCGACGATGATGTCGCTGGTGATGCTGATCTCGCGTTTCGCCGACTTCATCCAGGCAATGCGTTCGAGATATTGTTCGCGCGTGTAGAGCCGCTGCATCGCGTTGAGCACGCGGTCCGATCCACTTTGCACCGGGAGATGCACGTGATCGCAAAGCGTCGGCACCGCATCGATCGCATCAATAATGTCGCGTCCAAAATCGCGCGGATGCGAAGTCGTGAACCGCACGCGGCGAATCCCTGGGACTTCCGCCACCGCTGCCAGCAGTTCCGCAAACGTTTTCTTTCCGCCCGGCTTCCCTGCCGGATCTTTATAAGAATTCACGTTCTGCCCGAGCAATTGAATTTCCGTATAGCCCAGATCGGCCATCTGGCGGGCTTCGGCGAGCACCGACTCCGAAGTCCGGCTGCGTTCCTTGCCGCGCGTGAACGGCACCACGCAGTAGGAGCAAAACTTGTCGCAGCCTTCGATGATGGTGATGTATCCGCGATGCGGATTCGTGCGCGCGGTAAATTCAGTCTCGAAGCAGTCTTCGGTTTGGCGGTCGTCGAGTCCGGTGATGCGGATCAGGCTTACGGGCTCCGGCTTACGGGCTTCGGGCTGTTGGCTCGCGGAGTTCGCTGCCTGCGGTCCTGCGCTTTCTAGCTCCGCCAACATCTTCGGCAGGTTGCGATAGCTCGCCGACCCGCACACCAGCGAAACATAGGGCGCGCGCTCGAAAATCTTTTCGCCTTCCTGTTGCGCCACGCAGCCCAGCACGCCAAACTTTTTGCCCTGCTTCTGATACTTCTTGTAATCGCTAAGCCGGTTGAAAACTTTCTGCTCCGCCTTGTCCCGTATGGAGCAGGTGTTGTACAGCACCAACCCAGCCTCCTCCACCGTTTGCACCTGCCGGTACCCCTCATGCACCAGCGTGCCAATCACCTTTTCCGAGTCATGCACATTCATCTGGCAGCCAAAGGTTTCCAGGTAAAAGGTCTTCTGAGGGGCGGTGGACATAAAGCCAGTATAAGCGATGCTCGTGTGGGTCGGACACTCCTGTCCGACGCTTTTGACGTTGGGTTTGGGGTTGCTCTTAGGTCTGCCGCCGAGCCTGGCTGGTGCCTACGTCCCTATGTATTCCCCAACAACAGCCTGCGCGGTGGCAGCCACAGAGGTAAATTTCTGGTCGAAGTGCGCAAGGAGCATCTCAATAAGCCGACCGTGGTAGACGGCATACACCTCTGCCGTCATCGGTACGGACTGCTGCCCCAGGATTTTGAAAACTAGGGTGCCCATTTCGACAGAGGGGCGAAACCATGCCTTGTTTTTCCACTGCGGAGGTGAATGGGTGAGATCTCCATCCTTGTCCAGCAACCACGTCTGAACGGTCGCGGCTCGAATAGCCGCCTTTATTTCGTCAAGCAACTGCTGGGGATTGTTACAAGAAGCTCTTACAGCCATTGTATTCCCTCACCTCACTCTACAGGTGGACTCAGCTTGTTGGAATCGGGAGTGCTGTCAGCTACAGCCACCGGTTGCTTCAAATCGGATGCGTTAGAACCCTTCAGTGCATCTGCTCGCTCCGTCTCGGTTCGCATTGATTTGAGCAAAACCGCTCGAAGGGCGGCAATTTCATCCGCAGCGCGTTGACTCACCTCTTCCAGCACGTCGTCACGAATCTCTGCGGAAGTGAACTCTTTGGCCGCCGTAGGAAGTTCTCGGAGTTGTACATGTAGAATTTCTGCTCCGTAACGCGGGTAAACTCTTCCAAGAGTTCGGGCAGAGGGCCCACTCTGCGTCCTCGCTCAAGAAGCCACCAATCTTCCTTAACATCATCAATAACGAGAATAAAGCCCTTTTTCTCTTCTTTTGCCATTTCCATCAGTTGTTGCCATGCAATGTAATCCCCACACGCATCCGGAAAGCCCTTCTCCTTCGCGTCTGCGAAGCCCGGCGGAATGCGCTTGTCGTACCTCGCTTGAGCCTCTGTCTCCATTCGCAAGCGTTCCTCAGGCGTTGGACATCTGCCAACTTTGCCTTCGAATATATCGAACATTCGGTCCGCGTACGGGTCGGAGCCGACTAATTTTTCCATGGCTTTCCGGTTCTTTTCGAGTTCATCCCTAATCGCCTGAAATGCGCGAGTAGATTTCTTGGAAAGAAATGGATGGTCTCTCGTCGACGCGATCTCATCCTTGATTTTGCGTAGCGAGTCCTCAACCCTCAGATAATTGTGGACCTGTTTTACGATTACGCTGCTCCGATTGCGCGCGAACTCGAGGCCGAACTGGTGCGGTAACCGGACCCGCTCCCCGTGTTTCTCAATGAATGCGACGAGGTCGTCTCGGGTTTTCTCTGAGTAACCATACACGTTGAGCAGCACGCTGGCGTCGAAGCTCAGCCGTCCCTGTTGCCACAGCTGGCTCAATTCGTCTCTAGTCGGCCTGAAGTATTGGTGAAAGGCCTTTCTCATCGAACACTAATATTACAGTTGTGCTCTTGGGGTCGCAAGGATGACCATCTCCGGTGACGTTGGGTCCGGGGTTTCCAACTTCAACGGTGGCGTCAGCCAAGACAACCCAAGGTCAAAGGCGTCGGACAAGAGTGTCCGACCCACACGGGCAACCCCAACAGCAAGGGCAACCGCGAGTTCAACAGCAACGTCAAAAGCGTCGGACAGGAGTGTCCGACCCACACGGTTTGCCTCACTTACCTGCTGCTGGCTCGACCCAGAGCCACTTATAGTCTTCCGGTCTCTTCACCAATCCTCGGCGCACGGGATTTTGGCGAAGGTATTCCAGCTTTTCATCGAAGCTTTCCTGCGAGCGCAGGACATGATCGAAGGATTCTTCCTGCCAGACTGGGCCGCTGGATCCCAGGAGTTTATTCACGCTTCGGGCGGAAGTGCCTTTGATCAGCTTCAGAATTACAGGCAGAGAATACGGCCAGTCTTTTTCATCTCGCAGCGGAGTCAGCAAGACATGCACATGATCTGGCATTACGACTGCGGCGTGAAGGTCGTAGCGTTTGGTGTTGTCATGCAGGCAGTGGTAGAGGATGGCATCCCGGGCTTCCGGAGTGAAGGCAACCTGATTCAGTCTGCAGAATGAGACGAATAAGGTTCGTCCTGCCTTCTGGTAGTGCGGGAGCATGCGGCGGTATTCGTATTTTCGCTCGAGAGTCTGTTTGGGCAATTGGGGTCACCGTTATAAGCAAAATCAAAGTCAAAAGCAAAGTCAAAGTCAAAAGCAAAGTCAAAGGCGTCGGACAAGAGTGTCCGACCCACACGGGCACATCCGACTTCAGCTTCGCAGTTGGTTTGGGGTTTGTCTGTGACTGATGAACAATTCTGTCAGTTCTTTGCAAAAGGTGGGATTCCACAAGCCTGGCCCCTTGGGACCTTGATTTCCTCCCAGTCGGACGCTAGCGCGACACAGCCGCTGCAAGAGGCTTGATGGCCCTGAGTTCCTTCGCATACTTCTTCTTGACCTGATGAACCGCAAAGGCATCTTGCAGGTTCAGCCAGAACTGCTCGGAAGTACCGAAATACCGGGCTAGACGAGCCGCCATTTCGGGAGTGATTCCCCGCTTCTCCCGAACAATGTCATTAACGGTAGGGGCGGAAACGCCCAGGTCCACCGACAACCGGTAAGCGGAAATGCCCATGGGCCGCAGAAACTCCTCCCGAAGCATCTCTCCGGGATGGACGGCCCAGCCTGCCGGACCCTCATTCTTGATACTCACGATTTTTTTCTCCATACTCATTCTTCTTCTGACACACCCACGATCTTTCATATACAAGATCTGTCATATACAAGATCAGTGGTAATCCGTTATCTCCACGTAGTGGGCGTCGCCGTTCCGCCACACAAAGCAAACCCGGAACTGATCGTTGATCCGAATGCTGTGCTGGCCTTTCCTGTTACCGTGCAGCTCTTCCAGCCGGTTTCCGGGAGGGATTCGCAAATCCTCCACGTTCACAGCTGAATGGACGGCAGCCAGCTTCCGCTTTGCCACGTTTCGAAGATTGGCCGGGGGCATCCCCTGGCTCTTTCCAGTGTCCCAGAACTCTTTCGTGTTCTTGTCCGCGAAAGATTTGATCACCGCATTGAATTTAATGAGTGTCGTTAATAATGTCAATCATTAAACCTCCGATCAGCCGCGCAGAGGACACACAGCGCAGTGCAGGCAGAGCTGCTTGCTGCGGCAAACGACGGGTACATCCCTCCAGCCCCGGGCCTTGCGCGGGCAATCGAGAAAACACCAGGCCTCCCGGTATTTTTCAAACGCCGGCTTCAAACCTCGACGAGTGTGGGGATAAAAATAAATCCCCTCACGCTTCCCGATCGCGTCGGCAGGAATGATGTACCAGATATTTTCCGGAACAACGTAGCCGGCCAGAAAATCAATATCTTTGCTCGTATACACGTGACCGTCGCTCCCCGTGGTTTTTATGCGGTAGCCGCTATCCTTCATCGAGCTGGCCGATTTAACCTGAATGCGCTGCAGCCCGTGGCCGGAGTCCACTGCGGAATCATAGCGATCACTGTTTCCCCACGGAATCAACACACTGAACCCGAGAAATTTGGCGCGAGCCACAAACGCGGCCTCCGCAGCCTCCCCGCTTCGCTGCCGTGGGCAACGTCCGGAGGCATGAATGGTAAGCGACATCTCCTGCCGCAAATTTTGCGAGTCGGAGTGACCCGGACTCGGTCTGCCCTCGCAATGTTTACGCGGCGAAAGAATCAGAATTGGATATTCAGCGTAATCCAAATCGTAAATATTTTCGTCCATATAAAAGAAAAAGGCGCAGCCAATGGGCCACGCCTGAGGAACGCTCCTTGTGAAATTTGTGGGTTGCAATATCCCGCTGCGAATGCCGGTGAAAACACAAACGGCGCAAACCCCGAAGGGCTGCGCCGCTGTTTCGACTCTGTAATCCTATTATATCATATTGCATAGGGTAACTGTGACAGGTTAGCTACATTTATTTCTCCCAACGAATCAACGACTTAATCAAAAATACGGGCATTCAGGGGCTTGACAGGATTTTGGCAGGATTGCGAAAAGGACCGATTTTCGGCAATGGGGCGGACGAACCCGTCCGCCCCATTGCTCTTGTGTGCTGACATGCGGGTTAGCGCCGAGTGTCGATGGTTTCTCCCCGCTCGACGTAAGCGACGAGCCATCCCATGACGCGCTTCCAGCCGTCGGAATGGCTGGCTGCGGCCGCGGGATCGCCCGCGAAACCTTCTTGGCGAATTCTTAAAAGCGTGCCGGTGCCGGCTCGCTCCGGGCCTTTCGGGTGCAGACCGTGGACGCTTTGCGGTTCGAGCTCCCAGCGGACGATGGTCTTGAGAGAGCCAGTCCAATCCGCAATCCAAGTGTAGACGAGCAGGCGCGGAGGATCGACTTCGAGATATTCACCGTCGATATGAAATTTTGTGCCGTCGACGCCGACACCGTCGCTGGACCACTTACCGCCGACGCGGACGTCGGCCTTCGAATCCGTAACGCGGTACATGTCGCTGGCGCCCCACCAGCGCTGCATTTGCTCGGGATCAGTGATGGCCTGGAAGACACGGGCGGGAGGAGCGGCGATGAAAATCTCGCCGGTGATTATGTTTTGATCGGGAGTGATTGCGACGGTTGCCATAACGCTTGCTCCTATTTGCCGGTGATTGTGGATTTAATGTTAGTCGTTGCCATGAAAACTCCAGCTGCGGGTTTAAGGAGAGCCCACTTCTCGCGAAGTACGCGAGAAGTGGGGCACCCAGATTTTCGCAGAAGATTTTCTTGCGCCTACTTTTGCGCTAACTCGCTGCGTTTCAGGTCGAAGAACTGCTTCATTTCTTTTCCCGGAGCTTGAAACGTCCAGTCTTCGGTATGGTGGTTGGGGTCGAGGATGGTGATTACGAGGCGCTGCATGTGACCGGGGCCCGCAGGGGAGAGATTGGTGGCGTCAAGGAAGTCGAAGGTGATGGTCTTGCCGTCGGGCGAGGAGGAGGCCGTCATGCGGGGCTGGTTGCCGGCGCCGCAGTAATGAGTCATGAGCAGGCGATCGGGGCCATCGAGGTGAAACATCGTAATCATGTTTTCGCGGTCCATGCCGTGGATCTCGCTCATCAGGGCGGAACCTCCGGCGGTGTCGCGGAACGAGACGTTGAGCGGTTTACCTTGAGAGGTCTTCCCTTCCCAGGAGCCGGAGAGGGATTTGAGTTGATCGAAAGATTTCTGCGCGGCGGATTGCGCGAAGGCGGCGGTTGCGGTGAAGGCAAGGATTGAGAGAGCGATGCGGATTGATTTCATGTTAGCGATTTCCTTTCGAGGGTTTCGTATTGGGTTTTGCGGCATGGGGCTGCGTGGTTTCCGTGGCGTACTCGGCTTCGACAAAAGTTTTCAGGTTGGTGAGGCTTAGCTTCCAGAAGTTGCGATATTGATCGAGCCAGCTGTCGACGGCGCGGAGAGGCTCGGGATTGAGTTGGTAGACGCGATGGCGTCCCTCGCGATGTTCGCGAACCAGATGAGCGCGGCGCAAGAGGCGGAGGTGCTTCGAGATGGCGGGACGGGAGACGGGGAAGGCTCCGGCAATTGTCCCGGCGGGCTGACCGCCGCGGCGCAGTAAATCGAGCACCGCCCTCCTCGTAGGATCAGCGAGCGCCTGGAAAGTGAGCTCGGGCGAATATGTAACCGATCGGTGACGCATAATGCGTAACCTTACAGTTACAGAATGGGGCTGTCAAGCAGAAATTTCTGGAGATGATGTGGCGATTGAGTTTTCTGCCGGCGAAGTGATCGAAGTAAATTCTCTTCCAGATCAAATCAGACGAAAATCAAGGTCAAGGTCAAAAGCGTCGGACAGGAGTGTCCGACCCACACGAGGTGACCAGATTCAGGAATGCCTGGTGGACGCGGGTGTCGGCGGAGAGTTCGGGATGGAAGGTTGAGGCCATGGCGGTTCCCTGCCGGACGGCAACGGGGTCGGCGCCTTCGGTGGCGATGACTTCGACGGCGGGGCCGACACGGGAAATCTTTGGGGCGCGGATGAAGACCATTTCGAGGGGCGAGTCGGGCTGCTTCTGGCCGGTTTGGTTCTGGTCGGTTTGGTTCTGGTCGGTTTGGTTCTGGTTAAGAGCGGCTGGTAGAAGCTTGCCTTGGCGGATGGAGCTGTCGAGCTGGCGTCCGTAGGCGTTGCGACGGATGGCAATATCGATTGCGCCGAGGCCGGCCTGCGTGGGGTTTTCAACTTCCGTGGCCAGCAGGATTGCGCCGGCGCAGGTACCGAAGGTGGGCTTCAGGCGAACGAACTGTTTCAGTTTTTCGAAGCCGTCCTCTCCCAGCAAATTCAGGAACGTGCCCGATTCCCCGCCGGGGATGATCAGGCCGTCGATTTCATCCAGTTGAGCGGGTTTTTTGACGAGCACAACTTTGGCGCCAAGTTCTTCGAGGCGGCGGCGGTGGGCGTCGAAATCGCCCTGGAGGGCCAGGACTCCGATGGTCATGAAGACAATTTTACCCGAAGGGATAAAAGTGAAAATCCCGCCCAAGCGGAACCTGGACGGGACATGCTTGCGATCTCACTGGTAGGAGAAGGTCAACTCGTCGAGGTACATGTTGTACTGGTCCTGGTTTTGATTGCCGTCCATTTGATAATTGATGGTGATCCCATACCAGCCCGGCGATGAACCGTGGCCAAATGTCCAGTTGAGAGTATGAGTGTCTCCGTTTAGCGTGATGGACTGATAGGTTAAATGATTGTCGGAAGTGCGCTGCACCTTGAGCGTCAGGTGATTCCACTGGTTGCTGTTCGGGTTGCAAGGGATCCCGGTCGGGATCCACTGGCCCTTCTGGTTATCAAAGACGTCCCACTGGTTACCGCCGGCTAGCCTGCACTCGTGGCCAAAGATGAAACCCATATTGTCGAAGTACTGATTGATGTCGAACTCCAAAGCCTGGGGAAGAGCGAGATTATATCCGAAGAAATAGACATCGTAAGTGAAGTTGTACAAGGTCGGGACCAGCTGTTGATTGGGGTCGGGCACGCCTTGCGAAGACGCAGTCCCGATCAAGTGGTTGTTCCACAACCCGTCAGAGAAAGGAGTCGTTCCTCCCACATTAAATTCGGAGGCGTGTCCGCTCATCGAAGGCGAACTGATGTCCTGGCCCATCCAGAAGGAGATTCCGTTGCAGGGGGAAGGAGAACAGTCGACGAAATTTGGCGGTCCCTGGCCGTATGCGCTCCAGCCGCCACTCTGCTGCACATGGGAGAACGAATTCCCTCCGCTCGGAGCTGGACTGGGGGGCGCTGGGCTGGGTGGCGGCGGGGTTGAGCTGGAAGTGGAAGTAGTGGACGTCGTGTTGCTGCTACTTGGAGCAGGTGTGCCGGTTGAGCTAGAGGTGCTGGAAGTGGAAGCGCCGCTGCTGGAGGAAGTGCCGGAACTGGGGATTGCGCTCGAGTTGGCCTTGGGGAGTGAACTTCCTGAACACCCGCTCAATAGAAGCATCCACGATAGGAGGGTGACTACAGCCGCGCACTGAAACAGGATAGTTCGATCCGCATGATTTTTTTGCGCCGGGCAGCATTGGCGGTAAGACATTTATTAACCTCGCAAATGGGGGATTAAAGGACGTAAGTCCTTGGGTCTGTTCGGAGAGTGGCGATTCCAACAGGTAACCGGTGGCCAGAAGAAGGTGCCAGGACGTTCTGCACCTGGTAATTCACAGACCGTTCAAATCGCGGCGGCTAATGCTTGCCGTAATTCAAAACTCTCGCAGACGCGCTCAGGGTGACCTGACGAGGAACGGGGTCTAGATCTGGGAACTACTGTGGGAACAGTATACCTCTACACTCCTGGCCATTTAGAAGAAAAACGCCCAATTCCGAATACTTTGGGCAGGAGGGTTTTGAGTCAGGAAGGCGCCCAAACACCACAAAGCCGGGCTGGTTGGCCCGGCTTACTTGCGTGGAACTGGTCCGTTTCGGCCTTGTTTCGACCTGCGGCCCAGAATGCCAAATTTTTCGAGCTCTCACCTTCGTTCGTCTCATTTGCAGAAACGAAGTCTCAATACGGGCGAAATCTCAATCCCAGTTTGCGCCGCGGGGTCACCGTTCCGCGCCGCATTACATCGACAGCTACATCACCAGCGCGAGGTTCTCCAGTTCATACTGCAAGACGGGCAGGGCGCACCCAGCCATCTCGACGCGGCCGGCTGCATCGAGTGCCGCTTTCGGCGAAACTCCATAGCCGCGGCCCATCAGGAAAATCTGTAACAGTTCGGCAGCCTCGTAGGAATCGATCATGCCGCCCTGGAGCAGATCGCTGCGCAGCGCTGCCAGCTCGACTGCCGTGAATCTGTCTTTATCGTTATGGACTGTATCGTCCTTACCGTTCATTGAGTTTTCAAACATTGCGTTTTCAAACATGGCCGTCATCACCTCCGACTCCGACCTCTTGTTGCCTATTAGACTCATCGGCAGCCTGCCAAGTTGCATGCAATTCGGTTGCCGCACCAGCCGGCTTGTTTCAAATGCGGAAAACCGGCTGGCTTAGATATATAAACCCCTGTAAACACGGGAAGTTGCAGGCAACCCGGGCCGGTGACGGTGCTTTCCACAGGTGTCATTGATGGTTCGCGCGTCCTAAAACCGACACATAGTGTCGCTTTGGAACCGCGAGTCGTCGCCCTGAAGTCGACCGGAGCGAAGTGTCAAGGTTTGTAAGCAGAACTTGGGTAAGCAGAACTTGGTGAGGAGAGAATCCGCGCGGCCGCCGGAGAAGGATCTGGCAACCGGAACGCGAGCACACCGACGGAATGAACGCGAGGCAACCGAGGATCAGTTTTCCATGGTCGCCTGGTCCACCAGCATGATAGGGATGTCGTCCTTGACCGCATACACCCGGCGGCACTGAGTGCACTTCAAGCTTTCGGGGTTCTGGCGGTATTCGAGCGCCTGTTTGCATTCCGGGCAAACTAAAATTTCAAGTAAATCTTTGGCAATCATGCAGAGCATTGTACCGCACGACGAGACTGCGACGACGAGACTGCGGCACGGCTCAAGCGCCCTGAAGAAAATCGGCAGGTTGTGGCGGTCAGGCCGCGCGCTGGCTTGGCGGTGTAATATTTTCTATTCAGACTCAGGAGACTGAATTGCCTGCAAAAATTATAGACGGCGTCAAGATGGCGAGCGACATCCGCAGCGAAGTGGCGGCAGAAATAAAGAAGATGGCTCGCAGCGGAGTGCGCCCGGGGCTCGCCGTCGTACTAGTCGGACATAATCCGGCGTCGGAAATCTATGTGCGCGGCAAGGTCAAAGCTTCTAACGAAGTTGGACTGTACAGCGAGCAGCACAATCGTCCCGAAACCGCGACCACCACAGAACTGCTTTCGCTGGTTGAAGACCTCAACCGCCGGGAGGAAATCGACGGCATCCTGGTGCAATTGCCGCTGCCCGCTCAGGTTGATTCCAAAAAGATCTTGATGGCCGTCGATCCCACGAAAGATGTGGACGGCTTCCATCCCGTCAACGTCGGCTTTCTCTCGACGCAGCGACCCGGTTTAGTTCCCTGCACTCCTGCTGGAGTCATCGAGATTCTGCGCCGCAGTAACATTCCTATCGCCGGACAGAACGCGGTCGTTGTAGGACGGAGTGATATCGTGGGCAAGCCCGCGGCAATGCTCTTGCTGAACGCCAACGCCACCGTTACGGTCTGCCATTCGAAGACGCCCGACCTGCCGGATGTTTGCCGGCGCGCCGATATTCTTGTGGCTGCGATCGGACGCGCTGGAATGATCACCGGCGATTTTGTGAAGCCCGGCGCAACCGTGATTGACGTAGGCATGAATAAGGTGACTGATCCTGCCGTCTTCCAGCGCCTGTTCGGCGGCCGACTGTATAAAAGTGGCAAGCGGGAAGAAGCTTTCCGAGCGAAGGGATCGACGCTGGTCGGCGATGTGCACCCTGAGGTGGCCGAAGTGGCAGGAGCGCTGACGCCGGTTCCCGGCGGAGTCGGTCCGCTGACCATTGCGATGCTGATGTATAACACCGTGAAAGCGGCAAAGATGACGCGGGGCAGCAGTGTCCCGGAAATGTCCATCAAATGAAAGACTTTCACCATAGAGGCACAGAGCCGCAGCGAAAATCGAGAAAGAAAGAAAGATTTTCTCAGTGCCTCCGGGTCTCGGTCGTGGGTTTTCTTGCGGGGAGAGCTTGCTGAAAGTTGGCCTCACCGGCGGGATCGCATCTGGAAAATCCGTAGTCGGAGAGATGTTGGTCGCTCTCGGCGCGCACCTCATTCAAGCGGACGAGATCTCCCACCAACTCATGCAGCCCGGACAAAACGTTTACTACGAGGTAGTCGCGCATTTCGGCCGCGAGATTCTCAACTACGACGGCAGCGTGAACCGCAGCAAACTGGCCGAGGCCGCTTTCGGCAAGAGTGCGCCTGGCACGGGTTCCCGCATTGAAGAGTTGAATCGCATTGTCCATCCCGCGGTCATTCGCCGCCAGTCAGAGTGGCTGGAAGAGACCGGGCGCCAGCATCCCGGCGCGATTGCGATCGTGGAAGCCGCGCTTATTATCGAAGCGGGCGCGGCGAAAGGCTTCGATCGCTTAATCGTGGTCACCTGCAGTAACGAACAACGCGTCGCCCGGTTCGCCGCGCGTCAGAAGATCGATCTCGATGCCGCCCGCAGAGAAGTCGCCCGCCGCATGGCCGCGCAACTTCCCGAAGCAGAAAAAATCAAAGCGGCCGATTATGTAATTGACAACTCCGGCTCGCTCGATCACACGCAAGAACAGGTCCGCCAATTGTGGGAGAAGCTGCGCGCCGCGGCGCCGGCCAAGGGCTAACGGTCAGAGAATTAAATCAGCAGCCCCATTCGGCCTCGCCCGGGGTTGCAAAATACCGCCGTGAGTTTTCTCGTTCCGCGGCCCTCGACGTCAATTCGAGCAACGCCAGACGGGCAGCAGACACCAGACGAGTTTTTTCTTGCTGCGGCATTTGCTCCCATGCGTCAGCGTCTAGCTTGCTGGCGCGGCTGCCCAGGTCCGAATGCAGCGCCTGATGATAGCGGTGGAAAAGTTCTGCCAATTGTTCCGCGGATACTTCTTGAATCGACATCGAATGCCATCCTTCCTCGATCAATCGTGCGACTGGGCCCACTCAATGAGAGAGTGACGGGCATTTCACCCGTGTTTCAAGCAGCGCGAGTCACTGGTTTTTTCCGCTCCGGCAGTTCTACTACTGCGTCTTCGCCGGAGCCGAGCCGCAGACGCACCCAATGACCACCCTGACGAGGCTTGCACTCCCTGCACAGCGCGGCCAGGAATCGCGCATAAAATGCGACACCTGCCGTGCACAGTAGCGTAATTGCCGCCGTCACGAACATTTCGGGCCTCCAGGCTCGGATCCCAGGGTCTGAAGCGTTGCCTGGAATCACTCACCCAGGTCATCACTCACCCAGATCATTGGATACGAAAGTCCATAAATCTCGAATAAAACGTGCATAAATTATTGGTAAAGATAAAGATGAAGATGGTTTGATAAACACTCAGCGTGTGGATAGACGCTCATGTGGAGACAGCCGCGCTGCTCTATGACCGCCACGGCATCCTACGAGAGAAGGTCATTGGGTTTGAATACACTGATACCATCGAGGCGCAGGTAAAACCGCTTCTGTAGTCGATTGCCTCCTCACAGCCGCGATCCAGGCGCTCGACGAGCAATGGTCCGCCACGGCCGCGAGACAAGATCTAACGGGTCGAGCGAAGCTCGACCCGTGGTGTTCCATCCACTGCGTTTCGCGCAGCCAAACTTTGAGCTGCTATCATTGCGGCCATGTCCACAGCGCAAACCTGGGATCCGGCGTCTTATGCGCGAAACGCGAGATTCGTATCCGACTTAGGATCGCCCGTGGTGGATTTGCTTGCACCTAAGTCTGGCGAAAGGATCCTCGATCTTGGTTGCGGAGACGGCGTACTAACGAAAAAGCTAGCGGATTTGGGTTGTGAAGTGGTTGCGGTCGATTCGAGCGTTCCGCAGATCGAAGCCGCGAGGAAGCTCGGTTTAAACGCATCCGCGATCAGCGGCGAAGACCTGCCGTACAAGGAGGAATTCGATGCCGTGTTTAGTAATGCCGTGCTGCACTGGATTAGGCGTGCAGATGCAATGCTTGCTGGAGTGTATCGTTCTTTGAAACCAGGCGGCCGATTTGTTGCTGAATGTGGAGGCCACGGTTGCGTTCACAAGATCCGGACTGCTCTGGTTCAAGCATTGGACCGCCGCGGGTTTGATGGCGAGGCTCGCGTTCCGTGGTACTTCCCCACCCCCGGCGACTACGCGACCAGGCTGGAACGCGCAGGGTTTCGGGTCGATAGCATTGCGCTGATCCCGCGTCCAACTCCGTTGCCGGGCGACATCATTGGTTGGTTGGAAACTTTTGCTCTCAATTTTTTTCAAGGCTTCTCCGACGAAGCTCGCCGCGACTATTTGCAGGAGGTTCGGACGGCCTTGGAACCGCAACTTCGCGATGCCGATGGATACTGGGTGGCCGACTACGTACGACTGCGATTCGCGGCAACCAAAGCTCGCGACTGATAGGTTGTAGAACAAGACTACAAGATGCTCATGTGGAGACAGCCCCGGCTATCCAGTTGAGCGAAGCTCGACGGCGGTGTTCCATCCACTGCGCTTTGGTGCAGAAGGTCTTCCCCACAGTCAAGCCCCGGCGCTTTTGTTTCCTTCCGCCGGACGAAACCGAAACTCTAGCGAGGACACTGATTAACTCTCGCCATGCCTTCCTCTGATCGGGATGCAATCCAAGAGGACCTACTCCGGAACCATTCCGATCGTTCCCAGCCACGTATCTACCAACCGAGGCCATGCCGTAACCGAAAGCTTCGTGCGCCTCAGCCCGAACGCATGGCCGCCTTGCGCATACAGATGCATCTCCACGGGAACGCCGGCGTTCTTGAGCGCGATGTAATACGCCAGCGAATCGTTTACGTTGTCCACGTGGTCATCCTCAGCCTGCAGCAAGAACGTAGGCGGCGTCTGGCGAGTAACATGGAGATCGGGGTTCAACGAAAGATCTCTATCGGCGTTCGCCGGATGAGAAACCACAAACTTCTTGACGCCCTGGTGCGCATCCCACTCCGCCGCGGACAGCGACAGATGGCCCGGATAAATAGCCACCGCAAAATTGGGGCGACAGCTCTCTCTGTCGGCCGCATCTACAGCCGGATACAAACGGTGATCAAAATGGTTGCTAATCGCTGCTACCAGATGCCCTCCTGAGGAAAACCCAAGCACACCAATCTTATGCGGATCAATGTGCCACTCGGTTGCGTGAAAGCGCACGAGACCCACCGTCCTCTGCGCATCTTCGAGCGCCATCGGTGATTCCGGATACGGTCCCGATTTTGGATACGGCCCCACATCGGTCACGCGGTATTTCAACAGCACACACGTGATCCCCTTGGGCGTCAGCCAGTCACAGACCTCTGTGCCTTCAAGATCGACGGCCAGCTCCTGGTATCCCCCGCCAGGGAAGACGATGACCGCTGCGCCCGAATTCTTTCCTTGTGGCAAATAGACCGTCATCGTAGGATGCGTGACGTTGCTAATCCCGACCGCTGGCCTGCCGGCAACCAGGAACTCCTTACCCGTCGTCTTAGCGGCCTCCGGCCCCGCGACAGGTTGCGGATCAGGCGCTCTGCCTGGCCATATCGGCACTTGCGTATGTCCCGGCGATGGCTGCCAAACCGGCATCTGCGCGCTCAGACTGGAAACCGCAAACACAACAGTGACAGCAAAGATCAAAGGCATCATCACAATCCCCAGAGACAGGATAGAGCAAGACGAACTCTTATCTGAAGATCGGTGCTGATAACCACATGACTAGATAGGTTCTCATAACCGCTTCGCGTGACTCGATCCGAGTTGTCGGCTCACTTCATGGGTTCCCAGCCCTCTGGCAGCATATCGAATGCCAGCGTGTCACGGTAGGCGTACTGATTGCCTTCCAGTACGGCCACTGGCGTCAACATATGCCAGATGCGATCATCGTCGAAGACGTAACACTCACCCGATTCGCGCATCGTGAAGCGATCCATTTCCTGCTTGTTATTGTCGGTTATGACGACTTCGCCACCCTGTGCGCCGCAGCGGCCCACTAGATGCGTGGCGATGTACTTTTCCCCGTCTTTATGTAAGCCCGGTGGACTGGTGTCGCACGGCCGTCCAGGCGCAGCCGTGAACCTTATCAGATGAACGTTGACCAAATACTTCGTACCCACCGTCGACAGCGGCAGGTAATGAAGGTGGTGAGCAATCATCTTGCGAACGCCTATGGAACCGGCGATCTCGGGGGGCAGCGGAGCGTACTCTCGCGGCTGGCCGCCGATTGTCGTGTTGTATTTTTTCAGTTGCACATAAGGCGTGGTCTCATCGCTCAACCAAACCTTTACACCGCCCTCAACAATCTCGGCCCCGACACGATTTAAGGAACGATACCTGTCGCCCCCATCGTAGTATTTGTCCTTTGGAACGGACCAGGCGGCATGGGATAACGCTTCCAGCGAACGTGCTATGTCTACATCAACCCTGAGCGGCCGATGACTGAACCCGCGCTCGACGAGGTCGCTTCGCGACCTGGCATTGGTTGCAACCGGAATGAAACTATCTTGACTCATGATTGCTCCTGATAAATGACAAGTGCTTGACGACTGCATGACCAACCAGCATGCGCGCGCGCAAATTATAGCCGACGCAGCTCAGCGCAGAGGATGCCGACGATTCTGGGCGGGAGGTTGTCGCCGTTTGCCAAATTGATTCGGGGCAGGTGGTTTGCTAAGGTCGTCATCATGCCCGAGCGTGTCATGTCCGAGAGTTCCAGCGAGCAAATCCGCGAATTGCTCGACTCCCTTTATCGCGTGGATTCGGGACGGATCCTGGCAACTCTGATCCGCCTGCTGGGTGATTTTGATCTTGCAGAGGAGGCGATGCACGAAGCCTTTGCGGCTGCGTTGAGCCTCTGGCCAAGCAGTGGAGTACCCGGCAACCCGCGACCATGGCTGATTTCGACGGCCCGATTCAAAGCCATTGATACTCTGCGTCGACGGGCAAGATTTGATGCGTCTCAAGACGAGTTGGTGCGCTATCTCGAAGCGCAATCAAGTTCGGGGGAAAGGTCCAATAAAACGGACAGCCTTGGGGATGTCTTCCTTGAGGAGGATCGCCTTGAGGATGACCGGCTGCGGCTGATTTTTACCTGCTGTCATCCAGCTCTAGCGCCGGAAGCGCGCGTTGCGCTCACCTTGCGTGAGGTGTGCGGGCTGACGACCGAGGAGATCGCAAAGGCCTTCCTCACCACTCCACGGACGCTGGCGCAGCGCATTGTGCGCGCCAAGGCAAAGATTCGCGAGACACCGATTCCATACGAGGTGCCGACGCCGCAAGAATTGCCGCAGCGGCTGGGCGCGGTGCTTCAGGTCATCTATCTCGTCTTTAACGAGGGCTACTCTGCTGCGGCGGGAGCGGAGGTAACGCGGGGCGAGCTCACCGGCGAGGCGATTCGACTGGGCCGGTTGCTGACCGAGCTTCATTTGACCGAGCTTCATTTGACCGAGCTCGGGCCAGAGCCGGAAGTGATGGGTTGGGAAGTCATGGGTCCGGAGATCATGGGGCTGCTTGCCCTGATGTTGCTGCATGAATCCCGTCGCGCCGCGAGAACCTCTCCAAGCGGAGAGCTGATTTTGCTGGAGAATCAAGACCGCGCGCTCTGGAACAGGGAGCAGATCGCGGAGGGAGTGGCATTGCTGGAGAAAGCCCTGAAGTCTCAGCAGAAGTCCCGGCGCTTCGGCGCTTACACGTTACAGGCTGCGATTGCGGCCGTTCATGCGGAGGCGGAATCGGTGGCTGCGACCGACTGGCGGCAAATTGTTGCGCTCTACGACCAATTGCTCCGAATTCAGCCTTCGCCAGTTGTACAGCTCAATCGTGCCGTGGCAATTGCCATGTGCGATGGTCCAGAGGCGGGTCTGGCGCAGATCGATGCGGTGTTGGAAGATGGCGAATTGGCAAATTATTACCTGGCGCATTCCGCCCGTGCAGATATGTACCGCAGGCTGGGCAGGACCGCTGAGGCTCGGGCGTCTTATGAGAAGGCGCTGGCCCTGACCCAACAGGAACCGGAGCGGCAATTCCTGCAAGAGCGAATTCGGCAGCTGGGATAAAAAATGGAGTAGCTGTCGGGAGGGTGGTCGGGTGCCCCATTTCTCGCGTTCTTTGCGAGAAGTGGGGGTTTTTCGCCGACACCCTATCAACCCTCAACCAGCGCTCCGCCGAATTTTCTCCTCCCACACCAAGTCCAATCGCTGATCCGAACCAATCCCGCTTCTCCATATGCGTAAGAGCGGTAGCTGCTCCACCGCCAGTCCTCCGGGCTCGCCACCAGTCCGCGCACCACCGGATTGCGGGTTTGCCAAGTAGCGGATTGCGCCGATAGCAGCTCCAGGTGATGAAATGGAGGCTTCCCGTGCCGTAATAACGCTTCAGGCCCCAGGGCAGGATGCGAGGTCGTGTCTGTGACGGATGAACAAATGGCCCGAATCTCGGCTTATCGTGAGCTATAAATCAAAAGCCCCACTTCTCGCAAAGAACGCGAGAAATGGGGCACCCAACCTACGTGAGGGATACTTCGCGAATGGGAGATGTGGGCCACCCGCCATCGTTAGGGAAAAAGCGGGGTACGCGCGTCCGTCCCACAATCCCCATTTTGAGACATAATAGAAAAAGCTATGACGCTAGGATTCCTCGGAACCGGTGAAATCACGTCGGCTATGGTAACCGGCTTGAGCTCACATGACACCGAATTCCGATCCATCAGAGTATCTCCGCGCAACCTTCAAATCGCCACAAATCTTGCTAATCGCTTTCCCGGCGTGTCGATCGCTTCGTCCAATCAAGATCTTCTGGATTTCTCGGATACGGTCGTGATTGCGGTGCGTCCCTCGATTGCCCGAGATGTTCTTTCGGAATTGCGCTTCCGTCCCGATCATCGCGTAATCAGTGTGGTGTCTGCCCTTTCGTTGGAGAGCGCGACTGAACTCGTTGCGCCTGTTACTCGTATCACAAGGGCCGTGCCGCTTCCTTCCACCGCCAAACGAATGGGTCCGACGGCAATATATCCGCCGGATCGGTTCGTGAACGATCTTTTTGCCGCCATCGGAACTGTGTTTGCAGTCGAAACCGAGGCTGAATTCGATGCGATATGCGCGGCGACGGCAACTATTGCGACCTTTTATGCATTCATGGACGGCGTTGCCTCGTGGTTGTGCAGCAATCAAATCCCAAAGGTCGAGGCTCGCGAGTACGTCGCGCGAATGTTCCTGGGAGTGACCAGCACAGCGAGCGACCGGCCGGAGAACAGTTTCCAGTCGTTGGCGAGCGCCCACGCGACCAGGGGTGGCATCAACGATCAATTTCTTAGATACCTGGTTGAACGCGGCTTATTGACGAGTATTACTGAAGGTCTAGACTTAGTTATGCAGAGGATTCGGGTGTCGGGCAAATGATGACAACCCGTCCAGGTTTCGCATGCTGCTAAGCTGTTTGATTTATTCGAGAAGTGGCCTTGTCGCCGGAGTCAGGAGTATTCATGCCGAACACACAGACACTGCTGGCTCAGGCTTACTCTGCCTTCAATCATCGGGATATCGACAGCGCCCTGGCGCTCATGAGTGAGAATGTCAGCTGGCCCAAGGCATCGGAAGGCGGACGTGTAGTCGGGAAAGAAAAGATTCGGTCCTACTGGACCCGACAGTGGAAGGAATTCGATCCTCACGTGGAACCACTTCAGGTGATCGACCATGAAGGCGGCGTGACCGAGGTCAAAGTTCATCAGCTCGTGAAAAGCCTTGGTGGCGATATCCTTTCTGATAGCGAAGTGTGGCACGTCTATACCATCGCCAACGGTCTCATCGAGCGCATGGACCTCAAGGAAGGCGAGACGAGCTCGGACTCAACCCCATCAGCAGCATTCTCCAGACACTAACCTGCGTGAGGATTTTCCGCTGTTAGTCGCCACTCGCCGCGGAAGAAGAAAAGATTTCTTTGGACGATTTGTCGATTTCGGTCCGGCCGTTCGACTATATCGTGAAGGGCGGGCAACTGGCCCTCCAGAAAGTGTTTGCCGGGGTGATACGTTACGCGAAAAATCTGTAAATCGCGTGTCGATTCCCGGCCACCCCGTTCGACTAGTAAGTAGAGCCGCACCGCGCACCCGGCGCCTGGTAACTTTCAGACCCAGCGCGGTCCGAGCTCTTATATAAAAGTAGCGGCCCTGATAAGGTGTCCGCACAACACTCGATATTCATTACAAAAGGAGAACACCATGCGCTTCATGATGATCATGTTTCCGAAGGAATACACAAACGCAAAAGCCGGTTGGGTACCCGACCTCAAAAGCATGGAGGCAATGGGCAAGTACAACGAGGAACTAGGGAAAGCCGGCGTGCTGCTCGCACTCGACGGGCTGACCCCGCCCGCGACCATGAGCGCGCGCGTCACCTTCAAAAACGGAAAATCGAAAGTGACCGACGGTCCGTTTACCGAAACGAAGGAAGTGGTCGGCGGCTACTGGATCATTCAGGTGAAGTCGCGCGAAGAGGCGCTCGAATGGGCCTCGCGCATCCCCGGAGGCGACAACGAAACGGTCGAAGTTCGCCGGATGTTTGACATGACCGACTTCGATCCCGAGACCCAAGAGTATATCCAAAAGAAGTTCGGCGACGAAGTGGCCGCTGAGATGCGCCAGTAGTAATAGAGCTCGGCGCGCTTGGTTGGGCTTATCGTGAGCTCAAGTCAAAAGCCCCACTTCTCGCAAAGAACGCGAGAAATGGGGCACCCAACATCCCACCCGGGCCGGCGTTAACCGTAGGTGAGATCGGTGCTCTGTCCGACCTCGATGATATAGCCGTCAGGATCGCGGATGTAGCAGCGTATCTCGCCGTACTTGGGAATCGGCTCCGTGATGAACTCGGCCCCTCGACTTTTCCATAATTTGTAGCACGCTTGAATATCCGCAACGCGGAAATTCATAAAGCTGTTGATGTGATTCGGGTCGGGGACGCTGAGCGTTACGGTCGGCTTATCCGGGGTCGGCCCGCCTCCAACGTTCAGAATCATCCAGATATTCGCAAGCTGAAGGTACGGAGGCGCGTTGCCGTCACCCATGGTCAGAATGCGAGCGCCGAAGACCTTTTCGTAGTAACGAGCCGATCGCTCGACGTCGGCGACGGTGAGAAAATGCGCGATGCTTATCCCTTCTTTCGGGGGCATCTCATAGCTCTTTTGCTCGATTTGTACGCTGTTCATTTACGACTCCAATTCCGATAAACAGTGGGGACTAGTCGACCTTTGGTTTCGGTCGGCACCATAATAACTGAGACTCACTTGTGCCGGAAGAAGCAGAATTTCTTTGACGATTTGTCGAATTCCGTCCAGTCGTTCGACTATGTAGTGAAGGCAGGGCAAGCGGCCCGCCCGAGGACTAAGCATAAAGACCGTTACAGAAAACCAGGAGAAAAAGCCATGCCACAGTATCTGGTTGCCAACTACCTCCCCGACAACTTCGACCCGTCCACTGTAAGCAAAACGATGATGGAGGAGATCCACGCGCTCAACCGCGAAATGATTGCTGCCGGCGTGAGGAAGTTCGCCTGCGGCATTTCCCCGGCTGGCAGCGCGAAGACGCTGCGGGCCCAGCCCGACGGCAAGGTGCTCGTCACCGACGGGCCGTACCTGGAGACCAAGGAGCATATAGGCGGTTTCTGGATACTTGAAGCCGCTGACCTGGACGAGGCGCTGGCGTGGGCGAAGAAGGCTGCCATCGCCTGCGATGTGGCCGGCGAGGTACGCGAGCTTCTATTCTTCCCGGCTCCGGAGGGAGCAACGAAATAGTCTCACCCGCCGCGACTTCGGAATATGCACCGTCTTGAATAATATGAGCAATCAACTCACGCGTCGCGATTTCGCTATCCGCAGCGCCGGCTTCGGTCTGGCCGGTTCTAATCTGGCTTGGGGACTCGCGCCTGCAGCTACGCTGGCGGAGGCTGAGCAAGCCTCGCGCTCAGAAACTTCGCCGGCGGTTGCGGACCCATATTCCCTTGACCCATATTCCCTTGTCGATCCGGAACTTCTTCCTGTGCTCAAGCAGTTCCCCGCCTATGACCTCTCGGCGGAGATGGTCGGCAAGTTCCGGCAAATGCCCGGCATGCCGCCGTTACCTGCTCCCGCGCCGCAGCCCGTGGAGCGGCACATCCCCGGGCCGCCCGGAGCACCCGAGGTTCGTCTGTGGGTAGTCGATCCTGCGCCGCTCGAGAAGGGCAAGCCTTTGTTGCTTCACATGCATGGCGGCGGCTTCATGATGACCGATCCTATGTTGATGCCCCGGCTGCAGGGGATCGCGACGGATTGCCATTGCGTCGTCGTCTCGGTCGACTACCGGCTGGCTCCGGAGACGCGCTATCCCGGCGCGCTTGAGGACAATTACGCGGCGCTGAAATGGGTTCACGCCCATGCAGCGGAGCTCGGCATTGATCGCTCCAGAATTGCCGTGGGCGGTGAGAGCGCGGGCGGCGGCCACGCAGCCAGCCTTGCGATTCACGCGCGCGACCGCTACAAACGCGATCGCAGCGAGCCTGATCGCGACAAGCCTGATCGCAAGAAAGAAGACCTTCCCATCTGCTTCCAGCTGCTCATCTACCCCGCGCTCGACGACCGAACGGGCAGCTCCCACCCAGCGCCGCCCGCCATTGGCCACTTTCTGTGGACTGCGAGCGCCAATCGTCTTGCATGGAGCTCGCTGCTCGGAGTTCCAGCGGGTTCGTCCAAGGTGCCGGTAGCAGCCGTACCCGCGCGGGTAGCCAGCGTCGCCGGCCTACCGCCGGCCTGGATCGGCGTCGGAGCTATCGACCTGTTCGTCGAAGAAGATATGGATTACGCACGGCGGCTCGTCCATGCCGGAGTCGCGACGGAACTCTTGGTCATGCGTGGCGCCTTTCATGGATTTGACTTGCTCGTGCCCGATGCCGAAGTCTCCAAACAATTTAGCGCGAGTTGGAAGTCTGCGCTGCGCAAGGCATTTGGCGCGGGCAAAGCTGGTTAGCGGAGAAGCCGGGTGCCCCATTTCTCGCGCTCTTTGCGAGAAGTGGGGCCTTTCGCTGACAGCCTCCCAACCGTCATCACTCTGTCGAATTCTCTCCTCCCCGTAATGATTCTTTAAGCCCCATGGCATGGGGAAACTCTATGCGTCGGTGAGAGGTCATGTGTTTGACGGATGAACATTGGAACTAAACTCGGGCTTATCGTGGGCTCAAGTCAAAAGCCCCACTTCTCGCAAAGAACGCGAGAAATGGGGCACCCAGCCTTTTTGGGCAGAAGAAGAAAAATTCCTTGGACGATTTGTCGAATTCCTGTGGGCCGTTCGACTATGTCGTGAAGGCGGGGCAACCGGCCCGCCGCAACGCCATTACAGGAAAAAGACTTGGCCCGTTCTAAGGAGGAAAAGAATGCTCAAAAGGATTAGCGCAATCGCAATCAAAAGCTTTGCACTGCTTCTCGTGCTTGGTACGGCATATCAGGCGGTGGCGCAGGCCGCCACAACACCGTCCACCACCACAACGTATGCGAAGATGGCTCCGGTCGACCAATACCTCATGACGGATCAGAGTGCGGAAATCGCCCTGGCGCGCAGTGCGGCGCCGGAGTCCATTGCACACGATGCAGAGGTACAGGTTCTTGGACGTCATGGTTTCGAAACGGCGGTCAAAGGCACGAACGGTTTCGTGTGTGTCGTGGCACGGGGCTGGACATCCGCCGCCGATCCTGACTTTTGGAATCCGAAAGTGCGGGTTCCCATGTGTTTTAACGCGGCAGCCGCGCATTCTTACCTTGTGCGCCTCGCCAAAGAGACCGAGTGGGGACTGGCGGGGCGTACGCAAGGTCAGATGACTGAGTCCGTCAAAGCCGCCCTCGCCAAAAAAGAATCGCCGGCGATGGAGTCTGGGGCGATGTGCTACATGCTGTCGAAGCAAGGCTACGGCGGCGACAGCAGCCCTCACTGGCCTCCGCACCTCATGTTTTTCTATTCGGACACCGACCTCGCAATTTGGGGAGCGAATCTGCCGGGTTCCCCCGTCATTGGTATGAGCGACCCCGTGGAGCACCTGACATCGTTCGTGATTCAGGTGCAACGGTGGTCAGACGGAACCGAAGGCCGCTAAGCCGGACTGTGCAAAGGGCGTATAAGCGCTTGTACATATTGGTAAATATGAGAGGACAATCAAATGAGAAAGGTAATCTACGCCATCAACATTACCCTGGATGGCTGCTGCGACCACACCAAACAAGTTGCCGATGACGAACTACTCGAACACTATGCGCGCCTCTTGCGAGATGAGGCCGACCTGCTCGTCTATGGGCGTAAAACCTATCAATTGATGGTTCCTTATTGGCCGGATGTCGCAAAAGATTCTTCTTCGACCAAAGCGGACGTCGAATTTGCCCGAGCCTTTGTCTCCAAGAAGAAGGTTGTTTTTTCACGATCGTTAGACAGCGCGGAAGATGGAAATACGAGAATTGTTCGTACTGACCTTCGCGACGAAATACTTAAATTGAGGCAAGAACCAGGCAAAAGTATTTTGGTCGGTGGTGTAGATATTCCTTCACAGCTTGTAGAGCTTGGCCTGATTGACGAATATCGTTTTGTCGTTGGGCCCATCATTGGTGGGGAAGGGAGACGGTTGTTCGAAGCTGTCAACCTGCCGGAGAAACGCCGATTGAAACTTGTCGAGTCGAAGACTCTTAAATCGGGATGTGTTGCACTTCGTTACTTGAAACAGTGATGGAAAGATGCAACTTCACTCGGTCAGATCCGCTCTGTCGAAAATCCCCACTTCTCGCGCAAAGAACGCGCGAGAAATGGGGCACCCGGCACCCGGTCGAAAATCCGGCGATCTGTACGGAAATCAATACGGTCTAATGGGAAAGTGAATAGTCCTACAGAAGACCGATTGATAAGTGCAGGGGAATGCCCTTAGGGCTTTGCGGGGAGGGGCTGCCAGAGCTCAATCTTGTTCCCATCCGAGTCATAGATCCAGGCAAAGCGGCCGTAGGATTCATCCATTCGTTTGGGGTCAATCTTTACGCCCTCTTGTTTTAAGCGGTCGAGCAATGCGTCCATATCGTCCACGATGTAGTTGATCATGAACGGTGCAGGGCTGGGGTCGAGATACTTAGTGGAGGCGGGAAAGATCGTCCAAACGGTAACGTGTTCCTTTTGCGGATCGTCGTGTTCGCGCCACGGAAGCATGGCGCCTGAGCCATTGTCAGCGAGTCCAAGATGCTTCGAATACCATTCGCGCATCTGATCGCGATTCGCGGATTTGAAGAAGACACCACCGATGCCAAGGATGCGCCCGCGCTGCTCCATTTTGACAGGCGGCTTCGACTTTTCAGGTTGGGGAGATTTCACTTGCTGTCCTCCTATTGAGCGGGCGGAGATAAGCAACAGCGAGCCGAACGCAATTGTAATCCACGATACGGGTTGCATCGGCGGATTATACAGAAGGTTCGCTTGGAATGGAGAAATCGGTTCGATCAAGCTTTGCCGCGATTTACTCTTTCTGGATGGCGCATGAGCTCTCGAACTGGCTCGAGGCTAAAAAGTGGGGTAGCGGTCGATCTTCGGTCACCCGAACGACTATCGGATAACGGATATCTGATAAGAAAGCGACGAGCTACAGCTCTGAATCGCAGCGCAAGGAGTCACCGGAAACAAGGAGGAATGGATGAAATACATCTGTTTGGGATACATCGAGCCAGGAAAATTCGAAGGGATGACCGAGGACGAGCGACACCGAACGCTCGACGAATGCTTTGAGCACAACGACCATCTGCGCGCCAACGGACATCTTGTTGCCGAAGTCCCTCTTCAGCCTCCGGAGACCGCGTTGACCCTGTACTGGAAAAACGGCAAAGTCGTTACGACGGACGGTCCCTATGCGGAAACCAAGGAACAGCTTGGCGGCATTCAGATCCTTGAGGCACGAGACCTCAATCATGCCGTTCAGCTTGTCGCACAGCAACCAGGCTTTAAGTATGGACTTGGGCCGATTGAGATACGGCCGCTTGCGGATTTGAACGAGATAATAAAGGCGAGCGAGCAGCGGCGGCGGCGAAAGGATATCTCGCGATGAGGGCGGCACGAGGGAAAGCCCGAAGGAAAGCCAGAAGGAAAGAATGATCAGTATCATGCCCCTGGCCTCCGGCATGGCAACCCGAGTGGTCTGCCGGGCGAATCGCCGGCAACTCGGAAGTTGCCCCAGTGCTGAACTGGGACCCGGCGTAGAGTTTCGTAACCGTCTCGTTACCCGTCCGCAGTCTCGCTTTCGACATGCCACAGATCGTTTCCACAGATCGTTCATCGCGGGTCGCCCACATTACTCCGGCGATCCAGAGCATGGTGTGACATCCAACCTTGCCTCCCGCAATTAATCAGCGCCTTTGCGACGGAACATTGTTTAGAATCAAACGTAGAATTGAGTAAGGCCTTCTTCCCAGTTTGAGTTCGCGGCCTTGAGGCTTTGTCTTTATGAGACTTGTACGCCCTGCAGTGTTGGCGCTGGTGCTTGCCGGCGCATTCTTTTATTTCACGACCTGGCGCTCCAATGGGAAACGTGCCGAGTCGAATCCGGCGAGCTGGCTGAGCCACCCCGCGCAAGTGGAGATCACGGAAGCTTCCGGGGGCGAAGGGCTGGATGGCGAAGAGCAGAACAATATCAGCGTCTATCGCAGGAACATTCCGTCGGTGGTGAACGTCACGTCGCGCGCCATGGCCTTCGACTTCTTCTACGGCATGGTTCCGCAGGAAGGACAGGGCTCGGGGTTTGTGATCGACAAGGAAGGCCACATCCTGACCAACTATCACGTCATCGCCGACGCGCGCCAGGTGGAAGTGACCATGCACAATCGTAAAAAGTATAAGGCGACGATTGTGGGGACCGATCCGGCGCACGATTTGGCGGTGATCCAGATCAAGGCGCCCGATCTGGTTCCATCCGTGCTGGGCGATTCGCGCAATTTGCAAGTGGGACAGAAGGTGTATGCCATCGGCAATCCGTTCGGCTTGGCGGGGACGATGACGCGCGGCATCGTGAGTTCGATTCGCCCGGTGCGCGAACCGAATGGCGCGACCATTGAAGAAGCGATTCAGACGGATGCCGCGATCAACCCCGGCAATTCCGGCGGCCCGCTGATGAACTGGCATGGAGAAGTGATTGGCATCAATACCATGATTCTGTCGAGCGTGGGACAGAATGCGGGGATCGGCTTCGCGATCCCCATCAACACGGCGAAAGCCGTGCTCAATGATCTGATGACGCTGGGCCGGGTGCGGCGTCCGGCGCTCGGAGTCCGAACCATTCCGATCACGGCGGAGTTGGCCCAGGAAATTGGCTTGCCCGCCGATTACGGTTTGCTGATCGTGCAAGTCACTCCCGGCGGCTCCGCCGACCAGGCTGGGCTGCACGGAGGAACCGAGCGAGCTTATCTGGGCAATATCCCAATCATGCTGGGCGGAGATTTGATCGTGGCCATCGACGGAGATAAAGTTGTCGACGAACAAGATCTTTCCCAGGTGATGAACAACCACCGTGCCGGCGATACGGTGAAGGTGACGATCTATCGCGATAAGAAACGGATGGTAGTGAACGTAGCGTTGGGAGAAGCGCGGGAGCAGGTGTGAGTGGAGTAATCGCTGAGTGAGAGGTTGGTAAATTCCGAGTCATCCTCGCTATACGATCCGCATGGCTGGAACGACTAGGAACGAATGTGATTGACTGCGATGCCTGCTCAGTTCCCTGCTTCCGCCGAACCGCTTACGCGGCGGACTCGGCGAAGAATTCTTCGATCTCATTCACTTCTTTATCGTTGAGGCGCAGATCTCCCGCCCGCATTACTCCTTCAGCCTGTTTCGCATTACGCGCTCCGACGATCGCTCCGGTTACGGCGGGATGACGCAGCGTCCACGCGATGGCGACTTCTCCCACGGAACGGTTGTGACGTTTGGCGATCTCGCGCAGGAGATCGACGAGCGCCAGATTGCGTGAGAGATTCGGTTCAGTGAAATCGGGATGTCCCTTCCGCCAGTCGTCTTTGGGCAGCTTGGCGGCTCGATCGCGGGTCATAGCGCCGGTGAGCAGGCCCGAAGCCATCGGAGAATAAACGATGACGCCGATGCCTGCGCGCAGGCAGTAAGGCAGAATGTCGTCTTCCACGTCGCGGTGCACCAACGAATAAGGAGGCTGCAGAGAAGTCACCGGAGCGATGGCCTGAGCCCGCTTCAGTTGCGAGACACTGAAGTTGGAAACGCCGATCCAGCGTACTTTTCCTTCGCGCTTCAGGTCAGCCATGGTCGACCAACCTTCTTCAAGCGCGGGTGAGTCCGGATCAGGAGGCCAGTGAATCTGGTAAAGGTCAATTACGTCAATCGAAAGGCGCCGAAGGCTGTCCTCGACCTCGCGGCGGATGGAATCCCGGCTCAGTACTTTTTGCACCTCGCCTTGGCCTTTGTCATCCCAGCGCAGGCCGCACTTGGTGAAGATATAAGGGCCCGGACCGGACCAGCTTTTGAGCGCGCGCGCGACCACTTCTTCGGAGTGTCCCAGACCGTAAACGGCAGCGGTGTCAATCCAGTTGACGCCGAGTTCGAGCGAGCGGTGAATGGCGGCGATGGAGTCGTCATCGTCCTGCCCTCCCCAGGCGAATTGCCAGCCCGAACCGCCAACCGCCCAGGCTCCATAACCAACGCGAGTAATATTCAAATCGGAATTGCCAAGAGTACGAGTTTGCATATGAAATCTCCCAGGCTTCTTTAGATTGTCAGGAAATAAAACCGTTGCATAAAACAATGCCATGAATGTCGATGCGATTCGCGAATTTTGCCTGGCTTTTCCCCAAGCGACGGAGAAACTGCAGTGGGGCGACCAGCTCTGCTTCAAGATCGGGGGAAAGATTTTTGTGATGCTCGGCCTGGATAATCCCCGGCTCTGCTTCAAATGCACGCCCGAATCGTTCTCCGAGTTGATTGAGCGCGAAGATATTCGTCCCGCGCCGTATGTTGCGCGCTACAAATGGGTGATGCTGGATCGACTGGACGCGTTGCGCTGGGATGAGTTGCAAGGGCTTATTGAGCAGGCGTATGAGATGGTGGCCGCGAAGGGATCGACGAAGATACCGGCGAAGAAGCTCAAGAAAAAGAAACGTTCATCGAAGCAATCCCCTGGCAAGAAGCCTAAGCGAGGTTGAGTTGGCGCTTGCAGATAAATTTGGCCGACGGGAGCGCGAGGCCCTACACCTGCGGCATTTGACTCCACTTGCCGCGGTCGGCTAGCCTCAAGAGTCCGCTCATTCCGGATACGTTCGATCCAGCATGCGATTCCATCACAAATCATTGATTCTGCTGCTTATGGCGGCTGCGGCAGTGCCGGGGTCATGGTGCGCTGGATCGACGGAGCCGGTGCATGCACAGCATGCGATGGTGGTCAGCGCACATGAGCTAGCCTCGCGCGCTGGAGTGGAGATGATGCGAACCGGCGGTAATGCGGTGGACGCCGCGGTGGCGACGGGGTTTGCGCTGGCGGTGGTGCATCCGGCGGCGGGAAATCTGGGCGGCGGCGGATTCATGCTGGTGCGGATGGCGGACGGCAGGACGCACTTTCTGGATTACCGGGAGATGGCTCCGGCAGCGGCGACCCGCGATATGTACCTGGACGCGCAGGGGAATGTTATCGAAGATGCGAGCGAAATTGGATATAAGGCGATCGGTGTACCAGGATCGGTTGCGGGCATGGTTTACGCCGAACAGAAGTATGGCAAGTTGACGCTGAAGCAAGTGATGACTCCAGCGATCCGCATGGCGCGCGAAGGATATGCGCTGACTTGGGGAGAGGCTCGCGACTTCCACGATAAATATTTAGCGAGGTTTTCCGAGTCGCGACGCATTTTCCAACGGGAAGGAAATTACTATTTGCCCGGCGAGACGTTCCGCCAGCCTGATCTGGCGCGGACGCTGGAACGGATTGCCGCGAAGCCGGAAGACTTTTATCACGGAAATTTGGCGCGGGAATTGGCAGCGGCGATGCAGAAAGGTGGAGGGCTGATCACCGCCGACGATTTGGCGCGTTATGAAGTGAAAGAACGCGAAGCGGTTCGGGGAGCCTATCGCGGATATGAAATCATCAGCTCGCCGCCGCCGTCCTCAGGCGGAACCGTTCTGATTGAATCACTGAACATTCTCGAAGGCTACGATCTGGCGAAGCTGGGAAACCGGTCGGCGCAGTCGATTCACTACATCACGGAAGCGTTTCGGCGGGCATTTTTCGATCGGGCGGAATTCATGGGCGACCCGGATTTCTCGAAGATTCCAGTGGCGCAATTGATCGACAAGAAGTATGGCGAGGCGTGGAGGAATTCGATTGACTCGGATCATGCCAGCCCAAGTGAAGAACTGAAACGACCTGCCATCTTCAGCGAGCTTGAACAATATGCTGCCGCGCATCCTGAGCCGCAGGCGAATCATGAGTCGCCGCATACGACCCACTATTCCGTGGTGGATGCGGAGGGGAATGCGGTCGCGGTTACAACGACTATTAACGACTGGTTCGGGTCGCGCGTCACGGCGGACGGTCTGGGATTCCTGATGAATGATGAGATGGATGATTTCTCCGCCAAGCCGGGCGTGCCGAATGCAGACGGCCTGATTCAGGGTGCAGCCAATGCGATTGGTCCAGGCAAGCGGCCGCTATCGTCGATGAGTCCGACGATTGTTGTGCGTGACGGGAAAGTGGTTTTGGTGCTCGGTTCACCGGGCAGTTCGAAAATTATTACCACCGTGGCGAACGTGCTCATGGGCGTTATCGATTATGGGATGAATATTCAGGAGGCGGTGAATGCTCCCCGCTTTCACAATCAGTGGTTGCCAGATGTGTTGAACGTGGAGCGATGGTTTTCTCCGGATACGGTGCAGGCTCTGCAGAAGATGGGATACCACGTGCAAATCGGACTGCACGACGGAGGAGATGTTTCCCCCTACTGGAGCGAAGCGGAATGCATAGCCATCGACACGAAGAGCGGAGAGCGGCTCGGAGCGAGCGATGGCCGGAGCAATGGAAAGGCAGTAGGCTACTAAGAACGATTGCTGATTGATGATTCCTGATTTGTGATTGTTGATTGAAGATCAAAACCGGCATGCTTCGGTCTTTCAATTAATAATCAGCAATCAATAATCGGCAACCATCAATCAACAATTTCTCTATAAGGGAACGAGCATGTTGAAAGCGGTATCCACCTATCTATATGTCAAGGAGCGGCTGCATCCGGGAATTCTGGATGGGCTGACTCGCAATGGAGTGCAGGCGATCGAAATTTTCGCGGCTCGGCAGCACCTCGATTATGCCAACCGCAAAGCTCACGTGAAAGAGATTGCCGAATGGTTTCGCGGGAGCGGAGTTCCCTTGAATTCGGTGCATTCGCCTCTCTATGCCGACTACGACTGGGGCCGCACCGGCGGAACTCCGATCAATCTGGCATCGATAGACCGGGCGGGATTAGTGGAAGCAACCGACGAGGTAAAGCGGGCGCTGGAGATCGCGGAGCAGATTCCATTTCGCTTTCTGATCCAGCATCTTGGATTGCCGAATGAAGGCTATAGCGAGAAGAAGTTCGAGTCGGCGATGACTTCGATTGAGCACTTGCGGGCCTTCGCGAAACCGCTGGGAGTGCGCATTCTGCTGGAAAACATTCCCAACGAGCTTTCCACGCCGGAAAGGCTGGTTGAGATGATTCACACTGCGCACTTTGACGATGTGGGCATCTGCTTCGATTTTGGCCATGCGAACCTGATGACTTCGGTGCGCGAGGCCTTCGAGATCCTCCGAAAACAGATTTGCTCGACCCATGTTCACGACAATAACAAGGATCGCGATTCGCACCTGTGGCCGGGAAAAGGAACCATCGACTGGAAAGAGGCAATGGAACTGCTGCGGTCCGCGCCCCAAACGCCAGCCTTAATGCTGGAACTGGACTGGGATGAGAAGGTGAATCCCCTGGAAAAGCTTGGGGAGACGTTTGAGAAGTTGGAAACGGCGTAGGGCAATTGGCAATTGGGGCGATTGTGTAGTCAGGCAATTTAAGTCCAGAAGGACACGTCGAGTATTAATTGCTAGATGATCCGGTTTTAAATTAAGCAATCTTATGTCACCTGTAACGACTATTGCTGAAATTGGCAAGCACGAAGGGGAGTCGGTCACGCTCCGGGGCTGGCTCTACAACATGCGCGCGAGCGGGAAGCTTCTATTTCCGCAATTTCGCGACGGCTCGGGCGTGATTCAGGGAGTGGTGCCGAAGAATGCGGTTACGCCGGAAGTATTCGAGGCGGTCAAGACCTTGACGCAAGAGTCTAGCGTGATCGTCGAAGGCAAGGTTCGTGCCGATGCGCGCGCGCCCGGCGGCTACGAGCTCGATGTGGCGAATGTGCAGGTGGTGCAGCGCGTGCCGGAGTCCGACCCTTACCCGATTACTCCGAAAGAACACGGCACTGAGTTTTTGATGGAGCACCGGCATCTGTGGGTGCGGTCGCAGCGGCAGGCATCGATTCTGCGGGTGCGGGCGGAGATCATCAAGGCAGTGCGCGATTTTTTTGATGAACGCGGATTCACGCTCACTGATCCGCCGATTCTTACTCCCGCCGCTTGCGAGGGCACGAGCACGCTGTTCCCCGTCGATTACTTTGAGGAGCAGGCTTACCTGACGCAGTCCGGGCAGCTTTACATCGAAGCGACGGCGATGGCTTTGGGCAAAGTGTATTCGTTCGGTCCAACATTTCGGGCGGAGAAATCGAAGACGCGTCGGCACCTGACCGAGTTCTGGATGGTTGAGCCAGAGATTGCTTATGCCGAACTCGATGACCTGATGGATCTGGCGGAAGGACTGATCACGTTTGTTGTGAAGCGCTGCCTGGAACGGCGCCGCGTTGATCTGCAGGCGATTGGCCGTGACATCTCGAAGCTGGAAAAGATTGAAGCGCCGTTCCCGCGAATCACTTACGACGAGGCGGTGAAGAATTTGCAGGAAGGGCACGCCAAAGGAGCGCTGGAGACGAAGTTTGAGTGGGGCGGAGACCTTGGGTCACCGGACGAGACGTATCTTTCGGCACAGTTTGATAAGCCCGTCATGGTGCATCGTTATCCCGCGAAAGTGAAAGCGTTCTATATGGAGCCCGATCCGCAACGGCCGGAGTTGGCCTTGTGCGTTGATGTACTGGCTCCGGAAGGTTACGGAGAAATTATTGGCGGGTCGCAGCGTATGGCGTCGCACGAGTTGCTGGTGCAGCGTATTCGTGAGCACGGATTGCCGGAAGAAGCGTTCAAGTGGTATCTGGATTTGCGCAAATACGGCAGCGTGCCGCACGGCGGCTTTGGAATGGGCATTGAACGGGCAGTGGCATGGATCTGCGGACTTGAACATGTGAGGGAGACGATTCCCTTCCCCCGGATGCTGAACCGGTTATACCCGTGAAGAATTGATTGGGCGATTTGTGATTGTGTGATTGAAGAGCGTTCGCCGTTTTCAATCATCAACTGGTTACACACTACTAGATCCTATGAACACAAAACTAAGCCCCACGAACATCAATCCCAAGAGTATTCGCGTGATCGGGGTCCCGCTTGATCTCGGGCAATCGCGCCGCGGCGTCGACATGGGACCTTCCGCCGTGCGTGTGGCGGGACTAGAAGCGCGTCTTGAAGCGTTGGGACATGAGGTGGAAGACGGCGGCAACGTTGCGGTTGCGATCCCCGAACAGAAAAAAGAGGGCGATACCCACGCCAAGTATTTGAAAGAAATTACTGCAACTTGTACCAAGCACGCCGAGTTGGTGATTAAGACGCTGGAAGCAGGAAAAGTTCCGGTTACATTGGGCGGCGATCATTCGGTGGCTGCCGGGACGGTGGCGGGCGTGGCCGAGTTTTATCGGAGGCAGAACCAGCGGATCGGGCTTATATGGATTGATGCCCACACCGACATCAATACGCCGGAGAGTTCACCGAGCGGCAATGTGCATGGAATGCCGCTAGCGGCGATCATGGGATTGGGCCCGCCGGAGTTGGCGAACATTCTGGATTTTTCTCCGAAGGTGAAACCGGAGAACTGCGTGCTGGTGGGAGTTCGCGATATTGATGCGGTCGAAAAGGAAAATGTGCGGCGTGCGGGTATTGGCGTTTTCACCATGCGCGACATTGATGAGCGCGGCATGCGAACGGTAATGGAGGAAGCGCTACGCATGGCTGGGCGCGGCACCGCCGGTTATCATATTTCGCTCGACATGGATTGGATCGATCCTGAGGACGCGCCGGGCGTGGGCACTCCAGTGCGCGGCGGGGCGACTTATCGCGAAGCTCATCTGGCCATGGAAATCATCGCCGACCATGGACGTATGCTGAGCTTCGAAATCGTGGAAGTGAATCCGGTGATCGACGAGCACAACCAGACTGCGGACTTAGCGGTGGAATTGGCGTTGTCGGCATTTGGGAAGAAGATTTTATAAACAATTATGAGCAAGATTCGTGTCGGAATACTTTTTGGAGGGCGTAGCGGAGAGCATGAAGTTTCGCTGCTTTCCGCCGCGTCGGTTCTCAACGCTATCGATAAAGATAAATACGAGGTTGTTCCGATTGGCATTACCAAGGATGGGCGGTGGCTGACTGCGGGGGACGCGGAAAATTTGCTGCAAGGCAAATTGGTGATTGAGCCTCGGCACCTGCGTGCGGGCGATCCTGAACTGACGCAGCCAGCCGCAGTATTGGCGCGCGGAGAAGCGGTCGTGGTGCCTCCGGAACCCGTGCATCGGCAGAGTGGGCTTGTCCCTTTTCAGACGGAAGCGGCACTGACGCGTCGAGCTGCGGATCGGGCGATCAATGTAGATGTGATTTTTCCCGTGCTACACGGCACGTTTGGCGAAGATGGAACGATTCAGGGACTGCTGGAACTGGCTGACATCGCTTATGTAGGTGCGGGCGTGCTGGGTTCGGCTGCGGGGATGGACAAAGATGTGATGAAGTCGCTGTTTATGGCGGCGGGAATTCCAATCGTGAAGCACGTCACGATTCTGCGCAGTGCGTGGGAAAAGGAGCCGAAGAAAGTTGAGAAATTCGTTGAGAGCAAACTGAAGTTTCCTGTGTTTGTGAAGCCGGCGAATTTGGGATCGTCCGTGGGAATCAGCAAGGCGCACAATCGCAAGGAGCTGGGCCCGGCCATCGAGGAAGCCGCAAGATTCGATCGGAAGATTGTGATCGAGCAAGGTGTAGGCGGAAAGAAGAACAAAGCGCGCGAGATTGAATGTTCCGTGCTGGGTAACGATGAACCCGCGGCTTCGATTCCAGGCGAAATTGTTCCGGTCAAAGAATTTTACGATTACAACGCGAAATATCTCGATGAGGGATCTGAACTCATTATTCCAGCGAAGCTCACCAAAGCTGAAACCAAGAAAGTCCAGGAGCTCGCGGTGCGGTCATTCAAGGCCGTGGACTGCTCCGGGCTGGCGCGCGTGGATTTCTTGATGGATCCGCTAACCCGCAAGATATATTTGAACGAGATCAATACGATGCCCGGATTTACTTCGATCAGCATGTATCCCAAGCTGTGGGCGGCTTCCGGCCTCGAGTATTCAGACCTGATCGACCAGCTTATTCAGCTTGGGATAGAGCGGCACGCCGACAAAAAGAAAAATCAGTACAGCCGGTAATCTTATTTGTCTGTGCTTATTTACCTCTGACTTCTTACTGCGTCACCACCAGCGGCAATTCGACAAAGCTAGCCTCGCCGGGCGCGTGATAGATCTGCTGCGTGGCTTTGCGATAATCCCCTGGTTTCGCCCAAAAGATATTCGGCACAAACGTTTGCGGGTTCCGGTCATACAGCGGGAACCAGCTGGATTGAATCTGCACCATGATGCGATGGCCGGGCAGAAAAACATGGTTCGCGGTTGGAAGGTTGAAGCGGTAAAGCAGTGGTTGGCCGGAAGCGATGGGCTTGGCGGTTTCCAAGCTCTCGCGATAACGGCCGCGGAAGATGTCCGCGGAAACCATCAGCTCGTATCCACCCATGGCCGGTTGCGCGGCGACCTCGTCGGGATAGACGTCGATTAATTTAACCACCCAGTCGGAGTCCGTACCGCTGGTGGAGGCTATGAGATTAGCGACGGGTTGCCCGCTGATCTTCATCGGCGTTGTCAAAACGTCCGAAGTAAACACCGCGACATCGGGGCGGCCAGACGATTCACGCTGGTCGTCGACGAGCCACTCGGGCCAGGTTAATCCATTGCCGTAGCCGATGGGTTGAATCGGCCGGGCGCGAAATGGCACTGGCTTCGCAGGATCGGAAATGTATTCATCGAATGCCGCGTCGCTCGTTTTAGGCTCGTTGAGGCTCGCTTTCAATTCGGCGTTGAGATAAAGCGGGGTGGGGTGGATCGAACATCCTTTGTCTTTGTCGCAACCAGCCGGCCAACTCGACAGGCGACGCCACGTATTGGTTCCCGTTTCGTAGGCGTTGACAGGCGCGACGTCGGAGTTCGGGGCGTCATCCTTCAAATAGTGATCGAGAAATGGGCGAAGAATCTGTTCGCGGAAAAAGAGCCCGGTATCGCTATTGAACTTCAGTGCTCCCAGAGAACTGGCGTCGCCTATTTCCTGTCCGTGATGCCACGGCCCCATAACTAAAAACAATTTGTCGCGGTTGGCATCTTGTTTTTTCAGCGCATCGTAGAGGGCGGGCGCGCCGTAAATATCTTCCTGATCCCACAGGCTGTCGACCAACATGGTCGGAACTTTCAACGGCTGGGCCGCAAGAATGCGGTCCATGGCCTGTTGCTGCCACCACGAGTCATAACTGGGATGCTCGATCAACTTGCGCCAGAATCCCACTTGCTCCAGCCCGTGGCGGCGACCGAGTTCGCCGGCTGATCCTGCTTCCATAAAGACATCGTAATCATCGAAATGGTTGGTCCACCATTTCTCGTCCGAGGAGCGCGTGGCTTCCTGCACTTGGATGTACGGCATATTCTGTTCGCGGAATGCGCCGTTGTGAAACCAGTCGTCACCCCTCCAGCCGTCGACCATGGGATTCATCGGCACCGCCACTTTCAGCGCCGGATGCGGATTCACCAAGGCCATCAACGTAGTGAAACCATCGTAGGAAATTCCGAGCACGCCGACCTTGCCATTGCTTTCGGGAACATTCTTAACCAGCCAGTCGATGGTGTCGTACGTATCGGTTGCGTGATCAACGGGCGTAGGATTCAGCGGACCGTGCAGGGGACGCGTCATCACATAGTCACCTTCGGAGCCGTACTTGCCGCGAACGTCCTGTATCGCGCGGATGTAACCGCCATCGACAATTACTTCGGTGGCGTTGTCGTAACCGTACAGAATAGAAGCGAGGTGGGAACTGGGCGCGTGCGTAGTTTGTTCCGTCGCGCTATAAGGCGTGCGCGTGAGCAGGATCGGCGCATGCTTTGCACCTTTCGGAAGAAGAATGATGGTATGAAGCTTGACGCCGTCGCGCATGGGGATCATGACGTCGCGCTTGATGTAGTCGAAAGTGTCGGTAACGGGTGTGTACTTGGCTGGCGATTCGCTGGGTAAATCGGATTGTTTCGAGGGTTGGGCGGTCTGGCATCGGGCTGGTTCAGCGAATGAAGGCGCGAAGAAAAAAAGTGCGGCTAAAACTAAAGTTAAAATAAAGAATGGAGAGATTTCGGTCCGACGCGAAATGGTAAGCATCAACGAGCCAGCCACTCGCGACGAAGATGACCTTCTTCTTTGATTCATGTTCACCTCGTGAAACAAGAGTGTACTGATCGGCGGCGCTGAGAACAAATTCGAGTTACTACCTGCGCACGATCGAGGATCTTCTTGACGAAGCACCCTCGGCGTTGTACGATTATTGACAAGTTTGCTCTTCGGGGCAGACTTGGAATTTCATGCAGAGTGGCTGAGGGACGAGCCCTGTGACGCCACGGCAACCGGATCGGGATCATATATCCTGACCGCCAGGTGCCAACTCCCGCCCGGAAACGGGGAACATGAGATTCGGATGCGAAGCTTATTTGTATTGCATTCCGACCTCTTTTCCCTTTTCCTGGAAAAAGAGGCCTTTGTATTTTAGGGGCGCTCCCGGCTCGTCCCAGCGACTCGCTGCTTGAATAGAAAGCGAGTACCCGATGTCGAATTACAACGCCCACTACGAATTACGCTGCCGGGAATGCGGACGAAATTGGGGCAACCAGCCCCGCTCGATCTGCGATGAGTGTTTCTCTCCTCTGGAAATTACCTACGATTATGAAGCGCTTCGCGCTTCGGTTACCCGCGAAAGCATTGCACAACGCGCGCCCAACATGTGGCGCTATTCCGAATTGCTGCCTCTGCCCGAAGGGTTCGAGCCTCGGTTGCCGGTTGGGTTTACGCCGCTGTTCCAGGCGCCGCGTCTGGCGGAGCAACTTGTCGGGAACGCGAACGACGCGAAAACGGTTGCGCAGAATCTCTATCTCAAGAATGATGCCGTGTGCTTGCCGACGCTGAGTTTTAAAGACCGCGTGGTGGCGGTTGCGCTGGCGAATGCGCAAGCTTTTGGATTCGATACGGTGGCATGTTCTTCGACCGGCAACCTGGCGAACGCGGTCGCAGCCCATGCCGCGCGTCTGGGTCTTAAAGCGTGGATATTTATCCCTTCCGATCTTGAGCCGGCAAAAATTCTCGGCACGCAAGTGTTCGGCGCAAACGTGGTGCGCATCGCGGGTAACTATGACCAGGTGAATCGCCTGTGCTCGCAAATTGCCGAAGAGCGCCGCTGGGGCTTCGTCAACGTGAACCTGCGGCCGTATTACGCCGAGGGATCGAAGACGGTCGGCTTCGAGATCGCCGAGCAACTGGGCTGGCGCTTGCCGGACAATGTCGTCGTGCCAATGGCAGGGGGCTCGTTGATTACTAAAATCAAAAAAGCTTTTGATGAACTCACGAAGCTTGGCCTGGTCGAGGAAAAGCCAGTAAAGTTCTTCGGCGCGCAGGCTACGGGATGCTCTCCGATATCGACGGCGGTGAAGACTGGCAGCGCGGAGATAGATCCACAGAAACCCGCGACGATTGCGCGGTCGCTTGCCATCGGCAATCCTGCCGACGGCCACTACGCCATTAAGACCATCAAGCAGAGCGGGGGATGGAGCGAGGATGTGAGCGATCCGGAGGTAATTGATTCGATCCGGCTGCTGGCGGCGACCGAAGGCATCTTCACCGAAACCGCTGGCGGCGTCACCGTAGGAACGGCGGGAAAACTTTATCGCCAGGACCGCATTCTGCCTGAGGAAACGACCGTGCTCTGCATCACCGGCAACGGCCTGAAGACAACCGATGTGCTGGCGGGAGTGTATGAAATCGAAAGGCCCATCGCTCCGAAGCTTGCAGAGTTTGAAAAGTATTTGCAAGAGACGCTGGAAGGTGTCAGTGCAGTCACAGAAGCAGCCACGGTAGGCGCGTAGAGACTATATACGCTTGGAATGCGCGGTTATGCTCCGGTTTGGTTTTGAAAGGGCTCGGCTTTAGCCGCGCCGCAAGAGCCACAAATGACGAGCGGCCTCAGCCGCTGAGGTAGCTTTCGATGGCAATCACGGTACAAATTCCAACTGCTCTGCGTCGCCACACGGCGGGTGTAGGTTCTATCGCTTGCGCAGCCACGAACTTAAACGAACTGTTCTCCGCCCTCGACGAAAAGTTCCCGGAACTAAAACCGCACTTGCGCGATGAAACTGGCCAGGTCCGCCGCTTTCTCAATATTTACGTCAATGAAGAAGATATCCGTTTTCTCGGGGGCCCCAGCTATGCCTTCCAGGATGGCGATGAAGTACTACTGGTGCCGTCGATTGCCGGCGGCGCGGATTAGCCATTCCCTTCACTAAAACCTCTTAAATCTTTAACTCTTAGTGTAGAATGCAATCTAACTAACCGGTTAATTAAGTATGCCTCGACTCTTGCGCCATTCCAAACCCCAACCCCGCCTCGGTTCGCGCGGGAAGCCGGAAGAAAGCCGCGCCGCGATTCTTTCGGCCGCGGCCAAAGAGTTCTCCGAGCACGGGATTGCCGGCGCCCGCACCGACGCGATTGCTCGCGCAGCGCATGTGAATAAGGCTTTGCTCTATTACTATTTCAAAGACAAGGGAACACTTTACGGCGCGGTATTGGACAACGCCTTTTCAGGAATGAAGGAAAAAGTCTTCGCGGTGCTCGATAGCGATTTGCCTCCGCGAGAGAAGATTCTGGCCTATGCAGGCACGTACTTCGATTTCATCGCCTCCAATCCTCTCTATCCAAAACTCATGCAGCGGGAAATGATGCGCGCGCGGGAAGGCCACCCCGAGCACATCGACCGGCTGGTTAAGACATATTTTCAACCCATCTATGGCCGTGTCGGCGAGCTCATTCGCAAAGGAATCGCGGAAGGCGAATTTCGCAAGGTCGATCCGGCTCACTTCGTTCCGTCAATGCTGGCCATTATCATTTTCTATTTCAGCAGCGCTCCCGTAATGCAGCGGATCGTGCGTTTCAATCCGCTGGCTCCGGAACGTATTGCCGAACGGCGCGCCGCGGTACTCGACTTTATTTCCCACGCATTATTTCAGTCCCCTGCCCACACAACGCCAGGAGTACGCAAATGAGTGCTCGAAACCGATTTTTCATTCTTCTCAGCATAATTTTTGTGATTGCCGCGACGTATTACTTTTTCTCCACCGACCATTCTCAGGACCTGGTTCTGATCGGCACCGTCGACTCCAATCAGGTGATTGTCAGCGCTCAGGTGGAAGGACGCATACAGAAATTGATGGTGGATGAAGGCACGCCGGTGAAGGCTGGTGACTTGATCGCCGTGCTCGACCCGTCTGAGCTACAGACGCAGGAGGCCGCGGCGTCAGCGACCATCGCCAGCCTGCAGCACAAAGTTTCCGAAATGCAGCACACCGAGCGGTCAACTTCTGGCTCGACTTCGAGCGACGTCGCGAATGCGCAGGCGAAAGTGTCATCGGCGAAAGCGCAGTTGATGCAAGCCAAGGCCACGCTTGATCGCACGGAGAGCGACAGCCGGCGCGCGGTCGAACTGGCGAAGGCTGGCGTGGCTTCCGACCAGGAGCGAGTGCAGGCGGAAACCAACCTTCAGGCTGCTGAGGCGACCATGCAAGCTCAGCAAGAATTGGTAAAGGCGGCAGAGGCGGACTTGAACGCCGCGGTTGCCCGCACCCAGCAAGGCAACGCGGCAAAGAGCACGGTGCAATCGACGCAGGCCGATTTAAAAAACGCCATCGCGCAGAAAAATCAAGCGGCAGTGCGTTTGGGCTATACGAATGTATATGCGCCTGTTACCGGCACCGTTTCTGTGCGAGCGGCGCGGCAAGGTGAAGTGGTGAACATCGGTGCGCCGATCGTGACCATCGTCGATCTCACGGACACATGGGCGAGGGTGGCAATTCCGGAGACTTACGCCGACCACATCGGCTATGGTGATGTGCTGCGAATTCGCCTGCCGGGCGGGACAATTACGAACGGAAAAGTATTTTTCAAAGGGGTGGAAGGCGATTTTGCCACCCAGCGCGATGTGAGCCGCCGCAAGCGGGATATCAAGACGATCGTACTAAAAGTGCGGTTGGATAATCCCAAGGGCGCGTTCGTGCCGGGAATGACGGCCGAAGTGCTGGTTTCTCCGGCGCAGACGAAGGGCGATGCGGCTTCGCGGAGTACTGCAGCAGCGGGGCAGCGATGATGGCAGACGAGAAATTCGACACGCGACGTCGAATGCCTGACTCCGCAACTCCGCACGCCATCGAAGTGCAGCACATCGTTAAGAAGTATGGCAACTTCACCGCTGTTGACGATGTTTCGTTCAACGTAGATAACGGGGAGATCTTCGGCCTGCTCGGACCGAATGGCGCCGGGAAGTCGACGCTGATTCGCATGATGACAACTCTAATTCCCATCACTTCGGGGATTGCGTGCATTGCCGGCCATGATGTGGCGAAGGATCCGGATGCCGTGCGGCGGACGATTGGAGTGATTCCGCAAGCCCTCACCAGCGATCTCGATCTTACGGTGGAAGAGAATCTGAATATTTATGCGAAGCTGTATGACGTGCCCGCGAAGGAGCGTAAGCGCTCCATCGAAGAGCTGCTGGGGCTGGTCGACCTGACCAAGTGGCGCGGCGCGCAGACCAAGACGCTTTCTGGCGGCATGCGGCGGCGGCTGGAGATAGCGCGCGGGCTGGTGCATCATCCGAAAATCTTCTTTCTCGACGAGCCCACAACCGGACTCGATCCGGTATCGCGCGTAGCCGTGTGGGAGATGTTGGGCAATATCAAAAGCCAGCGGCAACTTACCATTTTGATCACCACGCATTACATGGACGAGGCCGACCGGCTGTGCGACCGCATCGCCATTGTCGATCATGGGAAGCTGGTCGCACTCGATGCACCCATGGCCTTGAAAGCGAGCGTACCCGGATCCAATGTGATTGAGGCGCAGTTCGAGAATCCACCCGACGATTGGGAACAGCGGCTGCGTGCGCTTAACGACGTGACCTCCGTGCAACACGAAGGCGCGGGAATGTATCGGGTGCTTACAGGCAACGGCTCGCGCACCACGACCCAATTAGTGGAGATGGCCGTGCAGGCGGGAGTTGCGGTGAAGTCGTTGTCAGTGCAAAACACTACGCTCGACGACGTATTCGTGCACTTCACGGGCAGGCAGTTGCGAGACGAACTACAGAAAGCTTATGCATTCACGATGCCGCAGCGGCCGGGGCTGCAACCATGAATCGGATCATGGCGATCGTCGAGCGCGAAATGCGCAAGTTTTTCCGTTCACCGGCGTTGATGTTGGCGTCGATGATCTTTCCGCTGGTGCAGCTTGTGATATTGGGAAATGCGTTTGGCGGTAAAATCCGAGACGCCCGGGTTGCCATTGTGGATCAGGATGGAGGCACGCAGGCGCTGCGCGTTCGCGAGGCTTTCGATTCTGTGCGTGCGAACATCCGTACTTTTGTGCCGATTTACTATGACGATCAAAAGAAAGCGGTGGAAGATGTTCGGAACGGCAAGCTGGATGGCGCGGTAATTATTCCTCCGCAATTTTCCCGCCGCGTCTACGAGGACAACCATCCTCAAATTGCCGTGGTGGTGGATAACAGCGATAACTTTATGAGCTCGGCGCTGGAGTCGGAACTAGCCGACCTAGTCAGCGCGCTGAATCAGCCCACGGTCGAACCCCGAATTTTGCAGCAGACCGCACTTCAGATTGTTGAACTCTATCCGTACATCGAATACATGAAATATCTGCTTCCGGGCTCGCTGGCGCTTGCGATGTTTGTCTCGGTGATGATCGGCGGCGGCATGCTCTATATCGACGACAAGGCGCGCGGAGTGCATGAAGGCTATCTGGTGACGCCGATCACTAAGCTCGAACTGGTACTTGGTCTTAACCTCGCCGGCGCGATCAAGGCGGTGATGACGGGCGTGATTATTTGTGTGATTGGATCGCTGATGGCCGGCGTGAGCACGATTTTCAATCCAGTGACGATGCTCGGTTTGCTCGTGATGATCGTTCTGACGTCACTGGCTTTCAATACCATGATGTTTTTGCTGATGGTGCGGATCGAGGATCCCCTCGTGCCTCGAGCCATGTTCGGCATTCTGAATACTCTGCTGTTTTTCCCGAGCGGAGCGATCTATCCCATCCAGGCGTTCCCGCGCTGGCTGCGGGCTATTGCCAGCGTCGATCCTTTTACGTTTGCGGTCGACGGATTCAAATGTCTGCTGCTGAAAGAGACAACGTTGGCGGCGGTGTGGGGCGATATGCTGTTCCTGTCGATTTTCGCGGCGGTGACGCTGGGGATTGCGATTCCGCTGTTCAAACGGACGCTGTAGAGGAATTGAGTGATTGTGTACTGTGCGGCGCTCCAAGCCGCTGTGGCGCGAAAGGCATTGATTTTCAATCGCCCGATCGCTCAAATATCAAATCGCTCAAGTCTTCTGGAACTTTTGACTTAATGGGCGCGTCCGTTATTCTAGAAAGTGATGACCTTACTGGATGCCAAAGAGTATCACCCGGAAAAAGAGCGGCAGAAGAGAGGCCGCATTATTTCGGCGATCGTTCTAATTCTGTTTCTAGCCATCGTTGGTTGGTGGAACCGTTTCTGGCCGGAGAAGAGCGTGGCAGACAAATTCTTTTCCGCGCTGCAGAAGCAAGACTTTGAAGCCGCCTACGGAATCTACTATGACGATCCCGATTGGAAGCAGCATCCGCAGAACCACTCCCAGTATCCGTTCAACGAGTTCCGGCAAGACTGGGGACCGGGCGGACAGTGGGGCATCGTCAAGAACTACAAGATTTACGGCGAGAGTAATTGCCCCGGCGGTGGGACTGGCGTGGTCATCGACCTGGTCGTGAACGATCGCGCTCAACACGCGCAGTTATATGTCGACAAGACCGATAAAACAATCAGCACGCCGCCGTGCGGCCTGGAATTTCGCTAGCGCGGCGGGAATGCGAAACGCTGGACCGCTAAGTGTTGAAGTGCTCCAGAGTTTTCGCCAGGGATGCATCGTCCCCGACATTCAGGCAAGTCTTCGACCGGTCAATCTGCCGCATCAATCCGCAGAGAACTTTTCCTGGACCGATCTCCACGAAAGTCTTAACGCCTTCGCCAATCAGCAGGCGCATGCACTGTTCCCATTTCACCGCGCCCGTGACCTGGGCGATTAATGTTTCGCGAGACCTCAGCTCATCAGTGACCAGAACTGCTTCTACATTGCAAGCCACTGGATAGACGGGCTTGTGCGTCTTCAGCTTGTTCAAGTCTTCTTCCAGACGGTCTTGTGCGGGCTTCATCAGCAAGCAATGGAAGGGCGCACTCACGGGCAGCATCTTGGTGCGCTTGGCGCCGCGCTCATCCGCCAACTTCGCTCCACGTTCGACCGCCGCGGTATTGCCTGAGATCACAATCTGTTCGGGAGAATTAATATTCGCGGGAGAGCAGACTTCGCCCTGCGCCGCATCCTGGCAAACGGCGACTACTTTCTCGAGTTCCATCCCGAGGATCGCCGCCATGGCGCCGACTCCAACCGGAACTGCTTCCTGCATATATTGCCCACGGTTGCGGACGGTGCGCACTGCATCGGCAAAAGCGAAGGTTCCGGATGCGACGTGGGCGGAATATTCGCCCAGGCTGTGGCCTGCCACAAAGTTCGGCCTGGGAATGCGTGTTTCGAGCACACGAAGCGCCGCAATCGAAGCAGTGAGAATCGCCGGCTGCGTAATCTCTGTGAGACGCAATTGTTCTTCCGGACCCTCAAAGCAAATCTGCGACAGCTTGTAACCAAGAGCCTCGTCGGCTTCTTCGAATGTTTGCCGGGCAATGGGATATTTTTCGGAGAGGTCTTTGCCCATGCCTACGGTTTGCGATCCCTGGCCGGGAAAAATAAATGCAATCCTGGCTGTGGCAGTATTGGGGGAAGGTATAGGAACTGTGGTGGATTCGTTCATGTTTTGATATTGCCGCTACTACTGAGCCGGAGCGGCTTCAGCTTCCGCTGGAGCCGAATGCAGCGCGGCCAATCCTTGCTCGATGGATGCATTGATCTGCCGCTGAGAGAACTCCGCAGCCACGCGAACCGCATTCTTGATAGCGTTCGCGTTGGACGATCCGTGCGTGATAATGCACACGCCCTTCACTCCGAGTAATGGCGCGCCGCCGTACTCGGTATGGTCGATGCGCTTTTTAAAATCGGAAAAGGCGCTGCGCGAAAGCATGTAGCCGACTTGCCGTGAAATTGTCGCCTTCAGCGACTCTTTTAAAACCGTGCGCACCAGGTTCGCGACACCTTCTGAAACTTTAAGCGCCACGTTGCCTACGAAGCCGTCCGCCACGATCACGTCGACGTGGCCACTGAATATGTCGCGACCTTCGACATTGCCGACAAAGTTCAAAGGCAACTGCTTCAACAACTGGAATGATTCCCTGGTCAGTTCGTTGCCTTTCGTTTCCTCTTCACCAATTGAGAGCAACCCAACCCTAGGACCTTTCGCACTGCCAAAGGCCGAACGTCCAGACTTGAGATCTCCAAACATGGAGCGGAAATAAATCTCGCCCATCACGGCGAACTGTTCGAGATTGTGCGGCTTGCAATCTACATTCGCGCCAACATCCAGCAAGATTGCCGCCGTGCCCGGAGCAGTAGGAAAAACTGCCGCCAGGGCTGGCCGGTCTACGCCTTGCAACGCGCCCAGCACCATTTTTGCTGCGGCCATCGCCGCCCCGGTATTGCCAGCGGTGACGAAGCCCGCGGCTCGCCCCTCGCGGACCAGTCGCAGACCTACGAGCATGGAGGAATCCCGCTTGGAGCGCACTGCCTGCACGGCTTTGTCTTCCATGGTGATTACTTCGCTGGCGTGAACGATCTCAATGGGCAGCCGCGAGGCTGCGGGGTGGCGATCCAACTCGGCCTTGATAATGGTTTCTGGACCAACGAGGAGCACGCGCACCCCATAATTGCGGGCAGCATGAATTGCGCCTTCGATTTCAGGCTTGGGAGCCCGGTCCGAACCCATCGCATCCAGCGCGATCACGCTAGGCATGTTGGCAGGAGTTAGCTTACTTCCTTCACGTCCAGAACTTCGCGGCCTTTGTAGTAGCCGCACTTGGTGCAAGCGCGGTGCGGCATTTTCTTCTCGTGGCAGTTTGGACATTCAGACAGAGAGTGGCTGGTCAGGGCATCGTGCGCCCGGCGGGTCGAGGTGCGCTTCTGGGAATGTCGTCGTTTGGGATTCGGCATAGTATTTAAAATTCCTCTCGCCTGGGCCGTTTGGCCTGGCTTGCTTTTAATTTCTTAAGATCGAAGTCGCTAATGAGCAAGCTTGCCGCGGATTTCTTTTAAAGCCGCCCATCGCGGTTCTTCCAACGCAACCTCGCAACCGCACTGCTCCTGGTTCAGGTTTTTTCCGCAATGCGGACACAGCCCCTTGCAATCCTCGCGGCACGTGACCTTCAGCGGCACAGCCAGCAGCACTTGCTCGCGCACTACATCATCCAGCATGAGACCTTCGCCTTCATAATAGCTGATCTCGGCCTCTGCATCGGTAACAGACATCTCATCCCGCCCGGCGTCGGCTCCCTGCGGGCGATAGAGCAGATCGAACTCACGCGTAACCTGCTGCGTCAGGGGTTCCAGGCAGCGGGCGCAAATGGTTTCGAGGCTGGCCGCCAGCCGCCCCTGGATGCGTATGTCCTGAATTATCTTGTGCTTGCCGTGATGTTCTTCAACCAGATCCGCATGGCCGCTGGTTTCTATCGGCGTGACTTGGCGATAATCCGTCCCCAGGTCGATCGCGCCCGGCTCAAACTTCTCCGCAAATTCTATGGGGTGAAGTTCTAAATCTTTGATCTCGAAGAACATCGGAACCTCCGCGCCCCGTCAGTTGCCGCCCCAGGCCCGCGGAAGCACGCCAAGAAGGCGCAAGTACCGCAAGGAGCAATTTCAAGAATAAAGGGTGAAAGAAAGTAGTGTCAAGGCAGGGTAAACTACTTGTGAACCTATATGGGTGCGCCCTTCACTACACCTTCGCTGCAAGAATTGGAACGGCGGCGCGAGTTCTATAAAAGCATGGAAGCATTGCGCATTAGTCACACCGCTAATTCTGAAGGTTCCGCTTGCTTTCCCCACTGTCGAAGAAATGATTCGCGAAGACCGCGACCGGTAAACCGCCTCCTCATCATTTCGTCACGAGTTCAGAATGGGCAGTGCCCGAATTCTTTTCTTAGTCGCGGCGTAAATTGCATTGCATAGCGCTGGCGCCAGCGGAGGCACGGACGGCTCCCCGATTCCGGTGGGCACTTCTGCGCTGGGCACCGCGTAGACTTCCACGACTGGAACCTCCTCCATGCGCAACGGGGCGTAGTCATCAAAATTTCCCTGTACTACGCGCCCCTTCGCGATTGTGATCTTGGCTCGTAGCGCGTTCGACAGCGCATAAACAATGCCGCCTGGAACCTGCTGCTCGAGAATGCTGGGATTCACCACTTGCCCGCAATCCACGGCCGCCACTACGCGATGCACTCGCGGAGTTTCGTTCTCCATGCTGATCTCCACCACCTCGGCCATGTAAGAAGAAAAACATGCGAAGCAGGCGATTCCTCGAAAACGGCCCGCAGGTAGAGGACTTTTCCATCCTGCCTTGTCCGCGGCGAGTTGCAATACGCCGCGCATCCGAGCCGTATGCCACGTCGTCGTGAAGTATTGGATGTCCTGATCTTTCGCCAGCATGTGCAACCGGTACTCCAGCGGATCTTTCCCTGCCGCTGCCGCCAGTTCGTCGATGAAGCTCTCACTGGCGAATCCAACCTGCAGGGCGTATACCGACCGCATCCAGCCGAGCGGCACCGGAGTCTCAGCGATCACGCTCTCGATCGAAACATTTCCTAATCCATAGACGAAGGCAGCTTCATCCGGGAGATCCGGATCCACTCCGCCCGGAACCGGCTGCCCCTTCTGCCCGCTGATCGAAGGCGCGATGATGCGATGCGTAAACGCTGCGGGCCAGCCTGATCCATCGAGCACCGCACTCAACTGATGGAGGCTTGCCGGCCGGTAGGTGGAAAAGCGCATGTCATCTTCGCGAGTCCAAATTACTTTGACTGGACCGCCTGTCGCCTTCGAAACCAGCGCAGCTTCTACGGCGTAGTCGTGCTCGAGTCGTCGCCCAAAACCTCCGCCCATCAGGGTGACGTTCACCTTTACCTGATCTGGATCGAGACCCACGGCTTGCGCCACCGAGTCGCGGCAATCCTGTGGAACCTGCGTTGGAGCCCACAGTTCGCATCCAGTTGCGGAGTAATTTGCGGTGCAGTTCCCAGGTTCCATGGGAGCGTGCGCCATGAACGGCAGCTGATATTCCGCAGTAATGCGCCGTCCCTTGGCCTTCGTTACATCGCCTACGGAATATAAAGTTGCGCCTTTCTTTGAAGCCGTCTGTTTCAAAGAGTCCATCACCGCAGCGGTGTTCAAGTTTTTATTCGGACCTTCGTCCCATGTCACATTCAGCAAGCGGCGACCTTCCATCGCGCCCCAAACCGTGTCGGCGACCACGGCGACCGCCGCATCGCTGATTTTGCCGACATAACTTACGCCGGAAGCTTTCTTCGATTCATGATCGTCGAAGCTCATCACTTTGCCGCCAATGGTCGGACACCGCGACAGTAACGCGTACTTCATTCCGGGCATCCGGAAATCGATTCCGAACCCGGCTTCGCCTTTCACCTTCGCGGGCGTATCAACGCGCGGCAGCCGTTGACCCACAATCTTGTAATCCTTTGGCTGCTTTAAGGTCACATCGCTTGGAATGGGCAGCGTAGCGGCCTTGTCGGCCAAGTCGCCGTAACTCAAACGCCGGTTGGAAGCCGCATGCGCGACGATTCCGTTCTGAGCACTGCATGAAGAACGTGACACACCCCAGGTCAGTGCGGCAGCGGAAATCAGCATCTCGCGAGCAGCCGCTCCCGCCTTGCGCATCGGATCCCAGGTCGTACGCACGCTGGCACTGCCGCCGGTGGTTTGATCGCCGTAGAGGGTGCTGGCTCCCGCCTGTTCGATTTCGATCTGCTTCCAATCCGCTTCCAGTTCTTCGGCCAAAATCATGGGCAAAGCTGTGCGCACTCCTTGCCCCATCTCGGATCGCGCGACCACGATTGTGATTTTGTTATCGGGCGTGATCCGCAGATAAGCGTTAGGCGAAAACGACCGGTTGTTTTTGTTCGAGCTTCCGTGAGGCAGATAGAAGCCAACGACCAAGCCCGCTCCCGCCGATACTGCGGCTGCAACAAATTCCCGCCGGCTCAAGGTCATCGCGCCACCCCCGATGTCGTTACCGACGCGCGGCGAATTGCCTTGCGAATGCGTTCGTAGGTTCCACATCTGCACAAGTTTCCGTTCATCGCCTGTGTGATCTGTTCATCGCTAGGTTTCGGAGTCTTGGCGAGCAGGGCGGCTGCGGTCATAATCTGTCCGGTCTGGCAGTAGCCGCATTGCGGAACTTCTTCAGCGATCCACGCCTGCTGCAGGACGTGCAGCCCGTTCGCTCCCAGCCCTTCAATGGTCGTCACATTCTTCCCAGCGACCTGCGACACCGGCGTCGAGCAGGAGCGTATCGCTTCTCCCTCCACATGGACCGTGCAGGCTCCGCAGAAACCGGCGCCACAACCGAATTTTGTTCCCGTGAGTTCCATGGTGTCGCGGAGCACCCAGAGCAGTGGAGTCTCCGGCGCCACATTTACTTTTCTGTCGCTACCGTTCACGCGTAGTGTGAAATCAGCCATAGGTGTTTTCAAGATGAAGCGAAGATAATCATCCTACCCAAGTACAAGCAAAAGTGGAATGGGCTGTGTGTTCCAAACTTAAAGTCTTCGTAATCCCGCGCCGATAAGGATTACATCGCAGAGAGAATCAAGATTGGAAGGTCAAGACTATTCCGCGCCGGCTCCCGATCGAGACACGGTCGACAAGCGTCATCATCCTCGCTTCAAACTTAAGGTCGAGATCAGTGTTAGTTCAAGGACCTGTGGTTTGCTGAGGGGGCACACCGTGGACATCAGCGAATCAGGAATTTCCGCCTTGCTGAAAATCGAAGTGCCGCTGGGCGAACTCGTGCAGTTGGAGTTTGCGCTTCCCTTTGGTCAGGTGAGGACATACGCGATGGTCCGGCAGCAAAATGCCTTCCGTTACGGCTTCCAATTCGTAGAGTCCGAAGGAACGAAAGAGATCATTCGGGCAAGCTGCTCTGACCTTGCCGTCCAAACTTCTCTGTTGGGCGAGCTCTGAACTATACGGCGGACGTCGTGCAGATCTACTTCAGCTCTGTGAGTTTTTGGGTTGCGAGCTGAACCGCTTCTGGACCGGGATTGTCCTTCTTGATCTGCTCGTAAATACGCTTGGCATCCAGCGGCTGGTTGCTGGTCTGGTAAAGCTCCGCCAGTTGCAATTGTGCAGTCGCTTTGCTCACCGAAGCCGTCGGATGGTCGATGAGATCTTGATATAGCGCTACCGCATCTTTGGTTCGGTTGCTATTGCCGTAGAGCGAAGCGAGAGCAAGCTTGGCCACGGACGCCAATTCTTTGTTGCCGGCTGAAGCCACCGCCTTGAAATTGCTTTCAGCGGCGGCATTGTCGCCCGCCGTCGCAGAGGTCACGCCCAAAAAGTAACGCGCCATGTCCGCTGTGCGGGTATGGGGATATTTGTCGACGATCGCCTGGAATTGTTTCTTGGCAGCATCGGAACGCTCCCGCACGGAGGTGAAGCTGGGAACATCCGGTTGCGCGGGCGCGCCGGGCGGACGAAGCTGGGCCTCCAAAGTCCGGACGGCCTGCGACATGTCGAAACTGGCCTTCTCATCCTGCGCACTCAGGTAATACCATCCTCCCGCCACGGCAGCAACGATCAGCACCACTGCGGCGGTAGCGATCGCCAGAGTAATTTTGTGTTCGACGCTCCAATGGGCGGTCTTTTCCGCAGCTCCGATGGTGACTCGGCTGAATGCGTCCTGCTTAATTTGATGGCGGGTTTGTGCGCGCACGACTACCTTCCAATCTCAGTCTAGTGAATCTCTGTCTTGGTGGGTGAATAGCTAGTCTATCAGCCGGAAAATAGCACCGTCAAAGCCGGTCATCTCAGCGCGGAGCTTCTTCCAGCAAGCCCTGTTCAAGTTTTTCCTGGCACTCGATGCAGTGGCGGGTCCAAGGCACGGCCTCAAGACGCTTGGCATTAATTTCCTTGCCGCAATGGATACATTCTCCAAAGCTGCCTTCCCGGATGCGCGCGAGGGCCTTTTCTACCATCTGCAGCAGTTGACGCTCATTATTGCTTTGGCTGAATAAAAATTCTTTGGTATAGGAACTGGCGGCGCGGTCGGCAATATCCTGAGCTGTGTCCTCGTCGGCGGAGCGGCCATCCGCTTGGGTGCGCGAAACCGTGCGGCGCAAATCCTGCTGCCGCGTCTCGAGCCGCTTTTTAAAACCTTCTAGCTTCTTCTTATCCATAAGTTCACTTCTAAATTCTACGGCAGTTCAGCGGAACCGCCGGGGGAGTTCGGACCAAACGAAAATGATAAGCGCCACAAATGAGATGCGTCAACAGGGGTAACGGCTAATCAAAATATCGAATGTATGGGAATTGTGTGAGCGAGGAAGTGCGTGAGTTGGGTGTAGAGCGAGGCGTGAGCGTCTTAGTCGCTCACGCAGCCACACTATCGAATTCGCCGAGGAGGGGAAACCGAATGAGGCTTAGGACCAATCTTGACCGAAAGCAATAATGTGTGCGTAGTTGATCCGCTGTGGGTCGTTACGCTGGCGGAATAAGTACCAAGCTTTGCACTGCTGGCCGCCGTGATTCTTAGAACACCGCTGCCCGACCCCGGGGCTGAAAAAGCCGACGGAGTGAACACGGTCGATACCCCGGTGGGCAACCCCGACACGGAAAAGGCAACGGCCGCATTGAAGCCTCCGCTTACCGTGACGCTAAAGTGGACACTGTTGTTTCCACCCGCCACAACCGAAAGAGAGTTCGCCGAAAGTGCGGCTTGAAAGGCGGGGACAATGGTGGCATCGCCCCAGTGGCTGACTAGGACCGAGGCATCAATCGATCCAAGACTGGGGCTCCACCCGCCCTCTGCTTGCTGGCCAGAGCATAAAACGCAAGATTCGCATTGCCCTGCCGGGCGCGCATGTCTTGCACCACAAGCGCCATCACTCCGGCAAATGATGGAGACGCGGCAGAGGTGCCGCCAACCACGTAGAGTCCGCCTTCCTGATAGATGAGATATCCGTCATGCCCAGACGCGGTGAGCGAAACGTCGGGAACGTCGCGCTTCCCATCGGCGGGAACGCCCGTGCCGGCTTGCCAGGAGGGCTTGCCGTAGACAGTGCTCGCGCCTCCACCACTGGACCATAATCCTGCGCCGGGTCCGCTTTCGTTCCAAACCACTTCCGGGATGTAACTGACCGCCGAGGCTTGGGTGCCGGAAGTGTTTGACGAAGACCAGTAGAGAGAAGGAGTCGAGGCGTCGTTGAACTCGGTGCCGCCGACGCAAACGCTGTAGGGCGTGGAGCAAAGGCCGTTCACTCCGCGGCCGTTGGTTGCTTTCGAGGCGGACGCGGAATCGCAGCCGGCGGCTCCGTTATCTCCCGAGGAAACAAAGACTGTAATGCCTTCTGCTGCCGCTTGCTGCCAAAGGCTGCTCAGAAAATTGTTGCCGGAAGAGCCCAGCCACTTTTCGCAAAGGCCAAAGCTGGTGCTCATAATCGGCGCAAGATTGTGGTTGACGATGTATTGCGCCGAGAGATCCACGCCGTCGCTGGAGTTCGTAGACTTCGAAACGACAAATTTGATTGTCGCATTCCGGGCTACGGCCCCAGACCATTCCACGTCAAGATCGGCTTCGGTCTCTTCTCCCGAACTGACAATTCCCGGGTCGGCTCCGTTCACGATGATCAGAGGATCGTTGGCAGGCAGGCCAAACGCTGTCCTGAACTGGCGCACGTCCGCGATCCTGATGTTCGATCGGCCGACAATGGCGATTGACTCTCCGTTGCCATTGATTGATTGCTGGTAAAGCGGGGCCAGATTATAAATCGTGGCAAAGTCCGCGGGCGCGAGATAGTGTGAACCTCCGCTGGTGAATTCAGGCGAAGGTTTGCGGGCAGAGGCGTGCATGGGTTCGCTGTGAAAGTCATGCAGCGAAACCACGCCTCCTACAACCTGGGCCAAAGCAACGGGAATCTCAGGCTCGGTCGCATTCGCATGGTGGACCTGGCCGCGAACATTGTAAGAACGAATCTCGGTGTGAAAGGCCGCCTGCACTTGTGCGGCAGTTCCGCTGAAGATAATCGATCGACGTCCGGCGGTGACTTCTTCCACTTCGAGGCCGTGGCTTTCGAGCCATCCTACTATGTGTCCGGCGTCGGCTTCGGATACCCCGAAGCGGTCAGCAAACTGCGTCGGCGTGAGCCACTGATGATAGTTGGCGGACTCGGAATTGTACTGCGCGTCAACGAACTGATTCAGGGATTGTTCCTGCGCGGCGTCTGGCAACAGCGTGAGCAGCATGCGTTCCATGCGGTAGGCTGGCGTCACCGCACCGGCGTCGTACTCGGCCGTTGCAAGCGGATGCCGATTGCCTTGCAGCGTGACGCGCTGCTCATCGTCAATAAATGTTGTGATGCGGTCTCTGGGCTGGATGTAAACAGGACTTGCGGGATCGCCTGGCGGCTGGCCCCACGCCGGCAGGTCCACCGAAAGAAACGATAAGAGAATCGTTAAAGTCGCCAATGAAAACATATAACCTTGCAGGAACGTTGCCAGCGGACGGGACATTCAGCCTCCACAGCCGAAGTTCGGCTCTAACGTTTTATCGGCGAAATCGCTCAACACTTGAGGGATCAGTCCTCCGTACGGGATTGCGCATCCCGTTTCTTCAGGCTGCTAGACTGGTATGTCGACGGGTGAGGGACAGAGGACTGCGGAATTTGATCCGTCTTTCAACCATGACCGCTGCATAAGACTGCTCCATGAATATTGCCGAAGCCATCCGGATTGCGCTGCAGTCGCTGTGGGTAAACAAGCTGCGCTCGGTACTGACGCTGCTCGGCGTCGTAATCGGGGTCGCTGCCGTCATCGCCGTGGTCACTTTTGTTTCCGGCATTAACGATTACGTGGCGCAGAAGGTCTTCAACCTGGGCGCGGATGTCTTCATTATTTTCAAAGTCTCTCCAGCCCTTACCAACGTGGACAAATATCTAGAGGGCGAGAAACGTAAAGACCTGACCATGGAAGACTACCAGGCGGTCGCGGAAGCCTGCCGCCACTGCAACTACATCGGCGCAGCGATCCGTAATGAAAACGGCCATGTGAAATATGCCGAACAATCGATCAGCGATACTTCGGTGCGTGGGATCACGCCGTCCATGGCCCCTATTTACGATACGGATTTAAGCGCCGGACGCATGCTCAACCCGACGGACCTCGATAACCGGTCCCTGGTCGCGGTCGTGGGAAACGATATTGTGGAGCACTTGATGGCGGGATCCGATCCCGTCGGCAAGGAAATCCGCATCGACGGCTGGACCTACCAGGTGATTGGGGTGGGTGCAAAAAAAGGTACGACCCTGGGCCAGAGCGCCGACAATTACGTGATGATTCCCATCACGTCGTATCTCAAACAATACGGCATGCACAACAACAGCATACGAATTTCCGGGAAGGCTGAAAGCGCGGGCGTCCCGCTGGATGATGCCATTGGGGAATCGCGTGCCGCGCTGCGCGCCCGGCGACATGATCAACTGGGCGGGGACGACAGCTTTGACATCGAAACCAACGCCAGCCTGCTCGGCATCTGGACCGGCTTCAGCCAGACTTTCTTTATCGCGACGATCGGGATTGCCTGCATCTCGCTGGTAGTCGGCGGCATTGTGATCATGAATATCATGCTGGTGTCGGTAACGGAACGCACGCGCGAGATCGGCATTCGCAAGGCTCTGGGGGCGCGCCGCGAGGATGTGCTGCTGCAGTTTCTGATTGAATCGGTTACCTTGTCACTGACGGGAGGCGCGCTGGGCGTGCTAGTAGGAGTTGTCTTTGCTCTGACCGTGACTTTGCTGATTGGAATGCCCTCGGCAATTAAACTTTGGGCTGTGGTCGCTGGCCTGGTTGTGTCCGCAAGTGTGGGAGTGTTCTTTGGAGTCTATCCCGCGCGCAAAGCGGCGAAACTCGATCCCATTGTGGCGTTGCGATTCGAAACGTAGAAATTTAGCAATTGAGCAATCGGGTGATTGTGCAATTTAAAACCTAATCGCCGGGCGAACTTAAGTTTTTCAATCGCCCAATCACTCAATCGCTCAATCATTAATTCTTTATGATTCACAAAGATGAATTCGGCGAGATCGTGCAGATGGCGACGGACACCATCCGCGGCAATAAGATGCGCTCGTCGTTGACTGTGTTGGGGATTGTGATTGGCGTCGCAATGGTGATCAGCGTCTCATCGATCGGCCGCGGCCTCGACGACAATGTTCGGAACATGGTTGCCAGCATTGGCTCGAACGTTATCTTTGCTTTCCACATCGAGCCGTTTACTTTCGGTCGACCCACCGAGGAGATGCGCACTCGCAAAGAACTTACTTACGAGGATGCGGTAGCCATACGAGAGTTGCCGCACGTGAAGGCGGTCACTGCCGGTTTGCGTTATTTTCGGCCGGAACTGGGAGTGGGCACGTTCGCCGTGAAATATGGCGATAAGAAAGTGAAGAATACGATTCTCGAGGGCGATCAGGCCTCGGCCAAGGAAGTATTCGATCTGCAGATCGCGTCGGGCCGGTGGTTCGGAGAGGTGGACGAAGAACATCGATCACCCGTTGTGCTGCTGGGTTCGGACACCGCGGAAGAGTTGTTTGGCGATGCGAGTCCGCTGGGCAAGGAAGTCAATATCGAAGGGCAGCTTTTTACCGTGATCGGAGTGGCATCGCAAGTCAAGTCGGTTTTTGGCGGCGGCAAAAATCCCGAGGACAACAAAGCATTCTTTCCTCTGAGCACCCTCAGAAAACTCCATCCAGAATTGAAACAGCACTGGATCAGTGTCAAAGCTACTTCTCATGACGACATGCCCAAGGCCATCGACGAAATCCGCGAACTGTTGCGGCGAAGGCGAAAGGTTGCGAACGACAAGCCGGATAATTTCGCGGTATTCACCTCGGACTCCATTTCGGACGTTTGGAACCAGCTTACCGGCATGTTGTTTGTGGGAGTGTTTGCCATATCAAGCGTGGGATTGATCGTCGGCGGCGTCGGCGTGATGAACATCATGTTGGTGAGCGTTACCGAGCGCACCCGCGAGATCGGCGTCCGCAAAGCCATTGGCGCCCGCAAACGCGACATCCTCTTGCAATTCACTTTAGAGGCAATCATTCTGACCACGGTGGGTGGTGTGATCGGAATTCTGCTGGGCGCTATCATCGTCGGAGTCATTCCGCAGTTGTGGCCGTCGCTGCCCGCACGCATGTCGGTATTCTGGGCGGTCTTTGGCTTCACTTCGGCCGCTGGAGTCGGACTGGTCTTCGGCATCTATCCTGCCTGGAAGGCGGCGAACTTGGATCCGATTGAAGCGCTGCGTTACGAATAATCCCATCGCGCTTGCGCATCATGCACTCAATTCTTGGCTTCATTCAAATCGTCGCGGCAGTCGGCACCGTATCAAGCTCACTCTACTATTTCCTGTGCCTGTGGAGTGCGGCGAAGTTCCTGCGCGAGCGGAAATCGGCAAATCAGGCGAGCCCCCAGGAAATCCAGCAGCCCGCTATCCCAGTTGAAATTTTCCCAGCGGTCTCGATCTTGAAGCCGCTCAAAGGCACTGACCCGGAAATGTACGAGAGCTTTCGCAGCCATTGCCTGCAAGATTATCCGGAATACGAAATCATTTTCGGTGTCAGCGATCCTGACGATCCCGCAATCGAGAGCGTGAAAAATCTGCAGCGCGAGTTTCCCGATCGCGTGATTCAGTTGGTGGTATGTCCTAAGATTCTCGGAACGAACGTCAAGGTCAGCAACCTGGCGCAGATGTTGCCGGAAGCCCGCCACGACTACCTGGTTGTAAACGACAGCGACATCCGCGTGGAACCTGACTATTTGCGCCGCGTAACAGAGAAGTTAGGCAAAGCGCAAGTGGGAATGGTGACTTGCCTTTACCGCGGAGTAGCGGTCGCGACGATGGGCTCTCGACTGGAGGCGCTTGGCATCGGCACGGATTTTTGCCCGAGCGTGTTGGCTGCGCGTGAGCTGGAAGGAATTCACTTCGGACTTGGTTCCACGCTCGCGTTCCGGCGCGCCGAGTTGCAGAAAATCGGAGGGTTCGCGGCAATCGTCGATTATCTTGCCGACGACTACGAATTAGGAAAGCGTATTGCCGGACTTGGGCTGGCAGTGGAACTTTCCGACGTTGTGGTTGAGACGTATCTTCCCGCTTATACGTTGAAAGAATTCTGGGCGCATCAACTTCGCTGGGCGCGCGGAGTTCGAGACGCGCGCGCCGGAGGCTACATGGGCTTGATTTGCACCTTTGGCACGCTGTGGGCCTTGATGGCTGTGGTGGCAGGTCGCGGCGCGCTTTGGGCTTGTGCCGCAGCAGCGGTAACGCTGGTGCTGCGCTTTGCGGTCGCCTGGTTTGTGGGTTGGAAGGTGCTAAAGGATCGCCAGGTCTTCCAGCAGGTGTGGCTGGTCCCTCTGCGGGATTTAGTTGCTGTCGCAATCTGGATCGCCAGTCTTGCGGGTCACGACGTAACCTGGCGAGGTGAACGGTTCCACTTACAAAACGGCAAGCTTAGTCGGATCCCGCCATAGCTCCAAGGGTGGTTTGAGGGCGCGAAGCAATAGGTGTTGGAAGGGCCGGTGGCCGGTGATCGAGCACCGTGCGAACCTTATTTGCCAGCTGCGTCAACGTGAATGGCTTCTGCAGGAAATTGTTTTCCGCATCCACTTTATGGTCGAGAACCGTTTGGCCCGTATATCCGGACACAAACAACACTCGGGTTTCGGGCCGCATAATTTCCAGTTCTTTCGCGAGTTGCCCCCCGCTCATATGAGGCATCACCACATCGGTAACCGCCAGATGGATCATTGACCCATGAAGCTTGGTGACGGATAACGCATCCAGGCCATCTCTCGCCTGTAGTACCGTGTACCCGCGAAGTCCCAGGAATTCGGCGGACGCTCTGCGCAAAGGCTCTTCATCTTCGACCAACAGCACCGTCTCGTTGCCTCGAAGAGCGTCCGCCAGACACGGACTTGGAACCTCCGGCGAGCTTATGCGGTCCCGCACGCAGGGAAAATAAATCTTGAGCGTCGTGCCAATTCCCGGCTCGCTGTAGATCCAAACGAAACCGTGATTCTGTTTTACGATGCCGTATACCGTCGCCAAACCAAGGCCAGTTCCCTTCCCGGAAGGCTTCGTAGTGTAAAAGGGTTCAAAGACCTGTGCTAAATGATCCGCGGGAATCCCGCTCCCCGTGTCAGTCACGGTTAAAACAACATAACGGCCGATGGGGATAACTGCCTTTTTCTGCTCGGCATACTGTTCGTCAAGTTGCACGTTGGAGGTTTGAATCGTCAGCCGACCCCCCTGCGGCATCGCGTCGCGAGAGTTCGCGGCGAGATTCATAAGAATCTGCTCGATCTGCACCGGATCCAAACGCATTCTGCCCAGTTCCTCGCCCGCGACGAAGACTAGCTCGATATCTTCTCCGATAAGCCGGTGCAGAGTCTTGACGATTGTAGAGACGACGAGGTTGAGGTCGGCTACCCGCAAGGCTTGCGGTTGCTGCCGGCTGAACGCCAGCAACTGCCGCGTCAGTTCAGCGGCGCGACGCGCTGCCGATAGAATTTCCTGAAGCCGCGACCCGGTCGAACTTCCGGGCTCAACCGAATCGAGCGCAAGTTCAGAATAGCTGGTGATAATGGTAAGCAGATTGTTGAAATCATGGGCGACGCCTCCCGCAAGCCGGCCGATGGCGTCCATTTTCTGCGCCTGCAGTAATTGCGCTTCGACCCGCAGGCGTTCCGTCAGATCGCGGCCATTGGAGACGAAATGCGTGATGGTTCCTGCGCTATCCCGTATGGGACTGATGCTTTCATCGACATAATATAATCCCCCAGTTTTTCTACGGTTCACCTCGATATTTCGGTACACATCGCCGGAACGAATCGTCTCCCATAACTCGCGATAGATCGCCGGTGCTTGCTGTCCAGACTTCAAAAAGCCTAGAGTCTGGCCCATGGCTTCTTCGCGGGAATAGCCAGTGACTTGTTCAAAGGTCGGGTTCACATATTCGATGGTGCCGCCAACATTTGTGATGAAGATGATATCGGCGGACTGTTCCACTGCGCAGGAAAGCTTGCGCAGCGAGTCTTCTGCCAATTGCCGGTGCTGTTGGGTCGAGTGCAAACTGAGCGCGCAGCGGATGGTTCGCACCAGATTCGCTCCATTAAGCTGCGATCTGTCCACACAGTCATAGGCGCCGGCCTGAATGATTTCAACGATCGCCTTCTCGTCGGCGTGTTCCGTCAAGAGAATGAAAGGTATCGCGCCTCTGCCCTGGAGAAAGTCCGCAAGCAGTTTAGTAGCGCCGGCATCCTTCGTCTCATGTTCGAACAAAACCAGCCGGTAGTTTTCCTGCAGCAACATCGTCTTTGCTTCCTCCAGCGAACTCGCGTGATCGAGTTCCGCCCGGAAGGCATCCGGGTGTCGATGGAGGATTTCCCGGATGAGAAAGAAATCCTCTTCCCCGCTTCCCACCAGCAAGACGCGCAATAGGGAGGGCACGAGTTGGGTTTCGGTTGACACTGGGATCACTTCCTACTGTTGGCACATCGGAAGTTTTCAACCCGGGCGTTCCCTTAGAGAACCGAGTCGATCATTTCGATCAAGAAGAAGTCCCGAATTGGGGAGAGGTCCAATATGGCACTCGGCGCGACCACGGCTGGAAGCACCAGGATCCCCGCAACTCTCCCTGAATTTTCTTCCCTCGGTTAACCAACCCTCGATTCCTTCGTCTAACACTTCGAGTCTGGGAGCGTCAGTACGCCTCGCCCGACATAATCAGGGAACCCCTGCATCGTTTCCTGCGTATCGGATCAATAGCGACAGTGTGCCTGACCGTTAGCCTGATTGGAGGATGTATGCAGATCCAGCACAGCGTGATGAAACCCATTGCCACCACCGGCACCGCCCATGTGCAGGAGGTAGTAAGGCAAGCGCACGAAGAGCTGCGGCAACTCCTGCAACAGCGTGCGGACGTGATGCGCCGCATCGGCACCATCAAGCAGACGATCGCCGGACTGGCCAATCTTTTCGGAGATGAAGTATTGAGCGACGAACTGCTGGAATTGGTCGATCGCAAGAGCAGCGGCCGCCAGCCGGGTTTCACCAAGGCCTGCCGCATGATCCTGATGGAAGCGAACCGTGCCTTGAGTGCTCGAGACGTGTGTGACCGGCTTCAGCAAAAATCTCCACCCATGCTGGCGCGCCACAAGGATCCAATGGCCTCCGTCACAACCGTGCTCAACCGGCTGGTAGCCTACGGAGAAGCTCAAGCTGTGGCTCTCGACAACGGCCGGCGCGCATGGCAATGGGTGGCGGACTCGCAATCTGCGGCCGCGGCATTGCCGGTCTCAGCCTAGCCAGCGACCTTATGCCGGAGGAAGGAGCATTCCCTTCTCCAGATGGCGCGTCACGTAGGCGTACGACGCTGCGTGCGGATCGTACGTTACCATCACAATCGTTTCTTGAAAGTCTTGGTTGAGAGGCAGCTTCCAGGTAACGGATGAGCTAGCTGAATTTTAAGCTGCAAAGCATAAACGAACAGGTCCGATTGCGCCAATGGGAGCATCCTTGGCACACGCCCGGCACCAGTCTCATTCCCGCGTCAATCTCGTCGGTTTTCGCATTACCTCGGTAACTCGAACCCATATCTTATGCGAGATATCCTAAGCCTTAACCTATCCCCTATGGGTTAAGCCCACGCGGCTCTCAAACCAGACCGCGCGGATTGTTTTCTGTGATGAGGCACAGAACAATGTCCACAAAAATTGGCCACTTCGAAATTCTCAGTGAATTGGCAAAGTCGGCGACTGCGACGGTGTACAAAGCGAACGATCCCGAGACCAGTCAGACCGTCGCTTTGAAAGCGATCCAGTTGTCTGCCTTTGGAGAACGCGCCGGCGAACTTCAGAAGTGCCTGCTCGAAGAAGTGGAAGCTACAAAAGCCTTGAGCCATCCTAACCTTGCGCCGGTTTTTGGCGCCGGTGAAATTGACGGCCAATTTTTTACCGCCATGGAATACATTCAGGGCAACAGCATCGCCACCATGCTCGCCCGTAAAGAGGGTTTTTCCATCTGGGACCTCCTCGACATTGGCAGGCAGGTATGCAGTGGGCTTGATCATGCTCAGTCGCACAGCGTGTTTCACTTCAGCCTCGAGCCCTCCAAAATTATGTGTGGTTGGGACGGCACCGTTCGAATTCTAGGGTACGGCATCTCCAGCGTAGGAAAGTTTAGTGAGGAAATGCAGGGCGTCCCATCGATCTTGCACTATATGTCTCCCGAGCAAGTTCGCGGCGAGTCGGTAGACGCTCGTTCGAATCTGTTCAGTCTCGGCGCCATTTTCTACGAGATGGCTACGGACCGTAAGGCCTTCGATGGGGAAGATGCTGAGTTTCTCCGCCGCAGTGTCGTCGAAGGGACACCGGTGCCTCCGATGCTGGTTAATCCCAAGCTCCATCCTGCGCTGAGCGATCTCATCATGAAAGCGATTGCCAAAGATCCGGCGGCACGCTACCAGACCGGAAGAGAATTGCTCGACGATCTGGAGAAATGTAAAGAGTCCAAGCCGCAGGCTGCGAAGCAGCCGGTGGCGCCCGCGAAGAGCGTTCCTATTCCGAATTCGGCCAAAGCGGCAACCCAAACGAAATCCTCCAGCGCCTCCGCGCAACCTCCAGTTGGCAGGCAGCCTGCACCGGCTTTGAGCCGGACGGAAGAAGCGAAGTCGGCTGAAAAGAAAGCTGCGACGTCGGGAATTGCTGCGAAAGCGGCTGCGTCGGCGGCTGGAACGTCCGGCGGCCAAGCCGTGACGTCCGCAACGGTTAAACCTTCCAGCAGTGCGGCAGCGCGACCATCGCCCTCCATGTCTTCCGCCACTCTCGATGAAGTCGCAGCCAATACCAGCGAGGCGCCAAGATTTGCCGTGGATCCATTAATGGCTGAGAGCGCTCCAACACGCGGTGGCAGTGTCAGTTTTTCGGAGATGACCGAACTGCCTCCCCTCCAGGAGGTTTACAGCGCACCACCTCCTCCTCCGCCACCCGTGGACCCGCCCGTCGCTGCATCTGCGAGGCCGACAGGTTCTGAACGCAAAGAGGAGAAACCGAAGGTTCAGTCCCGCGAGGTCGCCGCAAAAGCAATTAAGGAAGTGAAGAACGTACCACCGCGGCTAATCGCTTATTCGGTCGCCGTGGCATCGGCTCTGATTTTGATCGTCGCCTTGGCTTTATATCTCCGTATCAATGGTTTGAATAACGATGGCGACCCCGGTCAACCGTCGCCCGATTCCACCAAGCAAGTTTCCAAGTCGGCTGCTCCTCCATCGCAGCCCGCGCAGTCTGAACCGGCGCCGCCTGACACTGTCGAAGCACCATTGCCCGAGGCCACAAATGATCCTGACGCGGGACCGTGGGTCCCCGTCACCGCATCAAAAGGCAAGAACGCCAGAAAAAAATCAGGCGCCGCCACCGCGAGCGCCGGGTCCGCAACTGCTCCCGGACAAATCGTCATCGATTCCACGCCTCAGGGTGCACAGGTGCAAATCGATGGAAAAACTGATCCCTCTTGGGTTACTCCTTTAACTTTGTCCGGTTTAGCCGCGGGACAGCACTCCGTAACGTTCAGCAAAACCGGCTATTCCACGGACACACGCACGGTCGCCGTAGCATCGGGCAGCAAAGTTTCCGTAACAAGCCGCCTCACGCAGAGTGTGGCGACGCTTGCGGTCACCAGCACTCCCGGCGGAGCGAACATTTATGTCGACGGCAAAAATACCGGCAAACTCACGCCTGCCCAAGTTTCCGTGGAGAAGGGCCAGCACGTCGTTCTGGTGCGCAAATCCGGTTTCATCGATGAGACTACAAGCGCGCAGTTCGTCCTCGGCCAAATCGTAAACTTCGCGCCCGCGCTCCGCCCCCTCGGCAATGTGGACGACATTCGAACCGTCGGTAAAATGAAGAAGCTTTTTGGCGGAAAAGAAGCGCAAGGTATGGGCACGGTCAGCATCAAGACTCAGCCCAAGGGAGCGCAAATAGCCGTCAATCAGCACATGCTGGAAAAAGAATCACCTGTCGACTTCTTGCTCGATCCCGGCAACTACATCGTCGACATCACGCTGAGCGGCTACGCCCCGGTCCACAAAATCATTACCGTGGAAAGAGGCGGCAAAGCGGTAATTGAAGAGACTCTTCGGCCCGAGTAACCGGCCCATAGGCCACTTCGCCTTCGATGGTGACGTCGGTCCCTGCGTTCCTTCGTCGCGGACATTCCGAGCCCGCCCTTCACTTTCTCGGACACACTACGCACCTCACCGCCATCTCTTCGCACCGGCATCGCTTGGGAATATCGCCCCTGCCCCGCTCCTCCGCCGAACATACCAGCAAGCACCACGCCTCGCGATATTTCTCAAACATCCCCTGACTTTTCGGCCCGTGGTTAAAGTGCACCGTCGCCCTCGGAACAAACGCGTCCGCCGGAACCACATACCACAAATTCTTTCGGATCACATACGCCGCCAGAAAGTCGATGTCGTCCAGCGTGTAGAGTGCTCCGCTCCCGGCAGCCCTGGCATCGCAGCGCGTGCCTCGATGGCTGGTCGCGCACTTCACCTGCACTCGCCAAAGCCGCCGGCCACTCTCCACCGCAAAGTCATAAGGACGGCTGTCTCCCCACGGCTTCAGCACGGGAAAGCCGAGCATCGTTGCCTTCGCCAGAAACGCAGCCTCCACAGCTTCGCCAAGCCGCTTGCGCGTGGGCGCCGCCAGGCTCCAAATCTTAATAATTTCCTGCTGTCGCGCCGAATTCGGTTTTTCAGACATAAAAAAAGCGCGGCCCTGGGGCCACGCCGTATCTCCTTCACCAAAAGAAAACGCAGGCCCGGAGGCCTGCGCCACAATATCGACTGTAGGTCTATTATATCATAGAGCATAGGGCAACTGTGACATGTTAGCCACATTTATTTTGCCTGCCGAATCAACAACATGACCCAAAAACCTCCCCTCCAGCCTCTTGACAAGATTTTGCCAAAACAGCAAGAACCGCACTTTCGCTTTGCTGGAGCGTACAATTGCTCGCGTTTATAGGAGGGCTCGCCATGCTACGACGATTGCTCGCTCACATCTGTTTCTTGAGTGTGCTTCTTTCCGCTACTCTCACCGTAAACGCCCAGCAACACAAAGCCGATTCTGACGCCGCCATTTCGCAAATGTTGCAGGCGATGGAACAGGCTTGGCTGAACGCCGAGAAAAATCACGACACGGCGGCATTCGAAAAACTAGCGGCAGATGATTGGATCGCCATCACCCCCGACGGCTCAAGCCAGAACAAGGCCGAGCGATCGGCAGAGATTAAGGCCGCGCATACAACCTCGGCCACCATGGGCGACATGAAAGTCCGAGTCTTCGGCGACACTGCGGTGGTCACGGGCACGGACGAAGAAGTCACTCTGGAGGGCGGCAAGAAGTCCAGCCAGCATTACGTTTGGACTGACGTTTTTGTGAAGCGCAATGGCAAATGGCTGGCCGTGGCCTCGCAGACTGCGCAGATCAAGTAGTTCATGCAGCTGATTTTGCGAAACATGGGAATTCCGGGTTCAGACCCGGGCCAGTCCCGCCCTCTCGTGTTGAACCAAGTTGTTACTCTTCGTCGAGGTATTCACCGGGTACGTCGTCTTCAGGCACCTCCCGGGTGCGAACTTCCCGGACGCCACGTTTTCCCGCGTCTTCGACGCCGGAAACTACTCCCGCCTCGAACGCGTTTCCCTCCTCGATCAACTCGTCAACGCTTTCTGAATCCGCGCTCTCGACGTCGGACAAACCCTGCAAATCTCCCGATTGCCCGCCTGAGCGCGATTCCGCCGACTCACGCGAGAACTGTCGCGGGCCGGTCCGCGCGGCCGCCGTCTTTCCGCTGATGGTTTTCCTCAACGCCTTCTTTTTCGCCGAAGATTTTTTCGGCGTGGCTGCCCTCTTCGCAGATTTCTTGGGAATCCGCTTCTGTGCCACACTCTTCGCCGGCGTCGACTTCTTGCCGGATTTTTTCTTTGTCGATTTCTTCTTCTTGCTCTTTTTGCTGGTCATTCGCGCAGTCTAGCACTCGTCCCCCGGTGCGGCAACAGCGCGTCCGGCACCTTCTATTTTTGGCACACCTCAAAAAATGTTACGCCCCATAGCCTGCACTGAGCGTGAGTCGAAGGCTCTCCCTGTTTTTGCGAGACATGGCAGTCCGAGCAGTGCGAGGATCGGGAAATCGGGGGAACGTCATTTCCGCAAATAGTCCATGAACCTTGCTTCCAACGCTGTGTCTTCTTCCGACTGCTTCATCTTGCCGCTGGGCCGCAGAGCCAGCCAGACCACCACCGAGATCATCCCGCACCAGCCAAGCAAGCGAACCACTGCAGCGATTTTCGTGTCGTAGTTGAGAACGCCAAGATCGCTGAATATTCGAAAGAAATCGTGCTCGGCAAATTCCGGGTCTCCGGTGGTGACCAGAGGCAGCACCTGCGCCCGCGCGTCCGCCATGTAGGTCGCGGTGTAGAGCCAGTTCTCGAAGAAAAAGAACAGGGAGAAAACGAAGCCGGTGGTCTGACGCTGCGTAAAGAAGTACGCCGCGAGGAGGAACGGCACGAGCCACTGGAGCAGCGTTCCTCCCCACAGCCCCAGCGTCGGGCCGAACCATCCAAAAAGATTATGACCGCCCTCGTGGACAACCAGATTGGCCAAATCGATGAAGAGCATTCCGCCATTGGCGTGCAAGGCGTAGACGAGGAACCCGGCATAGAAAATCAGCCAGCCCACGAGCGCCGGACGTGAAACCGGCTGCCAAGGCCTGTCGAGCCCCAGGTAGAGGCCTAGTTGGTCGAAAATCGATTGCAGAGACTCAATCATGTGCTGGCTGCGATTCTACGTACGCAGCGCAAGGCAGGAAAGTTACCCTTGACGGGTGGCCGGGTGCCCCATATCTCGCCCTTTTGCGAGACATGGGAACTCTGAGACCTGCGCCTACCGCCCGAACCCATATAGGGTGTCGCAGCGTGGAGCGGACCAACCTGCTACTTGCCGGATCCCATGAGTTTGATTCTTTGTGGGGTTGCCAAAGCGTTATCGGTGATCGTTATTTCCCCGGCCAGCGTCCCCGAGGTTTGCGGCTGGAATTCCACCCTAATCGTGCAGTTCGCCTCGATTGCCAGTCTTTTTGCGCAGTCGTTCCGCTCGAGGAAATCGCCCGTTACGATGATGCTTGGACGCGACAGGACTCCATTTCCCACGTTGGTCAGTGCGACGTTAACGGGCAAGCTCGTTTTTCCTACACTGATCGCTCCAAAGTTGATTGATGACGGAAACACGGCATAAGTCGGTTCACTTAGATAAAGGGAGATGTTCGTCGTTCCAGTGGAAGAGCCTTCAAAGATAATCCCAATATCTCCGATCCCATCCGAGTTGAAGTCGCCCGCAACGATATTGCCGGAGTACACCTGCCCATTCGCGGTGTAGCTGAAGGGAGGTTGAAAGGTGCCATTTCCGTTGCCGAGCATCGCATAGACATATTGATATTGGTTATTAACGAGGTCGAGCTTGCCATCTCCGTTTATGTCTTCCGCTGCCATCCGACAACAAAACTGAATCGTGGGGTTGGAATATACGGGACTCTGAAACGTCCCGTTACCATTGCCTTGCAAGAAAGCAACCCCGTCGTAGGTGCCTACCAGAATATCCGGTTTCCCATCACCGTTGAAGTCCTCGACAAGAGCGCCGGCACTTGAGGTCAGGACAGGTCCGGTAATCGGCGTTTGAAACGTGCCGTTTCCATTGCCAAGCATGACAAATACCGGATTTCTAATGAAAACGAGATCCATCTTGCCGTCCCCATTCACATCAGCGACGTAAGGCCCTCCGTATTCCTCGGTATATTGCGAACCCAAAGTAAAGGTTCCATCGCCATTGCTCAGATAAATGCTTATCAATTCCTGCGCGTTAACCGTAGTGGAGACGACAACGTCCGTTTTGCCATCGCCGTTGAAATCGCCTACTGCAAAATTCAGGGTGGTATTTAGTTTTGTGTCGACCGGCGTTTTGAAAGTACCGTCTCCATTGCCTAACAGAACTTGGAAACCGGTGGAATAGTCGTCCATAATGATCAGGTCCAGCTTGCCGTCGCCGTTGAAATCTCCCGAAAACATTCCGTCTCCATTGTTAATCGCCTCCGACAGGAGTGCAGAGATAATCGGTGAGCCAAATCCTCCCTTTCCATTTCCCAAGACAACGGAGACTTGACCGGTCGGAAAATTCTCCTCAGCAATAGCGAGGTCGAGCTTGCCGTCTCCGTTGAAATCGGCGGCGACAGTCGAGTTCGGGCCATAAATTGGGGCGGGGGTACTGGTCGTTCTGGAAATTCCGAATCGTCCTTTGCCATCGCCGAGGGAAATTTCCAGCGAACCGTAGGTGGCAGGCGTGACGGCATCAAGTAGGCCGTCGCCGTTCACATCTGCGAGGGCGATCGAGCTAACTCCTGCAACCGTAGAAAGCAGCGGAGCTTTGAATTCCCCATTGCCTTCACCAAGCATCACAAACAAGCCGGCCGGAGCGTCGGCTACAAACGCAAGGTCGACTTTGCCGTCGTTATTGATATCGGCGGAGGTTACGCTATAAATCTCTCCCAGTGTTCTTCTGGACAGTGCCACGGGGGATTTAAGGCTTCCATTTCCTTCGCCCGCCAAGAAATAAAGCTGTTCCTGAAACTTGCTTGAGATGATTGCGTCAACGTTCCCATCGCCGTTGAAATCGCCGGTTATAACTAGGCTTAGATCCGGATTGAACAGCCCGGAGGGAGAATTTACGAGCGTAAACTCGCCATTTCCGCCGTTCAGCAGAATGGAAACAACGCCCGATCCCACACAAGACGCAATCAAGTCTGCCTTCCCATCGCCGTTGAAGTCGCCAGTGGCAATCGACATCGGCCCCGAGGCCACATCAACCACAACTTGTGGCTGAAAAGTTCCGTCGCCGTTCCCGTAGAGAATGGAAATCGTGTTGTCAAAGTTATTCGAAACCGCGAGATCGATCTTGCCATCATCGTTGAAATCTCCCGCGACCACTCCGGTTGCATAGTCTCCAACCTCGTATTCGACATGCGGGGCAAATGTTCCATCGCCATTTCCGAGCAGAACCGAAATCGTCCCCGGAGCGTCGACTCCGTTCGGATTGTTCACGGTAATAAGATCGATCTTTCTATTCTTTCGCAAATCGGCCACAACGAATGCGTAGGGGGAGTTATCTATGGGGTAGTTGACCGGCGGCGCGAAGGCCGCATTCGCTTGTCCCAGCATGATCGAAACGGTGTTGGTGCCGTTGAGTGATGCCAAGTCGACCCTGCCATCGCCATTGAAGTCCTTGAAGATAACTGCCATCGGATCACTTCCCGAGCTTACGGCAGCGTAGTTATAGAGAAAGCTTTGGGCGTCAGCGGATCGAACGACAAATCCGAAGAGGAAAAAACCGAAGAGAGACATTAAGGTTAGTTGTATGTATTGCGCGGGACGAGACATAAGGTCGCGACCTCCAAAGGGCGACCATTCTAACATCGTTCCCATCTATTGAGGCGAAATCCGGAGACTAAGTGGGATACTCCTGACTCTTAGGACCGCACTAGTTTGTTAGCTGCAGCAGGGGATTAGAAGGCCGAGACATTCGCGACTCAACTTGAGCATCCAGTGCGCCTGGTTCGTTTTGTAAGTGCTTGAATCGCAAGGCTGCTGCCGGGCAAAAACGTTCAATCGTGCAATGGGTCGCGGCTTTGACGATGGCGCGTTTCTTGGCTTCGAACCCGGTGAAGGTCACGCGCCGTAGGCGGCGGGCTTATGGGTCGGCACGGCGCCCTTGGACTTTCTGAAATGCTTCGCCAGCCGGGAATCTGTATCTTCGAGGCCGATAAATCCTTGGCGACCGATCAGTCTCCATATGGCGTACACGGCAACGAGAGCCAGTCCGAAATAGATTCCGAAGATCTCAAGCAATGCGATCACAAGTCACCCTTTGCCGAAGAAAACGTATAGATGAGTGGGCATCAGCGGGATGGTTGCCACCCAGCTCACAACTACTCCCCACACAGAATATTTTACTCCAGAACGGTCTGCAGGATGGTATCTCCAGGACGCCCTTCTGTGTTCCTGTTCGCGCCAAGCCTCGATCTTTCTATGCGTGAGGCCTGAAACGATCACAAACAGAATGCACATCGTAAGGAGAATGGCGAAGACTGCAAGATAGTCTTCCCGAAATATGGGATTGATGCGAGGTCGCAAATCCTCATACTCGATGATCGCCCCAAGGTCCGCACTGAGAAAGAAAATAAAAAAATCCGTGCCCGCGCTGTATCGCAGATTAAACTGCCCGCTGATCGCGTAAGAAATTAAAAGCACGAGCAGAGGAATGACAAAATACTCCGCCAGTATCTTGAGATTCGAAGGCGACACGGGGCCTCAGTTTGATGTTTTCTTCAAAGGACCTGAGGGGAGAATTATTCCAGAGATTCGCGTCGCCCAGACAAACCGACCGAGCATGTCGTCGGCCCATTCCTATTTTGGGCTATGCCGTTAGATCGACGTCTCCTACCAGCCCCTCGTCTGCAGCATCTGCGCCTCATCCAAGCCCGCGACAGCCAGCCCTCTCATCGCTCCTGTCAAATCTTCGCTGACTTCAAGTAACACTTTAGGATCGTTGAAATGCGTCGCGGCTTTGACGATGGCGCGGGCGCGCTTTTCGGCTTCGGCGGGGTCAGCGAAGGTGGTGGAATCCTGCATGAAGATGCCGCTGCCTACGAAGACGGCTTCGGCGCCGAGTTGCATGACGAGGCTCGCGTCGGCGGGCGTGGCGATGCCGCCGGCGGAAAAATTCGGCACCGGCAGCTTGCCTGTTTTCGCGACCAGCTTGATGAGTTCGTAGGGCGCGCCATGTTCTTTGGCTTTGGCGTAGAGTTCTTCTTCGCCGAGGACGGTGAGGATGCGCATCTCCTGCACGATCTGGCGGATGTGTTTGACGGCGTGGACGACGTCGCCGGTGCCGGCCTCACCCTTGGTGCGGATCATGGCTGCGCCTTCGGCGATGCGACGCAGCGCTTCTCCGAGATTGCGCGCGCCGCACACGAATGGAACTTTGAACGCGTGCTTGTCTACATGATGCGCCTCGTCGGCGGGCGTGAGCACTTCAGATTCGTCAATGTAGTCGACGCCTAGTTCTTCAAGAATCTGGGCTTCGGCAAAATGTCCGATGCGGCATTTCGCCATCACAGGGATAGAGACGGTGGCCATGATCTCGCGAATCTTTTTGGGCGAAGCCATCCGCGCCACGCCGCCCTCCGCGCGGATCTGCGCCGGTACGCGTTCAAGCGCCATGACTGCGACCGCCCCGGCCTTTTCGGCGATGGAAGCCTGCTCAGCATTGGTCACATCCATAATCACGCCGCCTTTGAGCATTTCGGCGAGGCCGGTTTTCAGGCGGAGGCTGGTGGACGAGTTATTGGAGCCGTTGGTTTTGGACATGATGAACTCTTTTCGCGATCGCGAAGGATTGGCGCGTAGCGCCTTGTAATTATCTATTCTACAACGGGAGAAGTGATTTCGATTCGTGCGCTGCTGTGCGGCATAGCGAAAGTCAAAAGCGTCGGACAGGAGTGTCCGACCCACACGAGCTATTTGTCTACATATTTGGCGAACATCTTTGCGGGGTCGACGGCGATAAAGATGCCGCGGCTGCGGGCGAGGACTTCATTTTTGTCGTTGAGGATTTCGGCGGAGTTGACGTGAGTGCGTCCCTTCTTTTCTATTTCGCGGCCTTCGACGCGCAGAGGCTTGTGCAGCGGAACGGGCCTGAGGTATTCGACAGTCATCTCTCGGGTGAGGGCGACGACATGATGGAGTTTATTTACTTTGCCCATGGCATCGTCGAGAATGCTGGCGATGATGCCGCCGTGGCAATGGCCGGGAGGTCCGGTGTAGCGGTTGGTGAGGCGGAAGCGGCAGACGAAAGTTTGGCGGGTTTCGTCGAGGATGAACTTCAGGCGCATGCCGCCAGGATTATTTAGGCCGCAGACGAAGCAGTTGTTCTTTTGCGGCTCGTGATAGCGGGCGTCGTGGCCTTGGGTTTGGGGCTTTCGTGGCATGGAGGGATTTTAACGTGATTTCGGAACAAGCGTTCCGCACGGGTGCACACTGCGGCAGCAGTCATCGGGACGAACTGAAAGTCAAAATCCTCACCCCTTCGACACGGTCAGGGCAAGTTCTGTCGCAAAGAGCGCGACAAGGGTGGGGCATCCACCGCACAGCTGATTCCAAGCGCGGATGGAAATGCCTTGCGGGGGTAGTGACGGCGCTGGCTGGTAAGGGATCTTTCGACTGCGGTTGTGCTTCGCGTTCGCGAAGCACAACCTTCGCTCAAGATGACAGAGTTTGAGCTTCTAAGTCTGCGCGGAATCCTGTATATCTATCGGTTTCGAAGATCGTTGAAGAAGATCCTTGAATTGGAGCTCTCTGTGAAATCACGATTCGCCGTTCTGTCCGTACTCTTTCTCGCGCTCGCATCTTTAGCCGCAACTCCGCAGGATAACAATACGGTGGGGCCGACTAAGAGGGAGCAGAAGAAACCCCAGAAGAAGGATGAGTCTAAGGACGCTGCGCAGGATGACAAAGACAAGGACAAAGAAGAGAAGAAGCCTGGGATGAACGCCGACACTTTCTCTGGGCTGAAGTTTCGCTCGATCGGGCCGGCGGTGGCGTCGGGGCGGGTAATGTCGATTGCGGTGAATCCGAAGAACAAGGTCGAGTATTACGTTGGCGTAGCGTCCGGCGGAGTGTGGAAGACGTTGAATGATGGGACGACATGGACTCCGCTATTCGATAAGGAAGGATCGTATTCGATTGGGTGGGTGACGCTGGACCCGAATGATCCGAGCGTGGTTTGGGTGGGGGCGGGCGAGAGCAACTCGCAGCGCAGCGTCTCTTATGGCGATGGGATATATCGGTCGGATGACGGCGGGAAGAATTGGCAGAATCTGGGCCTGAAAAAATCCGAGCATATTGGGCGGGTGGTGGTTGATCCGCGGGATTCGAAGGTGGTGTATGTGGCGGCGGAGGGGCCGTTGTGGGGTCCGGGCGGGGATCGCGGATTATATAAGTCGGCGGACGGAGGAAAGACGTGGAAGGCGGCGCTGACTATCAGCGAGAACACAGGTGTGGCCGATGTGGCGATAGATCCGTCGAATCCGGATGTTGTTTATGCGACGGCGTATCAGCGGCGGCGGCATGTGTTTACTTTGATTGACGGCGGGCCGGAGAGCGCGATTTATAAATCTACAGATGCGGGCGCGACGTGGAACAAGCTGAAGTCCGGGCTGCCGACGGTGGATATGGGAAGGATCGGGCTAGCGGTTTCGCCGGCAGATCCGAATGTGGTGTACGCGACAATTGAGGCAGCGGACGGCAAGGGCGGAATTTTCCGGTCCGATGACCGCGGAGCGAACTGGGAACGGCGGAACGAATTCGACGTGGGCGCGATGTATTACGCGCGGCTGGTGTGCGATCCGAAAAATGTGGATCGCATTTTTGTGATGAATGTTACTTTGCGCGAGTCGCTCGACGGCGGGAAGACTTTGCATAAGGTACAGGAGACGAACCATCACGGGGACAATCACGCGATCTGGATCGATCCGGAGAATACGAAGCATTGGCTGCTGGGGTCCGACGGCGGGATGTATGAGACCTGGGACGATGCCAAGAGCTGGCAGTTCAAGGCGAATCTGCCGACGGTGCAGTTTTACGACGTAGCGGTGGACAACGCACTTCCCTTCTACAACGTGTGCGGGGGAACGCAGGATTATTTTTCATGGTGCGGGCCGTCGCGCACGCGAAATATCAACGGCATCATGAATTCGGATTGGTTTGTTACGACCGGCGGGGACGGGTTCCGTTCGGTGGTCGATCCAGGTGATCCCAATACGATTTATTCGGAGTCGCAGTACGGAGTGCTGGTGCGCTACGACAAGCCGACGGGGCAGGAGTTGGTGTTGCAGCCGCTGGAGGGGAAGGGCGAGGCGCCGCTGCGGTGGAATTGGGATTCGCCGGTCATCATCAGTCCGCACTCGCATACACGGCTGTATTTTGCGGCGAACAAATTATTTCGCAGCGACGATCGCGGGGATACGTGGAAGGCGATCAGTAGCGACCTAACGCGGCAGATTGATCGGAATAAATTGCCGGTGATGGGAAAGGTGTGGGATCCGGATGCGGTCGCGAAAAATGCTTCGACCTCTTTGTATGGAAATATTGTGGCGCTGGCGGAGTCACCGAAAAAAGAAGGGCTGATTTATGTGGGGACCGACGACGGGCTGATTCAAGTGACGGAGAATGGCGGGCAGAGTTGGACGAAGTACGAAAAGTTCCCGGGGATTCCGGATACGACTTACGTGAGCCGCCTAGCGGCTTCGCCGCATGACGCAAACATTGTGTATGCGGCATTCGACAATCATAAGAATGAGGATTTCAAACCTTATTTGCTGCGGTCGAGCGACGCCGGCAAAACGTGGGCTTCGATTGCGGGGAACTTGCCGGAGAATGGGACAGTCCTGGCGATTGCGGAAGATACGGTTAATCCCACTCTTTTATTTGTGGGGACGGAATTCGGTGCGTTCTTCACGATCGATGGCGGGGCGCACTGGGTGCAATTGAAGGGTGGATTGCCGACGATTGCGGTTCGCGACATGGTGATGCAGGGGCGCGAAAGCGATTTGGTGATTGCAACGTTTGGGCGTGGGTTTTATGTGCTCGACGATATTTCCGCGCTGCGGAAGACGAAGGCTGAATCGCTGGAGCAGGGCCCGGCTCTGTTTCCGGTGCGGGATTCGCTGTTGTATATCGAGCGACATCCGCTGGGGGGACCGAAGAAGGGGTATCAGGGCGACGCATTTTATACGGCGGAGAATCCTCCCTACGGGGCGGTGTTCACGGCTTACTTGAAAGAGAAGTTGAAGACGAAGAAGGAAAAGCGGCAGGAGGCGGAGAAAGAAGCTGCGAAGAAGAACCAGACGCTGGCTTATCCGACGAACGATGAATTGCGGGCTGAGGCGGAGGAGACGAAGCCTGAAGTTTATTTTGTGGTTTATGACGAATCGGGAGCGGCGATTCGACGCGTGGACGGCAGTACTGATGCGGGGTTTCAGCGAGTGGCGTGGGACTTGCGGTATCCGGCGCCGTCGCTACATGAGCATATGGAAGAGGGAGAAGATTTTCCTGCGGCGGGATCGAAGGGGCCGCTGGTGATTTCGGGGAATTATTCGGTACGCATGTTTCAGAAAGTGGATGGAGCGATTGCGGAGTTGGGTGGAGCGCAGAATTTTAAGGTAGCGCTGGATGGTACGGGTGAGGTGAGTGCCGCGGACCGGGCGGCGCAGGAGGAGTTCCAGCGCAAGGTGGCTCGTTTATATCGAGCGGTATCTGGCGGGGTGCATACGGGCGAGGAAGTGGAGACGCGGTTGAAGGAAATTCGGAAAGCTTTGCGGGAAACTCCGGCTGCGGAAAAACAGTTGGCTGCAGCGGCAGATTCGATTGAGCAACGGGATCGCGAAATTCTTCGAATGTTGCGCGGAGACACGGAATTGCAGAAGCGGAATGAGCCGGTGCCGTCATCGATTAACGAGCGAGTCAATACCATTCTGGAAGGTGAGCGATTCTCGCTAGCGAAGCCGACGCAGACTCATGTGGATGATTACAACGTGGCGGCTGGGAAATTTGGAGAACTCCTGGGGAAACTTCATGGCTTGGTTGAGGTGGATTTGGTGAAGCTGGAGAAAGATATGGAGGCTGCGGGTGCGCCGTGGACTCCGGGGAGGGTGCCGGAGTGGAAGGATAAATAAAACTGGCCACGGATTTGCACGGATCTCACGGATTTAAGAAAAACCAAAATCTTTACCACCGAGGACGCGGGGGACCACAGGGTAGATCGATGAGAAGCGTTCGATGAAGCGGATTCTTTTGTCTTGGAGTAGCGGAAAGGATAGTGCTTGGTGCCTGCATGTTCTGCGGCAGCGGGGGGAGTATGAGGTCGTGGGATTGTTGACTACGTTTAATGAAGAAGCGGACCGGGTTGCCATGCATGCGGTGCGGCGCGAACTGGTTGAGCAGCAGGCCGAGGCGACTGGGCTTTCTCTCTGGAGCGTGCCCCTGCCGTGGCCGTGTTCCAACGAAAAATATGAGTCGCTTATGTCAGGAGCTTGCGCGAAGGCGGTGGGTGAAGGGATTGCAGGAATTGCGTTTGGAGATTTATTTCTGGAAGACGTACGCGAGTACAGGGTGAAGCAGATGAAAGGTACGGGGCTGGAACCAATCTTTCCGGTTTGGGGGCTGCCAACTCGGACGTTGGCGCAGGAAATAATTGTGTCGGGGGTGCGAGCCAAGTTGACTTGCGTCGACACGGAGAAACTTGATCGGTCATTTGTGGGGCGCGAGTTCGATCAGGCATTGCTTGCCGATCTTCCCGAGGGGGTCGATCCGTGTGGGGAGCGCGGGGAGTTTCATTCTTTTGTTTATGCCGGGCCGATGCTGGGTGCGGAGGTGGCGGTTTCTGTTGGAGAGATAGTGGTTCGCGATCAGTTTGTGTTTGCGGATTTGAGGGCAGCATAGATCGGAGCGGAAATGGCAAAATGTTTAACACAGGGGACACGGGGGAACACTGGGTAGATCGATTACGAATGGAATTTAATTTCGTTTCGTTTTATCCGTGAGAATCCGTGAAAATCCGTGGCTGATTTTAATTTCTGAAAACTCGATTGCAATATCCTCAAGCGGCTGTGGTAAACTCGCCGCCGACTGTTGCTTTGCGCTATTGGGCGCGGCAATTCGCCGAGGAAGATTCGTTTTCGTCCGGGAGGACTAGGGAATGGGCCTCGCGTTACTGGTCGTTATCTGGCTGATTACTCTAATCAGCACATATTTTTTTGTCGCCAAGACCTGGTGGCTGCCGGTTGGAGCCTCAGCGGCCACGGGATTTATCGACGGACAATTCGCACTCACGTTTGTGCTGATGGGAATTGTTTTCCTGGCGGCGCAACTCTCCTTGGGCTACTTCGCGTGGAGATATCGCGAACAACCCTCCTCCCCTCCGGTTAAATACTCGCACGGCAATGTGAACCTTGAAGTGGTCTGGACAGTGCTGACCACGGTTCTGTTCGTGGGATTAAATCTGATGGGCAGCCGCGTGTGGGCCAGCCAGCGCTTCGATCAAGCGGGGCCGGGCGCGGTGCAAGTGGAAGTCACGGGCATGCAGTTTGCCTGGTACTTCCGCTATCCGGGGCCGGACGGAAAATACGGTGGGACCAGCGTCAAGCTAATGGATCCTTCGGCTGGAGGCGAGGCGGCGGTAGGATTGAACACTTCCGATCCCGCAGCGAAAGATGATGTGGTTACCGGAACGATGTTCTTGCCGGTGGACCGCGAGGTGGATGTAAGCTTGCGGGCGGTGGATGTGATTCACAGCTTCTTTGTGCCGAACCTGCGCTTCAAGCAGGACGCGGTGCCTGGGTTGAATATTCATATGCACTTCACTCCGACGGCGATTGGCGAGTATGAGATTGCTTGCGCCGAACTGTGCGGGCTCGGTCACTACAAGATGCACGGCATGGTACACGTCGTCAGCCAGGGAGATTTCGATAAATGGCTGGCGGCACGGGAGGCGGAGAAACAATAACATGGCAACTTCGGTTACCGTTCACGCGCACGCTCCTCAGGGGTTCATCCGCAAATATATTTTTAGCCTGGATCACAAAGTTATAGGTATTCAGTATTTCTTTCTGGCGCTCACGGCGGTGTGGGTGGGGATGTTTTTGTCGCTGCTGATGCGCATCCACTTGTTGTGGCCGGGCGTGAGTTTGCCACTGGTGGGGGAAATCAAGCCGGAAACTTATCTCAGCCTGCTGACCATGCACGGCACGATCATGGTGTTCTTCGTGCTGACCACGGCGCCACAGGGTGGCTTTGGAAATTATTTTTTGCCGATTCAGATTGGAGCGCCGGATATGGCGTTTCCGGTGCTGAATATGATGTCGTTCTGGACGACTTTTGTGGCGTTTGTCGTGATCATCGCGGCGTTCTTTGTGAGTGGTGGAGCTCCACTGCATGGGTGGACGGGATATCCGCCGCTGAGCGCATTGCAATCTGCGGGGCCGGGCGAAGGGCTGGGCGCGGATTTGTGGATCACGAGCATCGCGATTTTCTGTTTAGCGTCGCTGATGGGCGCGCTGAATTTTCTGACGACTACGCTCGACATGCGGGCCAAGGGCATGACCATGATGCGCATGCCGCTAACAGTGTGGTCGTGGTTTATTACGGCGATTTTAGGATTGTTGGCGTTTGGAGTGCTGCTCTCGGCGGGAATTTTACTGCTGATGGATCGCAACCTGGGCACGAGTTTTTATGTGCCGCTGGTGGTGGTGAACGGGCAGATTATGGGTCACAAGGGCGGGTCGCCGCTGCTGTGGCAACATCTGTTCTGGTTCTTCGGGCATCCCGAGGTGTACATCGCGATTCTGCCAGGGATGGGCGTGGCCTCGCAGATTTTATCGACGTTCTCACGCAAACCGATCTTTGGCTATAAGGCGATGGTCTACGCCATGCTCGCCATTGGATTTTTCGGATTCATGGTGTGGGGCCATCACATGTTCATGAGCGGCATGAGTCCGTATTCGGCTTTTGCGTTTTCGCTGCTGACCATGTGCATCGGCGTGCCGTCGGCGATCAAGACATTTAACTGGCTCGGCACAATGTATAAGGCGCGGATTCGGTTTCAGACTCCGATGCTGTATGCCATTGGATTTGTTTCGCTGTTTGTGTCGGGTGGATTAAGCGGTCCTTTTCTGGCGCAGCCGGTGCTCGACATTCAGTTGCACGATACTTATTTCGTGGTTGGGCACTTCCATCTGATCATGGGCGTGGCAGCGATCTTTGGGATGTTTGCGGCGACTTATTATTGGGTGCCGAAAATGTTTGGCCGGATGATGAACGAGACGTGGGGAAGAATTCATTTCTTCCTTACTCTGGCCGGGACTTACGCAATCTTTATGCCGATGCACTATCTGGGCATTGCGGGCGGAACCAGGCGGTATTCGCAGTACACGGAAGTGGCGTACCTGCAGAAGCTGATGCCGCTGCATCAGTTCATGACTTACGCGGCGATTATCACGATCGCGGCGCAGTTTATTTTTGTGATCAATTTGTTCTGGAGCATATTCAAAGGGCCGAAGGCGAGCGACAATCCGTGGGAAGCAACGACACTGGAGTGGACGACCGCCACGCCTCCACCGCATGACAATTTCGGCGGGGTGACGCCGGTCGTACATAACGGGCCGTATGAGTATGGAGTGCCGGGGGCTGCACGGGATTATGTTATGCAGACGGATCCTGCGACGGGGACGGGGCATTAGGCGGGGACCTCAGCGGCTGAAGCCGTCGAGAGAACGGTGGTAGTTGGTTCGGCATCTGAGTAATTATGGCGACTTACGTTCCAAACAGTCCGGTTAGTCAGTTGGGTGGCGGCGGAGGAGTGCCGCGGCCTCCGAAGGGCGGCGGCGATGATGGGAGATATCCCGATTCGAATTTGCCGGACTACAGCGGGCGGTTGCGAAGGGCGCGGCTGGGGCTGATCTGCGCGATTGCGACTGTCAGCATGGTATTTGTTTCGTTGACCAGCGCTTATGTTGTGCGGCGTGGGCTACCGACTTTTGACGATTCGTCGCGAACTTATTTTCGCGACTGGGGATCGGTGCAATTGCCTTGGCTGCTGCTCGCGATTAATACAGTGTTGCTTTTGATCAGCAGCTTGACGATGGAGAAGGCTCGCCGGAATATTGCCCGGAGTGCGGCTCTGGCGCCGGTGCGCTCGATTCCCGGGATTTCGCTGGGGGACGAGAAAACTTTTCCCTGGCTGAGTGTGACGGTGGTTTTGGGATTTGGATTTTTGATTGGACAGTGGATGGCTTGGGGCGAATTGAGAGCTCGCGGGTTCTTCGTGAATACGAATCCCGACAGCTCGTTCATTTATTTACTGACAGCGGCGCATGCGGTGCATTTGGCTGGAGGAGTTATGGCCTTGCTGTGGGCAGGGACGACTTCCCTGCTGCACCGGCCAATCGAGGGACGGCGGATTGTCGTGGATGTTACAGCATGGTATTGGCATTTTATGGCGCTCCTGTGGATTTACATTTTTGCTCTGTTAGCGTTTGTGCGATAGCGTTTCGCGATACTTGAAAGGGGAATTCGGGAATGGCTGATGCCACTCTGCAACATAGCGTCGCTGCGGCGCACGGCGCAGCGGACGAGTTCGAAGCGCCGCTGTTTGGAGCTTATTCCAAAAAGGTGGGCATGTGGCTGTTTTTGGCTTCGGACTCGCTGACGTTCGGGGCTCTGCTTTTCGCCTTCAGCTATAACCGAATTTATACGGTTTGGCCGACGCCGTTTGGCAAGGACAGCATCATCAATGCGACGGTGATGACTGCGTGCCTGCTCTCGAGTTCGCTAACGATGGTGATGGCGGTGTTCGCGGCGCAACGGAACGACCGGACGTGGACGCGAAACTGGCTGCTGGCGACCATGGCGTTCGGTACGGCGTTCATCGTGTTGCATGGCATGGAGTGGACAAAATTAATCCATGAGGGGCTGACGATTCCGGGGTTTCCGAAGCCTGCCGGGCAGGGGGCGGGGGATTTTGCGACGATATCGTCGGGCGTGCCTCAGTTCGCTGCGACATTTTTTGGGCTGACGGCGATGCATATGTTGCACGTCACGATTGGTGTAATTTATCTGGGCGTGGTGGCGCTGAGGAAGTGGTTTCTGCCAATCCTGGGCGTTATCTGGCTGGGCGCGTTCCTGGCAATTCCAGCGGACAATGTTTTTCATTACGCCGTCCATGCGCTGCTACTCGGCCTGATTGTGTCGGCCATTATTCTTTTCTTGAAGCCCAAAGACTACGACGCGCACGATGTTGAAGTGTCTGGGCTGTACTGGCACTTTGTCGACCTGGTGTGGATGTTTATTTTTCCACTGGTTTATTTGATGTCAACGAAAATCTAGGGTGTCAGTGGGGCGAGTTGCATAGGTCCTTCGCGCAGAGAACGCGCTCAGGATGACAAGCATTGTAAAAGGGGAACACGATGCATGACGTGGCGAAGCACGACGATAGCAAAGCGCAATATTTCTGGGTATGGGGAGCATTGCTGTTTCTGACGGCGGTTGAGGTCTGGCTGGGTTACCGGCAGATCTTCGAGCCGGTGCGCATGCTGGAAGTGCTGCTGGTACTGTCGGTGATCAAGTCCGCGCTGATCATTGGATATTTCATGCATTTGAAATTCGAGAAGCCGATCATGCGGTGGATGATCGTGATCTCAGTGGTGGGATGCTTCGTGATTATGTATTTCTTCTTTTTCCCGGATGCGGGGCGGGTCTTGCGGTTGGGCGTGAAGTGACGCGATGAAATTTATTTTGGACAGAATTCGAATTGCGGCGATGATCGCAGTGGTTTGCGTTTGCACGGTTCCAGCGTTCGGCCAGGGTTGTGCGATGTGCAATGCGAACGCACGCAGTACGCCGAAAGAAGGTCAGCAGGCGTTGAACCGGGCGGTGCTGGTGCTGTTGATTCCGCCGGTGGGGTTTATGTTGCTGGGGGTTGGATTGGCTTTCCGGTATGGGAAGAAGCGGGACCGGGAGCAGGATTAGGTTTTGTCTGAAGTTGGGTCCCATGCCGCCCCTTCGGGCAATCGTACTCAGGGCTTGCACCTCTTCGACAAGGTTGGCAAGCTGTGGCTGCATTCTCTCAGCGCTTCGGCTGACGTGAAGCGATTTACACGCATCACGATAGCGGCAGTTCCCTGCTTCAACTCTCCTTTATAATAGAGGATTCGGCATTGGCCGCTGAGGGCGCTGGGCGCACTCCTGGCGGGATTGGTGCCGGATCACTTACTCGATGTCGACCTCATTAGCTATCGAAAGCATCATTGTCCGCGGGGCCCGGGTCCATAATCTCAAGAATATTGATTTTGAAGTTCCACACAATACTCTGACGGTGGTTACGGGGGTGTCGGGCTCGGGGAAATCCTCGCTCGCATTCGACACGATTTATGCGGAGGGACAGCGGCGGTATGTGGAGTCGCTGTCAGCGTATGCGCGGCAGTTTCTGGAGCGCATCGAAAAGCCGGACGCCGATTCGATTGACGGCATCGCTCCTGCAGTGGCGATCAAGCAGAAAAACTCCACGCGCAATCCGCGGTCAACCGTGGCGACGGCAACGGAAATCTACGATTACCTGCGATTGTTGTTTGCGCGCGTGGGGCGGACTTACTGCGCGAACTGCGGGCAGGAAGTGAAGAAAGATACGGTCGATGAGATCGCGGACGCTGTGCTTGCACTCGATCCGGATACGCGGGTGCAAGTTGTTTTTCCTTTGCAGCCGGCATCTGCTGCGGCGCCGGAGCCGGAGAAGAAAGCGCGGGGACGCAAGTCGAAGAAGGCAGTTGCGGCGGATTCGGGTTTGACGGAGCAGTTGAAGACTCGTCTATTCGACTTGCGTAAGGGCGGGTTTAACCGGTTGTATCAGTCGGGACAGGTGGTTGAGTTCTCTACTCCGGAATCGCTTCTTGATCTTCGCTTCGATCAGCCAGTGTATGTGCTGGTAGACCGGCTAACGGTATCGGCCGAGTCACGGACGCGCATTGTAGATGCGGTTGAAACCGCGTACAGGGAAGCGGGCGAGGTGATTTTCGATCTGCCTCCGCACGACAGTCAACCGGCGCGACAGTTGCGGTTTGCGCAGCGTTTCGAGTGCAAGAATTGCCATTTGCGCTATGAGGAGCCAGAGCCGCGATTGTTTTCGTTTAACAATCCTTACGGGGCGTGCGCGCGTTGCCAGGGATTTGGCAACACGATTGATTTCGATATGGACTTGGTGATTCCCAACAAAACGAAATCCCTGGGCGAAGGCGCAATCGATCCCTGGAATAAGCCGAAATACCGGCCGCTATTCACTGAGATGAAGCGGTTTGCCAAACAGGAAAACGTCCCGTTGGACGTGCCTTGGGCGGAGCTGAGTAGCGAGCAGCAGGAATTGATTCTGGATGGCGACGATAAGTTTCTGGGGGTGCGCGGGTTTTTTCAGTACCTGGAGCGTAAGAAATATAAGTTGCACGTCCGCGTATTTTTGAGCCGTTACCGAGGCTACTCCACTTGTTTGGAATGTCGCGGGGCGCGTCTGCGGCTGGAAGCGCGGCAAGTGAAGATCGATGGGCGGAACATTTGTGAAGTTTGCTCGATGACGGTAGAGGAGGTGGCGAAATTCTTTGCCGGAGTCAAGCTGAGTCCGGAAGAAGCGGAGATTGCGGAACGGCTACTCGAGGAGATCCGCGAGCGCTTGCGCTTCTTGAATGACGTGGGATTGGAGTATTTAACGCTTGACCGATTGTCTTCGACGCTTTCCGGAGGCGAGGCGCAGCGTATTCAGCTTGCCACTTCGCTGGGATCAAGGCTGGTAGGAACGCTCTACGTGCTGGACGAGCCCTCGATTGGATTGCACAGCCGCGACACCCACCGGCTGATCAAGATATTGCAAGACTTGCGCGATCTGGGAAACACGATCCTGGTGGTGGAACACGATCCGGACATTATGCGAACGGCAGATCGAATTCTCGATCTCGGTCCCGGAGCGGGAGAGAACGGCGGCAAGCTGGTGGCTGCGGGAACTTACGAAGAGATTTTGCGAAATCCGGCCTCGCTTACGGGCCGTTATTTGGCTGACGATTTGCGGATTCAAATACCCGTTGTGCGGCGGCAGCCGGGGCCGCAGCAGATCAAGATGACCGGGATACAAGCCAACAATCTCAAAGGAATCGACATTTCCATTCCGTTGAACATGCTGGTAGCAATTACGGGAGTTTCGGGTTCCGGTAAATCCACGTTGCTGCATCAGGTTTTGTATCGAGCTCTTGGTGAAGCCAAGAAACAGCAGACCAACGGTTCGGAGCGGGGCGCGGCCACATGGGAAAGTTTGGAGGGAGATGAGTTCATCGACGAAGTGGTGCTGGTCGATCAATCTCCGATCGGGCGGACGCCGCGGTCGAATCCGGTAACTTATATCAAGGCGTTTGATGCGATCCGTGATCTTTTCGCGGCGCTGCCTGAGGCCAAGAAGCGCGGGTTTACTTCCGGACACTTTTCTTTCAATATTCCGGGCGGGCGCTGCGAAACTTGCCAGGGCGATGGCACGGTTACCGTTGAAATGCAGTTTCTCGCCGACGTTGAACTGATCTGTGAGGAATGCAAAGGTACACGCTACAAAGCGCAGGTGCTTGAGGTTCGCTACCGGGGCAAGAATATTCACGAGGTCTTGAACCTTACAGTGAAGGAAGCGCTTAAGTTTTTTGCGGAAGTACCGAAGATCAGCGAGAAGCTCCGGGTGCTGGAAGAAGTTGGGTTGGGATATTTACGGCTGGGGCAGTCGGCCACGACTTTGTCAGGAGGCGAAGCCCAACGCATGAAGTTGGCGGCGCATCTGCAACCGGCGGCGCGGGAAAGTGGGCGGCCGAGTTCCGCGAAGCCAGACGAAGGGCTCCGACGACGGCGTCTGCTTTACATTTTTGACGAGCCCACCACGGGACTTCACTTTGATGACGTGAGCAAACTTCTGGCGGCCTTCCGCCGTCTTATCGATGTGGGTGGTTCCATCCTTGTGATCGAACACAATCTGGAAGTGATCAAGACGGCGGACTGGGTGATCGACCTGGGACCGGAAGGCGGGGCGCGCGGCGGAAAGATTGTTGGAGCGGGTCCGCCGGAAGCGATCGCAAAATTGCCCGGCTCCTACACTGGGAAATATCTGGCTCATCTGCTGAATGGTCAAAACAAAAGCGACGGCTACGTAGCGGTACGTTCCAATGGGCGCAGATAGAATCCTCGCGCTGTTGTTGATAGTGACCGGGTGCGCGTTCGCACAGGATGCGAGTCCGCCTGCCGGTTCCAGTCCAACGGAGTCGAAGTCTGAGGCGTCGCGGCCCGCCGGGAAAGAGTTGCCTGCCAACCAGAATGAGCCACTCGCAAAAGAGTCGAGCTCTCGCCGGTCCACTCATCGCATTCAGGTTCCAGTTGAGGACTCCGTAACTCAGTCTCCCGAGCTTACGCGGGCGGAAGAGGCGATCGAAAAGCGAGACTACGCTGTCGCCGAGGCACTTCTCCGGAAGTCGGTTGAAAAAGACTCCGCGAGTTATGTGGCATGGTTCGATCTTGGATTTGTGGAAAATGCTTTGGGTAAAGTGAACGAATCGATCGCGGCTTATCGGAAATCCGTTGCCGCGAAGCCGGATGTCTTCGAATCCAATCTGAATCTTGGGCTGCAACTCGCCAAGACGGGGCAGCCCGATGCGGAAGTCTTTCTGCGAGCTGCGACCCGGCTCAAAGCCACCAGTCATGCGGCTGAGGGGCAGTACCGGGCATGGCTTTCGCTGGCGCAGGCGATTGAGAAATCGAGGCCTGAGGAAGCGTTGGCCGCGTACCATCAGGCGGCGGCCATTCAGCCTAAGGAGGCCGATCCGCATCTTTATTCGGGGGAAATTCTCGAGCAAGAGAATAAGTTCGCCGAGGCCGAGGAAGAGTACAAGCAAGCCCTTGCCCTGGACCCAGGAGCAACCGACGCAGTTACGGGGCTGGCGAATATCTACGTGCGGGGACGACGTTTTCCGGAAGCGGAAGACTATCTGCGAAAGTTGTTGGCGGAGCATGCGGACTCTGCGCCGCTCCACGTGCAGTTGGGACGAGTGCTTGCCGCCGAGGGCAAGACTGACGCGGCTGCCGCGGAACTGAACATAGGAATCAAGCTGGCGCCGGGCGATGAAGCCGTGCAGCGCGAGCTGGCAGATTTGTATGCGAGCAGCGGAAAGAACGACTTGGCCGAGACGGCTTACCGCACGCTGCTTGTGGCTCATTCGAACGATGCCGAACTCCACCGGCGGCTTGGCGAGGCGCTTTTGGCGCAGAAGAAATTTCCGGAGGCCGAGAAGCAGTTTGTCGATGCGGTAAAACTCAAGCCCGATCTTGGAGAAGCGTATGGTGGGCTGGCATTTGCCGCTGGGGAGAACAAAAATTATGCGCTAACGGTTCGCGCGTTGGATGCCCGCGCTAAATTTCTGCCGGAGGCCGCTATTACATATTTTATGAGGGCATCTGCGTACGATCACCTGCACGACTTCAAGCACGCCGCGGCCAACTATCGCCTCTTCCTCAGCAGCGCCAAGGGGAAGTATCCTGATCAGGAGTGGCAGGCGAAGCATCGGCTGATTGCCATTGAGCCGAAGAAATAGGCCGCGGTCGGGGGAACGGTATAGGGCATGGGACCTTCAGGCATGTGGCGCGCATCGGTTGTGGGTCTGATGATGTGCCTGCTGGCAGCGCCTTTCGCGCTGGGCAGCGGCAATCAGGAGACGGTCGAGGAGCTCAAGGCGCGGGTCGCGCGCCTGGGCGTGGGGGATCGTCCGCCGTTATGCCTGCGCATCGCCGAGCTGCAACTGGATGCAGCTCGGAAATATTACTTAGCCGGTGAAATCGAAAAGGGGCAGTCGGCGCTGGCGGATGTGGTTGCCTTTGCCGAGTTGGATCGGGATTCCGCCATCCAATCGCACAAGCACGAAAAACAGAGCGAGATCGCGATCCGCAAGATGGCCCGCAAACTGGGAGACATGAAGCACACCGTTTCACGCGAGGAGCAGGAGCAAATGCAGAAGACGATCGACCGGCTGGAGCAGGTGCGTGACGATTTGCTGGCGGCGATGTTTCCGAGAGGTAAGAAATGACGGCGCGCTCATTTGGATTTCATGTGCTGGGCCTGAGTTTGATTCTGACGCCGGCTTGGGCGCAGAGTCACCACGATCCTTTTACCTCGGCGGAAATTGATCAGATCCGCGATGCCAGTTGGGAGCCGCAGCAGCGGCTGGCGCTTTACCTGAAGTTTGCCAGGGCCCGGCTGGTGGCGCTTGAACAGATGCGCAGTGATCTGAAAATAAAGGATCGCGCACAAGAAACGCATGACCGGCTGGATGACTTTCTGCTGATCTATGACGAACTGAACGACAATATCGACACTTACGTCGATCGGAAGAACGATATTCGCAAGCCGTTGAAGCTGATTATCGATGCCGACACGGAGTTTGAGGCCAAGTTGCGCGCGTTGAAGGATGCAGCGAACACGCCTCCGGAAGAAGCGAAGAAGTATGAATTTGTTTTGAGCAGTGCGCTCGATACCATTGACACTTCGATTGAAGATCATCGCAAGCTGCTGGCTGAGCAAGAAGAAGCTAGCAAGCATGGGAAGAGATCTTACTCGAAGCCTTCCGCGAGTAAGCCTGAGTGATGGTCTTGGTGAGATTGCTGGGAGCGAGAAAAAGCTGCGATCCTCGCTCGATTGACTGCCGGGGGCGGCTGTCCATCATAAAGTATCCCCTCTGCTAATCTGCCCGTGCCAATCTGACATGCTAATCTGGGTTCACTGTGCGTGAGGGACTCCTCAACATTTTCCATGATGAGCACCGGCAGTTGCGTCCGGGCACGGCTGCGCCTGAGCTGAAGGTGGAGTTTTTTGCTTTCGCAAACGTAAATAATACGATTCGACTGCGCGAGGGCAGGCTGCTGGTCAGGTTATCCGACCTGCTGGAAGGCGCGCCCGACACGGTGGTGCGCGCCATCGCCCACATTCTGCTGGCCAAGATGTACCGCAAACCGATTGATCGCGCGCACGCGGCGCGCTATCGAAAATATGTGGGCAGCCATGAAGTCGTAAATAAGGCTCACCTGGTACGGCAAATGCGCGGACGCAAGCGGCTGCATTCTCCCAAGGGCCGCGTCTATGATCTGGATGAAGTTTTTGAGGATCTGAACCGCCGCTTCTTTCATGGATTGCTGGGGCGGCCGCGCATGAGTTGGAGTCCGGGCAAGACACGGCGCATTCTGGGGCATTATGATCCGGCGCACAATGCGATTGTGATCAGCCGCATCTTTGATCAGTTTCTGGTCCCGCGCTACGCGGTGGAATACATCGTGTACCACGAGATGCTGCACTTGAAGCATCCGGTACGATTGCGGGGAAGCCGGCGGTGCGTCCATTCTGCGGAGTTTCATGCGGAGGAGAAGTTGTTTCCGGAGTTGCGGCGGGCCAATGCTTTTCTGAAGAGATTATGAGTGTAATGGCCTTCCATGAGAAGGCCGGTCGGAGTCAAGTCGATTCTTGTTTGGCTTCGTTGAACAAAGGTTTTTCTCCCGCCGAGTGGCCACTGTCGCCATGCTTCCATCCGCACTCTCGAGGAGCGAATCGTTTCGCTCGGTGCATGTTGGGCGTTCTCGGTTCAGCCGGTGCTGCTATCTGTTTGGCGCCCTTTCGTTTCACTTAAGAGTGGAACGCGGGCCAGGCCATTAACGCAGTCACCGGAACTCGGCTTTGGGCTTTTGTCTTTTCACTTTTTCTGGAACGGTTTTGTTTTTATGCGGCTGCCGCCACTGTCACTCGGTTGCTGTTGTGCAACGGGTCGTACGCTTCTCCGCTCACCCACAGGTGATGCAACAGCACCGCCAGTTTTCTCGCGGTGGCCACGATGGCTCGCTTCTTGCCGTTCCTTCCTCCACGTTCAGCCAGCTTCAGGCCCCAGCGCCGCAGATCGCAGTCCACACCGAACGGTCCCAAGATATGTTGCGCTCCTTGCACCAACAACGTCCGCAGATACGGATCGCCTTCTTTGCTGATATGCAGCTGCGGCTCGCTCTGTCCCGAGTTCCTGCGTCCCGGCTGCAGTCCCAGATAGCCGCCCACATCGCGGCTCTTGTGGAAGCGATGCGGATCTTCCAGCGTCAGCAGGAACGTCAGCGCGATCAGCGTACCTACACCCTTGATTTGCTTCAGCAGCGCCACCTGCGGATAACTCTGTTGGGCCAGATTCTCGATGCCATCGTTGTATTCCACGATGCGCTCGCTCAACGACTCGATTGCGTTCAACAGCGGTTCTAGCGCGGCTTGCAGTTCCGGACTCAAGCTCTCCGCTTTCTCCGGACTCATGTTGCGCACGTTGCAGCCGTGCAAGCGTTCGCCGTAACTCTTGGCCAGTCCGCGAGCCGTGTTGACCAGTCCCGTGCGTGCCCGCACCAGGCCGGCGCGCGCTCGAACCATCATGAGATCTGCTTGCGCCTGCGCACTACGATGCTTCACCGGATACAGCAACTGCGCATCGATCCGGGCCAACCGCGCCAGAGTCTGCGCATCCAAGCGATCGTCTTTCTTGCGGCTTTCCCCGATCAGCCGCACCTTGCGCGCATTCGCTACGATCACTTCATGCCCCAACTCGCTGAGCAAGCGACTGATCCAGGGTGAATGCGTCCCGATTTCCAGCGCGATCCGGCTGCGCCGCATGGCACCGAAGACTTCGGACAACGCTTTCGCGGTCGTTCGCACTCGCTGCTCCAGTTGTATCTGGCCGGCTTCATCCAGCACGCAATACCAGCTGTTGCGATCTCCCAGATCTAATCCGATGGTCAGTTTCTGTTGTGAAATATTCCTGCTCTGCTTTGCCGCTACGGTGCTAACCTTCTTCATTGCCGGTCTCCTTTATCTCTTGTGCCTCTGAGCACGTCGATAACTTGGGAGCGTACACCGCATCCCGTCCGGAGACCGGCCTTCTCATCCCATCTGTTTTCGACAGTTATGATCGGCTCATGGCTGACAATCCCAAGATCGACTATGGCGACGAGGTACACGTAACGGGGGGAGAGCACAAGGGGCGTTCCGGTTGTGTCGTGAGCATCAATCTCATCCCCATCGGGAACGTACACCGTCGAGTTTGTTGATGGAAGTGATGCCGAGATCAAAGAGGCATTGCTGTCAGCGGCCAAACGTCAATGAGCGCAATCGCCTGTTTTCGTCAGCGAGCAACAGTGTAGGCTACCTGATACGCCATCAAGATGCAGATCACAATTTGGCCGCGAACCCAGACATCGCGCCTGCTCACCTGAACTGGCGATCTAATGGTCGCAACCAACCAGATCAAAGACAGCAGGAACACGACGACCCCGACGAGAACCGCTAAGGATTGCTGCCTTCGCATCCCGGAGATTATGTAAAACAGGCCTAGGACAAAGTCAAAGCTGTACATGATAAGCGCCGTCCCACGACCCAGCGGTCGCTGAGACTTCTCACGCATGTCTTCTAAGGTCTCAAACATATTTCTCACCACAAATGCTAGACCATTTTGCCTTCCCGATATACGTTACCTCCGGTCAACTGTCGTAACATCCCGATTACACTCAAAACCCCTCAATAAGCGATATCGCCTGGTTGCGAAAATTACGCCCGGTTTGCTCGTGACTCGCTCCCAAATTTGCACGCCTCGCATTTGAGGCATTCCTGACGATGCTCCGATCCGATAAGATCTCCAAGCATGGAACTCAAGGTCCTGTTTAGCGAAGATCCCGCATTTGTCATGAGGAGGGCTGACAAGTTCCTTTCGTCGCAACCAGTTCTGCATAATCTGATTCTGTCGATTCTGCACTCCCGCGTCGCTCAGGGCGACCCAGGTCGATATTGGATCGCATTGCATGGAGAGGAAGCCATGGGCGTGGTCGTTCAGTCACCTCTGGAATATCCAGCGACCCTGACACCCATGGAACCGCTGGCAGTGCTGGCCATAGTGGATGCAATTGTGGAAGCCGGAGTGATTCTAGCCGGTGTCAATGGGGACGCGGCGACGGCAGCCAACTTCGCTGGGCAATGGAGTGAACGATGTAAGTCGGCGGCCACTCCGTTCCAGGGAACGCGGCTCTACGAACTCTTTGAACTGGGAGATGTTCCCCGCACCGCCGGTCACTTACGGCAAGCAGGTCCGAGAGATCGCAGTTTGATGATTCTCTGGACCCGTGCATTTCAGGATGAAATTGGCGAGTCTGCAAACGACACCGAGCGGCGTGTAGATCGGGCGTTGGCCGCTGGACAGATCTGGCTGTGGGATCAAAACGGAGAGACGACTTCTATGGCTGTTGGCCGCGAACCGGCGCAAGGCGTAGTTCGCTTGTCTGGAGTCTATACGCCACCCGAGAAGCGAAAGCACGGCTATGCGGCAGCCTGCGTTCATGCCCTGTCGACACATCTTCGCGACTGTGGGTATCGGTGCATTCTTTACACGGACTTGGGCAACCCTACATCGAATTCCATTTACCGGCGAATCGGATATAAGGCCGTAGCCGAGGCTCTGCGTTATCGCTTTGACTGAACTGTCCGCACTACGCACCCCGTTTAATCCTCATATTTCCCCGTGTGATGCAGATCACGCACGTTTGTGACGTAGCGGATTGACGCACCTGCCGCTGACCGCATATCCTTGTAATTGAAATTGAAATTCATTTTCAAAATGGTAGGCTGCTAAAAAATGCTGCAGGCGTTCATAATCACGTTGCGCGAGGGAGTTGAGGCCGCCCTTATCGTCGGGATCACGCTGGCGTATCTGACCAAGATTGGCCGAAACGAACTGCGCAAGACGGTGTATGCGGCTTTGGGCGCGGCATTCGTGGGCAGCATTGGGGTCGCGATCCTGATTTCACGGTTGAACCTCAACGAGGACGTTTTCGAGGGCTGGATCATGCTGCTCGCCGCCTTCTTCGTCGTCACCATGGTTATTTTCATGATGAAGACCGGCAAGAAGTTGAAGGGAGAAATTGAGGGAAAGGTTGGGTTGCTGGCGGGGAAGGACGCATGGATCGGCCTGTTCTTTTTTGTGTTTCTGCTGGTGCTGCGCGAAGGCGCGGAGACGGTTCTGATCCTGTCGGCGGTTTCCCTCAATTCAACAGAGTTGATGAGCTTTCTGGGCACGCTTCTTGGGGTGCTGGCGGCGATTGCTTTCGGTGTGATGTTTGTGAAAGGTAGCGTCCGTATCAACCTGCAGAAATTTTTCCGGGTCACGACGGCGATTCTGTTTCTGGTAGCGGCGCAACTGCTGGTGGCCGGGCTGCACGAACTGTCGGAAAGCGGCGTCCTTCCTTCCTCGAAGCGCGAGATGGCGCTGATTGGGCCGATCGTGCGCAACGATCTCTTCTTTTTTGTCACTATTCTTGCTTTGACGGCGCTGATGGTATTGCTTGATGCCAAGCGGCGGGAGCCTCTGGCCGTGCCCGTATCGCCGGCAGAGCGGCGCAAGGCAGCCTGGTCCGCTCGCAAAGAACGGCTCTGGATGGCGTCGGTCTACGTTTTCTCTTTTCTTTTTATCGCCATGTTGACGGCGGAGTTTGTCTATGCCAAGAGCCAGAGCGCATTATCGCCCGCCACTCAAGTGAGTTTTGTGAACGGCCGGGTGACGATTCCGCTGGCGCAGGTTTCCGACGGCGATTTGCATCGCTACCAGGCAGAAGAGAATGGCACGCCGATTCGTTTTTGGCTCTATCAAAAGCCGGATGGGAAGATCGCTACGGTGTTCGACGCCTGCCAGATTTGCGGAGCAGTGGGCTTTTATAAGACGGCGAGCGGAGTGGTCTGCAAGAATTGCGCGGCTCCCATTAATCCGCAGTCAGTAGGGACGGCGGGCGGTTGCAATCCAATCCCGCTCAAGGCTTCGCAAACCGCCGACTCCGTGATTATTCAAGAGGCGGACATCGCTGCCGGCGCGCGCGTGTTCGAGAAGCAGTAGATGTTTGTCCGTCTGGTGTACGAATCCTTCCGTCGCCAGAAGCGCCGTAAATTGCTGGCTGGCGCGGCCATCGCTCTGGGCGTCACAGTCGCTACCGCAATGATTGGGGTCGCGACCGATATCGGCGACAAGATCAATCACGAACTGCGGACCATCGGCGCCAACCTGGTAATCACTCCGCAAGAAGACACGCTGGATGTGGAAATTGGCGGGGTCAATTTGAAGCCGCCGAGCGATGGCGCATTCCTGAACGAAGCTGATCTCCCTAAGATTAAGGGCACCTTCTGGCACAACAACATCACGGGATTTGCGCCGATGTTGCCGGTGAACGTCACGCTGGAGCGCGACGGCAAGACGGAAGACCTTGCCTTGCTGGGCACTTATTTTGCAAAGCCGATTTCGTTTGGCAAAGAACAATTTCAGACAGGGGTACGAACGACTCATCCGTGGTGGCGGGTTTCGGGGGCGTGGCCGGATGATTCTTCCCGCGACGTCTTGCTGGGAGAGCGGCTGGCAGCGAGCCTGTCGGCGAAGGTCGGCGATTCACTTATGCTTTCTGGGCGAGAGTTTCGGGTAAGTGGAATTCTCTCGACTGGTGGCAGCGAAGACGTTGAGGTTGTAGCGCCGATTGCCGTCGCCCAGGAAATTCTAGGCAAACCTGGCGCTGTGCGACGCGTTTACGTGAGGGCGATCACGAAACCGGAAGACGCTTTTGCACGCCGTGACCCAAAAAGTATGTCAGGCGCGGTTTATGACCGCTGGTACTGCTCGCCGTATCCGCAGTCGATCGCGTTTCAGTTGCAGGAGGCGATTCCGAACTCGCATGCGGAACAGATTCGGCAGGTGGCGCAGAATGAGGGCGCGGTGCTCACGCGCATCGAGGGCCTGATTTTTCTGGTCACGCTGGCCGCGCTGTTTGCGTCGGCGTTGGCTGTATCGGCGGCTATGGCGACGGCCATCTTTGAACGCCGCGCGGAAGTCGGGTTGATGAAGGCTTTGGGCGCGGGGAGGTTCACGGTGGCTTCGGTATTTTTTGCCGAAGCGACGATCCTGGCTTTGATGGGTGGCTTGCTGGGATTCGGCGCAGGAGCGATGTTGGCGCGCGAAATTGGACGATCCATTTTCAGTTCGCAGATCACGATTGCACCGGTCGTTTTTCCCGTGATTCTAGTGATTGCGGTAATCGTCACATTTGCCGGGAGTGCCGCCGCGATTCGCAAGGCGGTGGGGCTTGATCCGGTATACGCTTTGCGGGGCGGACTGTGAATGTGAGCGCTTCTCATTCCGCGCGGGATGTCGCCGGCAAACGGGAGAAAAGTCCGCATACTTCGATGTTCGTGCGGATGTTGCTGAGGGCTGCCGTCTTGCGGCGCGGCCGGGCTGCTGCGGCGCTGCTTGCAATGGTTGTAGCCGCGGCCGTCGCCACGGCGATGCTCAACCTCTATGTGGACGTGCAAGCCAAGCTGCGCCGCGAATTTCGTAACTACGGAGCGAACGTCATCTTAGTTGGAAAGGACGGAGCTTCCCTTCCCGCTGGGGCGCTTTCCCGAGCAGAATCGGTGATGGCGGGACGCGGCGTAGTTGCCCCTTTCGCCTTGCTGGTCGCGAGAACAAACGAAGGGCATCCGGTTGTGGTCGCAGGCACCGATTTTGAACGGGTGCGGCAACTCGATCGCTGGTGGTCAGTCAGCCATTGGCCGGCAGAGCCAAAACAGGCGCTGGTCGGAGTCCGTGCCGTCTCGTTGCTCGCGCCGAAGAATCAGTCGTTTGATCTGAGCTTTCAAGGGCGCACTATTCACCTGACGCCTACTGGGACGGTGCAGACTGGCTCCGCGGAAGATAGTCGCATCTATCTTTCGCTGGCCGATTTTGTTTCGTGGACAGGCGTGCAACCGACGACAGTGGAGGTTGCGGCTACCGGTACGCCCGAAGAGATTTCGTCGATTATGCGGCAGCTTCAGCAGGCGATTCCTGCCGCTGAGGTTCGCCCGGTGCGGCAGATCATGGAAGGCGAGGCGCGGGTGCTGGGGAAGACTCGGGCCACATTGCTGGCCGCCACCGCGCTGATTATTTTGACGGCCGCATTATGCGTGCTCTCCACGTTGATGGGATGGGTTTTTGATCGCCGCCGGGATTTCGCGATTATGAAAGCGCTCGGCGCGTCCGACCGGCTGCTGAATGGATTCTTTGCTGCGGAAGCCGCAGCCCTGGGCGGCACGGGCGCATTGATCGGATTTGTTCTGGGCATCGGCATCGCGGTCTGGATTGGCCGGGTTAACTTCCATGCGCCGGTGGTGCCTCGATTCAGTGTCCTGCCTTTTGTGCTGGCTGGTAGCATAGTGGTGACGCTGTTGTCGGCGATCCTGCCAATTTCATTGTTACGGCGAGTGCAGCCGGCGATCATCCTGAAGGGAGAGTGAAATGATTCGGATCAAAGACGTCACCAAACTCTACTCTGCCAAGGGTGCCGGAAATGAGGATAGCAACGTCAAAGAAAGTCAGAGCGGCGCGATTCATGCTTTAGATCGCATCTCTCTCGATGTTGCACCGGGAGAATGGCTTTCGATTATGGGGCCTTCTGGATCGGGCAAGTCGACGCTGGTCAATCTCATTGGCTGCCTGGACCGGCCGACCTCTGGTGAGATCTGGCTCGACGGGCAGAACGTTGCGGGCATCTCCTCCAACGAATTGAACCGCGTCCGGGCGGAAAAGATTGGATTCATTTTCCAGCAGTTCCATCTGATTCCCTTTCTGACTGCGGTCGAGAACGTGATGCTGGCGCAATATTTTCACAGCATGACCGATGAGAAAGAGGCGATTGACGCGTTAGGACGCGTCGGGCTCGGCGACCGCGCAAATCATTTGCCGTCGCAGCTCTCGGGCGGGGAGCAGCAGCGCGTCTGTATCGCAAGGGCGTTGATTAATGATCCGAAAATTATTCTGGCGGATGAACCAACAGGCAACCTCGACGCAGTAAATGAGGAGATTGTCCTGCGATTGCTGCGCGAGTTTCATCAACAGGGGCGGACCATCGTGATGGTTACGCACGATCCCGTAGTGGCGCGACTGGCGGATCGGCGCATTGAATTCCATCACGGCAAAATCGAGTCGCAGGAAGTTTTTGCGATGGCCGACGAAGAGCAATTTGACGAGGTACTGGAAGAGCTCTGGGTGCTGGAAGAGCATGGCGAGATTGCTGAAGTTGAGCGCATGGAAGTGCACGGAGCGCTTCCGGTAAGCCTTGCGATTGAGAAGATGATGCAGATGGGGTTTGTGGTTTCGGCTCCGCATCCACCGATGGCTCATGGACACAAGCCATTCGTAAATCCGTGCCACGATGCGCTGAAGCCCGTGGCGGCGTCGGTGGGAGACGGCACGATGGTCGTCGAACTCACGCCGCATGGACGCGATCGCGCCGGCAATATCATCCGGCGTCATCGTTTGGCCGAGCGACTTTTTACTGACAGCCTTGCAATGGATAGCGAATCGGAAATTGAGCAGCAAGCTTGCAAGTTCGAGCATATCCTCTCGCTGGAAGCGACAGATAAGATATGCACATTTCTCGGACACCCGCGTACCTGCCCGCATGGGGCGCCGATTCCTCCGGGGGCATGCTGCGGAAGAAGTTCTGAGTTTGCTGGTACTTCCAACACAGCTGCGCGAAAACAGATATAGCCTACCCGAACATTACTCGTCATCATTCCTCGCGTCTCGTCATCCGAGTGACCATTTCGCACTGCTATGATTGGGATGCGTTCCAGCGCTCATGACCTCGCGGCGTCCTACCATCGGCGTATTCGATTCCGGCTTCGGCGGGCTTACCGTCCTTAAAGCTTTACTTGAACTAATCCCCGACGCCGATTATGCCTACTTTGGAGATACGGCACGGCTCCCTTACGGCTCCAAGTCAGTCGAGACTGTTGCGCGCTATGCGGTCGAAGCGGCGCATTTTCTTGAAGACAACGGAGCGGCGTTGCTGGTGATCGCGTGCAACACTGCAACGGCGCTTGCTCTGGACCGCATCACCGCAGCAGCACATGTGCCTGTGGTGGGTGTCGTCGAGCCCGGCGCTGGGGCTGCCGCTTCGGTGAGCGCTAACAAAAAGGTCGTCGTGGTTGGGACCGAGGCCACGGTGAGCAGTCACGCTTACCGGAAAGCTCTGGAGGCGCGCGGATTGAGCGCTCGTGAGAAGGCTTGTCCGCTGCTGGTGCCGCTGGTAGAGGAAGGGTGGGTGGAGCATCCCGTTACCGAGCAAGTCGCCGGAATTTATCTTGGAGAGGCCTTTGCCGACGGATTCCAGGATGCGGACACGCTGGTTCTGGGATGCACACATTACCCGTTGATCAAGCCTTTGCTGCATCGCATCGCGCCGGCCCATGTGAGCATCGTGGATTCGGCTGAGTCTACGGCGCGGGCGGTGGCTGGACATCTAAAGAATCTGTTGCCTCCGGCAGTAGATCAGGAACGGCGGAGCAAGCCCCGGCTTAAGTTTTTTGCTACCGATTCAGTGGAAAAATTCCGGAGGCTTGGTCAACGTTTTCTAGGGCATCCCATCGAAGATGTGCAGCACGTGGATTTGAAAGAATAAATTTGCCAGCAAGTTTCGGATAGCGCGCGGGTGCGGCGCGGAATATTGTGTCCGAATCGTCGGTGACCAGTAAAATCACGAATCAATCGAACCATAAACCAATCCAATTACCAAAAGCACTATGCATCCTCTGGACAACGTTATCTGGAAGGCATTGAGTACGCGGCAGGCGGAGTTTGCCGAGGCATGCGCCACGGCGCGCAAGTTTATCCCGGAGGTTACGTCGCTGGCCGGCTTCAGGGAACCCACGGCGGAGGGATACGAGTCGTTGGGCGGATTGCTGCGAGGCCGGGAAACGATTGCCCTGTTTCTGGCCGAACCCCATCAGCCGCGCGTTGGATGGGACCTTGTCCACGGAGATCGGCTGCTGCAGATGGTTTGCGATAACGGTTATTTCGCTGCGATGGGGAACGAGTCTGAGTCTGACCCAGAGATAATTGAATTGAGTGCGGCGGATTCCGCTGAAATGATCGAGCTCACGGCACTCACGAAACCCGGTCCCTTCAACAAGCGCACACACGAACTGGGTACCTTCCTGGGAATCCGGCGCGCAGGAAAATTAGTGGCGATGGCTGGAGAACGGTTGAAAGTTCCCGGGTTCACCGAAGTGAGCGCGGTATGCACGCATCCCGAGCACACGGGCCACGGTTATGCCCGCATCCTGATGACGGAGGTGATGCGGCGGATTCGCAACCGGGGAGAGACTCCGTTTCTGCATGTTCGGGAAGATAATGTGCGGGCGGTTGAATTGTATGAACGGCTAGGGTTTACGTTACGCGTGGTGGGGCATTTGGCGGTGTTGCGGAAAGTGTGAGTCTCTTCCAGATCACAGACAGAAATCTCAGTACAGGTGGAAGTCAACTTCGACAGCCATCTCGACATTTACCGGGTGGCCATCCTTCTGGCCGGGCTCGAAGCGCCAAGTCTTCACTGTCTCGATAGCTTTTTCGTCGAGGCCCATGCCGAGTGAATTCACCACGCGAATGTTTGTGGGACGGCCGTCGGCCGCTACGACGATCATCAATGTGCAAGTTCCCTGATACTTGGCTTTGCGCGCTTCCTCGGAAAACTCCGGATCGGGAGAGAAAATCGGTCGTGGCGGAGTCACTCCCCTGCCTGGACGGAACACACCGCCGCCCGTCCCGCCGCCTGACCCCGGTCCCACTCCGCCTCCAGTGCCTGGGCCGACGCCCCCGCCGGAGCCGGAACCGATGCCACTGCCTGACCCTGTGCCATTCGACGGAATAATCGCGCTGGATTTAGGATCGCCAAGATTCGGCATGTTGTTGTTCATGGCCAATTTAATCTCAGGCGGGACAATCACGGTGGGCTCAACTGCCAGCTTTGGATCGAAATTCCGTATGACTGCCGCTGGGGGCGTGATCTGCTGCATCGAGAATTTCGGCAGCCGGCCTTGTGACGCTTTTAGCACGTCGCGATCGCCGCCGCCACCGCCACCGCCGGCCTGCGTTTTCGCCGGCTTCAGCGGGATAAAGTCCCCGGGATCGATTAATTGCGTAGTGCTCGCAGGTTTGGCAATGGCTTTGGTTACCCAGTGCCGGCCGAGAATGGTGCCGCCGATTATCAATCCGAGAACGACTACGTGAGCGGCCGTCGAACCCAATGCGCCATTCTTTTTATAGTTATAGAAACCCCAAATGTCCTTGACCGGTTCTGGCTTCGATTCCAGCTTTAGCGGAGGAAGCTTCTTGGGAAAGAAGAATTCATCCAGGCCCCGGAACAGCGACTTCCACAGCGGCTCGAACGTGTCGGGAGCGAGCAGGAGATGCAATTCAGGCTCGTTGTTGGGATTCGGATTCACTTCTGCTGATGCCATTGTTCCCCGGTTCGGCGCTCCCTGATTCGGCGGTGGAATTTGGCTGACTTTTTGGCGCTCGCCCATCTACACAGATGAGCAGTCCTTCCAACAAGTTGCCTCTTTCCGTCGTTAGTTTCCAGAGTCGGGTCTGGCCACCCCAAGGGACAAGAATCCTCCCAAGCCCTAGCTTCTAAGTAAAATTGTACCTCTTTCGGCTGGGCTTTACGAAGTGTATTTGCGAGTTCCACTCCCTCCGATTCCCGCGGTAAGTTGAGCAAAGGTGACAGCAGCGCATTCCAGATCGCATCTCGCCGTCGTCGGATAGACGTTCTTGGCGGCGCTCCCTATAATGAAGAGATTCAATCACTTGGGAGAATTACAGCTGCCCTTCGAACTGAAAGCCACCATCAATCTGCCTAAGACCGCCTTCCCCATGAAGGCGAACCTACCCCAGAACGAGCCGAAAATACTGGCGCGCTGGGAGCAGGAGCGCATCTACGAGCGCATCCGCGAGGCGCGCAAAGGCTCGCCGACCTATATCCTGCATGACGGGCCTCCCTACACCAGCGGGCCCATCCACATGGGTACGGCGCTGAATAAGTGCCTGAAAGATTTCATCGTCAAATCGAAAACGATGGCTGGATTTGACGCGCCTTACGTCCCTGGATGGGATTGCCACGGGCTGCCGATCGAGATCAAAGTCGACAAAGAACTGGGCGGCAAGAAGCTGCAGATGCGTCCGACGGACGTGCGTGCGGAGTGCCGCAAGTACGCGCAGAAATTCCTCGATTTACAGCGCACGCAGTTTAAACGCATTGGCGTGTTCGGGCGTTTCGACCGTCCTTACGCGACGATGACGCCGCAGTATGAGTCAGTGGTGCTGTCGACTTTCTTTTCCTTTTATGAAAATGGTTTCGTCTACAAGGGCCTGCGCGCCGTCTACTGGTGCATGCACGATGAGACTGCGTTGGCCGAGGCTGAGGTCGAGTATGAGAACCACACAAGTCCTACCGTGTGGGTGAAGTATGGATTGCTCGACGATCCGGCGAAGATTGATGCGGCGCTCGCGGGAAAGAAAGTTTCGACCATTATCTGGACGACCACCCCCTGGACTTTGCCGGCATCAATGGCCGTGGCGTTTCATCCCGAGGAAGAGTATGTCGCGCTCGAATCCGGCGGCGAAGTTTATATCGTGGCGGCAAAGCTGGCAAAGGATGTCGCCGAAAAGTGCAACCTTTCTGATCCGCACGAACTCTCTCACTTTGTGGGCCGCAAGCTAGAGAGGCTGAACTTTCAGCATCCGTTTCTTGACCGCAAGATTCTCGGTGTGCTCGCGGATTACGTCACTATGGACACCGGAACCGGCGTGGTTCACACCGCGCCTTCACACGGCGCGGAAGATTTTATTACCGGCGTCAAATACGGCCTCGACGCGACCAGCAACGTGGACGAAAAAGGAATGCTGCGCAACGGGCTGCCGGAATATACCGGCAAGCGCGTCTGGGAGGCGAATCAGCCGATCATGGATTTGCTGAAGAGCCGCGGGGCTTTACTGCATGCGGAAAAGACCGAGCACTCTTATCCGCACTGCTGGCGTTGCCACAATCCTGTAATTTTTCGCGCGACGGAGCAGTGGTTTATTTCCATGGAGACGCCGATGCCCGGCACGTCCGGGGGTCGAGGTTCAGAGGGTAGTCGAGGTTCTGAAAAAGACACCCTGCGCACGCGCACGCTCGAAGAAATCAGGCATGTGAAATGGGACCCGGCGTGGGGCGAGGAGCGGCTGTCGAACATGATCGCCACGCGCCCCGATTGGTGTATCTCGCGGCAACGCGTGTGGGGCGTGCCGATCGCCGTGTTCTTGTGTGAGGGTTGCGGCAAGCCGCTGAATGATCACGCGGTGAATCAGACGGTCGTCGAACTTTTCAGGCGTTCCGGAGCTGATGCTTGGTTTACCCCCGAGTCGGATTCGATTCTTCCGTCGGAGACTAAGTGTCCGCACTGCGGAAGCACGAAGTTTGAAAAAGAAACCGACATCTTCGATGTGTGGCTGGAATCCGGCGCGAGCTATCTGGCACTGATTGATGATGAGCCGACGTATCCGTGGCCGTCCGATCTGTATCTCGAAGGCGGCGATCAATACCGCGGCTGGTTCCAGTCTTCCCTGCTGTGCGCCATGGGCACGCGCGGCACGCCGCCCTACAAAGGCGTAGTCACCCCTGGGTGGACGCTCGACGAAAAGGGTCAGGCCATGTCGAAGTCGCGCGGCAACGACGTCGATCCCGTCGATATCGCTGGGCGCCTGGGCGGAGAAGTGGTCCGGCTGTGGGTAGCGTCGGTGGATTTCCGCGAAGACGTGGTTGGATCGGAAGCGCTGATGTTGCGTGTCGCTGAAACTTACCGGACTATCCGAAACAATTTATTTCGATACGTGCTCAGCAACCTCTACGACTTCGATCCTCAAACCGATGCGGTTCCGTTTGAGAAGCTGGAAGACATCGACCAGTACATGCTCCGTCTAAGCGCGGCACTGGCGGCCGATGTAACTCAGTGGTACGACGAGTTTGCGTTTCACCGGATTTATCACCGGGTGAACCATTATTGCGTGGCGGAACTTAGCGCATTTTATTTCGACGTGATCAAAGATCGGTTGTATATTTCGGCTCCGAAGTCGCAGGCTCGCCGTGCGGCGCAGACGGCAATCTGGCGCATTGGAGAAGCCATGGCTCGGCTGCTCGCGCCCATCATGAGCTTTACCACCGAGGAAGTCTGGGGATATCTGCCGAAGGTTCGCGACCGGGCTGAGAGCGTCCACTTAGCGCTTTTCCCTTCGGCGGCCAACTTGCTCGGCGAGGGCACGGTGATTGATGATCCTCAGCAAAAGCAGGATTGGACGGCGTTGCTCGCGATTCGCGATGAGGTCTTGAAGGCGCTCGATACGGCCCGCAATGAGAAACTAATCGGCAAGCCGTTAGAAGCCCAGGTCATTATCAGCGCGGCCGATCCCGCGTACGCGCTGCTTTCGCGCTATCAGGAGCAGCTGCGGTATTTATTTATCGTGTCGGCGGTGACGTTGAAGCAGTCCGCAGGCAATGGCACGGCGGCGGTACACGTCGAGGTGAAGAAAGCCGATGGAGCGAAGTGTGAGCGCTGCTGGAATTACTCGATTCACGTTGGCGAGGACAAGGAATATCCTACGGTGTGTGAGCGTTGCAGCGCCGTGCTGAAAGAGTTGGAGCGTAATTGATTCGAAGCGAGAGCAAAGTGTGAACTGGCGAAAGATCAGAATATTTGTGTTCACCCTGCTCGCTCTGTGCCTCATCCCTGCCACTCGCTATTATCAGATTGATGAGCCTCTGCTGAAACTTCTGCGGGGTTCCAACCACGTTGACCCGTTATCGCTTCACCTCTCCGGAGAATTTGTCGAAAACAATCTTGGAACTGAGCAGGATGCGGATGGCTCTGTGACCGTCCGCATGATCGCGCAGCAGTATCTTTTTGTTCCACATTGCATTCTTGTTCCGGCGGGAGTGCCGGTCCATCTTAAGATTACCAGCGCCGATGCGGTGCATTCTTTGACACTCAACGGTACCAATTACGCCGTGAAAACTTTGCCAGGCACGATCAGTTTGGCGGAACTTCAGTTTCCTCACGCCGGCGACTACAAGACCGTGTGCCGCGAATTTTGCGGCGCGGGACACTACGCCATGCGATCTGAGTTCAAGGTTGTGCCGCGTGATCAGTTCCCTGCTCTGCGTGCCGGAGAAAGGGGGGCCTGTGTTCTGCAATAAACGGCGCGCGTCTTCCGGACGAAGTATCGCGCGCGGCATTCCTATTATGCTGACCGTCATGGTAGCGGCAGGCTCGCTTATTTTGGTGGCCAGTGACGCGGCGCCAGATCGCATTCCATCTTTTGTGACATGGTCGGCGGAAAATATTGCAGCGGCTTCGTCCGGAGATGCATTTCGCGGGTCGCTGCTGGCGAAGCGCTGCGATCACTGCCACGGCGCGGAGGGATTTAGTCCGGTGGCATCGACTCCGAATCTCGCGGGCATGAACATGCTTTCGATCTGGAAGCAACTCGAAGATTTTCGGTCGCATAAGCGGCGGTCGCGGCCGATGGAGCCGATTGCGGAATCGCTTACGCCGCGCGATGTCGCCGACGTGGTTTCTTACTACGCGGAGCTGCCGGTGTTCCCTGACCCGCAGGATAACCGCGTGTTTCCTGGAATGCAGCCGGAGGCCGGGCGTGCCGCGGTTGCGGCCCGGCTGGTTACGTTTGGAGATGGAGAGCGGGGCATTCCTCCCTGCCAGTCGTGTCATGGGCCGGTGGCTTATCGTGTGGGAGTTCCGTCGCTCATGGCTCAGAATGGGGATTACGTTTTGAATCAGCTCGAGATGTTCGCGAGTCGGAGCCGGTCCAACGATATTAATCTGCCGATGCGGACGATTGCCGCGCTGCTGAGCGAGGATGAACGGCATGCGCTGGCGGAATATTACGGCGCGGGATTGGGATTGCAGCCAGCGGGGTCGAGCGGTTCGAAGTGATCGGGACGCAGCGAGAATAAACAAAACAGGTCCTCACCGGGCCTTCGGCGCAGTTCGGAATGACAAAAGTTCTAGCTGAGTGACAAAGGGTTTTGCTGAAGCCTGAAGCCCGATGGCTGAAGCCGCTTTACCGCAGCTCTTCCATCGCCGCTTCCAGCGCTTCCCTTCCGGGGCGCGTCACTGATTCCGGCAACGTGGCCAAAGGCTCATCGACCATGTTCAGCATGTCAAGGAAGCTGGGCGCTTTGGTATTCACGTAGAAAACTCCGGTCAACACTTCGCCTTTGTCGTGGGCTTCGGAGAGCCGTTTCATCGCGGCAATTCTATCCGTAGGATTGTAATCTTCTTCGAGCTTCCGCAATTGCAAGTGGGAACCATCGTGCATGGTCACGCTGACCGTTGTGCCAGGATCGTATTCCACGTCAATCTCTTCGAAGTGTGGTACGAAACTCATTTCCTGCAAGGTCTCTTCGTGATCTTTCACGTACTTGTAGGACTTGGTCGAGCCCTCGTGGTCATTGAAGGTGACGCAGGGCGAGACCACGTCGAGCATCACGGTGCCGTGATGCGCGATGGCGGCTTTCAGCATGGTGCTGAGCTGTCGCTTGTCGCCGGAGAATGAGCGTCCGACGAAGGTTGCACCGAGTTCGATAGCCAGACCGCAGGTATCGATCGGAGGAAGATCGTTGATCACGCCGGACTTCAGCTTCGATCCAAGATCGGCGGTTGCCGAGAACTGACCTTTGGTCAGGCCGTAAACTCCGTTGTCTTCGATGATGTAGATGAGAGGAAGATTGCGGCGCATGAGGTGAACGAACTGGCCGATGCCGATCGAAGCGGTGTCGCCATCGCCGCTGACGCCGAGCGCAATCAGATTGCGATTCGCGAGCATCGCGCCGGTAGCAACGGAGGGCATGCGTCCGTGCACGGAGTTGAAGCTGTGCGAGCGGTTCATGAAATAAGCGGGACTCTTCGACGAGCATCCGATTCCGCTCAGCTTCGCGACGCGCTCGGGCTGCACGCCCATGTCGTACATGGCTTCGATGATGCGCTCGGAGATGGCATTGTGGCCGCAGCCGGCGCAGAGCGTGGTCTTACCGCCTTTGTAATCGATGACAGTCAGGCCGATATGATTGGTCTTTGGTTCGGGAGATCTGGGTTCCGCTGCGGGCGTGGTCGCCATTTACTTACCCTCCTTGTTACTTACCTTCAATGGTGCTGAGTTCGTCGGTGACGGAGCGCGCGTCGAGCGGCAATCCGTCAAGATGGGCGATGCTGCGTAGCCGTGCGATCAGTTCTGGTTTCAGATCAAGCTTTAGCAAGCTGAGCATTTGCGCATCGCGGTTCTGCTCGACGACGTAGATGCGCTCGTGCTGCTCGATGAATTCATGCACTTCGCGCGTGAACGGATATGCGCGCAGCCGCAGATAATCGGTTTCAATGGCGTACTCGTTGCGAAGCTGGTCGCGGCTTTCGATGATTCCCCAATGCGAAGTGCCATACGCGATGATTCCTATTTTCGCGTTTGAGCCCTTTTGAATTTCGGGACGCGGCACGAACGAGCGCGCCGATTCGAACTTCCGGTTGAGGCGCTCCATGTTGTTTTCGTAATCGTCGGGGCGTTCGCTGTAATTGGATTTGTCGTTGTGGCCGCTGCCGCGAGTGAAGTATGCGGCCGCGGGATGCTCGGTCCCAGGAAGAGTGCGGTAGCCAACGCCGTCGCCGTCCAGATCCCTGTAGCGGGCGAAGCCGCCCAGTTTCGTGAGTTCCTCTTTGCCGAGAACTTTACCGCGCTTGATTGGCGTAGTCGGATATTCGAATGGATCGGACATCCAGTTATTCATCCCGAGATCAAGATCGGACATAACGAAAACCAGAGTTTGAAATTGCTCCGCGAGATTGAAAGCTTCAGACGCCATGCTGAAGCATTCCGCCGCAGAACTCGGAATCAGCATGATGTGTTTGGTATCGCCGTGAGAGAGAAAGGCCGTCGCGAGAATGTCTCCCTGCGAAGTGCGCGTGGGCAGTCCGGTCGAGGGGCCGACACGTTGAATATCCCAGATGACACCAGGGATTTCTGCGTAATAAGCGAGGCCGGCGAACTCCGACATCAGCGAAATGCCGGGGCCAGCGGTTGCGGTCATGCTGCGCGCACCCGCCCAGCCCGCGCCGATTACCATGCCGATGGCAGCGAGTTCATCTTCGGCCTGAACGATGGCGAACGTGGCTTTGCCGTCGGGGCCGATGCGATGCTCTTTCATGTAATCGATCATGGTCTCGACCAGCGAAGATGATGGCGTGATGGGATACCAGGTGACGACCGTACATCCGGCGAACATGCAGCCGAGAGCGGCGGCGGAGTTGCCGTCGATGATGATCTTGCCCGCAGTTTTGTTCATGCGCTCGATGTAAAAGACGCCGCGCTTCTGAAGACTCGCTTTGGCGTAATCGAATCCGGCTTGTGCCGCCGCCAGATTCAGGGTAGCCGCTTTCACTTTTTTGGCGAACTGTTTGCGAATGGCCTTCTCTACTTCACCCATTTCAATTTCGAGAAGTTGAGCAACGACGCCGACATACACCATGTTCTTGACAAGCTTGCGCAGCTTCGCTTCCGGGCAAACCGTCGCCACGATTTTGTCGTAAGGGACGGAATAAAAAATCAGGTCATTGCGCAGCTTGTCGAGGCCAAGGGGCTCGTCGTAAAGAACGGAAGCGCCCGCGGCGAGCGACATCACGTCGTCCTGTGCGGTCTCGGCGTTCATCGCGACGAGGAAATCGATTTCCTTCTTCCGGCCGATGTAGCCATCTTTATTCGCGCGGATGGTGTACCAGGTGGGAAGACCGGCGATGTTCGACGGGAAAAGATTTTTGCCGGAGATTGGCACGCCCATTTGAAAAATGGCGCGTAACAAAACTGTGTTCGAACTCTGCGAGCCGGAGCCATTGACCGTGGCCACCTGAATGCTCATGTCATTTACGATCCGCTTGCGCTCTAACTGCCCACCGGTATTCTGGCGTGCAACGTCCGTAGTGGCCATCCCGACACCTTCCTTCGGATCAAATTGCTCAGATCAGATCCTTCAAGACCTTGGGGCGATGCGATCCGCCCGAATCCGTCTTGAGCAGAACAGACGATTATACGGCGGCAAAGGCTTTCCCGGCGCGGCAAATCGCCTGTCCTGAAGCCGAGGGGAACCTGCCTGGGAACGAGAAGAAGACGACGCGGGATTCGTTACTCGGTCTTAAAAAACCGCGCGATGTTGCGGAATTTGGTGTATCGCGACGCCACTAATTCAGTAGCGGACATTTTCTTAAGTTCGGCGAGATGTTTTTGCAGGGTGATATCCAAAAGATTCGCGGCAGCTTCGTGATCGCGATGAGCTCCGCCCTCGGGTTCAGGAACGATGCCGTCGATGCAGCCAAGTTCACTGAGGTCGGTGGCAGTAATGCGCATGGCTTCAGCGGCGAGTTCCTTTTTTGAGGCGTCGCGCCACATGATGGCGGCGCAACCTTCGGGGGAAATCACGGAGTAAATTGAATTCTCCATCATGAGAACGCGGTCAGCCACGGCAATCGCAAGTGCGCCACCGCTGCCTCCGACGCCGATCACCGTGGCGATGATGGGAACTTCGAGCAACGCCATTTCGCGCAGGTTGTGGGCAATCGCCTCGGCTTGTCCACGCTCTTCGGCGTGAATCCCGGGGTAGGCGCCGTCGGTATCAACCAGAGTGAGGATCGGCCTGCGAAACTTTTCCGCAACCTGCATTACGCGAAGCGCCTTACGGTAACCTTCAGGATGGGGCGTGCCGAAGTTGCGGTGCACGCGCTGTTTCATATCGCGACCCTTCTGGGTGCCCACAACAAGAATTTCGTCGCCGTGGAAGCGCGCCATCCCGCAAATGATCGCGGCATCGTCGCCGAAACTGCGGTCCCCGTGAATCTCGCTGAAGTCCGTGAACAGGCGCTCGATGTAGTCGAGGGTCTGCGGCCGCTGAGGATGCCGGGCCAACTCCGTTTTTTGCCAGGCAGTCTGCGGCCCCTTCATTTCCTGCTGCAGCGTGCTGATGCGTTCCTGCAGCTTCGCCAGCTGACGACGAGTGTCGTCGTTCTGGCTCGCGGAAGCCCCGAGCAGAGCCAGTTGGCGCTCCACTCGCTCCAATTCCTGCTGCGCTTTTTCGATTGATTTCATGGCTCGAGTGAAATATTAACTGATTATGCGCACACTGCCGCGCCCGCACAACTGTTCGACTCTCGCGATAAAGTTGCGATCAGGCAGCACATTATAGCCTGCAGCTTCCATAACAACCATGAAATCTCCGGAGCGTTCCACGTCGAACAATACACGCGCATCGCCTTTGCGGTCGCTGAAGAGCGTGTGAAGATCGTCGATTGTAGTTTCGCCGGAGCTTTCGAGCGGCACGCGAATACGAATTGCGCGGGGCAAAGGAATCTTAACTTCTTCAAGCGGATAAATTTCAGCCGCAGTAATCTTTGGATTCGTTCCCTCTTCAATTCTGACTCCGGCTTTGACCAGCACTGGAACTTCGAGCTTCACTTTGTCCTGCAAGCGCTTGTAGGCTTCCGGGAAGACGATCATGTCGAGCGAGCCCGACATATCCTCGAGCGTGCCCTGCGCATAGAAATCTCCGCGCTTGGACTTGAGGACGCGCAGGTTGCCGATGATGCCCGCGGTCGAGATAGTTTCGTCTTTGCCAGTCGACTTCGTCATGGCGCCGATTTCAACGATCCTTAGCGCGTTCAGATCTTGCAGCTTGTCTTTGTATTTCTCCAGCGGATGACCGGTGAGGAAGAAGCCGACGATTTCTTTTTCTGCAGCAAGGCGAGCCTGTTCATCCCAGTCGGGGATGTCAGGAAGCTTGTCGTTGTTGGATTCCGATTCTTCCTGTTGAAACACTCCAAATAGGCCGTGCTGGCCTGATTCCGCGTCGCGTTGGGTTTTCTGAGCACGCTCCATGGCGCGATCGAGGACTGTCATCAATTGGGAGCGCCGGCCGAGCGAATCCATCGCTCCGCTTTTGATTAGGGATTCGAGTACACGTTTGTTCAGTAACCGGAGATCGACGTTCTCGCAGAATTCGTAAATCGATTTGAAGCGGCCAAGCTTTTTCCGCGCCGCCACAATGGATTCGATGGCGTTGCCGCCGACGTTCTTTACGGCAGCAAGGCCGAAACGGATGGCTTCGCCGTGCGGCGTAAAATTTGCGGCGGAAACATTGATATCCGGCGCCTCGACGGCAATGCCCATCTCGCGACATTCATTGATGTACTTCACCACGTCATCGGTGCTGCCGGTGACCGAGGTGAGCAGCGCGGCCATGAATTCGACGGGATAGTGCGTTTTCAAATACGCGGTGTGATAGGCCAGCAGGGCGTAAGCGGCGGAGTGCGACTTGTTGAATCCGTATCCGGCAAACTGCGCCATGAGGTCGAAAATCTTCTCGATCTTTTTCGGCGGAAACTTGCGCTGGGCCGCTCCTTCGACAAAGCGCTCGCGCTGCTGCGCCATCTCCTCAGCTTTTTTCTTGCCCATGGCGCGGCGCAACAGGTCGGCTTCGCCAAGGGAGTAGCCGGCCAGGCGGTTCGCAATCTGCATCACCTGCTCCTGATACACGATCACTCCTAGCGTCTCTTGCAGGATTTCTTTCAGCTCCGGGAGTTCGTATTCGACGCGCTTGCGGCCATGCTTGCGATCGATGAAATCTTCGATCATCCCGCCCTGAATCGGGCCCGGGCGGTAGAGGGCATTGAGTGCGGTGAGATCCTCAATGGAGCTGGGCTGATATTTGCGCAAAACGTCGCGCATGCCGTGCGATTCAAACTGGAAGACGCCGGAGGTCAGTCCTTTATGGAAAACTTTCTCGTAAGTTTCTTTGTCGTCGAAGGGAACGGTTTCCAAAGTGATCGCCGTACCGCGCGTTTGAAGTATCAACTTTAGCGCGTCGGTGAGGATCGTTAGGGTGGTGAGGCCGAGAAAATCCATCTTCAGCAGGCCCATCTTTTCGATGGCGACCATGTCGAAGGCGGTTACGATTTCATCGTTCTTGGTTTTGTGCAGCGGGACAAGCTCTGTAAGAGGACGCGGCGAGATCACCACACCTGCGGCGTGAACCCCAGAGTTCCGCACCATTCCCTCCAGTTTCTTCGCCGTCTCCATCAACTCGCGGATCTGGCCATCTTTCTCCATCGCTTCGCGAAGTTGCGGAGAGTCTTCGATGGCTTGATCGAGAGTGATGTTGAGTTGCGTCGGAACCATCTTGGCGATACGGTCAACGTCCGCGTACGGGATGTCCATCGCCCGGCCGACGTCTTTAATGGCGGCCTTGGCGGCCATGGTGCCGAAGGTGATGATCTGGGCGACGTTATCGCGTCCGTATTTCTGCGTGACGTAGTTGATGACTTCGCCGCGGCGGTTCATGCAGAAATCGATATCGATATCGGGCATGGAAACACGCTCGGGATTCAGGAAGCGTTCGAACAGCAACTCGTGCTGTAGGGGATCGATATCGGTGATGCCGAGGGCGTAGGAAACCAGCGAACCGGCCGCCGATCCACGGCCTGGTCCCACGGGGATCTCGTGCTCTTTGGCGTAGCGGATGAAATCCCAGACGATCAGAAAATATCCCGGAAACTTCATCTGCTGAATGATGCCAAGCTCGCGTTCGATACGCTGCTCGTAGTCGGTCAGGGAGTGCTTAAGCTTGTTTTGATCGTGGAGCGGACGCAGCGTTTCCAGGCGCCGCGCAAAACCTTCGCGGGTTACATGCACGAAATAACTATCGATGGAATAGCCCGCCGGAACTTCGAACTGGGGAAAAGGCGTCGCGACTTTTTCGAGGCGCAGGCTGCAGCGCTCGGCGATGTCGAGCGTGCGCGAGAGAACTTCGGGCGAATCTTTGAAGACGCGATACATTTCGTCGTGACTCTTGACGAAGAATTGCGTACCTTCAAACTTCATTCGCGCGGTATCGCGAATCGATTTGCCGGTCTGGATGCACAGCATCACGTCCTGGGCATGAGCATCGTCCTCACAGAGATAGTGGCTGTCGTTGGTCGCCACCAGAGGCAGGCCGAGATCTTTTTCGAGTTGGAACAGGCCGGGATGGATCTTGTGCTCCATGGCGAGGCCCTGGTCCTGGATTTCCAGAAAGAAATTTTCTTTACCGAAAATATCGGTATAGGTTCCGGCGGCCGCGCGGGCCGCGGCATAGCTCCCTTCCATCAGGCGTTCGGCGACTTCACCTTTCAGGCATCCGGAAAGGCCGATCAGCCCGCGAGAGTGTTCGGCAAGAAACTTCTTGCTGACGCGCGGCTTGTAGTAAAAGCCGTGGAGAGAAGCCTCCGAAGTGATCTTCACCAGGTTGCGGTAGCCTTCTTCGTTCTCGGCCAAGACCAGCAGGTGGTTGTAAGTATCGCCGTCGGGGGGCGTGCGCTCGATGTTGTGATCGTCTTTCTTGCAGACGTAGAGCTCGCAGCCAACGATGGGCTTCACGCCGGCAGTCTTTGCGGCATTAACGAAATGCACGGCGCCAAAAATATTTCCGTGGTCCGTCATCGCCACGGCGGGCATGCCCATTTCTTTTACGCGCTGACAGAGTTTTTCAACGTCGCATGCGCCGTCAAGTAACGAGTAGTCGGTATGGAGGTGTAGGTGGACGAATTGGGGCATGGGCTCAGTTAGATTTTACGTTGGCTCATTCTAACGGGAAAGTGCGCGGACTGAGCGCCTAATTATCCACAGTGTGCTTGATTTCGCTGAGGACGCAAGCAAAGTCTTCAACCCAGAGGACGACGGAGGAAATACAGGGCCATGCGATACAAGGCTACTGGCCTTCATGTGTTCCGGGGATGCGGAAATCTACTCCTCGCTCGTCATTCGCTTTGGCGGTGGCTGCTAGATCGAGATCGGAGAGCGGAATTTTTTGTGTGTGCTGCGGGGCGAAGTTCCAGAGTGTCTGGCCAACGATCGCATAATTTTGTACTTCTTGCTGGCGCTGATCGCGGAAAACCAGCACCGTGGCCGGACCAGCTTGCGTGCGTTCTTCCTGATGTGACGGGGACTGGTGTGGCGAGCGCGGCTGTGGCCAGGGTGGGGCCGAACCCGCGTAAAGATCCTGATCCTCTTGCTGGCGCATTCTCTGTTCATCAAGGCTTTGCGCGTTCATCTCGGCGGCTAGCGCAGCGTCATTTTGCTCATCCTGATCGTAAGAAGAATCGGAATCCCACCACCACCAGGGATCGTAAGCGCCCCACCAAGGATATCCGTATCCCCGACAGGCGTATCCGTAACAGTTATTTCTGAACCCATAGCGACGGAATCGATCGCCGCGATTGTGGAAGCCGCGGGAAGAAGAAGAAAAAGCCCGATTCGAAAAAGAGCGATGGCCGGAAAATGAGCCGCGGACGGAATTACGATTACCAAAACCTGGGCTGGAGCGCGCACCGCTGAAAGAGCGGGCGCCGCCAGCATGTCCGCCAAAGCTCGCATGACCCGCCATGCCGCCGTGTCCACCGAAGGAAGCATGCCCGCCGCCGCGCTGCGCGAGAAGGGGGATGGAAGCTGCCAGGAGCAGAAATGCCGCGATGAGCAGCGGACGGTTCATACAGTTATTATATGCCCGATGGCAAGGGTTACGGCAGGCCCGCAGTGGGCGGTTTTGAATTCTTATCCACTGTGATCATGTTTGGAGTTTAGGGGAATTGGTGGGACTATTGGACGTGAAAACAGCGAGGGCGGCGGCATGAGTACTTTCGACGGGATATTCACGGGAGATGTAAGCCTCATCCTAAAAAAAGAAGTGGCTCTAGTTCTCTTCGAGATGCTCGCCGATGTTAAGCACGAATCGGCCGTGCCTATCCGAGATGTCGCCGAACGTCAGGCACTATGGAGTTTAGTGGGGCTCTTTGAGAGCGCATTAGTGGAACCGTTTTTGCCCAACTACAACGCCATTGTTGAAGAGGCCAAGAAGAGGTTGGCCCCATGACATTCAAAACCGCCTACTACCGGCGGGGCCCGTGGTGGGTCTTTATGATTTCCACAGGGCGTCAAAGTTTCCCGGTGAGCGCCATAAAAACGATACCGATGGACAGACAGCCCATCAGTAAACCACCGATCACGCGCAGCGCTCGGTCATACCACTTCGGCGAATCAAGCAGTCCCGGCCGCAGACTGCTCCGAATAAGCGCTACGCATGCCCATCCACTGCTCACCACGCCTAGGACAACGCGGGCTGATCTCACCTAGCAACCTCCCCGAGCGCTTTCAGGATAAGCCCCCGTCCGTTTGCGCGCCGATCCTGTGATTCTCAGGAAGCAGATCGCACAACTCTTTCGATGCTCCAAACGTGATTGGAAATGCCAGACTCCAAAAAGATACGAACCCACTGCCGGCGGGCCCGTCGCCGCCTCGCAGGAAAGCTGTCGAGCTTCGCTCGACTGGACAGCCGAAGGGGCTGTCCCCACATGGGCTGTTTCGGCAACAGCAAAATGATTGCTAGCGTTTTCGAGCTTTAGACTTTTTCGGCTGCGCTTTCTTTGCAGGATGCTTCGCCGGGGGCTTGGATGTGGGCTTTGCCGGCTTGTGCGCTACTTTGGCGGCCTTCGTCTTAGGTTCTTGCTTGGCTGCGGCTTTGACATCTGGCTTGGCGACCGTCTTGGCGTCTGCCTTCGTTGCCGGAGCCTTCGCGGCTGCTGGCGGCACTGCCGAGACCGGCGCGGCCGCACCTTTTCCCTTACCTTTTACCGCCTCGGGCTTTTTTCCCGCTACGGCTGCAGGAGCCGCACCCGCGGCTGCTTTCGGCCCACGGCCGCGCCTCGGTGGCGGCGGAGGTGGCGGCGGCGGTGGCGCAAACGGCTTCAGGAATTTCAAGGTCTCGGTTCGCGAACGAAGCCTTCCGTCGAGCAGCAGCATGAACACGTCGCGGGCAATCTTCGGATATTCCGGCAACTGCGGAGTGATCAACAGTTCCGTCATCTCCGGCAGCGGAAGGCGCTGCTGCACCTGCCGCCACTTAGTCAGGTAGTTTTTAATTTTTAGCGCCACGCTCTGGTGCCGCGACGTCACGGCCAGGAACAGAACCATCTCCGGCCGTGCCGACGAAAGCAGGTTCCATGTGCGCGAAGGCGTTGCGGCTTCCTTCCCGGTCAATCGTTTCGCGAGATCCTTGGCATGCTCTTCGATGTCGCGCCAGGACTCAATAAGGTCCTTGCGGGGAATCTGCCGCCGTAGGTCGGAGATGTCTTTGTCAGACAGCCGCGCCGTCAAGAAGTGCATCACCGCCGCTGACGGATCAACCGTATAACCCAGGTCCACCATCTGCTGGCGCGTCTTCATCAATAACGCGAGCCCGTTTGTATCCACCTTGGCCGCGGACCAGTGCGGATGCAGCACCTTCAGAAAGTCTTCCTTCTCCAAAGCACGAATCACATTCAGCGGATCGTCTTCGTGGGCCAGTTGCGCGATCTCATGGCCGACGGCGCTACGCGCGATGTGATCGATATATTTATTTTCCTTCGCTGCGTCGTAACGCTGCTGAGTACGCTCTTCCATCGGCCAGTGAAAGCGAGCGGCAAAGCGCGCGGCGCGAATCAGGCGTGAAGGATCTTCCACGAACGAATAATTGTGCAGGATTCGCAGCAGCTTGGCTTCGATATCGGCCACACCGTTGAACGGATCGAGCAGCAGTCCTCGCGAGCCTTCATTCAAGGACAACGCCATGGCGTTCACGGTGAAGTCGCGACGGCGCAGATCTTCTTGAATGCTGGCGGGTGCAATCGTGGGAGCCTTGCCCACCTTCTCGTAGTGCTCGGTGTGCGCCATCCCGATCTCGGCGCGAACGTTTCCCGGCAGCACCAGAAATAATGTGCGGGTGTCATCATCGTGGCCGGCGAGTTGCGCCCCTGCTCGTTCGAAATCCTTTTGGAGTTTGAGCGGATTTCCCTGAACCGTGAAATCCAGATCGCGAATGGTGAACCCGCTGATAATGTCCCGGATCGCGCCACCGGTAAGATAAAGTGTGATTCCCGCCGCACGGGCTACGTCTTGCACCAGATTGACGCCCTTCGATTGATCCGGCGTCAACCGGATTTCCATAGTGTAGATATAATCAGCCATTCGTCTTCAAGCAATCCACGTCAAACCACCATAAAGCAGCCTTGCCCGACGTGCCGGCGGCGAAACCGCTCCATGTTTTCCACAACATTTCCACAGGATATCCTGGTTAAATCCCAGCGGGCCAAGCCGAAGTGAGGCACAAGCCCTTCAATCCACGAGACTTACAGAGGATTGAGTCTCGGCAAGGCAACTTAAAGGAATAACACAACGTTTATGATTTGGCTACTGCCAACGTGGATTCCCGCGTTTTCTTCGAAATTAGTGCGAGAATCAGGACGGACTTCGGCTATCGGGCGTCGGGCTTCGGCCCGAACAGTAGAAGTCTGAGATGCACCGCGACCGAGGCACTGAGCTTTTTGTGCCGCAGCCCGCAGCCCGTCAGCCGAAGCCTGAAAACCGACTTATGCCCTCGACTCATAAGAAAGTAATCGTCCGCAAGATGGACCGGGATTCGGTCTCCGGCTACGTTTCGCCGGCGCAATTCGTCAACGAGGGTAAACTCGAATTGCTGAACACTGCCGGGAATGTCGTCGCCATGGATCTGCGCGAGATCAAGGGGGTCTATTTCGTGCGCGAGTTCGGCGACTCCGAATCGCTCACGCGCAAGACCTTTACCTCCCGCCCCCGCTCGGAAGGCTTGTGGGTGCGCCTGCGCTTTAAAGACAACGAAATCCTCGAAGGACTCATGCCTTCCGACCTCACCCAGAATATGCCGGAAGGTTATCTGGTCAATCCTCCCGACCAGCGCTCGAATACGCAGCGCATATTTGTTCCTCGCACCGCACTGGAATCGCTGACGGTGCTGGCAGTCATCGGCGCCGGACGCCGTCCACGCCGCGGCCCGGCGGAAGACCAGCGTCAGGTGCCCATGTTTGAGGAGTAAGTTTGAGGAGTAACTTCGAGGAGTAAGTTCGAGGAGCATCTCCCCAGCCGGCTGATCGCCGTTTCGAGTTGCAATTCCTGGAAAGTTGAGATAAAAAGGCTGCTCCCAAGCGCAGGCCGACCCCTGCGCGGCGAGAGTTGCCGGGCCCTTCCCTTCCTCCTGCCCGTCTGATCTCGGCGGGCGGTTCCACATTCAGGTCGAGGTGTCGATGGTATGAGGGCCCTGTTGTGTTTCGCTGCGAAGCGACTGCTAGCCGCTCTTCCCCTGATGATTTTTGTCCCGGTGATTTTCAGCGCGTTATCGTTCTCGCAATCCGGCACTCAACACCTTGCTCCGCAGGAAACGGCCTCTCTTTCCGCGCGAGGGCCGCTGGTCACCGAGCCGCTCGACGAATCGAAGCTCGCGGTTCTCAAAGGGAACACACATCCCCTGGCGCGACGCGAATTCGATCTGGGCACGGCCCCGGCCACGCTCCCAATGCAGCGCATGCTGCTGGTGCTGAAGCGCAGTCCGGGGCAGGAATCCGCGCTGAGAAAGCTTCTTGACGACCAACAGGACAAAGCTTCTCCTAACTATCACAAGTGGGTTACGCCAGAGGAGTTCGGCAAACAATTTGGACCCACCGACACCGACCTTCAGACGATTACCGGATGGCTGCAATCCCATGGATTTCAGGTAGGTTCCACCAAAGGCCGCACCGTGCTGGAATTCTCCGGCTCTGCCAGCCAGGTTCAGGAAACGTTCCACACCGCGATCCACAAATACATTGTCAACCAAGAGCGGCACTGGGCGAACGCGAACGACCCGTTGATTCCAGCCGCGCTAACGCCGGCCGTCTCGGGCGTGCTCACGCTGCACAACTTTTTGAAGAAGCCGCAGTTGCACGTTTCGAAAGAGCCTGTTGCCGCGAAGATTCATCCCGGTGGGCGACCCGCAATTACATTCAGCGACGGGACTCACGGACTAGCGCCAGCAGACTTCGCAACCATCTATAACAGCGTCAATGCGGGCGTTACCGGAAACGGAGTCACCATTGGAGTGATTGGCCGCAGCAATTTGTATAACGTCAACTCCCCCGCCCAGGATATCGGAGAGTTTCGTTCCTCTCAGACTTTCAATCTTTGTTGCGGAGGCTTCAACATTGTCCTGAATGGGCCCGATCCCGGCGACCTCGGTGGCGGCGAAGAAGGCGAAGCTACGCTGGATACCACATGGTCTGGAGCGGTAGCCCCAGGAGCAACCGTGGACCTGGTGGTCTCTGCTTCAACGAATACCACTGACGGAATCGACCTCTCCGAGATATTCATCATCGAAAATAATCTTGCCGACGTCATGACAGAAAGCTTCAGCGGTTGCGAAGCCTTCGCTACCAGCGCCCAGGCCGCCGGTGTATCGGCCCTGGCCGAGCAAGCGGCTGCGCAGGGCATCACTTATTTCGTCTCCGCCGGCGATACCGGCGCCGAAGGATGCGACGATCCAAATGCTGAGACCGTAGCCACTGGTCCTGTGTCAGTCAACCTGCTCGCCGCTACACCGTTCAACGTAGCGGTTGGCGGAACCGTTTTCAACGAACACGGACAGCCCAGCCTTTACTGGCGTACCAGCAATACAAACCAGGAAAGCGCGCTCTCTTATATTCCGGAAGATGTCTGGAACGACAGTTGCCTTGCCACGACGTGCGGCAGCAACGCCAACATTGCCGCCGGTAGTGGCGGAGCCAGTACATTCTTCAGCAAGCCGTCGTGGCAAGCCGGAGCGACGGGAATCCTCAACGACAATACGCGCGATCTTCCGGATGTATCGCTGTCAGCCTCGGGCCATGATGGCTACGTGCTTTGCCTGGAGGGCTCCTGTATTCCCGACGCGCAAGGAAACTTTTTCCTTTACCTGGCGGGCGGCACATCTGCCTCAGCACCGTCGTTTGCCGGGATCATGGCACTCGTCGATCAGCATATGGCTAACCTTCTTCCTGGCCTGGGTCCGAGGCAAGGCCTGGCCAACTATGTTCTCTATCAACTCGCGGCCTCGCAAAACGCAACTCTTTCCGCATGTAACGGATCCAGCACCTCTGGCTTGCCGGCCAGCACTTGCATTTTCAATGACGTCACCGTCGGCAACAACGCGGTGCCTGGCGAGTTCAACTACGGCTCTATAACCGCACAGTACCAGGCGGGCGTAGGTTATGACATGGCCAGCGGACTAGGCTCAGTCAACATCGCGAACCTGGTCAATCAGTGGAGTTCCGGCACGGTTACCGCAACCAGCACCTCACTGCTGCTGAACAATACCAATACGGTTAGTGTCAGCCACGGTCAAGCTGTGAGCGTGAACATCTCCGTCACTCCTAGCAGCGGCACCGGCGTCCCAGCCGGCGATGTCTCGTTGCTGGCGAGCAATGGGAACGCTTTCGGTACTCAGAATGGCTTGGGCTTCTTTCCCCTTAGCGGCACCGGCACTGTTGTTTCTTCAACGGACGTACTCCCGGGCGGCGGGCCATACAATGTCAGCGCTCATTATCCCGGCGGCGGCAACTATGGCGCTAGCGATTCTCCGCCAGTCTCGGTTACCGTGACTCCGGAGACCAGCACGACAACTCTTTCCGTGCTTACCGCGGATGCCCAGGGAAACCCTGTTCCCTTTCTTGGCGGACCTTTCGGAAGCTTCGTGTACCTCCGCGCCGATGTAGCGGGCCTCTCGGGACATGGCACTCCCACCGGCACTGTCACTTTCGCCGACACTTTCGGTTCGATTCCTGGCGGAAGCATTTACCAGTTAAATGGCGGGGATCAAATCAACAATGGGAGCAACACCGCGACTCCCAACGGAGTTCTTAACTTTGATACCGGCACGCATACTATTTCAGCGAGTTACAACGGAGACGCCAGCTTCAACCCCAGCAGCAGCACGCAGCTTTTCACATTCACAATTCAGCCCGGCTTTTTTGTCACCATGCCTCCGAACCAATCGGTGATTGTTTCCGCGCCCGGGTTGTCTGGTTCCACGTCAGTCGCAGTTTCCTCTTCAACCGGATTTAGTGGGACGATTACTCTTGGCTGCTCAGGACTTCCTGCGGGCGCCGCCTGCGTGTTCAGTTCTCCCTCGATCAAGACCACAGGAATTGCGTCAACCACCGCTTCGACGATCACTATCACAACGAGCAGCGGGACTAAGGCGATGCTGCGGCCTTCTATTCGTCCGTTTGCGACAGGATGGCTCGCGTTGAGTAGCTTGATGTTCTTTTCAATTGTGCTGATCGGCGTGCCGGGAAGAAGGCGCACGCCTTTACTTTTGCTTTCACTCTTGACGCTGATCCTCGTAATTCCCGGCTGCGGAGGCGGAGGAGGAAGCAGCACGCCGCCCCCTCCGCCCCCGGTACCTGCAACGCTCGCGGGAACTTACAACATCACCGTCACCGCTAGTAACGGCCCCATTACTTCCACCACAGGTTTCACGCTGTTCGTGCAATAACCTCTTTGACTGGAATCCGGTGCTGGCAGTGGCCTAGCTCGTGTGGAACGGACACTCCTGTCCGTTGCCGTTGACCTTGCTTTTGATTTTGATTCTGATCCTGGTGGGGCAGTACCTCGTTGCAACAAAGTAAACACCAACCCATGGAGCTCTGGGAAACTGGTGTAGGATTTATTCGCTCCTACCCATCACCCATGAAACTATCCCAGATCGCATCCTTCCTGCACGCGCACTTGGAGAATGGAAATCCCGACACCGAAATCAGCGGCCTCAATGGCATCGAACAAGCCGGTCCGGCGGAAATCACTTTCGTTGCTAATCCTAAGTACGCTGCTGCGGCTCGGCTCACCAAGGCCGCAGCAGTTATCGTGTCCAAGGATTTTCCCGTCATTCCGGCTGCCACTCTGCGCGTCGAAGATCCCTATCTCAGCTTCGCGCGCGCTCTCGAGCTTTTTCATCAGCCCCTGCGATATCCGCCCGGAGTACACGCCACGGCGGTCGTCCATCCCACCGCCAAAGTTGGACGCGGCGCCCACATTGGCCCTTACGTGGTTGTCGATGAGAACGTCGAGATCGGTGACGATGCCACGCTGTTGGCGCACGTGGTGATTTATCGCGGGGTAAAGATCGGCGACAACTTCTTTGCCCACGCTCACGCCGTGGTCCGCGAGAATTGCCGCATCGGAAATAACGTGCTGCTGCAAAACGGTGTCGTCATCGGCTCCGATGGCTTTGGCTTCGCTAAGACGTCAGAAGGACGTTGGCACAAAATTCCGCAGCCTGCACCCGTCGTCATCGAAGACGATGTGGAAGTGCAGGCGAACTCGTGCATCGATCGAGCAAGTGTTGGGGAAACGCGCATCCGGCGCGGAGCCAAGATCGACAATCTGGTGCAGGTCGGCCACGGTTCTCAGGTTGGCGAAGACGCGTTGCTCTGCTCACAGGTCGGACTGGCCGGCTCAACCGAAATTGGTAATCGCGTGATTCTCACGGGACAGGTTGGAGTCGTCGGCCATTGCAAGATTGGTGATGGTGCGATCGTTACCCCGCAAAGCGGCGTCGCGAATGACGTTCCCGCGGCAGCCTTGGTGAGCGGCGCTCCTGCCGTCGATCATAAGTTGTGGCTGAAATATTCCGCCCTGCTGCCGAAGTTGCCGGACATGGCCCGCGCGCTGAGAGCGGCATTGCGCAAGGACTAGGAAGAAGAATTACTAGGAAGAAGAAACCTGCGAAGCATCGCCAGGATTATCCGAAACTCCGGATTGCCGGCACTCTTCTGGCAATCCGCTGTCGATTGCCGATCGAACTTTCTCCATCAAGCAATCGCGACTGCCGAAATCTTGCGGCTCAATCAGCGGATGAAAAATCACCGTCACCACTCCCGGCCTGATCGCAAATCGTCCCTTCGGCATCACGTAGTGTGTCCCCGTAATGGTTACGGGGACGACCGGAACTCCGCACTCCATGGCCAGATAGAACGGTCCTTTTTTGAAAGGCAAAAGCCGCCCATCATATGAACGCTTACCTTCCACATAGATCGTCATGTTCAGCCCCTGCTGCACGACCTGTTTCGAAAGCCGCACGGATTCGATGCCCGCATCGCGATTGCCGCGGTCCACAGGCACCAGGGATCCCATACGCATGGCGCGGCCCAGGATTGGATAGGTGAACAATTCTTTTTTCACCATCACCGAACTGCGCCGCGGAATCAAAGGAATCGTAATCGGCGGATCAACGTTCGAAACGTGGTTCGACATGAAGATGTAGGTGCGCGATGGATCCAGTTTGTCGAGCCCCACGGTTTGCACGCGCACGCCGGCCAGCCGGACTCCGTTCCAGGCGCCGAACATGAACATCCGGTAAAGCAGGCTGACGTCGCCGCTGATGAAGGTCCAGGGAAAGCCGATCAGCGCGGCAATGGGCGCGGCCAGGGTCCAGAATGCGAGCATCGCAAGCGTGCGAATCATGGGTAAGAGTATGCCTCTAGTTGCTGCGCGACTTGCTGCGCGTCTGGGACGGAGCCTCAGCCTCGCCCTTCAGCCATGCTGCCCGCCGCGCCCGTTGCTCTGCATTCACGTTCTCAAGATCATTCAGTTCGTAGAAAGTTTCCTGGCGGCTTCCGACTTTCCATTTCAAGTCACGCTCGCCGCCGCGGCGTCCGCGAATTTTCAGCGCAATTGCATCACCCAGACTTAGTCGCGCCGTGGTCTCCGACGATTCCTGACCCGCGGTTTTGCCGTTGATTTCTAAAATTACATCGCCGACCTGCAGGCCCGCGATCTCTGCGCCCCCACCTTCCGTTACGGCGGTCACAGTCATCGGCGCGTCGAAGTTTCGTGAGGCGCTGAATCCAGCGTCGGCGACACTGGTTGTTGATTGCGAGAGCCGCAGCCCAACCCCACGGAAGAAATCATTCCATGGAATCTCTTCTGTGCCGGCGACGTACTTCGTGAAAAACCATCCCAGATCCGCATGGCTCACCGCTTCGGCGGCTTGTCGAACCCCGTCGGAATCAGAAAAAAATAAATGCTTCTTCGCGTAGTTCTGATTCATCCATTGAAAAACTTCGCGCAGAGACGCTTGCCCATGGCTGGCTTCGCGGACCGCCAGATCCAGCGCCACGCCCAGCAACTCGCCCTTGTTGTAATAAGAAATGCTGCGTTCGGGACGCCGGTAATAAGCGTCGCCCTCAAGCCACGCATCCAGGCTGGATTCTTCCGCTGACTGCGTCAGATGCGCCGGACGCCGCTGCAGTTCTCCGATCTGCACCGCCAGGTCCTCTTCGAAATGCCGCTCATCGAGCAAACCGCCACGCAGTTGAATGATGTCGGCAGCGGTGCTGGTGCATCCTTCGCTGAACCAGAGAGCGCGCGTGTAATTCTCCCGCGTGAAATCAATTGGCTCTAGCGTCTGCGGACGAATACGCTTTACATTCCAGAGATGAAAAAACTCGTGCGCCGTCACTGAGGCCAGTGCTTCTGGAGACTTCGCCACCACGTCAGCATTCACTGCAATCGCCGTCGAATAAGAATGCTCCATGCCGCCGCCCGCCGGCCCGCGCGGAAAGTGGTAGAGAAACATGTAACTGTCGTAGGGACGATCGTCCATCCAACTGGTGGCGGCCGCGACGATTTTATGCAGCATGGCGGTTATTTTTGCCATATCGAAATCGGACGGTTGCGCGTCAACTACCACTTGATAGCGAGCGCCGCCTTCTTCGAAAGCGTTTTCCTGAAAGTCGCCGATCTCGACCGGCGAATCCACGGCGCGGTCATAATTATCGGCGACGAAAGTATCGCTGTTGGAGCGCAGTGGCGTAGCGACATGCCATCCCGCCGGTATCTGGCTGAATCGCAGAGCTATGGGCGAATCTCTGGCGTCGACGGGATACATGAGAATCTGCGCCAGATTTAAAAATGCATGATGCGTATTGAGCTGCGCTCCAAACGGCCCGGCAGAATCCACGAACATTTCATACTGGAGAATCGCCCCGTTTTCCGCGCCCACGATCCGCCACTGGCTCTTATCCAACTGAATTACGGGAAGCGGCCGCCCGGCACGATCTTTCGCGCGTATCCAATTCACGTACTGCGCGAAGTCGCGAATCTGATACAGCGCATTCCACACAGGAAGCTGGAACTGGCGCTCAGACCGGCCTTCGGGCAAGACAATCTGTACTTCTACAAAATGCTTGCCGGGATTGGAGAGTGAGATTGTGTAATCCGTCGCAGCATGGGAGGGTGACAGTAATATTCCCCACAGCAGCGCCCGTCGCAAAATGTGCAACATCGAATGCGCGGGAATCGAATGCCTCATCGGTTCCCTGCCGCGTTCGCCGAATTGGCGCCCGGAGCCGCCAATGCTCTTAGTCGCGCGGGCAGCTTTTCATAAATTCCTCCAAAGCCGCCGTTCGAAAGAATCGCCACCACGTCACCGCTGCGCATTTCAGAAGCCGTGGTTTGAACAATTTCGTCCGCATCGGCCAGTAGACGTGCGCGACGCCCATGTTTCTGAATTTCGGCGGCCAGTTCCGGCAACTCCAGCCGCTCGTTCAATGGCACCGCCTCGGAACGGAAGACGCCCGCCACCACCACTTCATCGGCCATCGCCAGGCTCCGCGCGAGATCGGCCTGCAGCACACGGCGCCGTAGCGTGTTCGACCGCGGTTCGAGAATCGCCCATAGCCGCGCGCCGGGGTAACGTGACCGCAATGCTTTCAGTGTGCCGGCGATCGCAGTCGGATGATGAGCGAAGTCGTCGATAATGGTGATTCCATTTACATGAGCTTTCACTTCGAGGCGCCGCTTTACGCTCTTGAAAGTCTTAAGTGCGGCCGAAATTTCCTCTTTCGAAATGCCATACGCTTCTGCCAATGCCGCGGCCGCAGTCGCGTTCCACACGTTGTATTCACCCGCGAGCGGGAACTCGAGATCCATCCAGGCGCGGCCGCTGCGCAATACGGACCAGGATGTTCTATCCCCTTCGAATTTAACGTTTGTAATTTGCCAGTCCGCGCGAGGGCTTGCGCCATAGCGCTCGACCTTGCAGAAGGCTTTGCTTATACATCGTTCAAGACTGGCGCTTTCGGCGGCGTCGCCCGCCATTCCATCGAAAGCGATGATTAGACCGCGGCGGGGGATCAGGTTGACTAACCGCTTGAACGCGGTTTCGACTGCCTCCAAATCTTTGTAAATATCGGCGTGATCGAATTCCACTGACGTCAAAATTATGGCGTCAGGGAAGTAATGCAGAAACTTTGGGCCTTTGTCGAAAAATGCTGTGTCGTACTCATCGCCTTCCAAAATGAAATGCTTTCCCTGCCCTACATGAAAGCTTGAGCCAAAGTTTTCCGCGATGCCTCCAATCAGAAATGACGGCTGCATTCCGGCCGTATGAAAAATCCAGGCCAGCATTGAGGTCGTGGTCGTTTTGCCGTGGGTTCCGGCGACAACGAGCACTTCCTTGCCACGCAGGAACTCCTCATGCAGAAGTTGGGGCAGCGAGCAAAACGGAATGCGCTGGTCGAGTACATGCTCCAGCTCGGCGTTGCCTCGTGAAATCGCATTGCCCACAACCACCAGATCGGGACGAGGCTCAAGATTTCGCGGGTCAAAGGGCTGCGCCACCGGAATTCCCAACTCCGCCAGGAAGTCGGACATAGGCGGATACGCCGCTGCGTCCGACCCGGTGACGCGATAGCTGCGCTGTTTGAGCATTCCCGCGAGCGATGCCATCGCCGTGCCGCAAATTCCGATTAAATGAATGTGTTTGTTTTCGTTCATGATGTCACTGCGGATTCCAGTACCCTCAAATTCACCTGCCGTCTATGCACTTTCAACTCAGCTCGCACTCCAAACGGCAACGTAATGTTTCCCGACGTCACGTGGCCCGACCGCACTCCGTACGCTATCGGCACTCCAAGCTCGCCCACAATCCGCAATAACACTTCCTGCAGCGTGTATCCCTGATTCTCCGTCTGAAGGCAATCCCGCATCTCTCCAAACACGATGCCCCGCACTCCTGTCAGTTTGCCGGCAAGCTTTAATTGCATGAGCATTCGATCGATCTGAAACGGCTTCGCCGCTATATCTTCCAGGAACAAGATCGTTCCCTCCGCGCGAATTTCATAAGGCGTTCCGAGCGACGCAACCAGAATGGAAAGACAACCCCCGTAGAGAATTCCTTCCGCCGCTCCGCTCACCAAACCAGTGGCGCCGGAACCCGCGCCCAGGTTCGGTTCCCAAGGCGCCGAACCAGCCAGCGCTGCCCGCCACGAAGGCAAGTCAGTGCCATCTTCACGAGCCCAATCCTTCGAAACCATCGGCCCATGAAAAGTTATGAGACCAAGCGCGTCGTGAAGATAAGTGAGCAGCGCGGTCAGATCGCTATAGCCGACGAAAATCTTGGGATGTTCCTTGATTTTCTTCCAGTCAAGCGCCTCCAGTAAGTAATTGGAGCCGTATCCGCCGCGGGCGCACACAATCGCGTGTACGTCTTCGCGCTTGAACATATCTTCCAGTTCGCGGGCGCGCCGTTCGACCGATCCCGCAAAGTAAAGATCCTGCTCCAGGATGGAATCAAAATAAAACGGACGGTAGCCCGCGCGCCGCAGGCCTTCGCAACCAGCTTCCAGTTCACTGCGCTTGACATTGCTGGCGGGCGCTACGATGCCGACCGTATCGCCTGTCCGAAGAGCGGGAGGTTTGATGCGCGCAACTGGAGGCGAAGACATTCAGTAAGAAGCCAACGTGCAAAAGCGGTCTGTAACCGGACTCGAATCGCGAATTAGAATTGTAGAAGCATTACGCTTCAGCCGACAAAAAACTCTCCCTCGCAAACCAGTCGCGCCGTCCCGCGAAGAAATACCGTATTCCCTTCCTTGCGCACAGTCTGCGTTCCCCCGGGAGCGTGCACTCGAACCGGGGATTCCGCCTTGCCCGCCGCTATGGCCGCCAGCGCCGACGCGCAAGAACCTGTACCGGAAGATTGCGTCTCCCCCACTCCGCGTTCGAAGAAGCGCGATCTCACGTCATGCTTTCCATCGATGGCAACCAGCTCGACGTTCACGCCGTGCCTGAATTCACAGTTACGCTGGATCTCCGCCGCCCGACTCTGCCACCCCTCGGCAAAACTTTGCACGAAGATTACATAATGCGGATTTCCCATCGAAACCGGAATGCCGCGCACTTCCCCGCCATCCGTCCGCACCGCCAGTTCCGGTCCGATCTCACCCCGGCCCATCTCAATCTCAAACTCATATTCTGGGCTCTTTCCTCCAGTCCGCACGCAGGTCTTCAGGCCCGCTCCAGTTTGGATCGTGATCTTTTCCTGCTCGCGCTCGGAGTCGAGCACGGAGTCGCGCTCGGAGTAAATATAAGCGGCCACGCAGCGCGTGCCATTGCCGGAAATCTCCGCCTCTGAGCCGTCCGCATTAATCAACCGAATTTCAACGTCCGCCTCTGCGTGCGCGGACATCCACTCGACGCCATCGGCGCCAACTCCATCGTGCCGATCGCAAATGCGTTGTGTAAAGGCTGCGATGTCAGAAGAAGCGAGTACGGGTTCGGCCCGCGAAATATCGATCAGAAGAAAATCATTCCCGCAGGCGCTAGCCTTCACAAACGGAATCCCAACGCTTTTAACGCTCACTCCAACTCCACCGGGCCCAGCGAAGTTGCATTCCCCAGCACAGTTGACGCCTTCAGTTCTCCCAGCAATCTCCTCTGTTCACGGTTGCAGCCGGAAACGTCAAATTGAACCCGCACATGTTGACCCGTGCTTCCGCTCAGAACATTTTGCATCATTCGATGTTGTCGCTCCAGGATGCGGTTGACCTCCTGGCTGATTTGCTCCACGCTCGCTCCTGTAACTTCGTAACAAACCAGCAAGGTCTTCACGTTGAAAGTTCGCTCGGCATAACCTAGAGCAAAGAGCGCGAGCAAAACCACTCCCGTGGCAAAAGCCGCAGTAACGTAAAGTCCGCCACCCGCGGCCATTCCCACCGAAGCGACTACGAACAACGTTGCTGCGGTCGTCAGACCCGTGGTCAATCCCCGGTTATGCAGGATCGATCCGGCCCCGATAAATCCGATGCCCGGAATAATCTGCGCGGCGATTCGCGCCGCATCGGAGGGCACGCCTGCCAGGCCAGTGGAGAGAATGGTGAACATGGCCGCGCCAAAGCAGATGAACATATTCGTGCGCAACCCAGCGGGACGATGGCGCAGTTCGCGCTCCAGCCCGATGATGCCGCCCAGAACCGCCGCGAGCAACAGCCGCGCCAGAGAGGTAGTTACAAAACCGCTGGCCATCTCTCCATGCAGCAACTCGAAAATGTTGTGCCAATTCATCGGTGCGATCGGAAGTTTCGAACGGAACTCGGATGGCCGGATTTTATCATCGAGATATACCGTTGGCGGCGGCCTTCGCCGTTAACCGGCGTGATTACCGTCCCCGCTACTTCACTTTCTTCCGCGAAAGATAGCCGCGGGCGGCTGACCGGTAGTATGAATTTCGACGAGTGCCGGCAACTGCTGATCTCTTGCCGCTTTCCAAACCGGATCGCCCTCAAACCCAACCACATAGTCCGCGTACTGTGCCGGGTCTGCCAGTGCATGTTCCCACAATCCTTCCGGGTCAGCGGGCTGTTTCCACGTGCGATGATTGCCTTCGTTGATGACACGCCGCAACGGAATGCCCGCCTGCTCGAGCGCTCCGACGTGCTCGCCTAAATACATCAGGAGCGTGGAATCCGCAGGCAACGAGTTCAGCCAGCTGGCCACTTGCTTATCCAGGGCGACGCGACCGCGCGAATTGATTGTGGCCTCGCGAAAACAGATTGGATCCGCGCGCCAGACGCCGGCGTAACTTTCGCCAGCGAGAACCAGAGCGCTTACTACGACGGCGGTATTTGTCCAGCGAGTTAAAAACCCGCGCGCTAAATCGACTTTTGCAACTGACTGCAGAACGAAAATTATTCCCAACACTCCAAACACCGCGAACGCTGGAAGCAATTGCAGTCCGTAGCGGACGTTGTAATAAGAGAACGGCCACCACGCCGGCAGAAAAATCGGCACACTCCCGTAGGCGATCGACAGGGCATAAAACGGCAGCGGAGTCCAGAGCCATAACGCAACTCGCCCGCGTCCGCTAAGACCCGCGGCCAAACTTCCTAAGAGCGCCAGGGCCAACCAAAGCCGCCCCAGCCAGTTCGCCTCGGAGACGTTTAACTCTGCCGCTTTCAGAAAATAAGAAGTGGCAGCCCACAAATTTCCTTTTGCCGGATTCACGGTCGCGGTCTTCTGCTCGATCGCTCGCGCCGAGTAAGGTCCATTGGCAAACTCCAGCGGATTCCCGTATACCGCGGCGTTATATGCCAGCCACAGCACCGGAGCAATCGCAGTCAGCAAAACAAACTTCAGCAGCGTCAAGCGAGACGTTTGAACGGCGAGTTTAGGTTCGCCTGGAAAAAGTTGGAAGCTAACGATCACAGCGCCAACCACCATCAGAGCAGCTAAGAACCATCCGTCGTAGCGCGTCCAGCAAGCTGCGGCTAAACAAAGGCCGCATTTCATGGGAGCGCGCGACGCTTTCTCCTTGCCCCGCGCGAACTCTGCAAAATACGCGACTGCCCAAATAAAAAATGCCAGATACAGCGACTCGCCCATGGCCGTCGCCTGCATGTAGATGAGATTAGGATTCGCTCCGTACACCAGCGCCGCCACCCAGGCTCCGACTCGCCCGACGCCATCTACTTCCCCGTCGCGGCGCAGCGCCGTACGCACCAGACGAAATATTCCGAGCACACCAAGAACATAAGCAGCCATCGATGGAATCGAACCGCCGGAACCGCTCTGCCACATCTGCTTCGATACGATAAAGGGCAGAATCAGCAGATGCGGCAGCGGTAGCCACACCGTCCCCAATTGCAGCAGCCCTGGGGTTTTTGAATCGAAGATACGGCGCGCGATATTGATGTGCGCTACGGCGTCGCCATATAACAACACTGCGCCGTCCCGTTTATAGATGAGAAAGGAAAATACCGAGACAAAGATCGCCAGCCACACAAGACGCACAATCTCAGTTTCTGAATAGGTCTTCGGAGAAGGAGGTTGCGGCTTCATTCGAGGTGTGTAAGCTCGCGAAAAATCTGGAAGCGCTCATCAATTTTTTCGCGGGTCAGCGACTGCAGCCTTTCGGTTCCGAAACTTTCCACGGCAAACGATCCCATCACGCCGCCATAGAACAGAGCCCGCTTCAGCACTTCCCGATTCAAATCTTCCTGGGATGCCAGATAGCCCATAAATCCGCCAGCAAAAGAATCGCCCGCGCCGGTTGGATCCTTTACTTCATCGAGCGGCAAGGTCGGCGCGCGAAAGGGATGGCGTCCAATACCAAATGCGCCTTCGCGAAAGAAAATTGTCGCGCCATATTCCCCGTGCTTGATCACCAGAGCCTGCGGACCCATGGCCAGCACCTTTTGCGCTGCGCGCGGCAGGTTAGTTTCCTTCGCCAACATTTTAGTTTCAGTGTCATTGATCAGCAGGACATTCACCAGTTTCAAGGTTTCGGCGAGTTCCGTGCGCGCGCCCTGAATCCAGTAATTCATGGTGTCGCATCCCGTCAGCTTCACGCCGTTCATCTTGCGGCGCACATTGGCTTGCAACGTGGGTTGAATATTTGCCAGAAATAAATATTCGGTGTCCTCGTACTCCTTGGGAATTTGAGGATGGAATTTCTCGAACACATTCAGATCGGTGAAATTTGTTTTGGCCTCGTTCAGGTTTTCGGCGTAGGAACCGCCCCAGCGAAACGTCTTGCCGGCTGCGCGTTCAATGCCGCGGGTATCGACGCCACGCTTCTTAAGTACGTTCTCGTGCTCCGGGCCGAAATCCTCGCCTACCACGGCCACCATGCGCACCTGCGTGAAATAGCTGGCGGCCAGCGAAAAATAAGTCGCGGCCCCGCCTAAGATTCCTTTCACGCTTCCCGAAGGGGACGTGATGTCATCAAACGCAACCGATCCGACAACGACAATACTCATCTGAAATTTAAGCTCCTGGGTGGCAGTGGTCAGTGACTGGTGCTTTTCACATACTTCCCGATAATCAGTTTTAGCTTCTTTCGCGCCGCCGGCGGAATCTTTTTGGGATCGGTCATAATCGCGTGCGCTAGTGCCGACCCGCACTTGCAGGATCGCTGCCGCGGCATCGCAGCTACGGTCTCTCGCAAAACTTTCGTCGCGTTCTCCGCGTTCTTCACAAGCACGGCCACAATCTGATCGACGGTCACCGAATCATGATGCGGATGCCAGCAGTCGTAATCCGTGACCATCGCCACCGTGACGTAGCAAAGCTCCGCCTCTCGCGCCAGTTTTGCCTCTTGCAAGTTAGTCATGCCGATCACATCCATGCCCAGCCCGCGATAAACATTGGACTCCGCTCTCGTCGAAAACTGCGGGCCTTCCATGCACAAATAAGTTCCGCCATGCCTGCCAGTCACGCCGACTCTCTCGCACGCAGCTTCGACCACACCGGCCAGTTCGCCGCAAACCGGATCCGCAAACGCAATGTGGGCGACGACTCCGCCCCCAAAAAATGTATCCACGCGATGCCGTGTGCGGTCGAAGAACTGATCGGGGATCACAAAATCCAGCGGCTTATGTTCTTCTTTCAACGAACCGACGGCCGATACCGAGACGATTCGCTCCACGCCAAGTTGTTTAAAGCCATGAATGTTCGCGCGGAAATTCAATTCGCTCGGTATGATCCGGTGGCCGCGTCCGTGCCGCGCCAAAAAAGCTACCTTGCGGCCTTCCAGCAAGCCACACACGTAAGCATCCGAGGGCGCCCCGAACGGCGTCTTCACGCGCACTTCTTTTACTTTCGTCAGCCCCGGCATCGCGTAAAGACCGCTGCCGCCGATAATTCCAATCTCAGCCTGTGCCACCCAGCCTCCGGAACAGTCCACGCTTCGGCGCGGAACTCGCGATTATACAGGACACGATTCCACACCTGCCGCGCCGGAGCTATTTGTTTCTAACTTCTATTTTTAACTTCGGCATAACTCCAGCCGAAGAACTACTCTGCCCGTTACAATTCCTTATGAAGCTCCCAGCTCTTTTTGCTCTGGCGCTCTCAGCGTGCCTCGCGCCTGGGCAGAGCGCTCCGCCAAAGGCCGTGACGGTTCCCTTGATACTCGACCACAACCGGGTTGTGATTGACGTCGGCCTGACACTCGCCAACGGTTCGAGCCAACGCGTCCGCGCCTGGGTTGACAACGGTAACCCCGATCTTTATCTCTCCCGCCACGCCGCAACGCTGATGGGACTTGCCGTCGTCTGTGGAGAAAAAGAGTGCACCGCGCCTCCGCCCGCTGAAATCACAATTGCCGGAATGAAAATTCCGCTGACCGGGATAAAAGAAGCGAAGATTCCGCTCAAGCCCGTTTCTGCAGCAGCCGTCATGGCTTCTGGCATGACGGTTGAGATCAACATTCCATCGACGATCTTGCGCAACTACGACGTTGTCATCAATTTTCCCGATCATGAATTCACGATTAGCCCGCCCGGCAATGTGAAATTCAAGGGCATCAAAACAAAGGCTATCGTGAATGCGGATAGCGGCCTCGTGCAGGTTCCCAGCCTGATTGAAAACAAAAAATATAATCTTGCGCTCGATGTGGGCTCATCCATCAGCTTTTTGTCAGGAGAATTATTCGACAAACTCGCGAGTGCGCACCCTGACTGGCCACACATGACCGGCGCTGTCGGCCCCGCGAATCAGTGGGGCCTACAGGACGAACCGAAGTGGAAGCTGATGCGCCTCGATCGCGTGCAGTACGGCCCGCTCTTTCTCACCAATGTCGTTGCCGTCGACCTGCCGGCTGGTCTGCCGTTTTTCGAAGCGAAAAAGAGTGGCGGCATTCCAGCCGCTGGATTGCTCGGCTCGGAGGCTTTGATGAATTACCGCATCGGCCTCGACTATGCGCATTCCGCGGTTTATTTTGACATCGGCCGCACTTTCAATTTTCCCGACTTCGATGTCATCGGCCTCATCCTTCGTCCCGAAGATGACGGGCGCTTCACGATTCTCGCGGTCGCGGGCTACGACGGAAAACCTTCCGTGCCTGAAATTCAAGCGGGAGATCAGCTCGTCGCTGTGGACGGCATACCGGTTCGCGGCTCCACGCTCGGGCAGGTTTTGTTGATGCTGGGAGGCGAGCCCGGAAAAGAACGCAGCCTCACAGCGGAGCATGCAGGCAAGCAATTCATTGTTGCGGCCAAAGTGCTGCACTTTTTAGGAGAAACACCTTAGCGATAAACATCAGCGATACACTATTTTGCTGCCGCAAAAACTTCCCGCTCCAAAGCCTCTGTAGTCGACGCGTCCAAGCTCTCACACACCAACACCGTGTCTCCATGTTCTTCGATCACCACCGCACCTTCCTCCGTGGTCCATGCGTGCCGGCCGTTTAGAACTTCAGTCTTAATTTTGCCATCCTGATCTTTATGTTTAGCGGTCTTTGGCCATGAAGGTTCTGAAACTTCTTCCACCTTTTTATACCGCTGTTGAAGCGCCCGCGCATAAATCTCCGCAAACTCCGAGGCCTTTGCGGCGCTCGACCAGCGCGATGCGTACATCAGACCCAGCGGCGCCGCAACATCGCCCTTGGCACGCGACGCATAGTAATATCCTCCGCGCCACTCCGGATACATTTCGTCCGACAGCTTTTTGCCCGCATATTGCTCGACGAGCACCGCGACATCGAACTCTCCCATGGCGCCAATATCGAACTTCACGTAGTCCTTGAAGTCGTGCTTGAAGTCCGGCACGCGCATGGGCTCAATCTTTTCATCGGAAAGGTATGTCTCCGGCTGCATGATCTGCCGCGTCGTGTGCGGAGGCTTCGCCAGCACTGCCGCGAACGCTTTCTGCTTTCCGCCCTTTTGCATCAGCTTTACAACGAAGTTCAAACCATAACTGTACGGAAATGTTAGCGATTCTCTTAGAAAGATGGGAGCGTCTTTGAATACGGTTGAGTCGTCGGTCCCGTTGGCCATTTGAGATTCCATGGTCTCCACCAGGTCCGGCGAGTCGGAAATCGAGCGGCCCACGGGCGCCAGTTCGTACTCAAGCATCATTGCTTCCGCCTGTCCCTCAACCACAGCCTCGCGCGCACTATCGATCTCGTCATTTTCGATGTCGGCAGGCGTGGGATCTTTTTTCATCTCGCCAAGATCCTTCTCGCCCTTTTTCATAAACCGGTTGAGGTTGATCGACTGATCCTGCAGGGCATGGGTTAATTCATGCGCCATCACAGGTTCCTGCTGTTCGATCGGAACCCAGTCCAGCAGGTTGACTGTCTTTGTCTTGGGATCGTAATAACCGGCCACCTGCTCGCGCAGCAACGACACCAACAGCTTTTCCAAGTCGAAATCGCGTGGCAACAGCCCAAACTTTTTCAACACCAACTCCGATCGCTGCAGCCGTTTCACGTCTTCGTCTTTCATGTGCTTGGTAAGGTACGAGACCACTTCGTCGCGGCTGGTCAGCCGGCGCTTCACTTCTTTCTTGATCGGCAGGCCGCTATGCTTGCTGTCAAAAGCCAGAATCTCGTCGATGGAGTGAAACAGTTCCTCCGCCTCGCGCGGCGTGATCTTAACCTCCGGTTTCTGTTGGGAGGTCTTTGCAGCGCCGGCGTCCCCTCCAGCAGATTTGTTATCTTGAGTGGAGCCGACACTCTTGTCCGCCTGCTTTTGACTTTGATCCGGTGGCTGAGTTTGATCTTGCTGCTGCTGTGCTCCGGCTACGCTCAGCAGTCCAAGCAGCACAACCGGCACGAACGCGGTTTGAAGTCTTCGGCAGAGCAACTTAACGGTATTCATTAGCAACGAGTCTACCCTGTATGGCTATACTTTCTTCAAGAGCAAGCATGCTTCAGGGACAAACCTGCTTCAAGGACTAATATGACGACGAAACCTGGGATTAACCTCTGGAGTTCATCCGATCATGCGGCGGAGTATTTGAGCCGCGCCGAATCTGTTCCACACCGCACCGAAGGCGAGTCTGCGCTTCTTGAATTTATTCCCCCGAGCACGCGGCGAATTCTCGACCTCGGCACCGGCGATGGCCGGCTGCTGGCTCTGGTGAAGGGTGAGTTGTCGGAACGGCTGAGGAACGAAGAAACTTCACCAAGGGTTGAAGCTGTAGCCGTCGACTTCTCGCCGGCAATGCTCGAAGCCGCCGCCAGGCGCTTTGCTGGCGATCCTTCCGTCACGATCAAGATTCACAATCTCGATTATCCGCTCCCCGATCTGGGAAAGTTCGACGCTGTCGTTTCCTGCTTCGCGATTCATCATGTGACTCACGAACGCAAACGAGCGCTTTATGCGGAGACCTATAGTTTGCTGAACCCCGGCGGAGTCTTCTGCAACCTCGAGCATGTCGCATCGCCCACGGAGCGGCTGCATGACGAAATGTTATCTCACCTCGACAAGACGCCGGAGACGGAAGATCCGTCCAACAAATTGTTGGACGTCGAAACGCAGCTGCAATGGCTGCGGGAAATTGGGTTTGCCGATGTGGACTGCCACTGGAAGTGGAGAGAGTTCGCTTTGCTGGCGGGCCGGGTCGGTGCGTCCTAAGACCAGTGCGTCCTAATGACGTCCGGCGACGAAGGTAGCCACCGACTCTCCGGCTTCGCGCGTGCCTAACGTTCCGCCGACATCCTGCGTGGTTTTGTTCTGCCGTACTGCTTCCAAAACGGCGGCATCAATCTTTTCGGCTTCATGCGTCAATCCTAAATGGCCCAGCATCATGGCCGCAGTCAGAATCGCGCCGAAGGGGTTCGCCACATTTTTTCCGGCGATGGGCGGGGCGGAGCCATGCACTGGCTCGAACATCGAAGTTTTTCCGGGATGGATATTTCCGCTGGCCGCCATGCCGAGACCGCCCTGCAGTCCGGCGGCGAGGTCGGTGATGATGTCACCAAACATATTGTTGGTGACGATCACGTCGAACGGCCGCGGATCGCGGACCATCTGCATGCAGAGCGCGTCCACATACATGTGTTGGGTTGCGATTTGGGGAAACTCGGCGGCGACTTCCTTGAACACGCGCTGCCATAAACCGCCGGCGTGAGTCATGGCGTTCGACTTGTCGCACATCAGGACACGTTGGCGCGGCGAGCCGTCCAGCTTTTTATGACGCTCGCAGTATTCGAAGGCGTAGCGGATGATGCGCTCCACACCTTTGCGAGTGTTGATGTCCTCCTGAATCGCGACCTCGTCCGCCGTGCCCTGCTTGAATACGCCGCCGGCATCGGTGTAGACGCCTTCCGTATTTTCGCGAATTACAACAAAATCCACATCCTTCGGTTCGACGCCTTTCAACGGACACAACGCCGCATCGAGCAAACGCACGGGCCGCACGTTGGCGTAAAGATCCATCTGAAAGCGCATGCCGAGAAGAATCTCTTTGGCATGGATATTTGTTTTGACCCGCGGATCGCCAAAGGCGCCGGCGAAAATCGCGTCAAAGTCACGCGCCAGCATGGCGAAGCCATCACGTGGAACGGTCACTCCATCGCGAAGATAGCGGTCGGCGCCCCAGTCGAATTCGCTGAACTCAACCTTGGCGCCCGAGGCTTGGATAACTTTGAGAGCTTGCGGAACTACTTCCCGGCCGATCCCATCGCCCGGGATAACGGCTATGCGCTTCCTGGCACTGTTTTGCGGGTCCACGGCAGAAAAGTAACACAAGGCAAGCGGAATGAGTAGGTTAGACTTGTGATTTGCTGCCAGCTATAGGTCATGGAATCGCGGAGAGATCCAAGGCCTCTCCACGCACCGAGGCGACCAAGCGTGAAATCGACGCTAGGGCACCTGAGAAGCTCGCACGGCGGCGTTTAATCCTGCGACGGTGCTTGGCGGCCCTCATCGCGAGAAGGCTCTGGGATCGCCGGGAAAGCCTCTTTGCGTTAACTTCTGGCTAAGTCATTGGTTTCCGGTGGAGGTTGTTGAATCCTGGTGGAAGTAATTGATTCTACATAAGAGGAGCGAAATCGTCTGAGGCCGATTCATCGACCGGGTTGAGAGAGTTTCGCCTTCCGCTTCGCTTATAATTGAATTCGAAATGGTGCCCACCCCCCTCCAAGACGCACTTGGCCCGCAGACGGTGAATGTAGCGCGGCCGCGCGATGTGAGCGGCTATCGCGGCGCCATGACCGCCACGCGTTTTACCGATCCCCAGCAGGAGTTCTCTGCCCTGCTGAATGGTTGCGGGATATACGACCTGGGCTTTCGCGCCAGGATTTCACTTTCCGGCGGCGACCGCGTGCGCTGGATGAATGGCATGGTCACCAACAACATTCGCGACCTCGCTGTGGGGCACGGCGTCTATGCTTTCCTGCTGAACCCGCAGGGCCGCATCCTCGGCGACATGCAGGTTTACAACCGGGGAGAATCGCTTCTGGTGGAAACCGATCGCAGCCAGGTGGAGAAGGTTATCGCGACCTTTGATCATTTCATCATCATGGACGACGTGGAGCTGGCGAATATCAGCGAGAAGCAGACCGCACTCGGCTTGGCGGGTCCCCGGTCGCGAGAGCTGTTGAATGCCGTGGGGATCGCGGTTCCGGAAATGGAGCCGTCGCAGGTGATGACGCCGCAATGCGCGTGCGAGTGCGATTGTCTGGAGTGCACAGTGATCCGCGGCGAAGATGCGCCGCGAGAGTCATACGAAATTTGGCTCGATCCCAAAGACGTTTATAAAACCTGGCAGGCATTAATTTCCGCGGGTGCCACGCCAGTGGGCAGCGAGGCGTTGGAAATGCAGCGCATCGCGGCCGGCATTCCTCTCTACGGCACAGACATTCGCGAGCGCGACCTGCCCCAGGAAACCGAACAGATGCGCGCCCTCAACTTTAACAAGGGCTGTTACGTGGGACAGGAGATTGTGGAGCGCATCCGCTCGCGCGGCAACGTGCACCGCAAATTCACCGGCTTCCTGATAGAAGGTGCGGCGGAGATTTCGGCGGGAGCAAAGATTGTCGCCGCAGAAAAAGAAGTTGGCGAGGTCACCAGCGTCGCGGCGCTGCGAACGGGCCCTGACGAACGAAGGATTGCGCTGGGATATATACGGCGCGAGGTTGGAATCCCGAGGCGCCAGGTAACAATTGGAACATCCAGCGCGACCGTGATTCAATTGCCGCTTGAGAGCAGCGCGTCGCGGCAGATAGACGACGCTGTGCTGCACAAAGTCTAAGAATTAGTTTTCACCGAATTAGTTTTCCATCGCAAGAGATTCATCAAGATCTCGAACCGCGATCTACAAGGACAGATGCCATGGCTGAAAAGAGACAGGATTCTGGTTTCACCGTAACAGACCGTCGTTTATTTACGGAGGATGGCGAGTTGCGCAGCGAAGCTCGCGAAGAAATAGAGATCCCGAGGGCACCGGCGCCGACTCCAGCCGCACCTAAGGAAACTGTATCCGCCGCCAAATCGGTTGCAGAATTTCCCGCTCAAGACACCGCAACCACAACGACGGAAACCATGCCGCCTCCCCCGACGGCAGCCGAGCAAAGGGCTCAGGCTGACGCCTATCGCGAGTCGTCGAAAGAATTGGATTCGCGTGTGGAACTGAGCGGCCGTTCCGCAAAAGAATTTGAAATGACATTCGAGCGCTTCCTGGCGTCGCTCTATATGACAGCGATGCTGCAGTTGGGATTGATGCATCAGCAGGGGGAACAGCCTCGCGTGGACATCATTGGCGCGCGGCAGACCATCGACACGCTCTCACTGCTCGCGGAAAAAACCAAAGGCAACCTGACCTCCACGGAAGAAACATTTCTGCAGAACAGCCTCTACGAAGTGCGCATGGCCTACGTGGAAGTGACTAACGCGCTGTCGCGTCCGCCGCAGCCCGGAGTTGCCACGGGAACCAAAGGACGATGAGGAAGCAGGCCCGGCCGTGAAGGCTACGCTGACCGTGCTGGGCAGCGGCACGTCGATGGGCGTGCCTACGCTGGGATGCGATTGCGCCGTCTGCCACTCCAGCGATCCCCATGACCGCCGTACCCGGCCTTCAATCATGATCGAGTACGCGGGCAAAGTGGTGCTCATCGACACCACTCCCGATTTTTACGCGCAGGCGATTCGCGAGCGAATCACCCGCGTGGACGCGGTTTTTTACACGCACACCCATGCCGATCACATTCTTGGCATCGACGATCTGCGCCCTCTGAGTTATTGCCACAGACCGGGGAAGCTGCCGCTTTACGCGCGTCCGGATGCCGCGGCTTTTCTGCGCAGGATGTTCAGTTACATTTTCGACGCGGATTACAAATTTGGCGGCTTGCCGCGGCTGGAGTTGCGGCCGATCGACGGGCCGGTCGAAGTTTTCGGCGCGCGCTTTGAACCGGTGAGGATTATCCATGGCGAAGCGGAAATTTACGGATACCGCTTTGGATCGGCGGCCTACCTGACCGACCACAGCGAGATTCCGGAAGCGTCATTCCATCAACTGGAAGGGCTGGATATTCTTTTTCTGGATGCGCTGCGGCATAAGCCGCATCCCACGCATTCGACTGTCGAAAATTCGCTTCGCATTGTCGAGCGGGTGAAAGCGAAGCGGGCATTCTTCACCCACATCTGCCACGATCTTGGGCATGAGGAGACCAATGCAACGCTGCCGCCGCATGTGCGGCTTTCGTACGACGGGCTGAAGCTGGAGTTTGAAATCTAGTTGGCCACGGATCTCACGGATTAACACGGATAGTACCGCTTCATTCTTTTCCTGACTCATGCAGGTTTTTCACAAACTCGAGGATGTTCCCGCGGACTTCGGGCCGTCGCTCGTTAGTGTGGGGAATTTTGACGGAGTGCATCGGGCGCACACGCATGTGCTCGGCGAAATTGTGCGGCGGGCGCGGAAATGTGGAGGCAAGGCGGTGGCGGTTATTTTTGAGCCGCATCCGGCGCGCATCTTGCGTCCGGATTCAGGACTCAAGCTGCTGACTCCGCTGGCGGAAAAATTGCGCTTGCTCGAAGGCACCGGCATTGATGCGGTTCTGGTGTTGCCCTTCGGGCGCGATCTGTCGCTTATGACGCCGCGGCAGTTTATCGAACGCATCCTGAAAAAGAAGTTGCATGCGCGCGAAGTGCACGAAGGCTACAACTTTCGCTTCGGACACAAAGCCGCGGGCGACGTAAATCTTTTGACACAGCTTGGGCTGGAGATGGGCTTTGAAGTGAACGTCTACCCGGAGCAGAAACTGCGGGGCGAGCCGGTTTCGAGCAGCCACATCCGGAAACTTGTCGGCGAGGGACGAGTAAGCCGGGCGCGACATCTACTGACGCGTCCCTTCGCCATTTTGGGTACGCCAGGGCGCGGGCGCGGCTATGGTTCAAAGTACACCGTTCCAACCATTAATCTCGCGCGCTACGAGGAACTTGTGCCCAAAGATGGCGTCTACATCACGTGGACGCGGGTGGGAACCGAGCGCTTTGATTCCGTAACGAATATTGGGAATCGTCCAACGTTTGGCGCCGATTCGTTTGCCGTTGAAACGCACTTGCTGAACTTTCATACGATTGAACTGACGCCGGAGAGCGAAGTTGAAATTTGTTTTCTCGATCGAGTGCGCGATGAGATCAAATTTCCGTCAGTGGAGGCGTTGCGCGAGCAAATTGCGCGGGATGTGAAGAAGGCAAGAAGATATTTTCACTTGCTGCGGCTGCGATCAAGCCCCGAATGAAAATTGATCGTCTGGCGAAGGCGGCTCTACTGAGCTGTGTCTACCGCCCAGTAGCTGGTTCTCGCCAGAAGGGTTATTCCAGGGGAAGGTTGTTTTAATCGCACTCGAATTTGGTGCAGACCCAGGTGGGGGCTTTGCGGAGCGAAGCTTAATACATAGCGGCTGCGCAGGTGATTGTTGAAATCGACCAGCCGATCTTCGAATCCGTTTCGAGTTGTGAACAGCTGGTATTCTCCTCCGGTCATTCCCGTAATGGCTTTCGTAATGTTTTTTTTCATGGCATTCCGGGCCATCAAGAGGGTACCGATTATGTCTGGAGGCGCATCCCAATATGCCTCGTCCCGGTTAAGGCCTTTCTCCGTGTCCAGCACCTGCGACAGCGACGGCGAGAACACCAAAGCGTATATAACGGTATTGCTGTTTCCGATGGAGGCAGTTACGTCATCAGTCTTGCTGACATGACTACCATGGTCACGGTTCTCGCTGACCAGCAGCAGTACGCGCTGGCGACCGGCTGGTTCTTTTTCCAGCAAGCCAACCGAAAATTCAATGGCATCGCGAATGGCCGCGCCGTTATCGCCCGCTTGCAGGTTCTTAAGGTCGTCGTGAATTGGACTTTCGTTGTCGCTGAAGTTCTCGACCAGATTCACATGGCTGTCGAATTCGACCAGTGCTACGCGCGATTTGGGTTGATTGAAAACGGCGGTCAGCATTGAGCCGACGCCGCGCATTCTGAGAAATTCGCGCCAGGCTCTCCTACCCGTTTGAATGGCCACGACAACCGAAACAGGAGTGACCTCGGCAGAATCGTCCAGGCGAACAGCTTGTTCCGTGCCGTCATCCTCGATTACAAAATCATTTTGCGTCAGGCCGTAAACGATATGGCCTTCTGCATCTTTCACCAGGGTCGGCACCAGTACCACATTCGCCTGAGTGCGCAAACGAGAATCCTGCTGGGCCAGGATTCCGCTCAGCAGTAACAGGATTAGGGCACAAACTTTGGGAAACATACGGATAGGATGATACTGGATCGATGCTATGCGCGATTGAGGTCTGGCGCGAACTTTCTAATGGATATTTAAGGCGGTTTGAGTTCGTTTTACTCCATAGGTTGAACCGTGACGGGCTTTTCGAGTGAGCTGCGAGTGGGTCGCTGCACGATCACGATGGCGGCGAGCACAAAGACGATTCCGACGGTCTGGATCGGGCGGAGCACCTCTCCTAACAGCATTGCGGCCAGAAGAATGGAGAATACCGGCTCGAGGCAGCTGGCAATGATGGCGCGTGTCGGCTCGAGATGCTGCAGGCCGAGGAAGTAGAGCGAGAACGCGCAGAGCACAGAGAGCATCGAGAAAACGAAAAGGAACAGCCATTGCGCGGGCACGTAATGGGCGGCGATGATTTTCCATGGAGGATTGATGACGAGCCAGAAGGCGGCGGCGGAGGCGAGCGTCCAGACCAGGACTCGCCAGTGGTCGTAACGGGCCAGGATGCCATGTCCGGCAACGTTGTAAAACGCGAACGAGAATGAGGCGATGAGCGCAGCGAAGATGCCGTAGGCATCCAGGCGAAGCATCGATCCGCGGCTAAAAAGATTGATGACGAGGGCGATTCCGGTGACGGCAAGAACGACAGCGGCAACTTTTTGGGCCGAAAGTTTTTGCTGGCGGCGGGCCACCACATAGAGCAGAACCCACACCGGGGCCGTGTATTGCACGATGATGGCGATGGCGACGCTGGTTCTCTGGATTGCCACGTAATAAAAATAATTCGAGATAGCGACGCCGAGCATGCCAAGCAGGGCGCAGTACGCGAGGTCGCGGGCCGGCATCTTAATACGCTGCCAGCCTTTGGAACCTACCAGCAGCGAAAGCAGGACAAGCAGAGAGAATGTGGTGCGCGTCTGCGAGAGAATGAGCGGGTCGATGGGGCGCAGCACAGACGAACTCAGCGGCAGCTTGCCGGTGAAGACGGCGCGTCCCAGCACGGCGGAAACTCCCCAGAGAAATGCGGCGGAGGCGATGAAGAAATATCCGCGCAGCGGATGTGGGGCGGAGCTTTCGTGATTTGTTTTCGGGATAGTTGAGCCTCGGGGATCGTTTCGATAATCAGGCAGCGGGGAGGACGTGGTCAAGGAGGCGCGTGAGGTTGGTTCGTATAAATGCAGCGGCTGAAGCCGCAGTTCAAACTGTGGGCTTTACGGCGCGACTAAAGTCGCGCCCCTTCAAAGCCAAGTCGCTTTTTCGAGCTAATGTAGTGGTCTACTGATCCACGTATTCGATTTCAAAAGTGATCTTTGCGGTCTTGGCGAGCATGGCGGAGACGGAGCAATATTTTTCTTTGGACAGGCGGACCGCGTCTTCGACAGCCTTTCGCGATACTTTACCGCCGACGCGGTAGATCAGCTTGATTTCTGTGTAGACGGTGGGCGGCTCGGCGGCGCGCTCGGCCTCAGCGCGAACTTCGAGGCTGGCAAAGGGCTCACGCTTCTTCTGCAAAATGGAGACGACATCGTAGCCAGTGCAGCCGCAAAGGCCGATGAGAACCAGTTCCATGGGACTATTGCCGCCGTTTTTGTCGCCGTCGATGACAATCGAATGGCCACTTGAGGCGACTCCGTTGAAGCGCTGTTTTTCTATCCAGGTTGTTTTAGCTTCAGTCATATTTTTACTCCATCTACCTACCGGCGGTTGTCCGTGCTGGGCTCGGGATGAATCAATACGCGGAACAGTTCCGGCGCGGCCTGTTTGAAATGGATTTCAAGTTCGGTCTGGATGTCGTGAACGCGGGCGAGGGGCATATCGTCCGAGAGCGTGCAGTGGCAGGAGACGTAGAGGCGGCCGCGAACTTTCTTGATCTGAATATCGTGGGTATCGATTATTTCGGGAAACTGCCCGGCAGCCTCTTTAAGTTTGCGCTCGAGGCTGGCATCGCGGACTAGTTCGTCGCCGGTTTCGATGGTGGCGGGCTCGCTTTCGATATGAGTAAGGATGTCAGCGATCTCAGGAACGTCACGGCGCATATCGGCTTCGAGCTCGGTGACCTGGTCGTGCGCGTTCTTGAGGGTCATGCGTTCGTCGAGTTCCACATGCTGTTCGACGTGCAGCTGTCCGGCAAGGTCTTGCACGCTGATATCGTGGACGTTCAGGTTGTGTCGAGTCGCTACGGCGCGAATCCGATCGAAGATATTTTCCGAACGCTCGGCGCGCGGTAGTGGCTGCACGGTGACGTCGGCGTCGGGAAGAATACTGTGCACCGCGGCGGTCACGGCTTCCACCAACTGTTCGGAGCGCTGGAAAGTTACGGTGCGAGCCAGGCCGACGGCGAGATCAGCGAAATAGCGGTTGCCGGCGCGGCGAATTCGTACACGCCCGATTTCAAGGACGCCGTCGACGCGCGAGACCGCATCGATGATCTGAACACGGACGCCGGCGGGAGCGGCATCCAGCAACGCATCGATGGTGCGACGCGCCAGCCGCCAGCTCACGGAAACGATCACACCTGCGACAAAAAGGGCGGCGACCGGATCGGCCAGGCGGAGGCGGTCCAGATGATAAATACGTCCCAGCAGGATCAGCAGCAAACCCAGCACGACGACGCCCGCGGACCAAACGTCGGTAGAGAAGTGCAGCGCGTCGGCTTCGAGAGCCTGACTGTCATATTTGGTCGCGATGCGGGCCAGCGCGCGCGAACGCCAGTAGTCCACGGCCATGGAGATCAGCATGACGGCGAAGGCCCACACCGAAGGTTCGACCTCAACCCGGCGGAAGAACAGGCGCACGATGGCTTCGTAAACTACCCAGGCGCAGGTGAGGAGAAGCAGTCCGGTTTCGACGAAGGCGGAGAAGTTCTCAACTTTGCCGTGGCCGTATTGATGGTCGGCATCGGCGGGCTTGTCGGAGACTCCGACCGAGAAGTAAGTGAGCATGGCCGCAATCAGATCGAGCGCGGAGTGCGCCGCTTCTGAAAGGATTCCGAGACTGCCGGTGGTTATGCCAACGGCGATTTTTGCGCCCGTGATAAGAAAGGCTGCCACCACGGAATTTCCGGCGACGGCGCGCTTCTCGGCGCGCATGGCGTGAGGCGAGTAAAGGACCGGCGTCCCGGACATCTTGGGATTATCGCTGGTTAGTAAGAATTGCGCCAACGGGAATCAGGGCCCGTGCGAAGAGCAGATGCCGAGCTTCGCTCGACCAAACAGCCGACGGCGGCTGTTCCCACAGGTGTGTGTTCCTCTTTCAAAGGCTCCCGACACGAAGTCACACGAAGGGCCGATTCTCATGCTAGGATGCTAGGTTTGGTAGTCCAACTTCCTGATGTACCAATCCTGGAGGAATCTTGTATGCGTAAGAGTTGGTTGCTGTGTGTGCTTATGGGAACGCTGGCCTGGGGACAGGCACAGCCGGGAATGACGTCCGCTCCCGCTCCGAGTGCTGCCACGAAAGCACCAGAGCCCGCTGCGGAAGTTCCGGAGAGTGCGGTGGTATTGACGATCAAGGGCGTGTGTCCGGCTCCGGCTGCGGCGGCGAAGACTGGCACCAGCAAAGCGGCTGCCACGCCAGCGAAGAAACCGGCGGACTGCAAGACCGAGATTACGCGGGCGCAGTTCGAGAAAATTGCCAACGGGATCTCGCCCACGGTCACTCCACAATTGAAACGGCAACTGGAGCAGGCGCTTCCGCGGTTTATGGCGATGTCGGAAGCGGCGAAGGCGAAGGGACTGGATAAGCGTCCGCAGTTTCAGGAGATGTTGAAGATTGCGAAAATGCAGATTCTGACCACGGAATTGCAGCGGCAAGTGCAGGAAGATGCGGATAAAGTTCCGGAGACAGAAATTGCGCAGTACTACAAGAAAAATCCGGAGGCGTACGAACAATACTCTCTCGACCGTCTATACCTGCCACGCTACAAGCAGGTGGAGACTGACGAAAAGGATGCTGCCAAGGAACCCGAAAAGCTGACGGACGAGCAGCAGAAAGCCAAGGAAGCTGCCGATAAAGCGAAACAGGAGCAGGGCGAACAGGATATGAATAAGCTGGCTGACACGCTGCGGGCGCGGGCTGTGGCGGGAGATGATTTCGCGAAGCTTCAGAAGGAAGCTTTCGAAGCGGCTGGCACAAAAGTAGAGAACCCGACGGTGAATCTGCCAACCGTAAGGCGGACGGGATTGCCGCCTGCGCACGCCGCAGTGTTTGAACTGAAAGTGGGCGAAGTTTCCCAAGTGATCAGCGACAATGGCGGGCACTACATCTACAAAGTAGTGAGCAAGGAAGTGCTTCCGCTGGACGACAAGGTGAAGACTGAAATCCATGCCAAGCTGAAGAGTGAGCACATGAAGGAAATGATGGACAAGTACACGAACTCGTTCCAGGCAGTGCCGAACGAGGCGTACTTTGGTCCAGCTGGGCCGGCCGGTCCGGGTGGGCCGGGAGGAATGCGGCAGGGGCCGCCGGCACGCATGCCGCATCCGCAGATGGCACCGCCGCCGACGCAGCCGCAAGCGCAACCGCAACCGCAAAGTGCTGCACCAGCCGCAAGCCCGGCGCAGCAGCCTCCGGCGGGACAAGCGCCTCCGTCGAAGCCGAACTGATGCCGAGTGAGAAACCTGTCGTCGTGGTCACGGGCATTGCGGGAAACCTGGGAACAAGGTTGCTTCCGCTGCTGGGCGATTTTTCAGTGATTGGGGTGGACTTGCATCCACCCCAAACTGATCTTCCGCTGCAATTTGAGCGTCTCGATCTGGGTGAGGAGTCCTGCACCCGCACGCTTTTCGAACTTCTGCGCGACACCTGTCCGGTTGCGGTGATTCATCTTGCGTTCGTGATCGACCCGGTACGCACGGGCGTGCTCGATATCGAGCGGATGTGGCAGATTAACGTTGCCGGCACGGCGCGTGTAATGGAAGCGGTCACTGAGGCGAACCGCACGGCGGAGGCGCCGATCCAGCAATTTATTTTTCCCAGCAGTGTTTCTGCTTATGGCCCGCACTTGCCGGGGCCGGCAACGGAAGAGTCTGTGCTGGCGGCGCACACCCTGCCTTACGCCATTCATAAAAAGCAGTCCGACGAAGTAGTGCAACAGCGGGCGCCGGCTCTGCGAGGCTGCAGCGTTTATATTTTGCGTCCCCATATTTTTGCCGGGGCGAGTGTGGAGAATTATCTGTTAGGAGCGTTTCGCGGCACGCCCAACGGCAAGAGCGCGCGGGCGGAAAAAATGCGTCGCGAGGGCAAACGCCTGCCGTGCCTGCTGCCCCGCGGACAACAATATCTGGATAACAAGATTCAGTTTGTGCACGTGGACGATATGGCGCGGTTGATTGCACACATTCTGCGTCGCGATCCCGAGGCCCGGAGGCTGACCATTCTGAATGTGGCGGGACGCGGGGAGCCGCTCACCTTCGGCCGCTGCATCGAGATCGCGCAAGCGAAACTGGTGCGGGTTCCGGGAAGATGGGCCATGGGGCAAGTGCTGAAATTTCTATGGAAGCGGCAGATTTCAGCCATTCCTCCGGAGGCGCTGCCTTATATGAGCGGCGAATACATCATGAACACGGATCGGCTGCGAGCTTTTCTTGGCGGCGAATACGAGAGCGTGATCCGCTACACCATTGCGGACGCGTTCGCGGATAGTTTCAAGCGGAGTCCCACTGCGCCGGTTCCCGACGCCCGGGCGTGAGCGAGTCGTTTTACAAATCTTTTACGGATTCGTGACAAGTGCGGCCGGGCTGGTCGAATATTTTCATGGCACCTGCTTCCCTGGGCAGTAACTCTTCGCTGCGGGAGCCGACCATGAAAGTTCTCCTCGGTTTTATTGCCAGTATTTCCCTCGCGGTACTTCTTCTGGCCCAGAGCGCGCCGACCGCACCCACCATTTCGCAACTTTTCGATTTTTCCTGCAACAGCAACTTCTCCTCGTGTCCCGAGGGTTTTGATCCAACACTCAGCCCGATCGAGCTTGCCGACGGTAATTTCTACGGCGTCACCTGGTGGGCAGGACAGGGCAGTTCCAACAACGGAGGAACGGTTTGGAAGGCGACCCCCGCAGGGCTGGTGACGGCGCTGCGCACGTTTGCGTTCGATTCCTCGGGTAAGTTTCCGAACGGCGAGAATCCGGTGATTGGCTTCGCCGCCGGGGCGGACGGAAATCTTTATGGCACCACCGAATCGGGCGGATCGGCCAACGCGGGAGTGATGTACAAACTCACGCCCAGCGGCAGCTTCGAGGTTCTGCACAACTTCTGCACGGTGAGTGGCTGTCAGGATGCCGCCGCGCCGATCATTCTTGGCAAGGATGGAAATTTTTACGGCGCCCAGTCTCAGACAGTGTTTCAACTCACGCCGCAAGGCACTTGGACTCAGATCTATTCGCTGAGTTCGTCGATTGGAAGCTTTGTGGGACAGCTGGTTCAGGGATCGGACGGAAATTTCTATGGCCCCGCCAGATCCGCCACCGGGATATGTGCCGATCTTCTCTTTCGCCTGACTCCCAGCGGGCAGTTCACCGTTGTGTACCGTTTCCCTGAGCTTGAGAAGGTTACAAGCAACCTGATTCAGGCCTCCGACGGCAACTTCTACGGCGGCGCCGAGTCCGGCATTTTTAGGCTTACGCCGGCGGGTGGGTTCAAGATTATCCACCAGATGACGCAGGCGCAGGGTCAACCGCCAACGCTGTTGCTACAGGCTTCCGACGGCAATTTGTGGGGTATCTCGACAAACGGTGGAACTGCACCAAACCGTCCGGGCACTCTGTTCCATCTGACTACAGCGGGAACATTCCTGGGCAGCTTGCAATTCAACTGCGCAACCAAAGGTTGCAATCCGGTCGGCTTGGTGGAAGGAAGAGACGGCAACTTTTACGGAAACGCGGCTACGGGCGGCAACGCACCCAACCGCAATCCGCTCGGCACGCTTTTCAAGGTGACCGCGGGCCTGCCGCCGCGGTGAGAGAGTCGCATTATTTAGTTCCGCGGTAGAGTCCGGCGATGCCGAAGGTATATGGCGTCCAACTCACTTCGCGGAAGCCGGCGCGGCGCATGCGGTCGAGCATTTCCTGGGGCTGCGGAAAACGTTCGACGGAATTCGGGAGATAGTCGTAGGGTCCGCGAACGCCGGAGAGGATGGTCCCAACCCGCGGCAGAATGTGCTTGAAGTAGATGCGGTACAAATGGCCGATGAGTCCTTCGGGCTCGCTGAAGTCGAGGATGCCGCACTCTCCTCCGGGCCGCAGCACGCGGGCAATCTCGCGCAGGCCGGCATCGTAATCGGCGAGATTGCGGAAGCCGAATGCGGAGGTGACTAGATTGAAATGCTGATCGGGAAACGGAAGAGACAGAGCGTCGGCTTCGATCCAGCGAGGGATTGCGCGGCGGCTGTCCGGCGAACTTTTCTCAAGCGATTTCGATCGGGCGAGCTGCAGCATGGCGTGGGAAAAGTCTGCACCTAAAATCTGGGGACGGGACTTCCCTGCCTGTTTACGCAGCGCGAAGGCCATGTCTCCGGTGCCGCAACAGAGATCCAGAATTCTGGCGTCAGGCTGGGTAAGAATCGACGCGAAAGTGCGCGCGGTCCGTCTCCACCATAGCCGATCGATATTGAATGACAGTACATGGTTGAGCAGATCGTAGCGCGGGGCGATGGAGGTGAACATCTCGCGGACGGCCAGCGCCGCTGAGGAAGTATCGCGAGCGCCTTGCGGGGCGGCGCCGACTACGAGTTTGCTGGTTTCAGGCATTGAAAAGAAATTGTTGATTGCTGATTCAGCGATTGTTGATTGAAGATCTAATGCATCAGGGTTGGAAGCGCTCCTCAAATCAGCAATCAATAATCAACAATTTATTTACTCTTTCCCCATCCTCCGCGAGACAATCGCCGCAACTCTTCCACGGCGCCGATCACCACGCTGTCCGGCACATCGGAAGCGATCTCAACTTTTCCAATCTCGCGGGGCAAAACAAAATGGACCACGCCACTTTGGGTTTTCTTGTCGGCCTGCAGACGCGCGAGAATCTTGCGGGCGCTGACCTTGAGCTCGGGCAGACGGCCCAGGCTTAACACCGCGTCGGCGATGCGGCCCGCGGTCACACTATCTGTACGGCCCACGGTGAGAGCGATGTTGGTGGCGGCAATCATGCCCCAGGCAACGGCCTCTCCGTGACGCAGAGTGCCGTAACCGGTCTCAACCTCAAGAGCATGACCGATAGTATGGCCCAGGTTGAGAACGCGGCGAAGTCCGCCTTCATGTTCGTCGGCCGAGACGACTTCCGCTTTTAACTTTACCGATTGGGCGATCACGCCTTCCAGCTCCACCGGATCGCGTTTTAGAATCTGGGCCCGCTTCTGTTCGAAACGCAGAAAAAGATCGAGGTCTCCGATGATGCCGCACTTGAGGGCCTCATAGAGCCCTGCGCGAAAGTCGCGGTCGGGAAGCGTACGCAGAACTTCCGGATCAATAAGAACAACGCGAGGATGATGAAACGTTCCCAGCAAGTTCTTCCCTGCTCCAAGGTTTACGCCGGTCTTGCCGCCGACCGAGGCATCGACTTGCGCCAGGACGGTGGTGGGAACCTGCACCAGTTCGACCCCCCTCATGTAGAGAGAAGCAAGCAGCCCGGTGACGTCGCCGACCACGCCGCCGCCAAGAGCGATTAGAACCGCTCTGCGATCCGCGCCCAGGCGGGACAAGCGTTCCGCCAAAGTTTCGATCGTCTTCAACTTCTTGGCGGGCTCCCCGTTGGGCATCTGAATGACCTGGGGCTTGAAGCCGGCGGAGACCAATGACCGCACCAGCTTTGCGCCCCAGCGTTTTCTGACCGGCGGAACGGTTACGACGAAAACTTTGCTGGCTTGGGGCAACAGTTCTGCGAGCAACGCGCCGGACCGCGCCAATAAGCCATTTTCGATCCTGGCCTGGTAGGGACGCGGCGGGACATGGATGGTAACTTGCGCCATGGGAATTCCATCATAGCCTAGCGCGCCGCGACTTTGATCGGACGAGCTCAGGAAGTGATAATATTTGGCCGTTTATGAAAGGTCTTCCAGCCGAGACCGATTTCGTTGTGATTGGCGCCGGGGTTGCCGGGTTGCGGGCCGCGATCGAACTCGCGGACGCCGGGCGGGTGCTGGTGCTGGCGAAAAATGATTCTCTTCATCCCGATCCCGCCGATGGGGTTAGCGCTTCTCTCAGCGACGAAGATGAACTGATTCTTCACTTGAAAGATACTTTGATCGCGGGCGATGGGCTTTGCCGTCCCGAGGCAGTGAAGACTCTGATTGACGAAGCTCCGGAGCGCATCGAGGAACTGATTGCGTGGGAGAAGCAGTTGGAACGGCATGCCAGCAAATTGGTATTTGAAAGCGAACCCTCGTACAGCCATAGCCATGTTTTTCGCGCGCCGGGAGATTCGGTGGGAAGTGAAATCATGCGCGTGCTTCAGGCCAAGGTTCGCAGCTGCAAGAATATTTCCGTGCTCGGGCCCGAATTCTGTACGGAACTACAGAGCGATGGCCAGCGGGTTTCCGGAGTTTCACTGATCAGCGAGAAGGGACTGCCCGAAGAGGTGGCCTGTTCGGCGGTGTTGTTGGCAACCGGCGGGTTGGGGCAACTGTTTCGCAGCACGACTAATTCCCCGGCGGCCACCGGAGATGGCTTGGCCATGGCGTTTCGCGCGGGTGCGGAAGTCAGTGATATGGAATTCATTCAGTTTCATCCCACCACGCTGTACATGAAAAAGGTCCCACACTTTCTGCTGTCCGAGGGGCTGCGAAGCGAAGGTGGATATCTGCGAAATATCGAGATGGATCGTTTTATGCACAAGTACCATCCATTGGCGGAAATGGCGCCGGGTGACGTCGTGGCCCGGGCCATCATTCATGAGATGGAAGTGAGCCGGGCCAAGGATCCGTTCGTGTATCTCGATCTCACGCACATGAATGCCACACGGGTGCAGAAACGTTTTCCGCGAATTTATTCGACGTTCATGAAGCACAACATCGATATTACGGAAGACGTGATTCCGATTCGCCCGGCGGCGCACTGTTCCATTGGAGGAGTCCGCACCGACCTGGAGGGCAACACCAGCCTGGCAGGCCTTTATGCCGCCGGAGAAGCGGCGTCTACCGGCGTGCATGGAGCCAACCGGTTTCCCAGCAATTCCCTGCTGGAGGCGCTGGTATACGGCTCGCGCGCGGGAAAGGCGATGCGGAGGGAACTGAAGCACTCACCCAAGACGGAAAGAAAAGAGAGAAAGGCTGCATCGCAGAATGGGCCGGTGGACGCGGGAATTGAAGAGCTAATTGGCCAGATCCAGGATGTCATGTGGAAGCATGCCGGCGTTGTACGCACCCGGATTGGAATGGTGGAGGGAAGCAAAGTGCTGGAAGGACTTTCGCCCCGGGTGGCACATCCGCGAACACGGCGGCAGCAGGAGGCCGCTAACCTGTATGTGGCCGGAATGCTAGTGCTGCGGTCGGCGCTCGCACGGGAAGAAAGCCGAGGTGCGCACTATCGTATCGACAATCCCGGCCACGATGACAAAAAGTTCCTGAAGCACTCGGTTGTAAAGAAAGACGGCGTGAAATTTGTCTAAGCAGCTTTCTCGCGAAATGCCAGCGATGCCGCGACGGAGATCAGTAACACCAGAGCTATGACACTCAGAGTCAGCATAGTCGGAACGTGGACGTAATTCGCGAGGATCATCTTTAGTCCCACCAGAACCAATATCAGCGCAAGACCTGTGTGCAGGAAGCGAAAGATTTTCATTAGCCTGGACACGGCGAAATACATCGAACGCAGGCCTAAAATGGCGAACACGTTCGCGGTATAAACGATGAATGCGTTGAGCGTGACGGCGAGGACGGCGGGGATCGAGTCGACGGCGAAAAGCAGATCGGTGGTTTCGATGACTGCGAGGACCACCAGCAAGGGCGTGGCGTAGAGTCCGGGATTGCCTTTCCAGCCGCGCACGAAGAAACGACCACCCTGAAAGTCGTCAGTCACCGGCATCAAGCGGCGCAGAGTTCGCACAGCTGGATTTTTCGCGGGATCGACCTGATGCTCGCCCGAAAATCCCAGGCGAATTCCGCTATAGATCAGAAGCGCGCCAAGCAGATAAAGAATCCAGCGGAAGCGCGTGATCAGGCCAACTCCGGCAAAGATAAAAATGCCGCGCATCAGAAGCGCACCGAGGATTCCCCAAAAAAGCACCTTGCGCTGATGCTGCTCGGGGACGGAAAAATAGCGGAAGATGACGAGGAAAAGGAACAGATTATCCACGCTGAGGGAAAGCTCGAGGACGTAGCCGGTGACAAATTCAAGCGCGATCTGGCGGCCCTGCCAGTAGAACAAAATGCCGGCGAAAGTGGCTGCGAGGGCGATCCACATGGCGCTCCAGGCGAGGGCTTCGCGCGAACGCACGACGCGAGCGCGGCGGTGAAAGACCAGAAGGTCGAGCACCAGCATGCCGAGCGCGAAAACGTTGAAGAGTATCCAGAAATAGAGCAAGTAAGCGCCGTTTGCGGGAATCGATTGCTGATTAGAAATTAAATGCTGGAAAAGAGCAAAGGACTCATCGCGGAGTCGCGGAGAAAATTGCGCGGAGGGCGCAGAGAATTTATTTCGGAGGCAGGGGATCCATTTTGTCGAGAATGCGAATTGTTTCCAGCATGGTCGCGCCGACGATTTCGAGGCTCTTCGGGCTGAGCTTGTCGACGGTGTCTTGCGTGGTGTGCCAGAAAACGTCGTGATAGCCGTAGTTGAAATCGATGAAGTCGGCGCTCGCCACGCCTCGCTTTACGAAGGGGATGTGATCGTCATCCACCGCCAGGGTGCGACCGAAGAAATGCGACTGATAGCCCATGCGCGTAGCGGCTTCGTAAACTACATCTTCGAGCCACGGAGTTGAATTTGTATCGCGTTCAATGTTCAGATCGGCGTCTCCGACCATGTCTGCCAGAAGGAACGCCTTGATCTTTCTTAGTGTTCCATCGGCTTCCCATTTTTGCGCCAGGTGAGTGATGCCGTAAAGGCTGTCTTTCTCGAAAGGCATTTCCTGGGGAAGACCGCCAGAGCCGTCCGGTTTGATCGCCTCTTCGGCGTCGTCCCACACCAGCCAGATGCTGTAGCCTTCGCGAGGCTTGCCGCGAAGTTGATTGGCGAATTCAAGCAGCAGCGCGCTGGACGAGCCGCCGTCATTGGCGCCGATGAAAGATGTGTGGCGCAGCGGATAGTTTGTGTCGTAGTGGCTGGCGACGACAATGATGCCCTCTTTCGTGCCGGAGAACTTGGCGATGATGTTGTGAACGGGAAGCTTGCCCTCGGGAGTGTCGGCGGTAAAAATATCGTTCTCCACCGTGTCGCTTTTAAGATGGGCGGTGATGTAATCCTCGACTTTTTTGTGACTAGGGCTGCCCAAGGGACGCGGGCCGAAGGCCACGATCTCTTTCAAATACTGCATGGCACGCGCGCCGTCCACTGTAGGCAGCGGAGCGGAGTCGGGGGGGAATGAAATCTTGAGGACGGTAGCGTCAGTAGGTGTACTTGTCGCCGAGGTTTGCGCGCCTGCGGGAGTAGCCGCCTTGTCGCGGTCGCAGGAAGCCAGGGCCATCGCGAAGGAGAGCAGTAATGTCGGGAGAAAGACTATCTTAATCAATTCAAACCCTATCAACTCAAAACCCTCGAAACCACATCAACTGTACCCCGTACCGCAGATTGAAACCAATTTGTCATCCCGAGGGGCAAGCCCCGGATGACAATCTCATCCTGCCTTTTTCTGTTCACGCGCGCGGCGTTGCGTGGGATGAACCATCCAGGCGATTCCAATGCTGATTCCATACAGCGCCACCATGGGCGCGGCGAAGATGCACATGCTAAGGATGTCCGGAGTCGGGGTGACGATTGCGGCCACAATGAAAATCAGAAGGATGGCATAGCGAAAATTCTTCAACATAAAACGCGCCGTGATCATGCCCATCAATGCGAGGAAGAAAATCAGAATCGGCATTTCGAAGATCAGCCCCATGCCGAGGATGATGCTGAGAAACAGAGATGTGTATTCCGAAATGGTGATCATCGGCTGGAATTGCCGGCCGAAATGAACCAGAAAGCCGAGCGCCTGAGGATAAACAACTTTGTAACCGAAGTATCCCCCGGTACTGAACAGGGCGATCGTGGAAACCATAAACGGGACGACATACTTCTTTTCGTTGCGGTACAGGCCGGGTGAAATGAACATCCAGACCTGATAGAGGACGAACGGCGACATAAGAAACAGGCCCGCCATCGCGGCAATCTTCAAGTAAAGGTTGAAGGGCTCGGTGGGATTGAGATAGACGAGTTTTTCCGATAAGCCGTTGGCGCGCAGCACGTCAATGATGGGACGCTGCATGACATCGTATATGCGCTCGACCTTCCACCAGCAGATGAAAAATCCCACCGCGATAGCGGCGATGGAATAGACCAGGCGGCGACGCAATTCCTCGAGGTGATCGAGGAAGCCCATGGTGGGCATGCCTTCGCGCGGATTTTCTTCGCTGGAACCCTCCGTCGCGGTCTCAAACATGCGAGGCCTGTGAGGTGGAATCGCTGGGCTCGGCGACAGGCTCGGGGTGGGAATCCGGAGTTGACGGAGGCACCGCGATTACGCTTGGCGCTTTCTCTTCTTCTGCGGAAGCCGCCAGAGTCGCAACCGGTTGAGCTGTGTGAGGGATGGCTTCGCCCGCGGCGGGATTCACGCTCAGGCTTGCGACATTGGTGGGCGAAGCAGCGATCGGCGGGGTCTCCGTCTGCTTTTTCTGGACTTCCAGATGGGCAATTTCAGTTTCGATCTGCGACTTGAATTCATTCGAGGCGCGGCGAAGTTCGGCAAGCAAGCGCCCGGCTTGGCGAGCCATTTCCGGCAACTTCTTGGGGCCAAATACGATCAGGGCCAGGAAGAAAATGAAGATGGTGTCGGAAAAACTCATAGCCTCATCATAATGCGGCGGGGCCGAGGCGGCAACGCAAGGTGGGAAAAGTCCGACAAATCGGCGCGGAGTTTCGCCGTAAGTTTATGGTTTGTTAGAAGCAACGGCTTCCTTTAGGGGAGTAGGTAGATCGTCGCGAATTTCGACTTCGGCTACGTCCCCGGCGTAGGTTGAGTCGGCAGGCGGGTGGTAGTGCACTACGGCCCGGAGGCCCTCAAGGTGATGGCAAAGACTGAAATGATCTGAGCCATACCAGAGAGTATCGGAGAAGCCGGTCGGGAAGCTGCCGCCCTTGTGATGAAAAACGACCGCACTTCCTTCGTGATCGAGGACCAATACCCAAGGTTGGTCCTTGCTGGCGCAGGTGACCGACTGCACCCGCCCTTCGATAGTGTGGGTATCTGCGGGAATTATTTCAAGAAGCGTCTCGCTCTCTGGACGCTGGCTTGAAGGAACACTATTCCAAAGTTCCACCGCTTCGTTGTGATCCGGACCAAACCAGCGACCCGCGACAAACTTGGCGTCGGCTGCCGCTTCCGCGTTCTTCCCAAGCCGCCGCAAAATTTGACCCGTTAAAATGTGGTACCCGGCTAAAGAGGGTTCCAACTCTTCGGCCTTCCGCGAAACCAGGACAGCAGAATCGAGATCATTTTCAAGGACGGCCAGGCGCGCGAGTTGAACATAGGCCGGAGCGAAAAGCGGATTAAGCTGCAAAACCTTTCCCATCGCCGCTCCAAAAGCATTGAGATCGTCGACTTGGCGCGAAGCGCGAAGCGGGGAGAGCATAGTCTTAGCAAACAGCGAAAGGTATCGGGTCCCATCCAGCGAATAGGCCTGAGAAAACTCTCCTGTAGCCACCGAGTCGTTCCCTTGGGCAAAAGCGAGGAAGCCCATGTTCTCGTGCGCCAGCCCGAGTTTCACATCATCTTTGAGCGCCTGTTCGAGGAGCGTGCGTGCTCCCTCCAAATCGTGAGTCCACAAGTGAAAGCCACCGAGTTCGGCTTCCGTTTCCGCAGCCGTCAAAGTCCGGGAAGTGAAGGTTCTATCGTCGATCTGATCGGGATCTTTGAGGACAGTCGTGGTATACGTCGGCTGCTGCATGTAGGAGGAGAGCGCTTTGTCTACGGCTTTAAATTCACCGAAGACTTTTTGAAAGGCCTGCTTCTGCTCCATTCCTTGGTCCAAAAGAGCCAGGAAGTCACCGAGTCGCCTTCCGTTCCCCATTCCTGGCTCGTAAGTCAACATGTGAACCAAAGCCCACGCCTCGGCGTAGAACAGTTGATTCTTCGTGCTGTCGAGATAGTAAGGAGACCGCTGGTCCAGGGCGATGAATGTCTCAACCGGGATGGGCGTGCTTCCGCGCAAAGAGTTGACGCGTTCGGTAGGGGCGCCGATGTATGTGCGATGTGCCTCGAACCGGGTAAACCCGTAAATTTCAGCAGTTCCCTCGTCGAACCACACCGGCAGCCAGTGCGAATTCATGTGTTCGATGGAATGAGTGTATTCATGGTAGACAACTTGTTTTGCTCCTTCGCGGCCCCAAGTATCCAGGCGCACAATGGCAAACTGCCTTTCCCAGCCGTGGTGATATTCTCCCGCCCGATTCGCTCCTGCTTTCCATATGTGCGGTTCGAGGGCCTTGGCCGTTGCTTCGTCACGAACCGCAAAGATCAGTAACGGTGCGCCGGATTCCAAGCGGGCGTGAGGCAGGTGAGTGGCAAACACGTTGCGCATTTGCTCAAACTCGTGGGCCACTTTGCGAGCGTCCCCCGCTCCCGCGTCGGTCAGCACACGGAAGTTGGGGCTGCGGACCTCCGTCCAGGGTTTTTCGCCGGCTGAGGCGGCAGCGGTGAAGAAGACGAAGATCAGTAGGGCAGAAAGGGTAATCCTGATTATGCTACGAAATGGCACATTCCAACTCCCCGGGCGGACTGCAGAGGCCAGACCAACCCGCGTGTTTGGTGCCCGCCACAATATAGCTGGAGTTCTTCGCCGTCAATAGCCTTTCTAGGGTGAACCTGCTGGGCGACTCTGCTGAGGTGAGCCTGGTTGATCGAAGCGGCGGCCCGGCAACGATCAGGAACCCTAACCGTTTCCCTGCGCATCTGATAGTAGAGGCGGTTTCCGGAGCGGGTTACCGATGGTGACCATTCGGGTCCGGGACTGTCTAATCTGGTGATATACTGCGTGTATTCAGCGCGGTAGCCGGGGTAGGCCGACTGCCCTCAATCGAAGGAAAATTCACGATGGCACGTAGTTCTCGCCGATCACTCTTCCTGGTAGTTTTGTTCCTGCTTGCTTGCGGCTTTTTGGGGATTCTTTTCGCCCAGCGCACGGGACAGACTTCTTCGCCCTCAAGCGATTCCGACGTCAAAGACAGCTTGAAACAGTTCACTGACGTTTACTCCATCATTGAGGATAACTACGCGGAGGCGGTCAATCCGGATAAGGCTATTTATAACGGGGCCATTCCAGGAATGCTGCACGCGCTCGACCCGCACTCGAATTTCTTTGATCCAAAATCTTACGCGCTGATGCGCGAGGACCAGCGCGGCAAGTACTACGGCGTGGGTATGACGGTTGGGCCGCGAAACAATAAAGTGATTGTGATCTTTCCCTTTACCGGCACTCCCGCTTACAAGGCGGGTATTCATCCCGGCGACGTGATTATTGCGGTCGATGGAAAGTCAACCGAGAACATGAGCACGGGCGACGTAGCCGATCTGCTCAAGGGACCCAAAGGCACGACGGTGCACATCAGCATCTCGCGCGAAGGCGTCGAGAAGCCGATGGAGTTCACGCTGATTCGCGACGAGATTCCGCGCTACAGCGTCGATGTGCACTTTCTGATTCGGCCGGGCATCGGCTATTTGCACGTCACCGGATTTAACGAGACCACGCAGGAAGAGGTGGGCAGGGCGCTCGATGAATTCGGCGATCTGAAGGGTTTGATTCTTGACTTGCGCGGAAATCCTGGCGGCTTGTTGAGCGAAGGCGTTGGCGTAGCCGATAAGTTCCTGAAGAAGGGACAACTGATCGTTTCGCATCACGGCCGCGCTTCAGCGGAGAAGCGTTATGTGGCGCAGCATGGCAATGGGAACCGAGATTATCCGTTAGTTGTCTTGGTAAACCGGCTGACCGCATCCGCCGCAGAGATTGTTTCCGGTGCGATTCAGGATCACGATCGCGGGCTGATCGTTGGCGAAGTTACGTTTGGCAAGGGACTGGTGCAGACCGTGTATCCGCTGTCGGAGAACACGGGACTTGCGTTGACTACGGCGCATTACTACACACCGAGTGGCCGGCTGATTCAGCGCGATTACAGCAACATTTCGCTGTACGACTATTATTACAACCGGGCTTCGGAATCCACCGGCAACGCGAACCGCGAAGTGAAACTGACGGATAGCGGACGCACGGTTTATGGCGGTGGCGGCATCACTCCCGATGTAGCGATTCCTCCCGTCAAGAGCAATCACTTTCAGGACACGCTGTTGCAGCACTATGCGTTCTTCAATTTCGCCAAGCGTTATGTCGTGACGCATCATCCGACGAAGAGCCTGGAAGTGGACGATGCTTTGCTGCAGGAGTTCCGCAAGTCGCTCGACGAAGCGAATGTCTCATACACCCAGGCCGATCTGGTCGATAACAATGACTGGATCAAGTCCAACATCAAGGCTGAAATCTTTGTCGACGCTTTCGGCCAGGACGAAGGTATGAAGGTGCGTGCGGAGTCTGACCCGGAAGTGGTGAAGGGATTGGATCTTCTTCCGCAAGCCAAGGCCCTTGCCGACAATGCGAAGCGCATCGTCGCTGAGCACAATAGCGCCGGAGCTTTCAACCGGTAAGTAGGATGAGAGTAATTTCTAAAGGCCCGGAGCGATCCGGGCCTTTCCTTTTGGAGGTGGCAAGCGTTCTTAGGGCGTTTGATTGACTTCGAGGACTGGCTATGTGAAAATCCGCCCCAATGGGGCGCAAGGCCTTTCGGGTGCCCAGGAGCGACTTATCAATTCCCCGCAGGATTCAGCGACACATCATCCGGAGTGTTGGCAGAGACTTCAAGACGAGTTCCGCCACAAATCGGAGCAGGCTTGAGGCCACTGATCCTGGGACCAGCGATAGCGCTCGCGCTGGTTGCTGGATGGACAGATTGGCGTAGCCGAAGGATTCCGAACTGGCTGACAGTTCCGGGGTTTTTCGTAGGGATTGCGGCGAATGTTTTAATGAACGGATTGGCAGGATTAAAGACTTCCCTGCTGGGTGCCGCGTTTGGGCTGGCCGTGCTGCTGCCTTTTGTTTTTCTGCGCAGCCTGGGTGCGGGCGACTGGAAACTAGCGGGAGCGTTGGGTGCATTCGTAGGCTGGGAAGTATTGGCAAATCTACTAATGGGATCCGTCCTGGTCGCTGGGGTTATGGCTTTGGTGCTGGTGATTTACAAGCGAAGATTCAAGCAAACCATGCGTAATATTGGACATCTGCTGGGTTCGATGTTCATGCTTCGGAGGCCGGGGGCGGAAGTTTCGCTGGATAATCCGCAGTCGTTGAAGGTTCCGTATGGCGTAGCATTGGCCTTGACGACTTTGCTTTTCGGCGCCGGAAAAATCTGGGGAGCGCGATAGCGATGAAAAAGTCCGAATACACAACGTGGCGTCATCTACTCAGCAGCACGCGAGCCTCGGAGATCGCGGAAACTGCCATGATACTTCCATTGTTCTTCATGATATTCATGGCTGTCTTTTGGTTCGGACAAGCGTTTCGTATTTACGGGACCCTCACCCATGCGACACGGCTAGGGGCAGAAGCTGCCGTAGCACCGGCTTGTACGACATGCACTGCTGGAAGCGCCGCCGCGAACGCCCAGACCGCAGTCTATAACGCACTCGCGGCAGCGCACCTGGATAAGAGTGACCTCGTGGCGTGGGGAGGCGCTTCCCCCAAGTGGACGTCGCCTGCACTATGCATTTGTGGCAGCCCAACCTCTTCGTGCAAGGCCGCGGTATCTTGCGACGGCTCCGTGGCCAATGTTTGTGTTCAGGAAAACGTTCAGCTGTCATTTCCCAGCCAAGGCGGCATGGGCACGTGCGGTATATCAGTTAGCGCCAGATACAAACTTCCCTACCATTTTCCCATTCCCCTCACAACATTAGACTTGGGAAACGTGCTTCTGCCAGGGCAAGCGCAAATGAGGCAAGAGACGCAATGATTCCAACCTGTATTCCAAGGTTTCGCGTGCTGGCTACCCTGAGGTGTGGCTGGACGGACGAGCGGGCTTCACAGATCGTTGAGTTTGCGCTTTCATTGCCGTTGTTGGTGTTGTTCGTTGTAGGAATTTTTGACTTCAGTGGAGCGGTTTCTTTGAAGCAAAAGCTGACCAATGCCGCACGAGAAGGGGCCCGTGTGGCGGCCGCCGATCCAGCCAACGACCTTGGCAACGGCAGCGCCAAAATCGCCCCTGATTCGGTCGCCGACGCGTTCCAGGTGGTAGATAACTATCTTGCTTCGGAAAATATCGCCGACTGCGGCCTCAGCGTGGGAACCTTTACGGCTACCGGACTGACTTGGGTTTTTACTGCCACAGGTTCCCCCTGCGGAGCCACCGCCGCGTTCGTGCTCACCATCAATCGGGGCTGCATCCAGAAAGTCAACGCAGTAAATTTGGTCGGAACATGCGTCACCATTCAGTACCCGTACAAGTGGCAATTCGGCAGCGTAAGCAGTCTGGTGGGCGGAAAATTTACGGGTCCAACCAGTCTTACTACGACCGCCATGGCATTCAACGAAAACTGAGGTACTTCCCATGCTGCCACCCCTAATCCACCGCCATCGAAGTGGCACGGAGCGGAGTTCGAATGAGCGCGGTTTCACTATGGCGCTGGTTGCGGTGGCGTTGCTTTCCATCGTCGCGATGGCTGCGCTTTCCATCGACGTCGGAACCCTTTACCAGGCCAAGGCCGAGGCTCAACGTGCCGCGGACTCGGCGGCCTTGACAGCGGCGCGAGTGATTTCGATTTCGGGCATCACGGGCGATCCCACAAATGGCTCGTCCTCATGGGGTCCGATCTGCGGTGGGCTCAGCAGCGCTGCAACCTTAGCCGCAAACAGTGTCGCGAATCAGAACCTGATTGGCGGCTCCGCACCTTCAACGGTGAACGTGTATTACGGAACGAGCAGCGGCGCGGGAACTAACACGGATTGCACGGGCGCGAAGTCAAGTTTCGGAGTGAATCCCGTTGTTACGGTGTATGTGCAACAAGCGAAACTGCCCACCTTCTTTGCCCGCATCTTTTCGCTGATACCTGGTGGCACCTCCTCAAATTCCGGCGTGAGCGCAACCGCCAGCGCCGAAGCCTTCAATCCTTCGGGTACAGGGAGTTCGACGGGTTCTAACATGATTCCCGTCCAGCCGCGATGCGTGAAGCCCTGGATTATTCCAAATATCGATCCTGGAAACCTTACGAACCCATTTCTGAAGCCGGACGGGAACATCCAGACCCCAGGCATCTTCACCGTAAACAAAGGAGTGATCGGCGAAAGTTTTAATCTGAATGCAGACTGTTTCCCCGGAAGTAACTGTCATGGGGCAAACCTGATCCGGAATCCTCCTCAGTGGAACTCGGCGAAGGGCTACTTAGAGTACGTCCCGGCGTTAATTTCAGGGACCGCTGGCGCGGTCCCTTCTTGCTCGCCCGCTACTGGGTACCAAGCCGCGATCGCAGGGTGTGATCAGACATCGGTCTATGCCTGCGGAACTCCGAGCGGAGCGCAGGCAGACCTGTCTGAGAACCCAGTAAACCCAGACTATCCTACCGGGGATACGGCCACGGCGATTTCGTGCTTGACTCAAGCAGCTCCTACCTACAAGGGAGCAGACGCACTCGCGCCCGCGACCTTCCCGTTTCAGATACAAGCAGGGTTGGGTAATCCGCTGGTGCAGCAAGGGGTGGTAAGCAACAATGACACCATTACGACAAGCAATTCCATCGTTACGATACCTATATACGACGGCAGCCAACTCGTGAGAGTGAAAGGCCAAGCCCATCCAGACGTAACGATCGTAGGTTTTCTTCAGGTCTTCATCAACGGCGTGGACGCCACTACTGGAAACATAAACGTAACCGTGATGAACGTCGCCGGATGCAGCAACAGTGCAACGAATCCGCCCGTATTTGGGACTTCTCCCGTGCCGGTGCGGCTGATCACGCCGCCGTAATCTCGAAGAGACTCCAGAAACTTTAAGGATTAATCCGGAACGCTGCTATCGGAGGGCTTTGGCGCGGGCGGACCGTTTGGTCCATTCGGGTCATCGGGCGGTGACGATCGCACTGGCATTACTTGGGACGCTTCAGCGTCTTCGTCCACTACGGCCTGATTTTGAGCCATTGCAGAAGACATTGCTCCGTCCGCACGCGGACTGAGAATGACGCGGTCCAGCGCCTGGGGATCGGTTGCCGAACTTAGAATCATGAAATTGAACTTCGTGCCGTTCAGCAGATGAGCTAGAACTTCGGGCGCCGGGCCGGGACCAAAGTCGGCGGCTACCTGGTCCTGTTCCGCTCCTGCGGGAATTTCGATTTCCGCTCCAGTGCGCTCATGGATTGCAAAAAGAATTTCCGAAAGATTGGCTTTATGGGAGCTGACTGATAGCAGTCCCTTATGAAACGAAACTTCCAGCCGCGGATTCACGGCTCGCGATGGGGGCGCGGAAATCTCCACGGGTTGAGTGGAATAATTTGCGTTCACCAGAACAGGCCTAGAAGGAGAGTGGACGGCGGCTGATCGTGCTCCGGCACGTCCAATCTTCAACATGATTGTCTTGCCCTCGGGAAAAACCTGATAAGGTTGCGGGCCGTTCAAATCCAAAACAATGCGCGTGACTGGCGGGTCCGAGGAGAACAAGCCCACTCGCAGGTTCTTCACTTCCGCTCGATTTACGAAAAGGTTGCGGAGTTGAGCGCTGGGACGAGCGTTGACGAAATCCACTACCAGGCGGTCAGGATCGCTCAACAGATTGGTTTGGGGAACAATGCGCTCGCTGGCTTCAATCTCAATCTCGACTTGACCCGCGGCGCGAAGCACTTGCACCCGGCGGATCGAAGGCGCGGATTGAGCCTGAGTCGCGAGTGACGAAAGGCAAAAGAATCCAGCCGAAAACACCAAAGCGGCAGCGGCTCTGAGGGAGAAATGCATACTGTTAGATTTGTGCGGTTGAGCTAACGCGATTCTAGCAGCGATTGCGAAAGGATCTGCGTACAGAGGTATTACAACCTTAGATTACCCCCAAGTCCGACGCTTCATTTGCTCAGCGGGGTGAGCAGGATGGAGAGGCGGTCGGGCTGCCCGGAGACGGGCTCCAGATGCGGGTTCTGCTCGCCTTCGTGGTACGAAATGGAATAGGTTTGAAAGAACTGGGCGTTTTCAACCAGCAGTTCAATGGGCGCCACGGTTCCCTGCGCAGCCTTAAGCGCGGCGCGAATGATTGCGGGGGTCCATTTACGACCGTTCACGGCGATCAACGTCATGCCGGGGCCGATTCCCGATTGATAGGCGGGAGAGCCCACAATCACATCATTAAACTTGCCATCTTCAGCGAGAGTGAATCCGAGCGAATAAGAAAAGTCAGCGGACTTGAACAATTTTTCGATCGCCTTGCTGAAGACATTTGGCTGATCGTTATATACGAGTTTCCAGCCGTCGCGCTCGATCCCGCCCAGCGGCGCGTGGGGGACGGTTGAACTTACACGCTCCCCAAGCAGCTTCGCCCAATCATACGGAGCGACGTCATTGAGTGCATGGACCACATCGTCAAGCGTGTAAGGCACAACCATTGGCGATCCACTCTGGCCGCCCTCGAAGCGGCGGCAGAAATCGTCGAGAGAGCGCTGGCCCTTGGTCTGCTCGCGGATGATGGAATCAACTTCCAGCCAGATCAATTCGCCCTCGGGATAGTAATCGAGACCGCGGCGCCAGCTCGACCACTGCAGTCCCATCAATCGCAGGATCTGTACGGAGCGCGCCGTGTCTTCTAGTGGACGCCAACTTCTTCCGGAGCGGTGATCGAGGGAGGCTGCCGTTGCGGCCAAGCCTTCGCGGTATTGTTCGGCCGTTAAAAGTCCGCTGCGTTCCGCGAGAAGAATGCCGAGATAGTCAGTGAGCCCTTCGTAAACCCACAGAAGATCGCCGATCATTGGTTCCTGATAATTGCGGGTGGCGAGGCCGGCGGGACGGCGATATTTCCCGTTCCACGAATGCGCGAACTCATGCGGCAGAAGATCGGCGTAGAGCAGGTGCAGATTCGGATCGAGCAGCGTACGTTCGGCGGCGGCGCTGTCATTGGATTCATGGTGCTCGAGCCCGTGTCCGCCGACTTGATCGCTAAGTGTGTACAAAAAGTGATACTGCCGGTAATGGCGCGCGCCAAACAGAGCGCCGGTTTCCACCACCAACTTCCGGTACGCCGCAAGCTCTTGCGGCTTCATCGCCAGATCGGTTTCATTGTCGGCGACCACATCCATAAAGTGTTGGGGCTTATCGGCGGAGTCAGTTAAATTAATTCGCTGATAATGCGCACCCGCGATTAGAGGAGAATCCACCAGCGTAGTCAGCGAAACCGGAGCGAATTCGACTTCATCGCCGGACACGTGCGCCGACACCAGCGCAGTTCCATACTTCCATCCGGCCGGAAGTTTGACCGACGGAACAAACTCGACCGCGTCGGACTCGACGCCCTGCGGATACAGAACGACAGCATTCCAGTTCAGATCGAGCAGATTGCTGGAAGCAGCCGGCCCTGCGCCGCCGGCGCTGTCATTGGAAGTAATCGCGTCCAGGGAAACATCAATCACGCGCACGGAATCAGGTACCGTAACGTGGAAGGCGTACATATCGAGCGGGTCTCGTTCCCACCGTAAGGGCTGCCCGGCTGCTTCCATGTGGATGCCGGTGAGCGCAGCGATCGGGCCGCTGGGACGGTGATTCCCTGGAATCCATTTCGGAAATACCAGCGTCATTGTGCCCGGCCGGGCTGGAATGTTCAGCTTGGCATGATAAAGATTACGAGGAGCGTCAGTGAGGTCCACACGTAGACGGATCGACTGACCGTACATGCTCGTCGAACCGAGCGCACCCATTCCGAGCGCACTCACCGCAAACAGAAGACCCGTAGTTAAGTTTGATAGGCGCAAACGAGAGCCTCGCTGGAAAAGCCAAAAGTTGAGAACCAGAAGCCTACCGAAAGACGAGATGAGTCCGCAAGAGCCCGTGCGCCAGTGTTTCTCAGGAGATGGGTTGAAAGTACGGAACCTCGGCTCAGGCCGATTTCAAGCTGATCAAGCGCGAGAAAACTTGCGCCGGGCCTGCCACCCGATGGCGGCCAAGCCTGACGCAAACAGCAGCCAGGTTCCGGGTTCAGGTACGGTTTCCGTTCCTCCGCCTACCTCGCAGGAGACTGGACTTTTCTTTTTGCCGCCTGTGCTCACAGGTGCAGCCGCAGCCTTTGTCTTTCCTCCCGGTGCGCAGAGGCCGACCGGCAATGGCGGAGCGGATAGGGACAGGAAGCTTCCGCCAACGAATGGATCGTATAAATTAAGCGGCCGGACTGTTTCAGTGCCGGGGATTTGGGGCCGGTTCAGTGCCGATTCAAAAGGAACTCCGGGCGACTGCATGGCAATGCCTTCGCCAGGACGAATTGGCTCATCGAATTTTTGTGCCGGCGGTTCGGCCGGCGATACCGCCTGCTGTTGCGGAGATTCTTCAACCCGGTTTCCGCAGCGCGTTCGCGCGGTCATGCTGCCATCGGTGATCACCTTCTCGCCTTTATGCAGCGTTACTCTTCGATGGGTCCAATAGATGTGATTCCCGATGCGATACGACAAGTAGACGCTACGCGCCAGGGTAAGGCGCACCACTTGCGCGTGAGCATAATTGAAACCTGCGTAGTGAGCCCCCACGATAGGATCGTGTTCCGCCACCCACTTCAACTCGTTCGCGTCCTCAACTCCGCCTGCCACCACGGAGTAGGGATACACCGGACGCGACGAAGACGCGTCGGAAAGAATCTGATTGATAGCGCTGGTGCGGCTGAGGCTCGGTTGGGAGTCCCGCGCCGCTGGAGGCGCGGAGTGTCTCTCACTGAATAATGAAGGCGTGAAGTATTGCAACGCGAAGGTCGACACACTCGCAACGATAATCGCGACCGTGACTGCGGTGAGTGAGCGCCGAATGAACCGGTTACGACGATGACGGTGGGTCCGCCGTCGCCTGACCTTCAACTCGGCGTTCCCCTTTTCGGGATGGGACACAAACAACTCCTACCTGCGGCGGCTGTCCCGGGGGATTGGACTCAAGCACTCGTCCACCGAACCCAAGGGCAGTTTGAGTGCCACGACCGCGCTTGGCGAATCCCACATCGAAAGGGGTTCCGCCTTTTCTGGCGACCATGTTAGCAGACGATGCAATAGTCTGCATAAAAAAACCTGTGGATTTCACAGTTCGCGCCACCAACCTAAACCTGAACCGGAATTGTTTGGGATTTGCTGCGCAGTTCGGTCATCATCCCGGCGGTGACTCTCGTAATACCACGAACGGGCCATTTTCCTTGTCGCCCATACTCTGGTACTCTCCGTCAAGTTACGGGAGTCAGTTTTTAACTCCTTGACTTAATGCCGCTCCTTCGCGGCACCTGCCAGCCGACCAGGGGTTCACCTCTAGATTTGCTGGCCGATTCCCCTTCGAAGGATCAGGATACGCTGTCGCGCCCTTCAAAAGACGGCATCCTCTGTTTGCTGGGAGGCAAACTCATGCGTTCAAGCCGTATTCACCTCATTCTCTCGGTTTTGGTCTTCTCGCTCTTGTTGGCGAGCCCTGCCTTTGCCCATACGATCTCAATGACCTACACTGGCCATCATGGAGCTACCGCTCAGAACGGTTCACCCTATATCGGCTATCCCTACTACATTTCTCTCAACGGAAGCACGACCTCGACAGCAATGATGTGCGACTCCTTTGACAACACTGTCATTCCGAGCGAAACATGGAACGCCACCGCTTCGCCTTTCCTGCAGGGCATCGCGACTAGCATGTTTGGCCCTTCGATGACCTTGGATTACAAAGCTGCCGGATTGATGTTCGAGAGCGTCCTTAACGGTACCCTCAACAGCAATACGGCGCAGTGGGCAATCTGGGGTTTCTTTTCGACGTTTTCCTCGGACCCGCAGGCTCTCGCGTACTTCCTGGCGAATCCTAATTTCGCTGCGACCGAAGCTACCTATCTGGCACTGGCAGGCTTGGCCCCGAATTCAGCTTATAACGGGTTGACCCTCTACACTCCGCTGGATGGGGCCGCAGGCCACGGTCCGCAAGAGTTCATCGGCTACAGCGCGGTTCCAGAGCCTAGCAGCTTGATGTTCATGGGAACCGGCTTGGTTGGTTTGGCGGGAGTGATTCGTCGCAAACTCGCCAAGGTTTAAAGTTCGCAACGAACGCATAGCGTTACCCCTCAGTACACTCAAACCGCGCTGCTAACCGGCAGCGCGGTTTTTTCTTTGGCGTCATTTCTTTGTCGTCATCCGGAACTCGTCACATCGCACTACCGGCCTTCAGATGTCTAGGTTAGGCGTAGCGTTAGTGACGGTAGAGAAATCCCTTCGACCACAGCCGTCCACAGATCGCCTTTACCGGTGGGATGCCCCGCAGTAAGAGTGCCGGAACTCACAATTTCTCCAGCACCCAAGGGGTGGGACGGAAATCGCCGGTTGATGGCTGCCCCTAGTTCCGCCAGGCACAGTGCGGGACTCTTTAACGAGTTTCTTCCCGATCCTTCTTCCACAAATTCCCCGTTCTTCAACATTCGCACTTTGAACCGTGGCAGCTCGCCCACCAGGTTGGGAATTAGATCTGGCTGTATTTGCATCTTCTCTCCAATCACGAGCGCCGCATGAAGCCCAAAGGACGCGACAAAATCACTCGGCTGGAACTTCCACGCTGGGAACGGGCAGTCGATGATTTCAAATCCAAGCGCCAGCCACTCTACCGATGCTAGCGCCAGGGCGGCATCGATTGCCTGGTTCATGATCGGATGTTTTATGCCGAATACGATCTCAGGTTCAATTTTCAAAGACCGCGGACGGGTGACCGTCAGCGCGGCAGAGTTGCCGTTGGCGTAATGCACGGTATCGTCATACATGTGGCCCCAAACCAGCGTCTCCAGTTTGAGAACCCGCCACATCGCTTTGTTGGCGTAGCCAACTTTGCGGCCGATGGATTTATGTCCGGCAGCCTCGCGAAACTGCTGGAGCTTCGCTTCAACCGCGTAGGCTGCATCGAGACTAAAACCCGGACGATTCGAGGGCGGGCTTTCGACCATTTGGCCGGTCTCGTACGCGGAAAACAGTTCTCTTGCTATTGCTTCGGGGTCAGTCGATGGTTCCGGCGGCATAGTTTCGGGCAACATAAACTCGCGTGATATATGTTTAACGGTTGTTCAGGCGACCAACTTTACAGTTTACCGTTGTCGTACAAGGGAAACTCGGCGATACCGTAAGGGCTAAAGCTCCGACAAGCTTCCGCGCAGGTGACCTTCCCCTATAAAAACGATGGTAACTTTACTTCCTGTTTTTAGTTGCTAACTTCTGTTATTGGGTACCACTAATGTAGCGAACAAGGAAGGGCGATATGAAGACAACTGCAACTGGATCGAAGCCAGGCATAGCGAGATTGTTCAATAACTTTTCGCAGTACCTTTGTCTGCTGTCTCTTTTTGGTCTAGGCCCGAACGCGACCCTGGCCAAGGCCCAGAATGCAGTTGTCCTCGTCGGTTCCGGTTCGAGTGTTCCGGCTCCCCTGTACAACCGCTGGACGCAGGAGTACGGCAAGCGCAGCGCCAGCATACAAATGCGTTATCTTCCGGTCGGCACCAGTGAAGGCATCAAACAAATTTCCCATAACGCCGGAGATTTCGGCGCGGGCGAATCGCAGTTAACGGATCGAGAGCGAAAAGAAGGTGACCTGATCGAACTCCCGGTCGTTCTTATCGGGATCGTCCCCATCTACAACCTGCCCGATGTTCACCAGGAACTTCGCCTTTCAGGAGAAGTATTGGCTCAGATCTTCCTCGGCGATGTGAAGATGTGGAATGCGCCGCAGATTGCGAAGCTTAATCCCGATGTTTCTCTGCCCGCGCTTCCAATTCAAGTGGTCAACCGTCCCGCAGGAAAGGGATCGAACTACGTATTGACTGAGTTTCTTTCCAAAGCAAGTTCGAAGTTTCGGGCTCAGGTGGGAGTGACGCCGTCGCCCAAGTGGCCGGTGGGCGAACCGGCAGAGCGCAGTTCCGACATGGCAGATAAGGTGAAACACAATCCTGGCTCGATCGGCTATGTCGAGTATCAATATGCAGTGAAGGGAAATATTGCCCAAGCAGCGGTGCTCAATGCGGCGGGCAAGTTTGTGAAAGCTTCCCCTGATAGCATCGATGCGGCGTGCCAGGCGGCAGAGGCGCCGCGATGGAATAACTTCTCCGCCTCTTTGACTAACGCGCCCGGTGCGGAATCATTTCCTATTACCAGTTTTACGTGGATTTATTTGCGAACCACGCCATCGGAGGCGGCGCGTGAGGCCGCTCTAGGCAATCTTCTCGATTGGGTATACACCGATGGTCAGCAGTATGCATTGCAGGAAGGCTATGCCGCACTGCCTGCGCCGCTGCTTGCCGCCGTGCGAAAGAAAGTCAAGAACCTGCAATAGCTGGCTAATTCTCCGCTTCTCGGTCAGAATTGAGAGGGCTTGCGCGAGTTCGTCTTCGCCTCCGGTCCTCTAACCTTTCATGGGATTGCATCTCAGCCAGTACTTCTTCCTATTTCTCGCCGCGTGCATTGCCGGAACGCTGAACGCCCTGGCGGGCGGAGGCAGCTTCATTTCGTTCCCCGCTCTCTTGTTCCTGCGCGTGCCTCCGGTGCAAGCCAATGCCACCAATACAGTAGCGCTGTGGCCCGGCCTGGCCGCCAGTACGCTCGCATACCTGAAGCGGCTCAACGTGCCGCTTCGTCTCTTGATCCCACTGCTGGTGACCAGCGTTGCCGGAGGCTGGGCCGGTGCGTTGCTCTTGCTGAAGACTCCGCAACACACTTTTATGCACCTCGTGCCCTGGCTGTTGCTGAGCGGAACTCTGCTGTTCGCCTTCGGCAACACCATTCGCGGGCTCGCGGGCAAAACTTCAGTGATGGATGACCTCAGCGCAACGTCGTGGCGAGCCATCGTTATAAGCTCGTTCGTGGAACTGCTGGTTGCAATTTACGGCGGATACTTCGGGGCTGGGATCGGATTCATCACGCTAGGAATGCTGGCGGCCCTGGGAATGCGCGACATCCATGCCATGGGCGCAATTCGGACGCTGCTCGCCGCTGCCATCAATGCCGCCGCGGTGGTCACCTTTATCCTGGCTGGCGCGGTCTTGTGGCCACAATGCGGCGTGATGATCGCCGGAGCCCTAACTGGCGGCTGGTTCGGAGCGCATTACGCCCAGAAAGCCGATCCTCGCAAGGTACGGATTTTGGTGATCGCTGTCGGCATTGTCATGAGCTTGTACTTCTTTATCAAGTCTGCATGAGGACTCAGGACATTGCCCAGCTTTGCAGTAGGATAATTCCAGCAATGGTTGGAAACACTGAGTGCCTCGAACCGCATCCAAACTCATCGCCAACGGCTCATTGAAGGATCTCATCCATGACATCGCATACCGAAAACGCTACGTCGCAGTATATGAATTACGCGCCCGCAGATTTGAATCCACAAAAGGATTTTCCCAGCGGATTCTTTGACTTCCTGCTGCCGCTGCACAAGCAATTCACTTCTCGGCAACAAAAATTGATCGCCGAACGTGAGGAAGTGCTGCGCACGTCGCATCGCGGTCAGCCCCCAACCTATCGGCCCGCTTCCGAGGCGACCACATCGAACTGGCGGATCGAGGTGCCCGAGTGGTGCGCTGACCAGCGCAACCAGATGACTGGCCCCGCCGATGACGGCGAGTTGACGGTAAAGCTGCTGAACTCAGGATCGCCCGCCGTCATGATCGATTTGGAAGATTCCACCGCAAATATTTGGGAGCACTCCCTGCTGGCGATCAGGAATACGATCGCTGCCTACAAATATGAACTCAGCTATGACGACAAGAAGCGGAACAAGAAAGTTTCGGTTCAGCCGTCGAAGCTTGTTACGTGGGTGCGGCCGCGCGGTTTGCACATCAGCCAGGCCGGGGTTATCAAGAACCAGATCATGTCCGCCTCCCTCTTCGATCTGGCTCTGATCTGGTATCAGATCGATCCGGCTAAGTTGCCTCACAATTTTTGCGTCTACATTCCCAAGAGCGAGTCCGCGGAAGAGGCGTTCTGGTGGCGCGATCTCTTCCAGGCGTTCGCCGAACATAAAGGCCTGCCGCGCAATTACATCAAGTGCATGGCGCTGGTGGAGGCACACCCGCTGGCCTATCAAATGGAGGAATTTCTATTCAATCTGCGCGACCATTGCCTGGGATTGAACCTGGGACGCTGGGATTACATGGCGTCGCTAATCGATTTCATGCTCGACGATCCGAATTGGATTCTGCCCGACCGCAACACCATCCCGCACGATGTGGCGTTCTTTCAGAACTTCCGCACTTTGATGCCGGAGATTTGTCACAAGCACGGAGCGCTCGCGATCGGGGGAATGACCGCGCTCTTCCCCAGCCGCACTGATCCGGCATTGAACGAGCGCGCCATGAAGGTTCTGAAGCAAGACAAGGAAAATGAAGCCCATTGCCTGATGGATGGAGCGTGGACAGGTCATCCCGACCAGAACGAGATTGCGGTGGCCCAATTTCCCTATCCCAATCAGATTGCGAAGCGGCCCAAGCTGCCGAATTCACATCCCGATCTGCGCCCGATTCCGAAGGGCGTGGGCGAAATCACGCTTGCCGGCACACGGGCGGCGGTGCGCACCGTAATCCGTTATCGCAACGGCGTTCTCAACGGAAAAGGAGCCAGTTTGCTCGACGGCTACATGGAGGACCTGGCAACCGACCGCATTTATCGCTTGATGATCGCGCAACGGGTACGGCACAAGGTCAAAGTGAAGGGCGACAATGGCAAGCCTCTCGAACATTCTCCCGAATTAATAACCCGACTTTTCGACGAGGAACTGGCGAAGATTCAAAAGGATCTGCCGGCCGAGATTGATCGTGACGCGGCTAAGACTCTTCCCGAAGCACGCCGAATTGCCGAGGAGATGATTGTGCAGGGACATCACTCTCCGATTTAACAGATACATTTGGGTATCAAGAAAACAAATCGCGCGGATTGAAACAATTGAGTTGACGGCATCTGCCTCGGCGATGCTCACTATCAAACTGCGTCGAATCCTTAAATGCCATTGTGGAGATTCTCCGCTCCGTACCGTAATATTCTAGATAGACATTAATATTCTAGAGAGATACTAGACCCAGAAACGAGGCCTTATGAGCACGACCGAACAAACACCCGCCATTCAGTTGCCCGCTTTGCAGCCGCCCCGCCGTTATTTGTTCGGTCCTGGCCCCAGCATGGTTCACCCACGCGTATACGAGGCGCTGTCGAAGCCGATTGTCGGGCACCTTGACCCCTATTTCATCCAGGTGATGGGTGATGTTCAGCAGTTACTCAAGATCGCTTACGGAACGGAGGATGGCGCTACGCTGGTGATTTCCGGCACGGGCAGCGCCGGAATGGAAGCCGCCGTCGCTAATTTTGTGGAGCCGGGAGCAAAGTTCGCAGTGTTCGCCAATGGATATTTTTCCGACCGACTTACGGAGATGGCCAAGCGGCAGGGCGCAAACGTGGTGCGCTTTGAAAAGCTATGGGGCGAGACTTTCACGGACGAGGAAGCGCGAGAGTTCATCCAGCGGGAAAAGCCGAAAGTTGTGGGCTATGTTCACGCCGAGACTTCGACGGGGGCATTGCAATCTGGCCGGGCGATTTGCGCGGCCGCTCATGAGGCCGGTGCTTTAGTCATTGGAGACTGCGTCACTTCTCTCGGCGGAGTTCCGGTCGAGTTCGACCGCACCGGAATCGACGTCGCCTACAGCTGCACCCAAAAAGGCCTGAGCTGCCCTCCGGGATTGTCTCCCATGGCCATGTCGCCCAGGGCAATGGAGTCCTTGCGCGCCCGCACTACGCCATCGCGCAGTTGGTATCTCGACCTGAAGCTGATTCACGATTATTCAACCGTGTCGCATCGCTACCATCACACGGCGCCAATTTCCATGTTCTATGCCTTGCGCGAGGCGCTCTCCGTTGTCGCTGATGAAGGAATTGAGAATCGCTGGGAACGGCATCGCCGCTGCAACAAGGCATTTGTGAAAGGTATTGAGGCGATGGGTCTGCGCATGCATGTTCCGGAGCAACACCGGATCGCGACTTTGAACACGGTATGCGTCCCTGAAGGAGTGGATGAGGCCAAAGTGCGCAAACATCTTATCGACGGACCGGGCATTGAAATCGCCGGCGGTTTTGGACCGCTGGCTGGCAAGGTCTTCCGCATTGGAGTGATGGGACCGCTGGCAACGGAAGAGAATGTCCAGTTCTTCCTGAAGGAATTCAAGAAAGCCCTGAGCGCAGCGGGATATTTGAGCTAAAGTTACGCGATCTCCGCTGCGTTGTGACGGCGAACACGGCCGATTGTTTTCATTTTTCATACAACAGATACAGTCGGCACGTCACCTAAGACCGTCGCCAGAGGCGAGAACGAATGACACTGAAGTCGGTACAAACCCTTCTTGACGTTCTACATTTCGCCGACAGCCATACGGCCATTGTCGTTCCTGAGCTTGGAATCCGCATTACTTACGATTCGCTTCGTCAACAGGTTCTTGAGATGGCTAATGCTTTGGCGTCCGCTGGAATTCGCCGGGGAGACGCCGTCGCCATCGCACTCCCCAACGGCTTGCCCGCGATTGTCGCCTTTCTGGCGGCCTCGATCGCTGGTACCGCGGCCCCTCTAAATCCGGCGTACCCCTATGAAGAATTTCATTTCTTTCTAGGAGACACCGACGCCCGGGTTTTGCTTTGCCCTCCGGTCGGAGCCGAATTCGTGCGCACCGCAGCTAAGGACCGCAAGATTCCCGTTTTCTCCGTAGAGATGACCGATCAAGGCAAGGTTTATCTCGCTGGCGCACCCAACGGCACTAAAGCAAGCGAACCCACCGCCGACGACATTGCACTGATCCTCCACACCAGCGGAAGCACGGGCCGGCCCAAGCGAGTGCCACTGCGGCATTTCAACCTGGCCGTCTCGTCCGCGAATATTGCAAATACCTACGCACTTTCGGCAGACGATGTTTCGCTGTGCATCATGCCGCTGTTTCACATTCATGGGCTGATTGGCTCGGTCATGTCCACCTTGCTATCCGGAGGAACAGTGGTGGTCCCCGCCAAATTCAACGCGCTATCTTTTTGGCGGACGGTCCGCGAACATCGCGTGACTTGGTATTCGGGAGTGCCTACGATGCATCAACTTCTGATGGCCCGCAGCAAGCATAAACCGGTGGAAGCGCAGTCTCTACGCTTTCTACGCTCGTGTAGCGCACCGCTGTCGGCGGAACTCATCGATAAGATCGAGGGAGTGTTTGGCGTGCCATTCGTTGAAGCTTACGGCATGACTGAAGCGGCTCACCAGATGACCTCCAATCCCTTGCCTCCCCGCCACCGCAAGGCTGGTTCGGTAGGAGTCGGCACCGGGCTGCGCATCAGCATCATGGACAAAGATGGAAATCACCTCGGAACCAACCAGCGGGGGGAAATCGCGATCCAGGGAGCGAATGTATTTCGTGGATACGAAAACAATCCCGAAGCCAATGCTCATGCTTTTGTGAACGGATGGTTCCGTACCGGAGATCAAGGATTCCTCGACTCCGATTGTTATCTGCACTTGACCGGCCGCATTAAAGACATCATCATTCGTGGCGGTGAAAATATTGCGCCTCACGAAGTGGATGAGATTTTGCTGAGGCACCCGGCGGTCGCGGCGGCCGTCACATTTGGCTGCGCGCACCCAACCCTGGGAGAGGAAGTTGCAGCGGCCGTGGTTTTACACGAACGCAATGGAGCCACAGAAGCGGAACTGATCAGCCACTGCCGTGAGTTCATGGCGGAGTACAAGTGTCCGACGAAGATTTATTTGGTGGATAGCATTCCTACTACCGCGACTGGAAAAATTCGCCGTCGCACTGTCGCCTCTACCCTGGTGGATACCCACCAATGAAATTCCTGATCGCGGGGGCCGGAGCCATCGGTGCCTACATTGGCGCGCGCATGGCGCGGGCCGGATTCGATGTCACGCTATTCGCGCGTGGTCCGCATCTTCGTGCCCTGCAAGAAAATGGCGTGCAGGTTAAAAGCGCTGAGGGAGATTTCGTCGCGCAGCCTGCAGTCGCAGCATCCCTTGAAGAAGTAGGGCGGGTAGACGTTGTCTTTCTTGGAGTGAAGGCCCATGGCCTGCCCCAACTGGCGCCTCATTTGACCTCGGTCTTCGGCCCAGATACCACAGTTGTGAGCACGCAGAATGGAATTCCATGGTGGTACTTCCAGGGATTCGGAGGTGAATGGGATGGGCTTCGTCTTGAGCGGGTTGATCCCGGCGGAGTAATCTCATCGGCCATCGAGGCGCGGCGCGTGATCGGGTCAATTGTTTACTTCTCAACTGAGATCACATCGCCTGGGGTGGTCCAGCACATCGAAGGCAATCGCATTTCGCTGGGCGAGCCCAACGGTTCGCGCTCCGATCGGGTGCGAGCGATTGCCGAGGCTCTCATCGCCTCCGGCCTGCGCTGCCCGATCAGTGCGCGGTTGCGACACGAGATTTGGGTAAAAGTTTTGGGCAATGCTTCGCTGAACCCGGTGAGCGCACTCACGCGCGCCACAATCGTTCAGATGGTGCGCGATCCAGGAGTCTGCTCAGTCATCCGAAACATTATGGAGGAAGTGGAAGCGGTCTCTAACAAACTCGGCATGGAGTTGCCGGTCTCGATCGACCAGCGAATCGCCGGTGCGGAAAAAGTCGGCGAACACAAGACCTCCATGTTGCAGGATATCGAAGCCGGCCGGCCCATGGAACTGGAAGCGCTGGTTGGCGCGGTGGTGGAATTGGGAGAGCGTGTCGGCCTTCCCATGACCTGCACGCGAACTGTATACAACTGCGCTAAGCTGTTAGAGCGAAGCGGCGTGGCGCGTCAGTCCCCGTAACGCTCCTCCGGCGAGTCTGGAATCCGCAAAATATTTGCTTCGAATCCCGCCAAGGGGGGTATACTCCTTCGACTGGGCCAGTTAGCGGACCACTGGAGATTTCTCTGCCCTCGACCCTCAAATCCGACTTCGAAGTTGTACGCAGGAATAAAGTCTACGAGGAAGTAGCCCGGCAGATCGAACGGCTGATTCTGAAAAAGCTGAAGCCCGGCGACAAACTTCCGTCCGAGCGTGAATTGGCGGAGATGCTTCGCGTGAGCCGCAGTTCCATCCGCGACGCGATTCGCGGTCTGGAACTCGCAGGACTGGTTGAGCCGCGTCAGGGCGCGGGGACTATCGTTCGCGAAGTCTCCGCGGGATCGGTGGTCCATCCTTTCGTGAATGCCCTGCAACGGCGGAAGGAATTGGTCAGCGAGCTCCTTGATTTTCGAAAAATGCTCGAACCACCGTTGGCAGCACGCGCCGCCACGCACGCTTCTCCGGAAGAAATTATCGAAATGGAAGGAATTCTGCGCCGGCAAGAAGAAAAGCAGCGCGCGGGCGAAGCTGCCATTGCCGAAGATACGGAATTTCACTACAGCGTCGCTCTGGCCTCCGATAATAGTGTTGTGCTAAAAGTGCTCGACATTCTGATGGACTTGCTTCGCGATACGCGCGAGCGCTCTCTGCAAGTGGAAGGGCGCGGGCAAAAATCACTGGCAGGCCATCGCCGAATTCTGGCTGCGATCAAAAACCATGATGGCGAGGCTGCCAAGGCCGCGATGCGCCGACATATTGAAGATGTCGAAGAGATCCTGCTCGACGGGTCTGACCAAGGCTGAACTCAGATTTCCCGTTCGCGATCGAAGCCGCCCTGCAGTAAGCCCGCTCTGAACTTAAAGTCACAGCGCTCGGAGGCCGACAGCTAAGCAGGTAAGTGCTCGCCGCGCGTTTCCACGGCGAATGGAATGAGCAGCAACCCGATGGCGAAGGCAATCGCCGTCATCGCCACAGGAGTTCCCAGCGATCCGAAATGCCGGACGCCGTTTCCCACCAGGAAAGTGACTCCTGCGCCGCCGAATCGCGCAAACGATGTGGCAAAAGCGAAAGCGCTGGCCCGGCACTCCGTTGGATATTGTTCCGGAAGCCAAAGCGTGTAGACGGCAAAGTTCGCGCCGCCAAATCCCAGAAAGAATAAACAAACAAAAAACCACGGCAGCGCCCCCGGTCCAAGATAGAAAACTTTGCCGAAGGTCAGCGCGATGAAAACCATCATCAACGTAAAGAAGACGGCGAGCGCTCCGCGGCGGCCGAAGCGTTCAGCGATTGACGGCATTGCCAGGCAGCCGAGGATAGTGGCGAAAGAAACGAGCATGACTCCCCATGAGGCGATCTGCGCGGCTTGCGGGCCGACGTGGCCTCCGGCTTCGGCGAGGGCGGTGATTGCTGCGGGAACATAAACCGTTCCCGCCCACAGGCCGGAGATGGAAGCCAGCATCAATAAGGCATTGATAATCGTGCGGCGCCGCCACGTGGGAGAAAATAAAATCGCGAACGGACGCCACACCGCCCACGAGCGCACAATATTCTCCTTCTTTTTCCAGGCTGTGGGCTCCACAACGCCGTGGCGAATCCAGGCCAGCAAGAGCGCCGGCGCTCCGCCCACGACAAACATCCACCGCCAGTGGTGGCTGCCGACGCCGTAATTCGCCAGCGCCGCGAGAAAAAAACCGACGTAGTAGCCGGTGTGCATGAAGCCTGCACCCATGCGGCGGCGACTCTCGGGCCACTCTTCCGCGACGAATGTTCCGCCCATGGCCCATTCGCCGCCGATGCCGATGCCGGCGAGCAGGCGCAGAATCGCAAGCTGCCAAACGTTGGTGACGAAGGCGCTCAAAAATGTGAACACTGAATACCACACAATGGTCAGCATGAGCGTGCGCACGCGGCCAAACCTGTCGCCGATGGGGCCCCATAAGAAAGCGAGCCCCCATCCGACCAGAAACAGGGCGAACGACAAAGATCCGTAGTAGCCGATGTTGCCTTTGCTGGCAACGATACCGGAATGGGGCAGCAATTCTCGCAACGCCGGCACCAGCACGAGTGCGTAAACCACCGAGTCCATGCCGTCCAGAGTCCATCCGCCCCAGGATGCCCAGAAGCCGCGAATCTGATTGCGGGTAAGAGAACCAGAGACGCCCGAAGAAGGCACAGGTGCGGCAGAGTTAACCTGGTTCGCAGCGGAGTGCGCCATGATAGTGCGGAACTATATCAAAAGGTCAGCTTGTGGCGTAAACAAAATTAGGAGTTATCGCCAGCAAAAGGCGATCAAACTCTGAACTACTTGGTCCAGAGAGTATGAGCCCGCGTCCAAGCTTTAAGGGTACCCTGCTGACTAACGCTTTGCCGCCAGCAAGCGCCCCTCCAGCGCCTTCACCTCAGCATTCAATCCCTCAGGAAGGTGACGCCCGAAGAGCGCGAGGTGCTCTTTGATCAAAGGCACTTCGGCCAGCCATCCTTCAATGTCGACGCTAAGAAGTTCCTCTACGTCGGCGGGAGACATGTTCAAGCCGCTGGTATCAAGGTCAGCGACTTCGGGCATTCTTCCGATGGGAGTTTCCTTCGCATGCACTTTACCGTCGCAGCGCTCGAAGATCCATTTCAATACGCGGCTGTTTTCGCCATAACCCGGCCATAGGAACTTGCCTTTCTCCTGGCGAAACCAGTTGACGTAAAACAATTTTGGCAATTTCGACGCTTCGGCAAGTGTCCCCATCTTGAGCCAATGCCCAAAATAATCGCCCATATTGTAGCCACAGAACGGAAGCATCGCCATCGGATCGCGGCGCAACTGTCCAACTTTTCCAGTAATGGCGGCGGTGGTCTCGCTGCTTACCGTTGCGCCCAGAAAAGTACCATGCTGCCAGTTAAATGCCTCGGTGACCAAGGGAACAATTCCCGCGCGCCGCCCACCGAAAAGAATCGCGTCGATCGGCACACCGTTCGGATCTTCCCACTCCGGGGCAAGCACGGGACACTGCGTCGCGGCCACCGTAAACCGCGCATTGGGATGCGCCGCCTTGCGCCCGGATTCCGGAGTCCACGGCCGCCGCAGCCAGTCGATCAACTTCGACGGCTTTTTGTCGGTCATGCTCTCCCACCACACGTCACCATCGAGAGTCATCGCGCAGTTGGTGAATATCGAATTCCTGGTGAGACTGAGCATGGCGTTGGCGTTCGATTTCATGCTCGTGCCGGGCGCGACTCCGAAGAATCCAAACTCGGGATTGATGGCGTATAGGCGGCCGTCGGCACCAATCTTCATCCATGCGATGTCGTCGCCAATGGTTTCCACTTTCCAGCCGGGGAGTGTCGGAATTAGCATCGACAAATTGGTCTTGCCGCACGCCGACGGGAATGCCCCGGTCATATACTTGACCTGGCCCGAAGGGCTGATCAGTTTCAGAATCAGCATATGCTCGGCCATCCAGCCTTCATCGCGCGCCTGAACCGAAGCGATTCGCAACGCGTGACACTTCTTTCCCAGAAGCGCATTGCCGCCGTAACCGGAACCGAACGACCATATTTCCCGCGTCTCGGGAAAATGGCAGATGTATTTGTGCTGCGCGTTGCAGGGCCATGTGCTGTTGGGCTGATCAGGTCCGAGCGGCGCGCCAACGGAATGCACGCCGCGCACGAACTCACCATCGGCGCCCAGAACCTCCAGCACGTGGCTTCCCACTCGCGACATGACGTGCATGCTCACCACGACGTAGGGAGAGTCGGTGATCTCTACCCCGATTTTCGAAATCGGCGAACCGATTGGCCCCATGCTGTAAGGAACCACGTACATGGTGCGGCCCACCATGGACCCGGCAAATAATCCTGCCAGCTTCCGCTTCATCTTCGCCGGATCTTCCCAATTGTTGGTGGGCCCGGCATCTTCTTTGGTTTCTGAACAAATGAAAGTTTGATCCTCAACTCGCGCCACATCTGCCGGATCGGATCGCACAAGGTAGCTGTCCGGGCGTTTCGCCTGGTCCAAAGGGATCGCGGTGCCAGTCAGAACCAACAGCCGTAGCATCGATTGATATTCTTCGGACGAGCCGTCGCACCAGTGAATACGATCGGGTTTGCACATCTGGGCAACTTCTTCGACCCAGCGACTGAGCCGGGCATGTTGCGGATTACTCGCAGCTGTCTCAACCTCTATGGTAGTAGTAGCCATGATGACGAATATTTCTCCGGTGAGCGAATCGCAGATCGCGGCGGCGCTGAATACAGCAGCCGAACCAGGCAGCAGTGTTTAGTCGCGCAGTAAAAATCCGGCGCCTTCAGTCAACCTGCCGCCTAAGCGCCGAACCGCAGCACTCCGCAAGGCTCGCCTTTTATTCTCTCTCACTTATGCACATTATTCCAGCGAATGATGCCGGGGTTGTTCTTGAATTATGTTTATGAGTTACGACTGTCGTTGCATTTTCGCCTCAATCCCGCCCACTCGCTAGCGCCCTCGACCTGAAAAAAGGATGAGATTGCCGTCGGGATCACGAACGATGAATGTACGAGCGCCCCATGATTCTGTCTTGAGTGTCTGATGAAATAACGCACTTGCCGTTTGAAACTCCAGGAAGAGTGGCTCTGCATCATCGACTGTGATGGATGCTGAGAGCAGGTGTTCTTTGTCAAGAAGTTCCGGGTTGATGGCGGGTTCGTCCAGATGTCGGATATTCAACCTGGCTCCATCCCGAAACACCTGTCCGTAAAATGGCGGCTCGCCATAGATGAAGGCAACTGTGAACCCTAGCTTTTTCGTATAGAACTCACACGAGGCTACAACGTCACTGACAAAGAGCTGAGGTTCGGCGGCAAGAAGTGTCGGTTTGGAGGGAGTTTCAGCGGGTACGTCGTTCATAGTACGGACCGTGTTCCTCGGTCTGCCGAAGAACAAGACGTAGCCGTCAGGGTCGCAAATCTCGAAGCCGCGAAGACCGTCGTGGGTATCCTTAAGCGGCACGCTGAATGCTGCACCACCATCGGCGAATTCGACGGCGAGCGCATCCGGGTCTGCTGCGTAGACGAAGGCGTCCCACCTCATGGAGGGATTACGCTTGGGGTTCGGCAGCGGCGCCGTGTCTTTATCGGACTTGACGAAGATCTGCGCTCCGTCGCGGCCAACGATGGCGAAAAAAGGGTTTTGATCCGGCTGCTGAAATCTCGTCTCAAAGCCAAGTTTGTCGCGGTAAAATGCGATGGCTTGATCGACGTTGCTGACGATGAAGAACGGTGAAATCGCCTGCGTCGTTGGTCGTGTCATATCGTGGAGCCTCTCTCAATGGCATCTTACCGTCCAGCATACCTGTAACCGTCGAGAACAGGCTCCTGTTTGCCGACTAACCGGGAGTTGGCAAAAGACGAGTCACCTTTCTTCAGAGCAACAATTGAATCTTGTCAAACTGCTGAGCCCAACCAATCTTCGACAGGGCGTACACGATGAGCGGAATGCCTACTTCTGCAACAGTGACTCTGGTCTTCCCCCCAGATTCACTGAATTCAACGATAACGGTGATCTCGTTAGGCCACTGCCCTGGAACCGATGCTTGCGAGCCGGGAATTGTTTCCCCGTTCTCGTTAGAGAAAGACATCGTTGACACGATTTTCTTGTTTGCGACGACTTCCTTGTAGGTTCCGGTGCTCCAAAACATCTTTCCTTGCGCAGATTTCATCGCCCAAAGATAGCTGCCACCCTCTCGCACGTCGTTCCGGGCGACGAGTGCGGTGTAGCCCTTGGGCCCCCACCACTTCTGAATAAAGTCCGTATCGTTCCAAACCCTCCACACGTCCGCTATAGGGGCGTTGAAGGTACGCTCCATGCAGACGGTCGTGTGGAAGTTCCATGCACCGAGGACCAATAGGGCCAACATCAAAGTGACAGCGCCCGATATTTTGTAAATCATGCTGAACCTCCCAATATTCGGCCTTGACATTCCCCCCTGGCTGGTAAGGACTAAAGCATTCCTTCCAGCCGAACGTAGCTCGCTTCCATTCCATGTTCCATACCTGTTGCAAGCATCGCCGCGCGCGTCTTACCATCGGGCAGCGTCATTCGCATGGTCATCAGCGTTCCTGCGCCGTCGGCTTCAAATCGCGTTTCAATATGGTTGTCTGGCGTGGGATCCGGCAGGTGCATGCGCTCGACATGTACGATCCTGTTATAAGGCTCCAACTCCAGGTATTCGCCAGTGATGTGAAATCCACCGCCCTTGCCATTCGTCCATTCGTATCGGAACTTGCCGCCCGGCTTCGTCTCGGCGATGCAGACCGGCATCGTCCAACCTTCCGGACCAAGCAACCATTTCTGGATTAATTTCGGATCGGTATGGGCGCGGTACACGGCTTCTGGAGGCGCCGCGAAGCGCCTGGTCACAAGTACGTGAGTATCTCCTTCAGTCTTCAGCGTCATCTTGCTCATCGGTTTTTCCCTCTCTTTTGTTTTTCCATCCCCGCCAGAACAAGGTCTAGCCGGTCGTAGTTTGCCTCCAGGGCTTTTCGCAGCATGGCCAGCCATTGGTCCATCGCTTCAATACCCGCTTTCGCGAGCCGACGAGGGCGCTTGGTACCCTCGACTCGGCGAACGATTAGTCCAGCATCTTCGAGCACCTTCAGGTGCTGTGAGATTGCGGGTTGCGTCATCTCGAACGGCTCTGCCAATTCATTGACGGTGGCCTCCCCCGTGGCAAGGCGCGCAAGAATCGCACGACGCGTCGGGTCGGCCAAAGCAGAGAAAGCAGCATCGAGACTGTACATAACTTATAACTTATATAAGTAACTGGTTATCGTCAAGCAAAATTTTGCCCCATCCACGGAAATCACGGAAAGGTGCGCTAACTTCCAGGGTTGAAACGACTAGTCCGACAGCCGATTTCGTTCTTCGCCATCGGAAATGTGATCTGATTGGTGGAGCTAGTCGGGCTCGAACCGACGGCCTCGTCGTTGCGAACGACGGCGTCCGCCAAATTATCTTATTGCCTGCTTGCACTTGGCAGCCGAGTACGGTCCATTACGGTCCAAATTCAAACAACCGGCTCGCCTTGGGAGTTGCCTCAAACTTCACAGCGCGGGAGAGTGCGATTACACTCAAAACCCGGTCGAAGCCCCTCTTGGAGTAGGTTGTGATCAGGGGGAGACCAAGAAATGGTAAAAACATAAAGAGGAAGAACAGTCGCGCAAGAAGGACGAGGTCCTCACGTTCTCCCAATCGGAGGTGCAATGGCTCACAAACTCTTTGTCGCGCTGATAGTGATTGTGCTCGCGGGGATGACCCTTCCCTCCCACGGGCAAGTTACAAGCAACGTGCTGGAGCGGACGTTGCTGATCAAAGTAGCATCCGAATCTGGAACCGCGTTCACAATCGAGGTTGATGATCGACAATACATCATCACCGCAAAGCACGTTGTAAACACTTTACCTGACGAAGCGGATAGCACGATCCAAATTCTGAAGAAAACTGGCTGGTTTCCACTTAAGGTCAAAATATTCAAGTGTGCCGCGCCTGTCGATATCGCTGTTCTCGTCCCCCCAAAACAGATTACGGTCAACTTTCCCCTTGAGCCAACCTCAGTAGGACTGGCTGTCGGTCAGGATGCCTACTTCGTTGGCTTCCCCTACGGTCTTCACTTCGCTAAAACATACAACTCGCTTCCCAGCATTTATGGTTTCGTCAAGAAAGCCACTGTGGCACAGCTAGACAGCATGCCAGAAAGTAGCATGCAACGCATTCTGCTGGATGGATACAACAATCCTGGGTTTTCCGGGTCCCCGATGGTTTGGCGTGATTCGGGGAAACCCGATGGTGCGCTCAAAATCGCGGGCGTAATAGTTTCATATGAATCTTATGTTTCCCCGGTACTGGACAAGCTAGAAATTCGGGAGAATCAAATCACGGATGAAGATCGTGCCCAGAATCGTGTACTCCACGCATCCGACGGTCAGATCTATCGACTTCGCGATACAGGCCGCTTAGTCCAGTTAAACACCGGAATCGCAACCGCTTGGGACATCGGTTCGGCAGTGAATCTGATACACAAACATCCTATCGGCCCAAAGGTCACCAACACCTTTACCGGCATAGAGGCGAGCATTCAATCTCCAGTTCCGTGCTGAAAACTCGTGATTTTCTTTAAACCGGTCACTCTAAAACGCGCCCTAGTTGGATCAATCACTTACACGCGGGTTCCCACACAATAAACGGGGTAAAGTGCTGGTAGTCGGCACGTATCGTGCGCTGAATTGTGCGCTAGAGATGGCCCAAAGCCGATCCCGTTACTTCTTATGCATGAACGCTTTCCCCTCTGCAGTGTTTTCCCATGCATCTTCGGGAATCGGACCATCTTCAAACCAGCAAGAGCGGGTCTCTCCCGTCCACGACACGATCTCGTTCAGAGAGTGAGCGCGCGTCATCCTGTTTGCCTCATCCACGGCTGGCTGGCCAACCTCTTGATAAGTCACCGGACTGATATCTGCAGTGGGCAAGGCTTTGCGTCTCGCAAAAAGCAGGTGCTGGGGCGTAAGAGGCAGCATGATTTCGGTTCCGGCTTGCATGAGGCCTGGGTTTCGGCCTATTCCAGGAGGCATTTTCCGTAGTTCCGGATTGAAAATCACAAAGGGCGAATCTGACGTTATAAACCCAAGCGGGTCATGTGAAACGAGAATCTGTATGCGTGTCATTGAGTACATGAACGGCGCGATCACGGGAAGCCCCTGTTTAATAATCTCGATGTGAGCTTCCTCAACAATCCGCTCCAATTCTTTGGAGGTGACGGCAATCTGATTCGGGCGTAGATTGCTCCGGTCCAGTACTCGGTTAGGGTCTAGATTAAGTTTCTTCTCGAACCGTTGCATCTGTTCAAGAAAGTTCTGCATCTGGCTGCGCCAATGCTCCCCTTGTCGTTCTGACCTTGTTGCCATTGCGGCAGCAAAAATGCATAGCGCTCCCTTATCCGCCAATTCAAGGTGCTCTCCTCGCGTGATGCGATCTCGAACTGTAACGAAGTCGCCCTCTGTCTGTCCGAGAGTTTTTTCTATTGTGAGATCGCGTTCTCCATCGGGAAGAACGATGGTGTAGCGATTGTTTTGGGCGAACGTCTTTTCGGGGGAACGGCGAAATTTTGACCTATCGGCAAGTCTAATGCGCCAGAGGTACGGGTCGTAACCTTCCGGCGGGTTAGGATCACACCACGCTTCGAGGTAGCTTCTAGGTATAAGGTGTTGGTTCTTGTATTGATTAGCCTTGGGCATGGGATTCACGTCCGAACGTTGAAACCATCCAGCCGATTAGGATAACAATAACTACGAGCGACATCCAGCTTGGGAAGCTAATGGCGCTCCTCCGTTCTACGCAGAATCAAGCACAGGGCAGAATGTGGCACTAGCGGCGTCAATTGCACACATTCTGAACACAGTCTGGCAACTCGGTTCAATTCATTTACTGCTGCACTCCTGTGAATGGTCCGGTGCCGACACAAACGAGATAGCCCGGAGGAGGATTGCAAGTCCAGGTGCCCGTCATTACGCCGTCTGTTATTGTCCCCTCGCCGCTGACTCCTACAAAACCACCAGCAGCATTTTCAAGATAAAAGAAATTGAATGTAGAGCTTGCTACCGGGACGTTGCTCGGTACTCCAATGAGAAGTAGAGTGGAGCCCGTCCCGATTGACCCAGAGGAGGCTGTCCACGTCAAAGAACCAACATTTTCGTCTGGATCAGCCGTAAAACAAGCGGGACCTGAAGTCGAATATGAATCAATCACACCAAAATCATTTATCCAAGATGCGCTGCAGGAAGTAAAACCGTTTTCTTTTCCGATGGAAAAAGGAGTTCCTGTAGGAACCAATGAGGCTTGTAGTTTTCCGCCAATTGAAGATTCAGGGTCGCCACTCTGTAAACTGATGTTTCCTGAAAGTGTCATGGTCCAAGTACCTTGTGCGATCGATGCTACTGGCGGCGGAGTCGGACTGCCTTGCCCTGTTTGGTTAGAGCTGTTACTACCACAGCCTAGAAATCCCAAGGCCGTAATAAATATGATTGCAGCGCTTGTCGATGTTGATAGTCTCTCGACTGTGATCCGTTGAAACAGATGTACGATATGGCTTGCCATGACAGTTCTCTTCCTATCTCGTCTTCTTGGAAGCACAGATCAAGACTGCCGCGATCATACGCTTAACAAACAGGTCACGGCACAGTGCACGGACGAAATTGTAGAGCATTCTGCTTGGGGAAAATTTCTAGAACTGATCCAGTAGGAGGACTGGTTCAACTTTTTACTCCCATCCATTTTCAGCGGCAACACGGGGAGCGATGTTTTCATCGGCGCACATTTCCCGAGCCGGGAATGAATCGCTCGCCGCACTCGGGGCATTCGATACGTTCAGAGTCGATTCGCATGAGTTTGTCGGGCGGGATCGAGTGTCCGCACTTCTGGCAAGTGGTGTTGAGTGACGCCAGCACTTTGGCGAGATTGATTTTCTGCTTTTTAGGCATAGTGGAAACCGCGTATCACGGCTAGGTCCAGCATGATACTAAGTCAGTGTTACAATTTTTCGGCATGAAATATATCGCGCTAGCTATGCTGTTAGCCGTCGTGCAAACAGCGCCGCCAGTGCCACGGCAGGCACCCGACAACGCCAGTACCAACCGCCAAGCCGTCCAGAAGGAGGCCACTGCAAACCAGAAGCCAACCGCTCTGATGCCTCCATCCAAGAACGCGATAGAATCCCAGCCCCAGCAAGGGCAGATCGAGAAGCCACACGATTCCCATGAACGGATAACGGTTATCGTCCAGCAACCCACTTCCGGGTGGGAAAAGGCATACGTCGTTCTCACCGGATTGCTTGCGATTGTTGGGATGCTTGGCGTAGCAGCTGCGTACAGGACTCTCAGGGCTATCGAATCGCAAGTTAATGCGCAAAACGAATCCCTGCGGGCACGAATAACCATTGACTTCGCGGAGAACGTATTTCAGTCCATCCTACTCGACGGCAGAGCCATCGTAGCTGCTAGGTTCGTAAATACCGGAGGAACGCCTGCGTACAGGGTCATCCCAGAAACGTGGATTGAGTTCGTTTCTAGGTTCGGAGACGAAGTCAGAGACTTTACAGCCAACGCGGTTCATCACGTCGGCGGTCCAGTTGCGGTCTACCCGACCACGCCAACACTGTTTGATATTCCCTTGGGTCGCAGCGCTTCCTACGGTGAAATCGCAGGACTCAGACAGGCTACAACCACCTTGGCTGTAAGAATTCGATTGACCTACGAGAGTTTGGGGAAGCCATACTTTGTTGATCGCGCGTTCTCCGCCCTGCCTGACGGAATGCGATTCGATCCAAGACACAACGAGGCAGATTAAGCAGATTAGGGCAATAAGTGACATGACTCATCCACAGGTTAGGCACGCCGATTACAGTAACAATCGATCCTAACTTAAAGGCCATGCCGCCGGAGCGGTTTGGCCCTTTCGCTTTTGCACACATTGAGCGTGTTGTACTACCTGTACTTTGCAAATAGCAATATAAACCTCACGCTGGCTATGCGTGTTTTACAGGCCCCTTTTCGGTTGATGGCCTATTGATGTCCTGCATAAACACTGGTCGGAAGGCACTTCTCCCGCCCTGCAAGTGAACGGCCGCATTTATTTATTTCCATCATATCTCGGAGGTATCAAAAGGTTGTCAAATGTAGTACGCTCTGAGCTATTAAGAGAGAAGGTGTGTAGCGGATCAGCGCCGAGGCATGGTCAGCTAAGGCAGACTGGACATTAGCCGAGCAGGATGCGAGATGCGAAGCGGGATTGCCCGAGCGGCTTAGCTCCTGCACAGAAGGTAGCCGTCCGCCCACACTGCTGTAAATCCCAACGCTAGGGCCATTTCCTTGCCCGTACAGCGACGATCTTGCTTTGCAGCGCCCCGTCCATCCCACGTGCAAACGTTTCAAAATCAAATGTATCTGCAACGGGAAATTCATTCGTGTAAGTCGTTTTGTATCAGCACTCATATCACTAGAAAATCGGAGGGATTATGAAACGAGTAGCACTGTACGCCAGAGTCAGCACGATCAACCATTGCCAAGACCCAGAAATGCAATTGCGCGAGCTGCGCGAGTTCGCTGTGGCGCGTGGCTGGCAGATTGTTGAGGAATTCGTAGACCGCGGAGTATCGGGCAGCAAGGATCGCAGACCACAGCTTGACCGCATGATGACCGCGGCACGTAGCCGGAAGATTGATGCAATGATCGTTTGGAAGCTGGATCGCTTTGCCCGTTCGCTGAAGCATCTAGTAACTGCTATCGCGGAGTTTGAAAGTCTTGGCGTCCAGTTCGTGAGTCTGCGCGATAACCTGGACCTGACTACTCCCAGCGGTCGGCTCATGGTCCATATTCTCGGCGCAATGGCTGAGTTTGAAAAATCGCTGATTCAGGAGCGTGTCTGCGCTGGACTACGCAATGCACGCGCCAAGGGAAAGCGGCTTGGACGGCCTAAGATGCGGCCTGACTCGGAGATGAGCCGCACAACGCTCTGGCGACGGCAACGGGATGCAACAGTAGGCATTTAAGATTCGGGTAAGCGGGTTCAGAAGCCGCAGGATGGTGCCGCTTACCTCTCTTCTGAACCCTTAAGGACGTTACCCAGCGCCCGAGTAGTGTGAGGAGCGGCAACTCGTTCAAACTTTGTGAGGCTTGAGGATTCCGCTACCAGATGCCATCCGTGAACGGGTTCAAGCCTCAAATCCAGCAAAGATCAACGAGATGCCGAGTGTCACCACGCAAAGTGATAGACCGTCAAGATCACTTTTCGCAACTCGTTTCAAACCAGCGTCATCAGGCTTGTTTTCCTGATTGCCTCTTAGCTGAAAAATGTTGAGGGGTGGAAGCCGTAGCGCTGCCGAATTCACCCCTCATTCCGCATCGTCGAAGTGCGGAAAACTTTTATTACTTCTCAATTCGCATCGTTGCCAGATAGACCTGCGTTGCGGTCTGAGTTCTCCCCGTGTTCGTAATGACCGCGCCGGATGGACTCTGCGCATTCGCGGTTGGGTCGGCAGCAGTCTGCGTCGGATAACTAGACGCTGGTGTCGCATTGCTGAAAAAGAAATACGGCCCGCCGTTGTTGCTGTAAATAAAGTTTGGATAAGTCATGTTTTACGTCCTCTTTCATGCGCCTAAAAACGCGCTTGCTTTGCGGAACAATTCAGAATCGGGCAGCGCGTCCGCGCCTTGCGCATCGAACACAAAAAGCATCTCGTTATACTTGTCGCGAATCTCATGCCGGTAGAACTTTGCATCCAATCGGTCGTTGATAATCTTCCTGCGTGACGGCCCAGTGGATCGTTTCATCATTTCGAGTTCGGGCAATTCGTCATCAGCACCAGCGAATAACCGGCGCTCAGTGGCCGGTTCAATCGGCTGGCCGAGTAGCGCTGACGTAAGTTCATCGAATTCGACTTGCTTGACCAACCCATCACCTGCGCCAGTTCGCACGCTGCGAAACTCCCAGAAGAGAGGATCATCCATCTCCAGCACGGGTGCATCTTTCGGAAACGGCGCAATCTCATCGCAGCCGAAAAGTTCGATCCAGTTTGCATCTCTCATGCCAATTTCTCCTCAATGCTGAAGTTGTCGTTGCGATGGCCGTCGTTATTCCATTCGCTCATCTGGTAACTGGCAACCGGCGCGGTACGCGCTGCATCTTTCGCGGCCTGCGCCAGAGCGAAATTGCGTTCCATCTTGCATAGCTCTATTTTCCCGTGTAGCAACTGAAATTCCCGCTGCATCACTTCGAGTTCGGAATCAAAATCTGCAATCGTTTTCATGGTTAGTTCACCTGACTTTCGAGAATGGTTTTGACAGCGGGCAGCTTGCTCGGATTGTCCATGATTCGCACGGCGATTTCGAGAACGGCATCAGGCGCGGAGTAGAGCCGGTTTTGATTTCTCCCACGCTCGGTTTCGTTCAGAGTGGTTTGTATAATTCTGTCAATTTCCTCAATCGTGATCGGCGCGTCAGTTCCCGTGACTGGCGCGTCAGTTCCCGTGACTGGCGTGGCCTCTTCTTCGCGCTCCTCGCTTTTCGCCTGGGCCTCGACAGCGCGAAGACCTGCAACTAGCGCATTGATCGCACCGCGCTGATCGGCATTCGCGACGGCGAGCAAGTATTGATCGTCAGCCCTGCCCAGCCATTTCTCGATTTCTGCCGGCGAATCACCGCCGGCGGCTTCGACTTCTGGCGTGTGGCGCGCATGGCGCGACAGCGCGAACTTAGAGACGCCGAACTGCACCGCAACGTCCTTCTGATTAGTCCCCGCGTCTAGCAGGTCGTCAATCGCGGCCCGGTTCGGATTCGAGCAGATGGAGCACTTAACTGGCATCGGCCTTGACCTCCGAATCGCCCAAGAATCTTTGAACTTCGGACAATCGAACCTTGAATGGTCCACAACCACCAGGACGTTGCACACGAAGGCGACCGTCCGCAACCCATGACCTGATAGTTGAGTAGCTCGGACAGCCCAAAAGATCGCGAGCCTCCGCGAGCCGTATCAAAGGGTCGATCAGCAAGGCAGATTTGGATTCACGGATCTGGGCGTGCTGGGCCAACAGCGCCGCGGCACGCTTGGCGCTCGAAACTTTCACGGGCAGGACGTTAGGCATAAAGTGATAGCAACCACCAAATGATTGTCGCTATCATAAGTAGATCACACCTTCCGATTCTGCACAAGCGACTTTCGTGCCATGCCGCACCTGCGGAGCGGAGAGAAGTGGGCTCGTGCCGGTGGTCTTGCCAACCGCTACCCCGCTTTTGCCCCCTGGACAATTCGCCGGCCCGAACCCTTCGGGCTGAGCACAATGCGCACGCTGGGGGAGTGGAAGAAGTTCACCTCAGCCCAGAAGACACCCTTTCCCCCTTATAGGGGGAAAGATGTTGGTCATCTTTGGGAAAGTTAGAAAAGTGGGTTGGTCACCCTGATCACCTTCTCGCTATCACTCGGAAAACAAAGCTAGTCAGAGAATGACCAGAAATTTCCCTAAGTTTTGGTCATCTGGTCTTCTAGATGACCAAAAGATGCCAGATGACCAAAGGCTCGGTCTTCTCCCCACCCCCCAACCCTCTGCATCGTTCGGATTTGCAGCGTCGAGGCCCGTGGACTGAAGTCCAAGATGGTCTACCCCGAGCTTGGCCAAGTGCGGCCAGAAGCGGCTGATCGCGCTTCTACCAGAAGCGGTAGCGTCCTAATTTTTAGGATTAAATAGCGTCGCCGGGCGTTATCATTGGCAAAACCAAGGAGGTCGAGTCGTGAATGCACGCTACTTTAAACCTTGGAAGGGCAAGAAATTTAGCACTACAAAGCTGTTGATTCTCAGCGAGTCAGCCTACAACTGGCGCGATAACGGAAAGTTGTACACTCCCCCACCCGAACACCCAAGGAGATCGCTTCTCTGGAATATTAGGAACTTCGGCGAGGTCCAGTATTTTACTCAGATGAATCGGGCGCTTTGCGGAAGCAAGAGTCCCACAATTGAGGAGATGTTGACCGCGTGGAATGAATACGCCTACACCATATATGTACAGGGTACCGTCGGCTTCGGCGCACGAAGCAGGCCTACCGCAAAACAGTTTCGAGATGCTGGACCTCACTTCCTCAAACTAATTGAGAAAACTCGCCCATTGAAAGTCATCGTCACTGGAACGACCTTGTGGAACCGCATGCCGCCCCCCTCGGTACACCGTCGGGGTCGAATGGCCTATAGGCTGTCGGATGGAACTCTAGTTTGGTGCTTGGCTATTCCACATCCAGCAAATCGAACCAGCGGGTTTAGTTGGACGAAGCTTCGCAAGCGTATCCGACGATTCAGATCAGCTAGATTGCCACGGCGAAATTAGACACCACCCCAGAAGCGACCAAGTTGACCGGAAGCGCTTCCGCGTTCATCATCAAATTGATTGTCGGCCCGGCCAGGCTGATGATTTTCAAAGCGAATCAAAATCGGGTGATTGCAGATTGCCGTATCCATCGCCCCGAACCGCGGATCGCTAGGGGATCGAATGCCCAAATCAAAGCCGGCGTTTCCACCCAAGCCGCGAAAGCTTAAGCGAGGCCAAGGAACCGCGCGCGTGGCGGGGAAAGCTGTTCGCGTTGCGTCTCTCGACTGCCCGCCGGAGCTTCCAAAAGACTGCTTCTCCGATTGGGAAGATGATGTCCGTCACCGCGCACAGATTCCGCCAACTCTCATCAGTATCGGGCCGACTAGATGGCCGGGAACAGCCACCGAATTTGCCGTTCAAGTACGCAGTGACTATCGCGCGTGCAAGATTAACGCCAACAACCTAACCGCAGCCTTGCGGATGGCGAGTAAGCTCTACGTGCAGAAGAATGGACGGGCCTTTGACGCGCGTGTTCTTAACCAGCTCTTAATTCAGGTTGACCGCAAAAAAGACGGGCGCGCGAATCGGAAGTAATCAATAAAAAATCAATAACCAACCAATAGGCGAGCGACCCCGCGTCCCGCAGAATGACTGCATCATGTCGCCCGAAACAGCACCAAACCAAACTCTTCCACCCCGTGTAAGCCGCGCTCCTCCTGATGCTCCGTGCAACAGCTTCACCAGCACCACAATCCGAGAGATACAGGAGAATTAGATATGCAAATCACCATTAAAGCGAAATCTTATGAACTCGCCAATCCAGGCGAGCATCCCGCGATCTGCGCTAACGCCGTTTTCCTGGAACAACACGATACGGGGAAATATGGGATCAGGGACGAAATTGAACTCACTTTCTATCTCGCCGATCAATTTACATCCGCGGGAAGACCCATCAAACTGTGGAAAAACCTCACCCTCGAAACCGGCCCTGGTGCTCACCTGCCCAAGTACATGCAGGCGTTGGGCACACCGCTCAAGCTGGTCGAGGGACAATACAAAATCAACACGGAACCCCTGATTGGCGCAAATTGCCGCTTGATCATCGTTTCTGGCACCAAGCAAAATGGTCAACCAAAATCTAAGATTGCTGACATTTTGCCGCCGTTGCCAGGATCACCAACGCTGATCATCCCGTCTGAGTTTGCCTTGCATGGGAGAACTGATTCCCAGGCATCGGGCGGTTTCTACCAGGAAAGTGCGACTCCGAATGATTCTCAACCTGTGCAACCTGCGCCGGCTTCGCGTTTCCACAGCGTTGACGAAATGAAGGCCGCGGCTGGTGTCGAGAAGACTTCGACCGCTGCCGATCTCAGCGTCAACATCGCTTCGGTCAGGACCAAAATCAGGAAAAAACCAGGTCACGACTCCTTTACCACTGGCGGCAACACTCCGACGGGGGCGGACCCGGACTTCCCTTTGCAATAACGAGTCGCCGCTTGAAGTGCTCCACTCATGGCTGTTGGCTGATCTTGGTAGCGCTGATGATCGGCCAACCGCCGCGGGAGTGGAGCTTCTTCAAGTGTCCGGAGTGCAATTACGTTCGGCCAAATAAATGGCAATGCAGATGACAACCAACCCCACAACCCGACCGGCGACTTTGGACCTGTTCCCGGAGCAGTTGAAGACCTATCCGCAGTGGGTTCTCTGGAAGCTGGAGGAGCGAGAAGGCAAGCTGACCAAAGTGCCATATCAGGTGACCGGCGTGAAAGCCTCGACCACGGACCCGGCGACCTGGACCACTTACTCTGATGCCGCAACCCATCAGAACGGTTACGCAGGCGTGGGGATCGTGGTCACGCGAGGATCCGGATTCATCTTCCTCGATTTGGATCACTGCGTCAGCCCTGATGGTGCTGTGGATGGTTGGGCACAGGAAATCGTGGACGCACTCGACTCTTACGCAGAGTTATCGCCAAGTAGAAGAGGACTCCACATCTGGGTCCGCGGTGTGCTTCCTCCAGATGGCCGGCGACGTGGCAGTGTCGAGATGTACGACTGCGACCGCTATGGCACAGTCACGGGCTGGCAAATGCGAGGCACGCCCAACACCGTCAGCAGCTGCGATCTCGCGCCTATGCACGCGCGCATGATGGCAAATGAGTTCGACTTCAGCAAAGCCGGCAAAGTCGCAGCCTCTCCCGTGCCCAGCATCAGCGCCACCACAATCACCGTGAAGGACAAGTTTCTTTGTCTGCAAAGTGGCGACTGGCAGCAATTTTACAGCAGTCAGAATGATGCGGACTTGGCGCTGTGCCGTCTTTTAAGCCGTGATCTGCACACCGCGGAAGAGATCGACAGCGCATTCCGCAGGTCCGGCCTGATGCGTGCGAAATGGGATCGCAAGTGGGGTAACTCCACTTATGGCGCGAGAACGATTGCCAAAGTGCTGGTGACGCCGGAGAGGACCACGCCCACGTCTGCTCCTGCGACGGAGATCGTCACGATCTTGCGCCATGAAGATATTCCCGATCCCCGCGGCCTTAGCGCCTCACCTGTGCGTCATCTGGTAGAAGGTCTGATCCCCGCCAATATGTACACCATCATCGCCGGAGAATACGGCGTGGGCAAAAGCTGGCTGGGAATGATGCTCAGTCAAGCGCTAGCCCGCGGAGAGAGATTTCTTGGCCGGGAAACCCGGCGCTGTGAGCGCGTTACCTACTTCGACCGCGAGAACCCGTTGGCTGTTATCCAGGAGCGCATGGTCAGCCTATTCGGAGAACAGGGCGAACAGGAAGAATCGGCCTATCGGCATTGGGGTTTGTGGCTGAAAGAGGATCCGCCCAGCTTCGACAGTCCGCGTTATCACCAGTTCGCCGCCGTCGCCGAATCCGTGCTGATCTTCGACAGCTTCACGCGATTCCACAACTACAACGAAAACAGCCCCACGGAGATGGCGCTGGTATCGGCCCATCTCCGTAAGTTGCAATCCTTGGGTGCTACCGTGATCGTCCTTCATCACCGGGACAAGGCGCTGATCTCCGACTTCCGCGGTACGGCAGAGATCGCCGCCGGCTGCGATGTGATGTACCGCTTTTCCAAAGAGAAGGAAAATCTGCGGATGTTGAAGCTGGCCAAATCGCGCACGATGCTGGACGACAGCATCACCTTTCGCATGGACCTGGACTTGCCGACGCTGATACCGACCGAAAACCCGCAATTGTCGAAACGGCGCGACCACTGTGCATTGATCAGCGCCATGCTGCGCGATCACCTAGAAGGAGTGCAGCAACAGATGATCATTCACGAATTAGAACAAAAGGGCATCTCCCGCAGTCAGACCCGGCGCTATCTGGACGCCCACGAAGGCAAGCTGTGGATTAGTAAAGGTGGTGGACGCGGAGTTCCGAAGACTTACCACGCAAGGATCGTGATCAGATGACGGACCAACAGGAACTATTCACCAGTGCGCCGGCTGCATCCGCTCCACCGCGCCAGAAACGGACTTCGACAGCGACATGCAAGCGGAAATATCTCTGCTGTGGGGAGTGGCTGCTTTGCGGCCATGCTAAAGACGAGCATTACCCTGTCGACCATCAATTTGTTATTCCCAACCAGTTTGGCGAGCCGCTGCGCACAATTGTCTGTCGGAAGTCCTGCTGTAGCCTCTGCGGTTGTGGTGCGTTCCAGGCGCGGGAATTTAGGAATCCATTTCTTCCGGGGAACGCCGAAATTCGCAAGCCGGTCAGCATGACCATGTGCGTGAATCCCGAATGTCGCCACGCCAAGCGGGATCACCACAGAGCGGGTTGCAGTGGCTTCGTCGAGCGGGATGGGCAGAACACGGCCTGTGGTTGCAAGAAGTTTATAAACCCATTCGCACAGAAGCCCGTGGAGACGCAGCCGGGACTGTTTCCGCCGGCGACAGAGGAGCAGAACCTATGACTGTCATGCAACTTGTTTTTCGCAATCTCGAACCTGCGTTGAAAGACTCACAAACTTTGCCTCCGGCAGAGTTGCCCCGGCTGTTGGGCGATCTGGAGGTGGTGCGTATAACCGCACTGGCGCGACTCTCCGCTCCCGCACCGGCGCAGAACCCGCCGGACGTGCTACTGAGCGTGAAGCAAGCGGCTGAGAAGCTGAATTGCAGCACGGCCACGCTGTACAAGAAAGAATTCCCATTCGTGCGGCGGTTGGGACGCAAGCGGCTCTTCAGCAACAACGGCATTGATGATTTTCTGAGCCAGAAGCGGTAGCCGAACCTAACGTGTCAAGTAATTCACAACCCGTAGTTGTCCCGATCTGTGTTAATTTGCACGGCGAGGCAACTCCACCGGCGAGTCATGGAGATCACGACTCCATGGGAATCCATGGCGCGAAGGAGATTCCAAAGTCCAAAACCCTTTAAGGAGGGTCAGTTCTGGTGGTTGCGTGTTTGGGATACCAATCCGGCAAGCAATCGAAAACGTCAACGATTAAAGCTCGCTCCGGCGGACATGCCGGTGCGGGAAGTGCAGAAGATTGCCGAAGAGAAACTCCGGCCCGTGAATCAGGGTTTGATTCTGACCGGCTCGGCGATGAACTTCGGTGACTTTGTGACCAACACCTACAACTCGGCTTATCTGCCACTGCTTTCGAGCAGTACGCAGGATTCTTATCGGGGTCACATTTCGAAGTACCTGGAACCGAGATTCTCTCACCTGTGTCTACGAGACCTTACACGGCTCACGATACAGCAATATTTCTCGGGCATGGCAGGTAAGGTGTCGTACCCCACAATTTCAAAGATCAGGGACGCGCTGTCTTCTATTCTCCGCTCTGCGGTCGATGTGGACTACCTGATTAAAAACCCGATGGAAGGATTAAGATTGCCGCCGGATAAGCGACCAAGGCAGCCCAAGCCGACCATCACGCCCGAACAGTTTCACGAACTTGTTGAACTCGTTTCTGAACCTTATGCCACGATGCTCTATGTGAGCGTATGGACCGGATTGCGAGTTAGTGAATTGATCGGGCTAAAGTGGCGCTGCATTCACTCGGACTCAATCTCCGTGGAGGAGCGATACTTCCGTGGCGATTGGTCCGTACCGAAAACGCCTGCCAGCGCTGCAACAATCGGTGTTGCACCAGAAGTAATCGCTCGTATTCTTCGCCTGAAAACTATCACTGTTCGTGTTCGGGCGGGGCGTGCGGTACGAACTCACAAACTGGTCAAATCAGCGTCGCCAGATGACCTGGTCTTTCAGAGCGTACAAACGGGTAAGCCGATGAACGACCAGAACGTCCTCAAGCGACACCTTAAACCGTCAGCTCGCAAATTAGGGCTGTCATTCGTGAATTGGCGCTGCCTGCGTACTTCCCATGCGACTTGGCTAGTGCAGGCCGGTGCCGATCCAAAATCCGTGCAGGGACAGATGCGGCACTCCCGCATCTCGACCACCATGGAAATCTACGCTCAGATCGTTCCGTCAGCGCAGCGCCGAGCGCTAGAACAGCTATCGGAGTTTGCCCGAACGGGCGCAGCAGATTCACGGTCCATTACGGTCCAATAAGACAGGGTTTTCAATGCTCAAGAGTGGCTGCCAATCTCGGCAAGTTGTTGAAAGATTTGGTGGAGCTAGTCGGGCTCGAACCGACGGCCTCGTCGTTGCGAACGACGCGCTCTCCCAGCTGAGCTATAGCCCCACGCGGGATGGATTGCTGCTTTGCCAATTCATTTTACCAGCCTTCTTTCATTCCAACCAACATGCTGGGACCAAGCGCGCTATTTGCAGCGGTCACTTGCGGCGATCACTAAAGTTGAAGCATCCAGTCGAAAGAGTCTTGACGAATCCCCGGGCAGCGCGTCTAACCTGTTAGGGAGGTCAAAGTTCACCCCGCATGTTTGCGCAGCTAAATCTCCGAACCGCAAGCAGACAGCGCAAGGTGTTGGCGGCATCGCTCGCGCTGCATAGTCTGGTGTTCGCGTGGCTGCTGCATGCTCCGGAGCCTCAACTGATCAACCCAACTTCTGTTGCGCTCGGACGCAACGGCAGGGTGCTCGCCCAAATCTATTGGCCAACTCAGTCCCCTGACGACAGTACAACCAGCTCCTCCGACCGCGCGACCGAGGTCTATCGTCATCAACGGCTCGGTCACGACAAACTGCTTTGGAAACGGACTCCAAAGCCGGCGAAACTCTCCGCGCCGAATGCCGTCCTGCCTCCATCCGGAGTTGAGGACACCGCGAAGACTGCAACTCTTTCACACCTCGGTCACGGAGCCACTGCGGGGCATCCCTACGGCACCTTGCCCGGAGGCCCGGTTTACGGGGATGAAATTCGCCCTGCCCTCCCCGTCAACACTGCCGATCCGGTCGCTTACCCGTGGGAACTGCCGGAATCCGAAGGAAGAGTTGTGGTCGAGATCACTATCGATGAGCGCGGAGAAATCGTGCGCAAGACCGTTCTCGAAAGTATGGGCCCCAAACTCGACCAGAAAGTTCTGGCAGCGCTCGAAAACTGGCGCTTCCAACCTGCCATGCAAAACGGAGTCGCCATTGCCTCCAAGCAGGATGCCATCTTCCACTTTCACGCCCGCGGCTAGCCCCCCGCGGTTAGCCCGGTGATCGCGGCGCATTTGTCCGTCGGCCCAGCCGCTATAATCAAAATGTGAATGCCGACCCAATTCAGCCCGTTGCTTCCGCGGATTTTCCCACCCGCTGGGGCAAGTTCCGCATCTACGGCTTCCGCGCCCAGTCTGGCGCCGACGGAAGTCAGGAAATCGAAGAAGCCGTCGCCCTCGTGATGGGTGATGTTCGCTCCAGTCCTCCGCTGGTGCGCATACATTCCCAATGCCTTACTGGCGATGTTTTTCACTCGTTGCGTTGTGATTGCCGCCAGCAACTCGAGCTGGCGCTGGGCATGATCCGCGATGAAGGTGCGGGGATTTTGATTTATGAACAGCAGGAAGGCCGTGGCATCGGTCTGATGGCGAAGCTGCAAGCTTATGAGTTGCAGGATTCCGGCCTTGACACCGTCGAAGCCAATGAGCGCCTCGGCTTCAAGGCCGACCAGCGCGACTTCGCCCTCCCCGGCCAGATGCTGAAGGCACTGGGCGTAACCCAGGTGCGACTGCTTTCGAATAATCCCGATAAGGTTGAGGCCTTGCAGCGCGCCGGCATCGAAGTCGTGGAGCGGGTACCGTGTGAAGTCACGCCCAGCCCTCATGCCGAAGAGTACCTCAAGACCAAAAAAGAAAAGCTCGGCCACATCTTCAGCACATGATTATTCTTGTTCAGTCTTACTCAGTGCTTGAGGATCTTTTCTAACTCCGCCCGATTCTTCGCGGGCAACTCGCGCAGCGCAATGCGCGCCAAGGTAAGGTACACTTCCCGGGCTTCCGGAACAGTTCGTAATACCTTCAGGTGCTTCCTAACGGTTCCAACATCTCCGCGTGCGATGGGACCGCTAAACGAACGAGGCGCTCCGAGACGCGCGTAATTTGCCAAAGTTTGCTTGAGAATGGGGAGCATCCTTTGCCGGGCTGCATTCCGGCCGACTCCGGCAGCGGCGGCCACCGTCTCACTGGCGGCCAGCAACGCGCTAAGTAGCGGTGAGACGAACATTCCCCATGCGTGATAAGCCTCCTTCCGCTCTTTGCGAATTGGGAATGACTGGCCGCGCAAATCCTCAACGATAATTCGTGCGGCGCGTACCGCTTTCCGGTCTCCCTCGATGGCGAACGGCACTTCCGCCAGCGTTGGACGCGAACCTCGCACGAATGTCATCAGAGGATGTACTGAGGCGATAGCGGCTCCTCGCTCCTGTAGCACGCGGAGTTCGTCACTGGTCAAGGCACCGCTCGAGTGCAGTGCGATTTTTCCTTTCCAATCAGCTGCTCTCAATAGAGAATGTGCCGCGCTGGAAATCGCTGCGTCTGGAACGGAAAACCAAACGAGCCCGGATCGAATTTGCGCGTGTGTCGCCGAAACTGCCGATGCCCCAACCTCTCGCGCCAGCCGTCGAGCACGTTGCACAGACGCTGCCCCGGGACGCGAAATAATTAGTTCGATCCGATATCCAGCCTTCTGCAAAGAAACCGCCAGCGCGCCGGCCAGATTCCCCGCGCCCACGATCACGACCCGCGGCTTCTTGGAAATCCTTACAGCCATGCCCGGCAGGATAGCAGAATCGCATTCGCCGCTTCGCCGTCTGCAACGTCAGTTCCCTTCCGGCCGCCGGATCACGGCCTCCGTGCTTTATATTGTTCTGATGCCACGAAAGCCTAAGTCCAAACCGGTTGAATCCACAAAACGCTCACGCCCGAAAGCCCGATTAATTTCTTCGCGCACGGTTTATCGCGGGCCGGCCTTCTGGGTCACCACCGATGAGGTCCAGGAACCTGGAGGCATTCGGGTGCGGCGCGATATTGTTCACCATACCGGCTCGGTAGTCGTTCTCGCGGTCGATGAATCCCAATCGACGCCGCGCATATTGCTGGAGCGCCAATACCGCCACGCCGCGAATGATTATCTCTGGGAGCTCCCTGCCGGACGCATCGACCCCGGCGAAAAGCCTCTTCCAGCGGCCAAGCGCGAGCTGCTGGAGGAAACCGGATACACCGCCGCCCACTGGCGCCGCATCTTTAATTTCTATGCCAGCCCCGGCTTCGTTGCCGAGACCATGTCCGTATACCTGGCCACCGGCCTTCGCGCTGGCGTGGCGCAGCCCGAGGACGATGAGATGATCCAGCTACGGGTCGTCCCTCTCTCCGTTGCCCTTCGCATGGTGTTGAGGGGTGCCATTCGCGACGCAAAAACCATCTCTTCGGTACTGTGGCTCGATCACGCTATGCACGGAAAGGGCAAGCAGACCTCCCGCCCTCGTAAAGAAGTCTAAGGATTTTCTTCCAACCATTTAGCCTTGACTCTCCATCCTAATCGCTACAAAATGCGTGTTATGCAGGTACGTCTTTAAGCCCCCCAACTGAAGGCGTGCTGAAGGGAGGGGTTAAGCGTGGAACGGCTGAAAGGAACAGTGAAGTGGTTCAATAACGCAAAGGGCTACGGATTCATCGGTCGCGCGGATGGCCCGGACGTTTTTGTACACTACAGCGCGATCACATCGGAGGGCTATAAAAGCCTGCAAGAGGGTGATCCGGTGGAGTTTGAAATCACCGAAGGACAAAAAGGCCCACAGGCTGCGAACGTGGCCAAGAGCGCTTAAATAATGAAGAGCGCCTGAATTATGTCCACGTTTTGATTCTTCAGCAACGCACGGCGATTGAGTGAGTTCCCGCCGTTTGCGGCGGTTTCTTCTCCCATGGCCTCGCCCCGCTGGCCCTCTGCGGCATTCTTGTTTAATCTTACTGCGTGGATAATAAGGCAATCGCGGGCATCCTTTACGAAACTGCAGACCTGCTGGAAATCGATGCGGCCGATTCCTTCCGCATCCGCTCCTACCGCAACGCCGCCCAGGCCATCGAAAATCTAAGCGAGCAGATCAAAGATCTAATCGGCGAACCCAAGAAAGTTCTCGCAATCCCCGGCATCGGTAAGGGCATGCTGGTCAACCTGCAGGAATTATTCAACACTGGAACTCTCACGATCCAAGCCGACTTGCTCAAGAAGTATCATCCCTCCATGCTGCAGTTATTGAAGATCCAGGGCTTGGGACCGAAAACGATTGCGTTGATCTGGAGCGCCCACCAGGTTTGCGATGTGGATGGCGTGGAGAAACTGGCGCGTGAAGGCAAGATCCGCGAACTACCGCGCATGGGCGAGAAGCACGAACAAAAGCTGCTGAAGGCAATTGAAGATTATCGCCGCATCTCCGGACGATTTTTAATCGACGCCGCTGAACTGGAAGCGAAGAAGCTCACGGACTATCTTGCGAAGTTGCCCGGCCTTGATCGCATCACGCCCGCGGGTTCTTTGCGCCGCGGCCGCGAAACCGTTGGCGACCTGGACATTCTGGTGACCGGCCAAGCCTGCTGCGGAGAAGTTGAACGCCAGCAAGCCGTGCAGTACATTGCGAAATATCCGCCGCTGATGAGCATCATCGCTCAGGGCGATAACAAAATCAGCTTCCGATTGCGAAACGACCTGCAGGTGGATGTCCGGTTGCTTCCTCCTGAATCGTTTGGCGCGGCCATGCAGTATTTCACCGGATCGAAATCGCATAATGTAGCTCTGCGCCAGCGCGCCCTCAAAATGGGCTACACCTTGAACGAATACAGCCTTGCCGACCTAAAAACCGCCGAGCCGGTCGCGGGCAGAACCGAAGAAGAAATTTACGCCAAGCTCAAACTTGATTATGTTGCTCCCGAGCTGCGCGAAAATCTGGGCGAGATTGATGCTGCCGACAAGCATACCCTCCCGAACCTGATCACTCTCGAAGACCTTCAAGGCGACGTGCACATGCACACCGTCGAAACCGACGGCCGCAATACGATTGAAGAAATGGCTGAGGCCGCCATGGCTCGCGGTTACAAATACATGGCCATCACCGACCACTCCAAGAATCTGGCTTTCGCTAACGGCCTTGATGACACGCGGGCCGTGGCGCATATCCAGCGCATTCGCGAAGCGAACAAAAAGATGGATGGCATCACCATCTTTGCCGGAATAGAAGTCGACATCCTCGCCGACGGCGACCTTGATCTTTCTGACGACGTACTCGCGCAAATGGATGTGGTCATTGCCAGCGTCCACTCCGTTTTCAATCAAGAGCCGTCAAAGATGACGGAGCGCCTGCTCAAAGCCGTTGCGAATCCGAATACCTCGATCATCGGTCATCCCACCGGCCGTATTCAGCTTCGCCGTGATGCCTACCAGTTCGACATGGACACAGTGCTCGCGGCTGCAGCAAAACATAAAGTCGCCATGGAACTGAATTCCTACCCCGATCGTCTCGACTTGAACGATATACACCTGCGGCAGGCCAAACTGCGCGGGGTGCGGATTGTCATCAATACCGATTCTCATCACACCTCGCACCTTGAAAAAATTCGTTACGGCATCTTGCAGGCCCGCCGTGCCTGGCTTACCAAAGATGACGTCCTGAATACTTTGCCCGCGGCGAGATTCGCAAAGGCGATGAAGCATGACTGGAATTAACAGGGCAGCCTCAGAGTACAATCCAAAAGCGCGAGAGCCTTATGCCTGATCAAAATCCACCCCCTGTTCCCGATCCTTCAACTCCCCCGATGCCCGTGGTGGGAGCGCCCGCCGCACAATCCGGACCAACAATTAATATTGCGGACGAATTCGGCACGGCTCAGCGAAATCTTCCGCCCGTCAAACTTCTTTTAATTGTCACGGCCACAATACTTATCATTGTGGGTATCGCGTCGTTTTTCCAGCGCGCTAAACCACAGGGCGCAGGGTCGCTCGATACTATTAATGCCGTGGATCTTCCCGGACAAAACTCCGTTCTGGTCGCGCTCACTTTCACACTGAATAACTCTGGACAGAAATCCCTCTGGGTGCACAACATTGAAGGAAAGCTGGTAACTTCCAGCGGAGAGTCAACTGGCGATGCCGTTTCCGCTGTGGATTTTGATCGTTACTATCAAGCTTTTCCCTCGTTAAAGGAAAACTCGCAGGGCGCACTTTCGCCCGAAGATAAACTGCAACCCGGACAGGAGATCAAGCGCACCGTGATGGTCAGTTTTCCAGTCCCGCTGGAGATCTTCAACCAGCGCCGTTCCGTGAGCGTGGTCGTAAAACCTTACGATCAGCCCGTAGCGGTGGTTTTGACCAAGTAGTGATTACCCGAAACATCAAACTAAACCTATGACAAAATCGCTACGTCGCAGTTTTTTGTCCCTCGCAACATTTTTCCTGCTCTCAATTGCTTGCCTTGGAGCACCCGTAAAACATCACACGAAATATTTCGTATATGTCGGCACATACACCCAGGAAGGCAGCGAGAGCAAGGGCATCTACGCTTATCGCTTTGACTCCGCGACCGCTCGTCTCGTCCCCATTGGCTTGGCAGCGGAGAGCACCAATCCATCTTTTCTGGTGGTACATCCCAACCACCGCTTCTTATACGCGGTGAATGAAGTCAGCAATTATCAAGGCGAGAAAAGTGGAGCGGTGAGCGCCTTCGCCATCGATCGCTCTACCGGCAAATTAAAGCTGTTGAATCAAGTTGCAACCAGAGGCGGCGATCCCTGTTACATCAGCTTCGACAAGACTGGAAAGTACGTTCTTGTCGCCAACTATGCCGGAGGCAGCGTCGCAATTTTCCCGGTCATGGATGACGGCCGTCTTGGAGAAGCGTCCGCGTTCATTCAGCACAGCGGTCATGGCACGAATCCGCAGCGTCAGGAAGCGCCACATGCGCACTCGGTTGATCTATCACCTGACAATCGCTTCGCTTTGGTGGACGATCTTGGCCTCGATGAAACGCTGATCTATCGTTTCGACAGTGCGAAGGGCTCGCTGGCTGCCGGTCCGCAATCGAACCCCGCGCCTGCTAAGGCCGAACCCGGAGCCGGTCCCCGGCACCTCGCGTTCCACCCCAACGGCAACTTTGCTTACGTCATTAACGAAATGGCCTCCGCCGTTTCGGCTTTTCGTTACGACGCTACGACGGGAGAATTAAAAAAGCTGCAGACAATCTCCGCTCTCCCCAAAACGTTTTCAGGACATAGCGAAGCCGCCGAAATTCAGGTTCATCCTTCCGGCAAGTTCCTCTACGCTTCGAATCGCGGGCACGATAGTATCGCAGTCTTCGCCATCGATAAAAATATGGGAACACTTACGCCCATTGAATACGTTTCCACAAAAGGTGCAAATCCCCGCCATTTCGAGATTGATCCAACCGGATCCCTGCTGTTCGCTGCCAACGAAAAGTCAGACAACATCGTCGTCTTTCAAGTCAACTCGCAGACCGGTCGTCTGACCCCCACAGGCAAAGTATTGGAAGTCTCCCAACCCGTCTGTATCAAATTCGTGCCTGTCGACTAGGGGGGCGGGACGGGCAAGCCCCAAGACATGGGATTCGAATCTTTACTGTTTTTTCTGTATAAATCTTCGCCGCACCAGATGAGTGTTCGCGTCAGGCTTGATCTCGTCATACTTCATGCAACTGATCGAGCCATCCACTTCCAGCACAGCCAACGCCACATCATGCACGCTGGTGATCCCATGCTCCCGCAAAGCGCGGTGCAGTTCGTCCATGCTGACGTGCTCTTTTGCCATGTGTGTTTCGATTGCTTTTCCGTCGTGGATCAAAAGGCTCGGTTCGCCTTGAACCACCCGCCGGAAGGCGCGATTCGCGCCAGAAAGATTTCCCACCACATAGTTCAGCAACAACAGAGTGGAAGCCGCGACAATGCCGCCGATCAGTGACGTATCCGGCCCGGTCATCGCATTCTGCACCGAATTGGAAAGAAGAAGCAGTAGCGTTAGATCAAACGGCGTCATCTGTCCCACTTCACGCTTGCCACTTAGGCGAACACCGATCAGCACGACAAGGTAGATCACGCCCGTACGCAAAGCGATCTGCAGCGCGACCTGTCCGCCCGCAGGAAAGAGGACCCCGTTCAATTGGCTGTCACCGGGACGGGCGCATTCTTCGGCGTGCTCAAATATCCATTCGCCTTCTTCTTATCGACCGACCAGACCACCAACTCAAACAACAGGTGTTCCCGTCCCGAATAGAATTGGATTGGCTCCGCCACCGTCCGGTCCTTTTTCTCAATCGTCTTATCGTCGGCGGTTACATTCAGAGTGTATTTTCCGTGCTTGGGATCGGCCTTTCTTAGTTGCAGGCTCACTGTCGCCACCGGCTGCGGCTTCGCGCCTTTCAGCAGCGTGAATTCGTAATAGTTACGGTCGCCCCTGTGCTTCAGCAACTCCAGATCGTCGCGCGTATGTGCGATCAAGCCACTTTGCATTCCCAGATCGCCCACCGCACTTTGCAACTTCTGCTTGGTAGTTTCAAGATCAGCCTTGGTAGCAGCGACGTCGCTCTTCACTCCGCCCACGTCGGTCCTCACCCCGGCTACTTCTCCGCTCACCTGCCCCATCTGCTCTTTCTGCTCTCTCTCCAGGCGGGACTCGGCAGCCTTCTGCTGCGCTTGCAGCTGGGCGGCACGCTGCGCCAACTCTTTCTTGGTCATCCCAAGTTTTTGGCCCAGAGTCTCTTCCTGCGCTTCGTCGGACTGCATGCGCTTTTGCAATTCCGCAACTTGCGACTGGCTCGCTCCCAAATCCTTCGTGAGCTTGTCAACACGATGTTGGGTGGCCACATATGCGTAGACTGCCGCCGCCACAAAGATCAGCGCCAGAAAAAGCAGGATCCATTTCCCTGCTGTCGACTGATTTTCAACCGGTATCTGTTCCACTTCCGACATGATTCCTCCGGACAGTCGCTTTCTTGCGCTGTCAGTTTTGCCTCTGTACTTTGTGATACGTAGATATTATCAATTAGCTCCCAGGATGCCCAGTTACATTCTTCTTTACAATGCTGGCATGAGAACCTGGGATGTAATCGTGATCGGCGGCGGCATCGTGGGGCTGTCGTTGTCGATTGAACTCCGGAAAAAAGGCGCAAGCGTTCTGGTGGTTGAACGCGGCGAGCCCGGTCACGAGGCCTCGCGCGCCGCCGGCGGCATGCTGGTAGATTCCGGCCTTGAGACCCCCCTCCCTTTACACGCGCTGGCGACGGCCAGTGCACGCATGTATCCGGAGTTCGCCCGCGAATTGCAGGTCGAATCCGGAATGAGTGTCGATCTCCGCGATGATGGGACCATTCTCTTTCTATCTTCCTCCGATGAAGACGATGACAACTCAGAACTCGGTTCTAGATTGGCTCCTGCGCAATTAGCGCAGCTGGAGCCGTCTTTGATGCCGGGAGACCGTCCAGCATTTTATTTGCAGGAACGCAGTGTCGACCCGCGGGCGCTTACCGCCGCAGCATGGAAAACCGCAAAGAACCGCGGCGTGGACTTTTCTTCTGGAGATGAAGTCATCGCGGTAAATCTTTCGGACGACCGCGTCACCGGCGTGACCACAACCAAAACTGCATTCCTCGCGCCGAAAGTCGTGAACTGCGCAGGCGCGTGGGCTGGCCAGATCGGTCCGCATACTTTTCCAACGCGTCCGGTGAAAGGACAAATGCTATGCATCGCAATGCACCCGCGCGACCTGATTAAGCATGTCGTCCGCTCACCAGACGTTTACCTCATTCCCCGCAGCGATGCACGCCTGCTCATTGGCGCAACCGTCGAAGAAGCCGGATTCGACAAGCGAACCGACGTTGTAACCATCAAACGGCTGCACCATGCCGCTCTCGCGCTGTTCCCGAACCTCGCCGATGCCAGGATTCTTGATGACTGGGCGGGTCTGCGTCCCGGCACTCCGGACGCTTTGCCGATTCTCGGCCGAACCGCCACGCCCGGCTACTACGTCGCAACGGGCCATTTTCGCGATGGCATTCTGCTCGCTCCCATCACCGCACAAGTAATGGCGCAGGTAATCGAAGGAAGAAATCCGGACTATGACCTTGCAGCTTTCTCACCCTCGCGGTTTTCTCAAACACCAATTTCAACGTAATCGAGTGCCCCGCTATGTGCCTGCCTCCATCGGCTATACTGGAACGTTTCCGCGACGCAGCATAAGCGAACGTGCAGGGTTGCAATTGCGAAAGGATTTCCTATGGCTTCTCCCGCAGTCGATTTTGCCCGCAATAATCAGCAACGCTTTCTCAACGAACTCAAAGATCTCCTTCGCATCCCTAGCGTCAGCACCCTCGACGAGCACAAACCCGACGTGCAAAGAGCCGCCGACTTCGTCGCCAACGACTTGCGCCGCATCGGAATGGAAAATGTCGAGGTCATTCCTACCAAAGGCCATCCTCTTCTGTATGCCGACTGGCTACACGCGCCGGGCAAACCCACAGTTCTTTGTTACGCGCACTACGACGTGCAGCCTCCCGATCCCCTCGACGAATGGAAGACTCCGCCCTTCGAGCCCACCGAACGCAACAACAACGTTTACGCGCGCGGAGCGGTCGACGACAAAGGCCAGCTCTGGATGGAAGTGAAGGCCCTTGAATCGCTGATGAAGTCCGGCAACGGCAAGCTTCCCATCAACGTGAAAGTGATTTTTGAGGGAGAAGAAGAAGTTGGCGGCGAATCCATCACGGAATATGTGCGCAAACAGAAAGCCAGGCTGAAGGCCGATTTTGCCTTGGTCTGCGACACCGAACTTTTCGCCCCGAACCTTCCCACGCTGTGCGTCGGGCTGCGCGGCCTGGTCTACACCGAAATCGAGGCCGCCGGCGCCATGGTCGATCTGCACTCTGGAGTCTATGGCGGCGCCGCCCCGAATCCCTTCTTCGCCCTCATCGAGATCATCAGCAAGCTGAAAGACTCGAAAGGCAAAATACTGATTCCCGGTTTCTATAAAGGCGTGAAGGCTCCCAGCAAAGACGAATTAAAAGCCTGGAAGCGTCTGCCCTTCAACGAAGAGCACTACCGCAAAACGGAAGTCGGCTCGAAAGTTCTCACCGGCGAACCCGGCTATTCCGTTCTTTATCGCACCTGGGCGCGACCGACGCTCGAAGTTCACGGCATGCCCGGCGGATTCATCGCCGCGGGCGCGAAGACCGTGATCCCTGCGAAAGCAGCGGCCAAAGTTTCCATGCGCCTCGTGCCCAACCAGGATCCCGACGACATTCTGAAGCGCTATACGAACTTTGTGAAAAAGCACACTCCCAAAGGCATCGAGACGAAAGTTAAAGTACATAGCAAAGGTCCCGCCTGCGTCGTCGGAACCGACAATCCTTATATCAAGGCGGCCACCGAAGCGCTGCACGATACCTTCAAGAAGGAAACCGTTTTCATTCGCAGCGGCGGGTCGATTCCTATCGTTAATGATTTCTACCAGGGGTTGAAAATCCCCAGCGTGATGATGGGCTTCGGTCTTCCCGACGACAACCTGCACGCGCCGAACGAAAAGTTCCACATTCCGAACTTCCACCGTGGGATTGAAACGATTTGTCTTTTCTTCGAGAAGCTCGGAGGAAAATAGCTTAGAGAGTCGGACTATTTTTCCTTTTGTCCCTCCGCAAGTTCCTTCTGATACGCAGCGGATAGCGTTCCCTTGCCCTTTGCAATGGGCAACAGCGTGGGATAGAACTGCACGAATGTTGTGTCGACCGCGGCATGATCAACGTGGCAGCTATAACAGTTGGCGGTTGTTGCAATCATCTTCGCGGGCTTCTTTTCATCATCAAAGCCGAAGAACGCCCACTTTCCTGGAAACCGCGCTTCATCCTTTACGTGCACCTCCACCCCCATGGTCTCTGTTCCTTGATAGTTGCCGCTCTTGTTGATCGACCCTTTTCCCTCCGCGCCCCGCCCCTCGAGCACGAGCACCGTTTTGTCGGGCCAGGTGCCTGTTTCCACGAAAGCCTTGTACGCTTCGGGATTCACAAACACGTTGTCGAACATGTGATGGCCCATTTGCATCGCCGGGCTGTAACTCATGTCGAACCCCGTGGTCAGGTAAACCCACTCGCGGTAGTGTTCGGGAAACTTGAGTTGAGCGTCGCTGTTATATTCCAGGTTCGAACTCGACGGAGTCCTTGAGGAGCCAAAAGCGGCCGCAAACAACAGCACGGCAGCAACGAGCAATAGGAGTTTCGTTTTGCTGATCATGCCGGCAGTATCTCTCAACCGCTCTTAGCCGGCCAGACCTCCCGCTGCGCGGTGCCGGCGATTCGCTGCATTGTTAGCCCACCTGGCCATGCTCTAGAGTACGATTCTCGATATGCCGACCGCGCTCACACGCACCGAGCCGCCACGATGGTTTTGGATCGCAGCCATTTGGTCGGGCGTTGGGCTCTTCGATGCGACGCAGACAGTCTTCGTCATGCGGGCCGAAGGCATGCACCACGCCTGGGGCCACTTGTTCGTCACTCTTCTGCTTTCCTGGCTGCCGTGGGCAATGGCCACGCCCTGGGTACTGCGCCTCAGCCGCCAGTATCCTCCAGACCAATGGAGAAGCTTCGCCACATGGGGCGTGCACATCTCCGCCTGCGCCGCGATCGGTCTGGTGTACGCCGCCTGGATCGCTGTCTGGGAGAAACTCCTCAACCCGTGGGCCAAGCCTCCTGGTCCAGATCCGTTCATTGATCTCTGGTTGCACAAGTTTGATAACGGACTTCTCTCTTATGTAATTCTTTACGGCGTCCTTCTGCTGATTGCTTATATGTTGGACTCCAGGGAGCGGCTGGCCATGCAACGAACCGAGGCCGCGAAGCTCAGCGAGCAACTCTCGAAGGCGCAGCTCAATGCCCTCCGCCGGCAAATCGAGCCCCATTTTCTTTTCAACACTCTCAACGCTATTGCCGGACTGGTGCGCGAGAAAAGAAATGATGCGGCGGTCAGCATGATCGCCGGCCTCAGCGACTTTCTGCGCCGCGTCGTTCAAGATTCTGATCGACAACAGGTTCGACTGATCGAGGAATTGGAGTTCGCGCAAAAATATCTGGACATCCAGAAGGTAAGATTTGCCGAGCGCCTTCAGGTAAGCGTGGATGTCCCCGCCGAACTCTTTTCAGCTGAGGTTCCCAGCTTGATTCTGCAGCCCATGGTGGAAAACGCGGTGAAGCATGGCATTGCCCAACGCGTCCAAGGAGGCGTCATTCGCATCGCCGCGTCGCGCTGCAACGGCACCATCACACTCAGCGTTTATAACGAAGGTCCAAGTCTGCCGACGGACTGGGAGAAGACTTCTTCCGGCGTAGGGATCTCCAACGTACGCACGCGCCTGCGCGGCCTTTACGGCGACAAGTTCGAGATGAGGCTGCAAAATGAACGCACGGGTGGCGTAACAGCCTCGGTTTCGATACCCTTCATTGCCGCGGTTTCCAAGGAGTAGCATCGTTGCGTCCGCAAGATCTTTCTGCCAAGATTCGCACCCTCATCGTGGACGACGAACCCCTCGCCCGCAGCAACATTTCGGTTCTATTGCGGCTTGATCCCGAGATCGAAATCGTGGGCGAATGTGGCTCGGGAGCCGAGGCCCTGGTAAAGATACGCGCCTTGGCACCAGACCTGCTTTTCCTCGACGTGCAAATGCCGGAATGCGACGGCTTCGATGTGCTCGAAATGCTGGGCAAGCAACTACCTCCCGCTGTCGTCTTCGTCACTGCCTACGATCAATATGCGCTTCGCGCCTTCGAAGCCGGAGCGCTCGATTATCTTCTGAAGCCCTTCGACAACGCTCGATTCGATCGTGCTCTCGACCGCGCCAGGCAATCCGTCGCGCGCGGCAAAGACTCGCCCAGAAAGCTGGAGCGCATTGCCATCAAGAGCATCGGACAAATCTCATTCGTGAAAATATCCGAGATTGACTGGATCGAGGCGGCCGACTATATTACGCCTGCCTGCATGTAGGACCGCGAACCCACCTGTTGCGCCGCAGCATGGCAGACTTGGAACAGGAATTAGATCCCACGGTGTTTTGCCGCATCCACCGTTCGACGATCGTGAACCTTGCGCGAGTTCAGAGGATGGAAATCGGCGTCGACGGCGAATACGATGTGCTGCTTGATCGCGGCACGACCCTACGAATGAGCCGCCGTTACAGTAAGGAGTTGCAGTCCCGCCTTGGAGTTCGGGAGTGGCACTCATCCTGACACCTCGCCTTCATTTCGCAGCCCAACCACTGGGTTTCAGGATCGCAAGCGAAATGATTGGTTTAGGGTAATGCAGGTTCCGGCGTTACAATTATCGCGCTTCTCGCCGAAAAGTATGCAGGAACCTCCTTTTGCAGCGCCGCGCTCCGGCACTCTCGAGCTGACCGGGACTGTCGCCGGACGTTTTGTGATCGTAAAGATGCTGGGCGCCGGCGGCATGGGTCAGGTCTATCAGGCGCAAGACACGAAATTGAAACGCGTGGTAGCCATCAAGCGGATGGCCCCGCGCCTGCAGCAGGATGAGGGCGATCGCCGGCGTTTTCTTCGCGAGGCGCAACAAGCCTCCGCACTGAATCATCCCAATATCGCGAGTATTTATGACGTGATCGAGGAACAGGGAGAAATCTTCCTCATCATGGAATATGTAGAAGGCACGCCGTTGCGCACTTCCCTTCAGGCCCACAAAGATTTCAGCGCAGATGAATTTTTCAAAGTAGCATCGCAGAGCTTGGAAGGGCTCAATGCCGCACACGAAAAGAGCATTTTGCATGGGGACATCAAGCCGGAGAACCTGATGCTGACCCGCGAGGGCAGAGTGAAGGTGCTGGATTTCGGAGTGGCGCGGCGGTTTTCGTTGGGCGACGCCAACGAAGCGACCCTTACCGTTGCTACGCTCTCCACCAGCATCAGCGGCACTCCGGCTTACATGGCGCCCGAAGTCCTGATGCAAAAGCCTTACGATGGCCGCGCCGATCTTTTTTCCATGGGCTTGGTCTGTTACGAAATGCTGGGCGGCCGGCAGCCCTTTGAAACGGACAGCATGGCCGGCACGCTCGCTTCCGTGCTGCACACGGAGCCGCCACCGATCGAACAACTAAACCCAAAGGTTTCCCCGGCTCTCTCCGCCGTGTTGCAAACCATGATGGCGAAGGAACCGGCTGAACGCTATTCTTCAGCGAGAGATGTGCTGCTCGATTTGCGACGCATACAAGCGGGGGAGGCTCCCGTCTTCGCGCGCGCCCCAGTTGGTGCGCCCAAATCGAAGCTTCGAATATCGAAGCTTGGATTCTCTGAGTTTAGATTCTCCCCGATAAAGTTAGCGGCCACAACAGTTGCAATCGCTTTGCTGGCCGGCGCTTTTTTCTTGCTTCGAACTTTCCTTCCGCATAGTTCCGGTCCAGGCGTATTCGGCTCCGCCCAGAACGTTGGGGAACAATCCGCCACGTTGGTTGTCCTTCCTTTCGAAGGAGTATCGGATGACGCCCAACTGACCGCGTTCGGCAACGGTTTGGTCGATACGCTCACCGCGAAGCTTGCGCAGTTAACGGGGAATCATCCGCTGCAAGTTGTTTCCGCAGGTGAGCTTCGGCAGAGAAATGTTTCCAGTCTTGCTCAGGCGCATCAGGAGTTCGGCGCCAGCACCGGACTTCATCTAGGCCTGCAACGGTCCGGCGATCTGGTGCGAGTGACTTATTCTTTAACCGACGCCAGGAATGGCAAAGTACTAAAAGCTGGATCGGCCGATGCTCCCGTTACTGACCCATTCGCCATTGAAGACGACGTCACAAAAGCCGTTGCTGCGGCGCTTGGCTTTTCTTTGAAGGCGGACGAAACTCGAGAACTCGCCTTCCACGGCACCAGCATGCCCGACGCCTACAATTACTACACGCAGGCGTGTGGCTATCTCGAAGACGCCAGCAAAGCCGCAAACATAGATAGCGCTATTATTCTGCTCGGCGAAGCCCTCAAAGTTGATCCAAATTACGGCAGAGCTGAAGCCGACTTAGGTAGTGCCTACTGGGCGAAGTACTCCGCGGCTAAGGATAAGAACCTCATCGCAAAGTCGCAGCAAGCTTGTGCGAAAGCGATTGACCTCGGTAACTCAGGGGCCGCAGGTCATGTTTGCCTGGGAGTGATCAAGAGCGGCACCGGCAAGTACGAAGATGCTGTAGACCAGTTCCAGCGCGCTATCCAGCTCGAAACATCGAACGAAGACGCCTTCATCGGCCTGGGCGGAGCTTATGAACGGCTGGGCAAAACACAGGATGCAGAAAATACTTACAAGAGGATTATCGCCTTGCGCCCGAACTACTGGCGGGGCTATAACCTGCTGGGCGCGTTTTATCTTAGGCAAGCGCAGTATGAGGATGCAGCTAAGATGTTTCAAAAAGTCATCGAGCGCACGCCAGAGAGTTTTCGCGGATACGCCAACATGGGCGCGGCGTATTTATATGAGGCAAAGTACGCGGAAGCGATCAAGCCGCTGGAACAATCGCTGGCGATCCATCCTACCGCCGACACCTACTCGAACATGGGCACAGCCTATTACTACCTGCATCGGTTTGGAGACGCGGCGCAAACATACGAGAAGGCTGTGCAGTTAAACGATAAGGACTACACTAACTGGGGGAATTTAGGAGAGGCTTATTATCTGGATGGCGAACGCCCGAAGGCTCGTGCCGCGTTCGAACGGGGAATTGCGATTGCCAGGAAAGAGTTAGCCGTCAATGCTCGCGATCCAGAGTTGCTGAAAACCCTAGCAAACTATTCTGTCATGACCGATGACCGCGATAATGCACTCAAATACTTGGCTCTGGCATTGGAACAGAGTAAGTCTGATAAAGGCGCGCTTTTTTCAGCCGCGCTGATCTATAACCACCTTGGCGATAAAGGCCTAGCGCTCGAATGGCTCGGCAAGGCCTTGCGTGCGGGATATTCTCCGGAAATGGCCCGGCAACAACCGGATTTGGACAACCTGCATGGTGATGCACGCTTTGAAGATTTATTGAAGTCCAGTAGTTCAGGGCCGAACCCATAGGAATAGTCAGCGGTCAAATTCTTGTGGAGGAGAAAAATATGGACGTATGTGGCGGAGGTACGATCAGCACTACCACATCCTCGATTACGTTTGAAAACAATCATCCGGAGGCTTGCACGCTTTCCGGCTGCACCCTGCCAGGGTGGCCGACAACCGACCCGGTTGTCCCAGCCAGAGCAAACGGGACGGATGGCACGCTAGTCGTCGATCTTTCCCCGCCTTTATCCGTCGGAGACTACAGTTACAGTGCCAGCTGCTGCCGCAAGCGGACGGATCCGGTGATCAAAGTTCAGTAGAGCCGAACCCCGGGGAAGTAGCCAAGTCACGCGCACTCAGCAACGCGTTGCCTCTAGCTTGAACGGGGAACGACGCGGAGCCCAATCTCTGACAAGGAGAAAAAGTTATGGATGTCTGTGCCGGAGGTACGATCAGTACGACTACGAGCTCGATTACTTTTGTAAACCATCACTCGCAGCCTTGCGACCTTGGAAGCTGCAACCTACCGGGATGGCCGAAACCCAACCCTGTGGTCCCAGCCAAGGCAAATGGGGTGGCAGGCACCTTGACCATCCAGCTTTCCCCGCCCATTGCGAAAGGCGATTACCCATATAGTCCCGATTGCTGCGGTAAACAGACGGATCCAGTGATTAAGGTCCAATAGGGCGAACGCGCAGTTTTCATCTGACAAGCCTACGACCCGGGGAATTACGTGTGCGTTGTCCCCAGCCATCTCGCATCGGTAGAACGAATATTGAGATAACCAACCCAAGCCAGGCCTGCGGCCAAGCAGGCTCTGGCTCCTTTGAGCGCTCGGCTCGATAACTGTCCCGCGCAACTCCTTAGGTTGTTTCTTCCTTCTGGCTGCGCTATCCTAGACATGCTCTCGCGATTCTCCCACCTCGTCCTTCCCTCACCAAAAACCAGGCATGTGCTGCAATGTGTGTGCAACCCAACGCGCTCCACCGTAAGGCCATACAATATATAGTGTTATATTGCTTGACCCCGCCCCCACTTCGCCGTTACAGTTACTTAAATTTGTGCCCGTCCTCCCCAGCCCAGGCCGGAACTGATTACGAAATTAAACCGATCTGGCATCTATCTGAAGGCAGGGGTATCCGTCTGGTAAATAGCCCCGGTTGCCTCGAAATTGACCACTGGCCACTGCTCTTTCCAAGGAGTTCACGTTGCTTAAACTGAAGCGGCTACAGATTCTCGGCTTCAAATCGTTCTGCGATCGCACCGACCTCAAGTTTCACGGGGACGGCGTCGCTGCCATCATCGGCCCTAACGGCTGCGGAAAGTCAAACATCGCCGACGCAATCTCATGGGTGCTGGGCGAGCAGTCTGCCAAGACTCTGCGCGGATCGCGCATGGAAGATGTAATCTTCGCCGGCACGCGCGACCGCAAGCCGACCGGAATGGCCGAGGTTTCGCTGACCTTGATCGATCCCGAAGAATATCCCGGCGCTGACGCAGAGGCGCCGACAGAAATCGATATCCAGGACGAACTGCCAAGCGCCGCCGAAGTCTTGAAACGTGCGGCCGATCCTCGTCTCGGCGAGCACTCGAATTTCGATCCAACGAATGGCGATCAACCCGATAAGAACTGGGACGAAACCGCGATCCGCGCCCGCGCCGCCGAAGAGACTGAGCGCGCAATCGAAGATGCGCAACCTGGCAAGACGGAAGAAATCGAAATTCCGCGCTCGAAAATCACCACCATCGCCGTAGCCTTCCCCGACGACGAACCTGTATTCGCGTCGCCGTCAGGGACACTCGCCACCGTCACTCCAATAACTTCCGCAGCCGTAACCGCTGCGCCGCAGGTCGTGCTGAAAATCCGCCGCCGCAAATTTAATCAGCAGCAATTCCATGCGGGCGAAATCGTCGTCACACGGCGGCTGTTCCGTTCGGGCGATAGCGAATACCTGTTGAACGGAAAACTCTGCCGTTTGCGCGACATCCAGGAACTCTTCATGGGCACAGGTCTCGGACCTGAAACCTACGCTCTCATCGAACAAGGACGCATCGGCCAGATTCTCAGCAGCCGCCCGACCGATCGCCGCGCCATTCTCGAAGAAGCCGCCGGAATCACAAAGTTCAAAACCAAGAAGCGCCTTGCCGAGGCTCGCCTCGAAGATGCCAAGCTAAACCTGGCGCGCATCAACGATATCTTTGACGAAGTCACGCGCCAGATGAATTCGTTGAAGCGGCAAGCGTCGAAAGCCGAGCGTTACGCCAAGTTGCGCGACGAGATGCGAGTTCAGTTGCGTATCGTCCTGGCCAGTAAGTTTGCGGAGATCGAGCACGAGAGCACCGAACTCGATGCCCAACTGAACGTCCTTTCCGAGGACATGCAGCATCGCACTGAGGCCGTTCAGCAACTCGAGGCCGAACACGGCGAAGGCACAGAGCGCGGCTACGCCATCGAAACCGAGCTGCGTGAAAATCGCGATCGCCTGAGCCAGCTGGCCATGGAGATCGATCGCGCGCATGCCCGCCGCCGTCACAATGACGAGCGCTGTGCCGAGCTTGTGGTGCGTTCCGCCGCAGCCGAAGCGGAACTCGCCCAGGCCCGCCTTCGCCTGACTTCGCTTGAGGCCGAGCGCGATTCCAATCGTCAGGTGCTGGAGTCCGCCGCCGCTGATTTAGCCGCAGCACAGCACGAACTGGCTCTCTCGCAGCAGGAAGCCGCCGCTGCCGCAACCGCGCTTGCGGAAGTTGAACACCAGCAGGAAGAATCTCGCGTTGCCATCTTCGATACGGTGTCGTCGGTTTCGCGTCTGCGCAATCAACTTGCACAAGCCGAAGAGCGGCTGGCGGGCGCAGACCGTGAAGCCCGCCGTCTCGAAACTGAAATCACCAACGCGAACCATCAGGTGGAAGCCTTTGGCGGGCAGCGCGGACAACTCGCTCTTGAGTTCGAAACGGTAACGCAGCGCGTCACCGGAATCACTGAAGAGATCAACCAGCTTCGGGGTCTCATTCAAAGCAAACGCCAGGACGAGACCAAGCGAAAGGCCAATCTGGACGTGCTTCGCGCCGAGTTCGCCACAGCTCTCGGGAAGAAGGGATCTCTGGAAGCGGTGATCGCCGAGCACGGCTACTCCACCGAATCGGTCCGGCGGCTGTTCCAGTCGGGCGTGATGCAGAGTGGTTTGGCGCCGGTGGGAGTGCTTGCGGACTTTCTGGAAGTCGAGCCGCGCTTCGAGCGTGTGGTCGAAGACTTTCTGCGCGACGAACTGAACTACATCGTCGTCAAGTCATGGGACGCTGCGGACGAAGGCCTTCGTCTGCTGCGCAGCGGCGTCGATGGCCGCGCGACCTTCCTGGTTCATCCCGAAGACTCGCAGGCAAAATTCTCTTTCATCGTGGATGAAGCTGCGCATTGCGCGCCGCCGACGGCCTCCATCGTGCCGCTGAAGAACACGATTCGCGTGCTCGACGGATTCGGCAAGTCCCTGGAAGTAATCCTGCCCAAGCTGCGCGACGGCTATATCGTTCCTGGTTCCGACGTTGCCCGAGGATTGGCGCTCGAAAATCCCGACGCATTCTTCTTGTCGCAATCCGGTGAATGCTTTCACAATGTAACCGTCACCGGCGGCAAACAGCGCGCCGAAGGCCCGCTTTCAATGAAGCGCGAACTCCGCGAAGTCCTCCGCCAAGTGGAAGATCTGGAGCGCGCGCTGCGTGACGAAGAAATGCGGGTGCTCACGCTGGGCCGCGAACTCAAAGAACTCAGTTCCCTTCTCGAACGTCTCGAAGGTGAAAAGCGGGAGGCCGAACATCAGTCGATGACCTCCCGCCATATGCTGCAGCAGCTCGATTCGGAGATGGCCCGCGTCACCGAGCGCATGAGCGTTTCGCAGGCCGAATTGCAACGGCTTGCCGGGGAGCGCAACGATCAGCAGTCGATTATCACGGCGCGGCAGGCGGACATCGCTGCGCTGGAACAGACTCGCGCCGAACTCGAGCTGCGAATCGCGGCCGCCCAGGAATCTCTCGCTCTATTGCGGCAGCGTCGCGAAGACGCGGCCCAGGCCAGCTCGCAGCGGGTGGCGCAGGTCGCGGCCCTCGGAGAGCGCCATCGCTCCGCCAACGCCGCTCTGGTGCGGATCGAATCTTTGTTCACCGAAATGAATCAGCGCATTCATTCGCTGGCCTCGCAAATCGAAGGGGCAGCGGCCGAAAAGCTACAGCGCGAAACCGAGAACGGACAGCTCGAGCAGCAAGCGGCCGACTTCGAGGCTGAGCGTAACGCGGGCCAGGCCCGCGAAGGCCTGCTGCAATTTGAAAAAGATCAATTGCGCGCCCGGCTTTCGGAGATCGACGAACTCCTGCGCCACGCCCGCCAACTTCTCGACCAGGCCCGCGACCGCCGTGGTGAGTTGCAGGCAGCCGCGGCCAAGCTGCAAGCTGACGCGCAACATATGGCGGAGACTTGCCTGAACGAACTTGGAATCGAGCGCGCTGCTCTGCTCGCCGATGCCACAATCCAGATGGTCACCGGAGACGAACTCGCAGCCTGCGATCAGTCTTACCGCGAGATGCGCACCAAATTGGAAGCCATGGGGCCGGTCAACATGATGGCGCTCGAAGAGTATCGCGAGACTGCCGAGCGTCACACCTTCCTCGATACTCAGCGAAAGGATCTCATCTCTTCCATCGAGAACACCACGGCGACGATTCGCGAAATCGACCAGGTCTCGCGCGAGAAATTCGAAGAGGCCTTCGCCAAAATCAACGAGAACTTCCAGGCAACGTTCAAGAAACTTTTCGGCGGCGGCCACGCATTCATGAAGCTCACCGATGAAGAGAACTCCGCCGAGAGCGGCATTGACGTCGTCGCATCGCCTCCCGGCAAGCGCCTGCAAAGTGTGCTGCTGCTTTCCGGCGGCGAGAAGGCCCTGACCGCGCTTGCCTTGCTGGTCGGCATCTTCCAGTTCACGCCGAGCCCCTTCTGTATCCTCGACGAAGTGGATGCCCCGCTCGACGAAGCCAACATCGGCCGCTTCACCGACCTCGTTAAAGAGATGAGCATCAAGACCCAGTTCGTTCTGATCACGCACAGCAAGAAGACGATGAGCATCGCACCCGTTCTTTACGGCGTCACCATGCAAGAGCCTGGAGTTTCGAAACTGGTTTCAGTGCGCTTCGGGGCGGCATAGGGAGGTCGCATCAAAGGCTGGAGCGTTGCAGCATTCCAGCCCGGAGGCTGGCCCTTTTATCCACTTGCATCCTCAGCTTTTCCACAGTTGTCATGGCTGAAAGGCCGCGACCCCGCCTACCTTCCGCAAATTCTTGCGCGTCCAAAGTTTTTTCTCTCAATAAGATGCGGCCTCTCTTTTATCCCGCATTCTGTCGTTGACAAAAATTTCTGGCAGTCTAAAATACGCCACGCTGCTTACCTGTAAAATTTCCCTATGAGCCCTAATCTTCTCGACGCCGTAATCCTACAAACTGATTTCCCCGACCTTCATCTTCACGCCAGCGGCAAGGTCCGCGACGTTTACCAGTTGGATAACGAACGCCTGTTGTTCGTGGCTACCGACCGCATTTCTGCCTTCGATTATGTCCTGGCTACAGGCATTCCTCACAAAGGCCGCGTCCTGAGCCAGATGTCGTTGTTCTGGTTCGATTTTCTTTCGGACATCGTTCCCAACCACGTGATCACCGCCGATGTGGCGCAGTACCCGCAAGCTCTGCAGAAATATGCCGACCAGTTGCGCGGCCGGTCCATGATCGTGCAGCGCGCTGAAATGTTTCCCGTTGAGTGCGTGGTGCGAGGATACATCTCAGGCTCCGCCTGGAAGGAATACCAAGCCACGGGTAAAGTGTGCGGCATCGATTTACCGCCGGGCCTTCGCGAATCCGAAGCTTTCCCCGAGCCCATTTTCACTCCCGCCACAAAGGCAGTGACCGGCCACGATGAGAACATCCCGTTCGCCAAAATGTGCGAGATTGTGGGAACGGAGACCGCCAGCCATCTGCGCGAGTTGACTTTGCGGATCTATAAGAAGGCTGCCGCCTATGCACGCCAGCGCGGTATCATCATCGCCGATACTAAATTTGAGTTTGGACGGACGGCCAAAGGAATCACCCTGGCCGACGAAGTCCTCACCCCAGATTCTTCCCGCTTCTGGCCAGCGGATAAATACGAGGCAGCACGCTCGCAGGAGTCCTACGACAAGCAGTACGTTCGCGATTACCTGGAACAGATTCGCTGGAACAAGCAGCCGCCCGCGCCAGCTTTACCGGCGGAGGTGGCAACCCACACCAGCGAAAAATATCTCGACGCCTATCTACAAATCACCGGTCACAAGCTGGATGTGTAGGCCCGAAAACGTCCGCATAACAGCGGACAGGAGAAAAGCATGACCCCGGCGGATTGGCTGATTGTCGCGGTCGTGCTGCTTAATGTGGTGCTGGCCGGGATCCATGGCTTCTTCGCGGAAGCGTTGAGCATGGCCGGCCTCACCGTCGGTTACATTCTTGCCGCCTGGCAGTATCAGAAGCTGGCGGAGTGGTTGATGTCATTCTTGAAGTCGGAGTTATTGGCCCAGATCTTCGGATTCCTTATTATTTTTTTTGCCGTGTTGACTATTTTCGGCCTGGCTGGAAGGGTCGCACGCAAATGGATGAAGGTGGCTGGGTTGAGCGGGTTTGACCGCCTACTGGGCGCTCTTCTGGGCTTGGTAAAGGGTGGGTTCGTAGTAGCCGTGGTTCTGATGGGACTGACCGCTTTCGCGCCAACTTCGCAGATGCTGGAGAAGTCGGAACTGGCTCCGTATTTTCTGGTGGTCGGACGGGCCGCGATTTGGGTGGCGCCACCGGATTTACGGGCGCGGTTCTACGAGGGACTGGATTTCCTGCATCGTGCTCCGAAGGATATGACGAGTACTCCGGCGTCCAAGTCGAAACCGAAGCCGTGAGTCGAGTACACAGCTAAAACAAAAGACATCGAACGAGAGAGAGACCTACCGTGAAAGATCAATTGGAAGCACTTATTCTGCAGATGTACAAGAGCAACATCCTTTACTCCGAAGGAGTGCGCGAATTCAAGAAGCGCTTCATCCTTACCGTTCTTCAGGAGAACAAGGGCAACCAGTGCCGGGCGGCGCGCGAACTGGGAATGCATCGCAACACGCTAAGCCGGACCATCGACGAACTCAAGATCGACATCCGTCAGCTTCGCGACGTAGCCAAGCGCCCGCCCCGGAGCGCGCGGCCTCTGTCGATGGAAAAGAAAGCGATGCGTTAGCGGCCGCCGCTCTCGCCTTGCGATTAATTCTTCGCGCCAAAAAAACTAAGGCAGCCCTGGCGGGCTGCCTTAAGTTTCAACTTCACTTACGTTACTGGCTAGCTGGCTTGTGGTGAACCGGAGCCTTCTTGGCCGGGGTCGGCGCCGCGGCCTTGAGCAGCTTCCCTTTCTCCATGCTCATCATGAACGGACTCGGCGTATAGGAAGACGGCTCGCCCTGGAAGTCCAGGCTGGCGCCCTCTTTCGGAATCAGCCGTAGCGGAACTTTCTCTTCGAAAGTAAGAGTAATATCCGGCTTCTTCGCGTCAATGTCATCCGAGCTGCCGGCAATCTGGAACTCGGTCGCCGTCGCTTTGATGACGGTGCCATTCATCTGCACCGCTTTGCCTTTGATTGCGTTCCAGACGATATCCTGATCTTCCTTGGAACCGCTGGTGAAGATGAACTGCCAGGTCGCGAAGTCCATCTCTTCCGGCTTCTTGGTGGTCACCATGGCGTGAACCTGCTCGGCTGGAGAAGGCGCGGGCTTGATCGTGAAACCAGCTGGCTGAGTCGGACTGGCCTTGGCCTGCGCCAGAACGTCCGTCCAGCCGTCGTCGCCGCCGTGGTACTTCACGTACTGGCCCTTGGCGTATTTCTCGATCGACGCCTGATACTGCGCATTCGGCGCCACCGTGGAGGCGCGGGCTGCGAACCAGATCGCATTGATCGGATCTGGAGCGACCTTCGGATCCGGCGGAGTCGGACCTGCGGAGGCCAGCGCCAGAGGATACACAACGCTGAAGTCCTTTTGCGAGTCCGGGTTGCTGTCGACGGCGGCGCGCAAAGCCTTGCGGGCCGTGTCATAGTCCTTGTCAGTCAGGGCAGCGATGCCGATGGCGGCGTTAAAAATGCCGGTCATCTGATCTTTCATCTTCTGAAAATCAGCGTCCGCAGTGCCTTCGGGCTTGCTGAATTTCGGCAGGCAATCCAGTCCCATCTGCGCGTACTTCTTCGCGTCGACCAGATCTTGCTTGGCATTGGGGTCGCCGCCTTGCGCCTTCAGGCGATCGAAGAAGGCCAGCAACGCCAAAGCCCGCACGTTACAGGAATCGGCCGTCACCAGCTTCATGGCGGTGTCGATGGTTTTTTGCTGGTTATTGGTCTGTTGGTAATCCTGCATCAGCGTTTGTAGGGCCGCAACTTTCATGACGCTGTTGGGATACTGCGTCATGAAGGCCTCAAGGCCGCTGATCTGCGCCGCAGGATCTTTCTGCTGGATGGCGCCCACATAAGCGTTGTATTCGGCAGGGTCCTTGATGACCGGGGCTTGGGCGGGCGCCCCAGCCGGCGCTTGGGTTGAGGTCGCGGACGGTTGGGCCGGTGCTGCTTGCCCCTGTGGTGGTTGCGCAGGCTTGGTGGCGCCCTGGGCCGCTGCCACTGCGGCAACCCCAAGCACAACCGTAACCAGAATCTTATTCATCAGTGTATGGCTCCTTGGCCTTTGGGAATCGAAATCTTAGGAAGCAATATGCCTTAGCTCTGCAAGACGACTGACCCGCACATTGGGTTTGCCGGATTATATGTACCTCTTCATCCGAAGGCAAGCAACTTCCGCTTATCCTGCCGGCTTATCCTGCGCCCATTGTATAAGATGCAGATATTACAGCTCGCGGATGGCCTGTAATGGTGGCCTTGCGAGACAGTTTGGGCAGGAGGCAATTCTAATGAATTCAGTTCAAGCCGACATTCATCCCCTGGCGGGGCAGGTAGCGATCATTACCGGCGCAGGTCGCGGCATCGGCGCTGCCATCGCGCGCGAGTTGTCGAATTTGGGTGCTACGGCGGTGGTGTGCGGACGCACGCGCGCCGCTCTCGAATCGACCGCCAAGTCCATCGCTCAGGCAGGCGGGAAGGCCGAGGCGATCGTTTGTGACGTGACTAGTCTGCAATCGGTGGAGGCGGCGGCGAAGCAGGTTGAAAGCTCTTTTGGGCGCGCGGATATTCTGGTCAACAACGCGGGCGTTGGTGGATTCGGAGGTCCGCTGCATCAACTCTCGCCCGACGGCTGGGAGCAAATTCTGAATACAAACCTGCGGGGCGTGTTCTATGCGGTGCGGGTGTTCGCGCCATTGATGATTCGCGCGCGCACCGGCCACATCATCAACATTTCCTCTCTTGCCGGAAAGAATGCGCTGCCCAATGGCGCCGCCTATGCCGCGTCAAAATGGGGATTGAACGGGCTCACCTACTCTCTGGCGGAAGAACTGCGAAGCCACAACATCCGCGTGGCCGTGATCTGCCCCGGCTCAACCAACACCGATTTGAGCCCGCACACCGGAAAAGATCCGGCAAAAATGTTGCAACCGGAAGATGTGGCGCACGCCGTAGCCATGCTGGTGACGCAGTCGCCGCAATCATTCATCAGCGAGGTACTGATGAGGCCCACGCAGAAACCCTGAATTCTCCGCCTTCACCGCGCGGCCTTTCTCCGCGAACTCCGCGCCTAGCTTTTGAAGTACACAAGAAGAAAAAGCGTAAGCGCAGAGGTCGCTGAGAACGACCGCGGAGAACGGCCGCGGAGGTCGGCGAGTACTTTTATCCGGTGTAATTTACTTCTTGAATAAATTCTCGAAGGCTTGCCTTGCGTCGCTTGGCCGCAGGCTGGCGGGGGTGGAAGTTTCCTTTTCGCGAGTGACGCGGATTTCATAGAACGTGCAGTCATTGCGCGCGTCTTTTTTCGGCACCCGCTCCTTCACCGGTTGCATGCACTCGAAGCGGCTTCCGGGATCGAAATACGTGCACTGTTTGCAGGAATGCAATTCAAACCCGCACTTGGGACAAAGTCCGGTGGGCGGAATCGCCTGCAGCACGGTGCCGCATTGCGCGCAGCGCGAGACCTCACGCGTCCCGGGCATATTCACCGGTTTTGGTCCCATGCTGTAGTCGCGTCGCGCCAGCGGCGTCGACGCGGGCTTTTCCGCGGATTCCTTGCGGGGCTTTTCCGGACGGTCGCGATCCTGATATCCGTGCTGGCGATATTTGGCTGCCACAGAACCTCTCGATCTCTAATCTCTAAGTCTAATGAACCTTCGCTACAATAAACCCATGATCCACGAAACTATGATCCACGAAATCTTCCCCGTCGGACCGCTGCAATGCAACTGCTCAATCATAGGCGACGAGAGCACGCGCGAAGCCATGGTCATCGACCCTGGCGACGATATCGAGGACGTGCTGGCACTACTCCGCAAGCATAACCTGCAAGTCAAGCAGATCGTGATCACTCATGCTCATATCGATCACGTGGGAGGCGCCATGAAACTGCGCGCCGCCACCGGAGCTCCAATCCTGCTCAACCAGAACGACTACGCCTTGCTCAAGATGCTCGACGTGCAAGCCGCCTGGATCGGCATGGCGGCTCCGGGCGCGGTGCAGATCGACCAGAGCGTGAGCACTGGCGATACGGTGAAGGCCGGCGCGCATGCAGCCAACGTTCTGCACACGCCCGGTCACACGGAAGGCAGCATCTGCCTTTATTTCCCTGCCGAAAAAACGCTTATTGCCGGCGACACTCTGTTCGCTGGCTCGATCGGCCGCACCGACCTTCCCGGCGGCTCCATGCAGAAGATCATGCAATCGCTGCATGGTACCGTGCTCACTCTGCCGGATGAGACTGTCGTTGTGCCCGGCCACGGCCCGGTCACTACCATCGGGGAAGAACGCGAGAGCAATCCGTTTCTGGTGAAGCGGTAGAAATTGATGATTGAGGATTGCTGATTGTTGATTGAAAAGCTAATCAGCGTGCTTTGAATCGACAATCAACAATCAATAATCAGCAATTGGCGACTAGCAATTCCAGCAGGCGCCCAATCCCCTCCGCGAATTCATTCTCCGGCGTGATCAAACTCAATACCAGATAACCATCGCTGGGAAAATCATAGAAATGCCCGGGATGCACCAGCACAGCTTTGCTACGCAACAGAGCCACCGCTAATTCTTCATCGGTCTGCGTCACCGGCACGCGTAACACCGTGTACCATCCGCCTTCCACGTCCAGGCGCTGACACGCTTGCTGCGCGGCGAGTTGCCGGTCTAATTCTTTCAGATTCGCGAGCACGCGAGTCAGCAATTGTTGCTGAATACTTTTTCTCTGGTCCAGCAGCGTTGGCGTAGCCCACTGGATGGGAGCGTTCATGGAAAGATAAGTGTCGGCGATCACCTCCAGGCGCGATTGAGCAGCCTGAACCACCGCAGCGGGGCCGCTGGTAACGATCCACGCGATTTTCATCTGAGGCAGCGCCGAGATTTTCGAAACTCCACTCAGCGTGAATGTCAGCACGTCAGAATTAGCCGCGAAACTCTGCCGGGGAGCGAGACCGTGAGCGTAATCGAGAAAGACTTCGTCGGCAACCAGCGCGAGAGCATGCTCGCGGCACAAGCCATTTAAAGATTCCAGTTCATGCGATTGCACGAACGAACCCGTGGGATTATTAGGATGAACCACAACTATGCCGCGCGTGTGCTCGGTCACTGCCTGTTGCAGCGAGGGAAAATCCATCTGCCAGCCGTGATCGTAGATCAGCGGATACGGCACCAGCTTCACGTCCTCTAAATCGGCCAGGAATTCAAACAAGGGATAACTCGGTTTCGGAACCAGCAATTCATCGCCCGGATTGCAGAGCAGGCGGAAAACGAAAGAGTAGCCTTCGCTCGTGCTGGTGGTGAGAATTAGCTGATCGGGATCGAGATTGTGAATCCCGTGCGCAGCCTGGTAGTACTCTGCGACCGCAGCGCGCGCGCGCGGCAAGCCTTTCGGCTGAGGATCGTAATCCATGGCCTGCGGCGAGGCGAGGGATTGCAGAATTTTCGCATTGTCGTAGCGCAGCCCGGCGCGCGTGGGATTAGAGATCGTCAGATCGAGCACGCGAGCGCCGCTCGACCGCACCTCTTCAATCGTCTCCGTCAGACGATTACGCGTTAGCTTCCAGTTGGTGCGGTCGGAAAACATCTTGCGTCTTTGCACCGATTCGAATGGCAGATTCAGCGCCTAAACAGGAATGGGACCGCGGCCGATGTCGCCCCGCAGGCTGCTCCACTCCATGCTGGGCCAGTCGCGAATGGCAACTGCGGGGCAGACCAGGCTTTGGCCGTCAGCGCGCAGCAACTGCCTCAGGGTCTGCACACCGTAGAACAGCCCCTGGCCTGTGTTTGCGGCGACGATGAGGTGCGAGCGGTCGGAAAAAAGGAGATAGCCCTGGTCGCCGATCAGATCTGCCTTCAGGCCTTTCGATTCCAGAAACTGGCGTACGCGGCGGTCCTGCAAGCGTGCTAAAACGATGACATCCCCGGCCTCTTTGGGTGCTTCTTGTTTAGATTCGCTTTTTGCGCCGGTAATGTTCAACTTCAAGCCGGACTGATCATGAATTTCCTCCGCCAGCGTTTCGGCAGCGATGCGATCTTCGGCCTGATGTCCGAATTCAACCAGGATTCGCGTCTTCGCCCGTACGTGGAAGCTTCCCTCCTGTACGCGAACCTCCTTGGGCTCGGGGATCAGCTTCAGTTGACTCTCCGGGCCAGGCGCCGCTGCCGCAAACGCAGAAATCAGAAGCAACGGAATAAAAAGAACAACGCGGGATTGAGACTTTGTCATTCTTATCCTTGACGGTAAATCGAACCTACATTCTAGCGGAACCGGGCTCTTCGGACGGTTGCAAAATTCATTAACCACCAAGGACACGAAGGTTTATGGCGATCTGCAATTTACTTCGCGAATGCTTCTTTGTTTACAACGTACGGCATCTTCGCGACATCACCGCCGTAGTTGCCCTCGAGCACGTCGATCAATCCCTGCACGCAGCGCCCCGCCATGCCTTTGCTGGGATCGGTGGAAAGTCGGGTGATGCGCCCGGCGCTGGCAAAGTGCGGCATGAGGCGGAGGCGATCGGCGATTGCGGGATCGCGCAGGGGCGAATCGGCGGGCAGCGGTTCCTTTTCGTAGACGTCGAGGGCTGCGCCGGCAATCCAGTTCTCGCGCAGCGCTTTCACCAGCGCGGCTTCGTCAACCACCGGTCCCCGCGAGTCATTCACCAGAAATGCGGTGGGCTTCATCATTCTCAAAGTCTGCTCGTTGAAGAGATGATAAGTGGGCGTGGCGCTTTCGCCGGGACGCAGCAGGGGAACATGCACGCTGACGAAATCGGCTTGGCGCACCGCCTCTTCGAACGTGACGTACTTGATCCAGTTCTTTTCCCTGGAGATGCCGCGGGCCTGGCGCAAGTCCATGGTTTCCTGAATGGCTTTGATGTAATCGTGGTTCTCGTAGGCCGGGTCGTAGCACAGCATGTTCATATCAAAGCCGGCGCACTTCTTGATCATCGCCAAGCCAATGCGCCCGGTGCCGATAATCGCGATCGTCTTACCGGTAACTTCGTCGCCGAGAAACGGCAGGTAAGGATGCCAATATCCCCACTGATTATCGCGAGTCAAATGCTCGGCGGTCCATAACTTGCGCGCCAGCATGCCCATCATGAAGAAGGCAAACTCGGCGGTGGCTTCGGTGAGGACATCGGCCGTATGGGTAAACGGAATCTTGTAGCGGTTAGCGTCGGCGCGGTTGATGTTGTCGAAGCCGACGGCGATCTGCGCCACAACTTTCAAAGTACTCTTGCCTGCTTCGAATATCTCGGCGTCGATGGGATCGCGGAGCGTAGTGATCAGCCCGTCGATACCGGACTTCACTTTACCGATGATCAGACTTTTCGGCGGCGCCTCGGGTTGCGGATAAACCTCGACTTCGTATCCTCGGTTGCGCAGCAGATCGATTGCTTCCCCAATGTCGCAGGTGGCGAAAACACGAAATTTCTTGGCCATTATTTTCCTGATAGAAGGTGGCAGGCACTATGCCATTAACGGATAAATTAGTTAAAGTTCAGAGATTCTTTTCCGTCCACAGCCCGATACGATCCAGAGCCTGCTGCAGGTTCTCCAGCGAATTGGCCACGCTGAAGCGCAGATAACCTTGGCCGAATTCGCCGAAGGCGGTTCCAGAAAGCGCGGCTACGCCGGCTTGTTCCAACAGAGCGTCCGCCAGCGGCTTCGACTTCCATCCCGTCTTCGTGATGTTGGGGAAAACATAGAAGGCGCCTTTCGGCAGGCGGCAGGAAAAACCCTTGATCTTATTCAATCCGGCGACGAATACATCGCGGCGGCGCTTGAATTCGGCGCACATGTGATCGACCGAACTCTGATCGCCGCGCAGAGCCTCAATCCCAGCCATCTGGGTGAAGCTCGCGGTACAGGAATTCGAATTTGTCATCAGCCGCGTGATGTGCGCGGCCAAGTCGGCACGCATCACCCCGTAACCCATGCGCCAGCCGGTCATGGCATAAGTCTTCGAGAAGCCGTCGAGAAGAATGGTGCGGTCCTGCATTCCGGGCACCGACATAATGGAAAAATGCTCGCCTTCAAAAAGCAACCGGCTATAAATCTCGTCCGACAAAACCAGGATGTTGCGGTCGCCGATCACCTTCGCCAACTGCTCAACCTCTTTGCGCTCCATCACCCCGCCGGTCGGATTTTGCGGCGAATTCAGAATGATCAGCCTGGTCCGGTCGGTAATAAGAGTGGCGAGTTCGTTCACGTCCAGAGAAAAATCGCGGTCCTCGCGAAGCTGGATCGGAATCGCGCGGCCACCCACGTAGTTGATCATCGACTCGTATATGGGAAAGCCAGGGTTGGGGTAAATAACCTCATCGCCTTCATCAATTAATGCCAGCATGGTAAAGAAAATAATTGGCTTACCACCAGGCACAACGACCACTTCTTCAGGAACGACTCTTACGCCGCGACTGCGGCTTACGTAATCCGCGATGGTCTGGCGCAGTTCGGGAAGCCCGGCGGAAGGGCCGTAGTGGGTCCAACCATTGTGCAGTGCGTCCACGGCAGCTTCGACGACGTTGGCCGGAGTGTCGAAATCGGGCTCGCCGATCTCCAGGTGAATGATGCTCTTGCCCTGGCGTTCCAGGGCTCGCGCCTTGTTTAGAACTTCGAAAGCGGTTTCCGTGCCCAGGCGCGACATCCGGCTGGCTAGTTGTAATTGGTGCTGCGTAGTCGGTGACATTGAGGACTGGATGCTCCTAAGAGACTAAACCGCACATTATACGCCGCGACGGAGTGCAGGATGGGAGAGGAGGATTAGGGAGATGACCAGCACGGTAACTGCTTGGCGCGCCGGGGGATGGCCCAGCACACTGCTGCCAGTGAGGAAGCGCGAAGGCATCTCACGCCGAATGGGCGACGATAGCCACCGCTTAAGAGCTACTGGCGGTGATTCTCCGAGGTTTGCGAAGTATTTATTCCAGCTTCTTGTTCCAGCTTCGATTCACTTTAGCGTTTTGTTGACCGTCCTAATCGTTTTAAGCTTGGTAGTGATCACCACCAACAACGGGCGACAGCCCTGGGCTTTCCAGGGAAGCCTATCTGAATGCGCCCTGATCAGATGTCCCACTGTCCTCACTCGCATGGGGAGGTTGCGGGGGCCAGGCGTTTTCCTAGGACCGCGCGGCTATACATCCGGCACCTACTCTTCCAGAATAGACGGGGCGAAATCCCAAGTGAAGGTTAGATGTCACAGCGCAGAAGATTTGTCTGTGGAAAACTTTGCCGGCCACGTGGTTCAGGGTCGTGGCGCACGAATCGCCCAGGCGCGTGCGGGCAGTGCGATCGTTCCCTGCGCGTTTGCCGGGAGCGCCGCTCTCAGGCGTTCGCGAATCGCCGCCTGGGTCCGCTGATCGCGCGTGGCGAGATAGTTCGGCGCCGAGCCTTGCCCGGTCAGAAGCGGTTCCCAGTAGTCGTCGAAGCTGGTGAAGCGAGTTACTGTATCAAGCGCGTGCAGGGTTGAATCTTCCAGCTTCGCTTGCTCGAAGAGAGATCGCAGTCCTTCTGGCGTGCACATGGGGAAACGGCGGGCTTGATCGAATGTGGCGGCATCGCTGTCGATTGCGATGGCCGCATCCCAAAACTCACGCAAGAATCTTGTTCCCTGCGCGTAGTCCCAAACATAGACCGCGACGGTGCCGCCGGAGCGTGTGACGCGGCAGAATTCTTCCAGCGCTCGGACCGGATTCGGAATGTAGTTCAAGCCCAGACCGCACACGGCAACATCGAAACTGGCGACGGGCAACGGCAGGGCCATCGCGTCCCCGGTTTCGAAGGTGACATTGGCGCGCCCACGATGCTGACGAGCAAAGCTGATCTGATCGGAAGAAGCATCGATTCCCACGACGCTGGCGGGAGTGCAGCGCTCAACAATGGCTTCGGTGATGACGCCGCTGCCGCAGCAGACGTCAATCCATTTCAGGCCCGCAGGAAGGTTCAGCCACTGCAGAAACTCCTGGGCCAGCAAATAGCTCCAGCGGCCCATCCACCGGTCGTAGTCGGCGCCAGAGGTCCATTTATCCATGTTCATCGATCCATGTTCATCGATCTATGTTCATCGATCTATGTTCATCGATCTATGTTCATCGATCTATGCTAATCACGGAACGGCTGCTAGAGGAAAAGGTCCTCAGGGGCTAAAGCCCACGTCCCTTGGCTCTGAGCGGCACGGCTGAAGCCGTGCCCTGATACGAGTCGAAATCGGTAAGCGGGAATTACTCCGAAACGCTGTGTTCTTCGTTCTGCGCGCGAAGAACGCGGTCTACGGAGTAAGGAGCGCGGTTGCGGGGCTCGTGGTAGTGGCGGACTTGCATTTCGCCGAGGAGTCCAATGGCGAGCAGATTCAATCCGCCGAGCAGCAGGCCCAGAGCCAGCATCATGAGCGGGCCATGGGAAGCCATGATGTGAACATTGCGCAGGAACTTTTCCGCGGCCAGCCAGGCCACCAGGGCGCTGCCGCCGAACAAGCTGAACAGCCCAAAGGTTCCGAAGAAGTGCAACGGACGAGAAAGATAGCGCAGCAGGAACCGAATGGTGATGAGGTCGAAGAATACACGGAAGGTGCGGGTGATGCCGTAATGTGAAACGCCGCGTTCGCGGTTCACGTTGCGGATGGGCACTTCGCAAATCGAGGCGCCGTACCACGACGCCAGCGCGGGAATGAAACGGTGCAATTCGCCGTAGAGCGGCACCTGCTCGAGGATCTCGCGGCGATAGGCTTTAAAGGTGGTGCCGAAGTCGTGAATATCGACGCCGCTCAACTTGGCCATGAGCCAGTTCGCGATACGTGACGGGATGCGGCGCATCCAGAAGTTATCGATACGAACCTTGCGCCAGCCGCTGACGATGTCGTATCCGGCCGCAATCTTTTCCAGAAACATTGGAATATCGGCGGGATCGTGTTGCAGATCGCCATCCATCGCAATAATGTATTCGCCGCGGGCATGGTCAAACCCGGCGGCCAGGCCGGCGGTCTGGCCGAAGTTGCGGCGCAGTTTGACTACCGTGACTCGGCTATCGACGGCGGCGATTTCGCGCAACATGGCGAAGGTATGATCGCTGGAACCATCATCGACCAGCACGATTTCGAAGGTCTCCCCGGCAGCCTCCATCACCGCTTTCAGGCGGTCGTAGAGATCGGTGACGTTCTCTTGCTCGTTGTGCAGGGGGACGACGATGGAGTATTTGGGCACAGTCTTTTTATTATAGCGTGAACCGTATGCGAAAACACACGCAAAATCCCGGCATTGGTGCAGTTCGGTACCAAGGGAGGCTACAAAAGCCCTGGAGAAAGAACGTTCAACCTTGCTCCTTCAATTTCAACCGGGACTTGTTGTCTTCAAGAAACTTTTTAATATCCTCGGCCGCTGCCAGCAGGCGGTTCCATTGCTCGTAATACAGCGTGACCGGGAAACGTCCCAGGCCGTAAACACTGACGCCGCCTTTTTCGCCGACCTTGAAGATCAGGTCGCCGCTGCGCTTCTTGGTATCGACTTCTTTTTCCAGCTGCGATAATTTGGCTTTGAGTTCTTCGTAAGTAGGTTCTGACATGCGTATCCTCGTTGGTAAATTTAATGGCTGCCCTGCGACTCAGCGCGACAAACATAACAGTACACTCCATAGTAACTTGTCGCGCGTTGCCTTGTGCAATGCAACCGTTATAGGGTAGAAAGAATCTAGCCCAATGCAGGAACGTATGCGGTTTACTTCTCGATGGCTGACGTGGCTCTGCCTGTCACTGATGTTATGGGCGGCGGTCGTGGAGTCCACCCATACCCATCCGAACAAGTCCGAATCGGCGTCCTGCTCCATTTGCGTGGTAGCGCACAGTACCGCGCCCTCCAACAGTATCCATCAAGCCAGGCCGGTGTTTGCCGCGATTGGCTTGCTGCAAGAAGAAGAAGTCATCGCGCAGGCCCGGATCAGTATTTCCGAGTTGGGCATTCGCGGTCCTCCTACGGTTTAGGGATCCCTTCAATACGGCGTAACCGGCTTTTTTCCTGTAGCCGGAGGTTCCCTATTTCATCATCTATCCCAGGAGGCCTTGTGCTTAATCCATTCTTCAGGCGGCTGATCGTCGCTGTCGGCGTCTTATTCTGTCTAACAAGCAGTCTCGTTTACGGGCAATCCAACTCTGCATCTATCGGCGGCACGGTTCTGGATCCCACGGGCGCGGTGGTTCCCAATGCGGCGGTAGAAATTCATAACCCAGTGAGCCACTTCGATCGATCCACCACTACCGATAGTTCCGGGAAATTCACCTTCCCCAACGTGCCGTTCAATCCCTACCATTTGAGCGTGTCTGGGCAGGGATTTGCTCCCTACGCTCAGGACGTTGAGATTCGCTCCGCGGTGCCTGTGGATGTGAAGATCAACCTCAAAGTTGCAGGATCGTCCCAAACCGTAACCGTCGAAGCCGGGGAAGATTTGTTGGAGAACGATCCCACGGCTCACACCGATGTGGATCGCGCCCTGTTTGACAAGATTCCTCTGGAAAGTGCCTCGTCGTCATTGAGCGCGCTGGTCACGCAATCGACGCCGGGAATCGCCGCTGACTCGAATGGATTGTTTCATGGAATGGGCGACCACGCGTCCAACTCATTCTCGATAGATGGCCAGCCCATCACCGACCAGCAAAGCAAAGTCTTTTCAAACCAGGTTCCCGTCGATTCGATCGAGTCGTTGGAAGTAATTCAGGGCGCGCCGCCGGCTGAATACGGAGGCAAGACCAGTCTGGTGATTGTGGCCACGACCCGGTCAGGTCAGGGTATGACGACGCCCCACGGCAGCGTAACGGCTTCCTACGGTTCTTTTGGCACCTCAAACGTGGGGTTCAATCTTGGTTACGGAGGCCAGAAGTGGGGAAACTTCATTTCCGCGAATGCCTTGAACAGCGGGCGTTTTCTCGATCCTCCAGAATTCAAAGTAATGCACGATAAGGGCAACGAAGAAAACGTGTTCGACCGCGTCGACTATCAGTTCACCGGCGCCGATTCAATTCACTTTAATTTCGGCTACACCCGCTCCTGGTTTCAAAACCCAAATACGTACGATCAGCAATTTCATACGTGCAGTGCCGGATTCACTTGCAACTCTGCCGGCCAGGCCACGAATCCCCTGACGGGCGCAGTTCTCGGTCAGACCGATCAGCGCTCAAAGATCGGGACATTCAACATCGCCCCGTCCTGGACGCATGTGGTCAACTCTTCGGCTGTGCTGACGTTGGGCGCTTTTGTTCGGAAGGACCAGTTCAACTACTATCCGAGCGCCGATCCCTTCGCGGACTTTTCTCCGGACCTGCAAGCTCAAACCATCGCACAAGACCGAAAACTTACGAACGCGGGTCTGCGCGGGGATATCTCTTATGTGAAGGGTATCCACAACATAAAAGCCGGATTCACTTTCCAACACACCTTCCTGACGGAGAATGACACGCTGGGAACGGTGGATCCAGGGTTCCTGGCGCTGTTCAACCAGCTTGATCCAGTTACGGGCGCACCCGTGCCGGGCACCTCGTGCCTGGATTCAGCAGGCAATCCCACCGGGCCTCCATGCACGACGCTTGCGCCCAGTGATTTAACGCGGGGAGGAACGTCGCTGTTTTTTCACGGACACACCGACGTTAAGGAAGGCGCACTGTACGTACAAGACTCGATTACTAAGGGAAATTGGGCGTTTAACGTTGGAATTCGCGGAGACATCTATCGCGGATTTGCCAAAGACGCCCAGGCGCAACCAAGAGTCGGAATCGCCTACAAAGTTAAACCGAGCAATACGGTGCTGCGTGTTTCGTATGCGCGAACCATGGAATCGCCGTTCAACGAAAATCTGATCATTGCCAGCACGGGATGCAGCAATCCAGTCATCGCCGCCATGGTGCCGCCGCCAAATATTCCTTGCGTCAGCGGGGACATTCGTCCGGGATGGCGCAATGAATTCCACGCTGGCCTTCAGCAAGCGATCGGGAAATATTTGGTGATCGACGGCGAGTACATCTGGAAATACACGCATGGCGCCTACGACTTCGGCGTTGTGGCTGCCTCTCCGATTGCGTTTCCGATCGAGTGGCATAACTCAAAAATCCCGGGATACACCTTGCGCGTGAGCGTTCCCAACTATCGCGGGTTTACCGCTTATGTGGTGATGTCGAGCGTTGCGGCTCGATTCTTCCCACCGCAAGTCGGCGGAGTGCCATTCCTGCCGGCGCCCGGCGTCTTCCGCATCGACCACGACGAAAAGTTCAACCAGACCACTCACTTTCAGTACCAACCGTGGAAGAACGGTCCATGGCTCGGCTTCAACTGGAGGTACGACAGTGGATTAGTGGCGGGATCGATTCCATGCTCTGCACCAACGGCAACGTGCTTCGGCTCGACGCCTATTGCCGATGGCGGCGGGGCGAACATTCCCAGCGGCCAAGTGGCATTCGTAAACAACATCACCGGCTTGCCTTTGACGGCGGACCAGGAATTTCAGGCGGGCCTTACTTGCGATGGAAAACCGGCGGCTCCGAGTCCCTTTGGTCCGGCGCTGGCGACGTGCGATGCGGCTGGGCTGGGATCCACTTATGTCAAGATCCCTGCTCCGGGAAAGGAAAACGATGACCACAATCCGCAGCGGATTGCTCCGCGAAACCTGTTCGATCTCAGCGTGGGAGACGACAACCTCTTGCGCGGCGAACGTTACAAGTGGAGCCTGCGACTGACGGCGATCAACCTTACGAACAAGGTGGCGTTGTATAACTTCTTCTCCACCTTCAGCGGCACGCACTATGTCACCCCGCGCTCGCTCACGGCGGAGCTCGGCTTCCACTTCTAGCGGGCGCACGTTTCGCAAAAGGCGGCCGTGATCCGGCCGCCTTTTTCTTATTTGGGCGAACTTCTTTGGGCAACTTCGTTAAAACCAAAGTTTGTAAATCCATGTAAAACATGAGGAAAGCAGCGAGACAACGAGTGATCGACTGCTAGAATGACAACATTCTTACCAAGGAATGTGGATTTCTTTTTTCAGGAGAAGTGTTGTCTATGAGGTTTTTTACGCGGCCTTTTGCGGCGTTGGTCTTAAGTCTTATTTGTCTTCCGTGCATGGCCCAGCAAGGTTCTGGGCAACCGGTTTCTCCATCAACACCCGCCGCTGCTTCCACGGCGCCGCAATCCACGTCCGATCCGGCGAAGCCGGTGGAAGGCACAACTGTCCCAGATAAAAATGCCGGAACTTCGAAAGACCGGCTCTTCTATACGCTGCCGAATTTCTTGACTCTGGAAAATGGCGCTAACTTACCGCCGCTCACCTCAAAGGAAAAATTTAAAGTGGTGGCCCGGGGTTCATTCGATCCCGTGATATATCCCTGGTACGGTTTCCTGTCGGCCATCAGCCAGGCACAGGACAGCGAACCGGGCTACGGACAAGGCTGGGGAGGCTACGGGAAGCGTTACGGCGCGGCCTTCGCTGATGGAACCATCGAAAACTTTATCACCGGCGCGATATTGCCCTCGGCGCTGCATGAGGACCCGAGATATTTCCAGTTGGGCAGCGGCAGTTTCGTGCACCGCAGCATGTATGCCATCAGCCGCAACATTATTACGCGAACCGATTCCGGCGGTTCGCAATTCAACTATTCCGAAATTCTTGGCGGAGGGATGTCAGCTTTCATTTCCACGTATAGCTACCATCCCAGTGCCGACAAGACAGTCTCGAATACGATGAGCGTATGGGCAACGCAATATGCCTACGATACGATCACCATCGTGGTGAAAGAATTCTGGCCCGACATCCATCGCAAGTTATCGCATAAGCAGATTCAAGAAGCTCCCCACGCGGTTGATGCAAAGCCGTAATCAAAGGTGAAGCCGACGTTCGCCTAAACGATGAAGAGTTTGGTCACAGGCAGCAGTGGTCACTTGGGCGAAGGTCTGGTTCGGACCCTCAGAAACCAGAATGCTGAAGTCATCGGCCTGGACATCGTTCCCTCGGAATTCACTGACGAGGTCGGATCGATTGCCAACCGGGCATTTGCTAGGCAATGCATGCAAGGAGTGGGCGTCGTCTTCCATGCCGCAACCTTACACAAACCGCATGTCCTCACGCATGCGCGGCAGGACTTCATTGACACCAATGTCACAGGCACGCTGAATCTTCTGGAGGAAGCCGTCCTCGCAGGCGTCCGTTCCTTTATTTTCACCAGCACAACCAGTGCTTTCGGTAGCTCGCTTAGGCCTCCACATGGAGCGCCCGCCGCTTGGATCACCGAGGATGTGAGGCCGGTGGCGAGAAACATTTATGGAGTAACAAAGACCGCGGCTGAGGATCTCTGCGAGTTATTCCATCGGAAACACAAGCTAGCGTGCCTCACTCTGAGGACGTCTCGTTTTTTTCCTGAAGAAGACGACGATAAAGAGATCAGAGCGCTGTATACAGACGAAAATGTGAAAGCCAATGAGTTTCTTTATCGCCGGGTCGATATTGAGGATGTGGTGTCCGCTCACCTCTTGGCGGCCAAACAGGCGCCAACTATTGGATTCGCCCGCTATATTGTGAGCGCAACTACGCCCTTCACCCAGGAAGGTCTTGCCGAATTACGTTGTGACGCGCCATCAGTGTTGAAGCGAATCATCCCAGAATATGAAGAGGAGTACTCGCTCCGGGGATGGAAGATGTTCCCCGGAGTCGACAGAGTTTACGTAAACGAACTGGCGCGCCGTGAACTCGGGTGGAGTCCACGATACGACTTCAGGTATATTCTGAATCAGCTTAAAGCAAATGAAGACCCGCGAAGTCCGCTCGCACGCTCGGTAGGATCGAAGGGATACCACACGGAAAGATTCTCAGAAGGGCCGTATCCAGCGGAATGAAGGATATTCGAGCCGGGCCATACGAAGTTACAGAATTCTCTCGTGGGTGTAGCCGTTGGCGCCCAAGGCAGAAATCAGTTCCGCGATGTGGTCAGGCCCGCGAGTTTCCATGGTGATGTCGATCGCGGTGTCGCCCAGATTTACATTGTGGTAGGCGCGGTCGTAGGAAGTTTCAACGATATTGGCCCGATGCTGCGCGAGAATGCCGGTAAGCCGATGCAGAGCGCCGGGATAATCAGGAAGATGCACGCGTAAGCGTACGAGTCTTCCATCCTTGACGAGACCGCGTTCGATGATGCGGGCCAGCAGCGTCACATCAATGTTGCCGCCACTCACCACGACAACAATCTTCTTCGCGGAGTGATCCTTGATCAAGGGGATGCGGTGGTTGACCAAGGCCGCCAGCGCCGCAGCGCCAGCTCCTTCGGCAAGAATTTTTTCTCGTTCCAGCAGGAGCAGGACTGCGTTCGCAATTTCTTCCTCTTCCACGGTGACAATATCATCCACATATTTCTGGATGAGGGGAAACGTGCGCTCGCCCGCGCGCCGCACGGCAATACCGTCTCCAATGGTGACCGCCGCAGGCAGCGTTACGGGTTTGCCTTCCGCCAGAGCAGCCTTCATCGACGATAGCCTGGCCGGCTGAACTCCAATCACCTGGATGCGCGGATTAGTTTCTTTCAGCGCGCAACCGATACCGCCGATCAGCCCTCCACCACCGACCGGCACGATCACTGCATCGAGATCGGGATGCTGCTCGAGCAACTCCAGCCCCAGAGTTCCCTGCCCCGCAATGACCACGTCGTCATTGAAGGCATGGACGAAGGTGAGATGGTCCTGTGCACTGAGGCGCAGCGCCTCGTCGTAGGCCTCGTCGTAATTCGCACCGTGAAGCACCACGTCGCCGCCATAGCCGCGGGTAGCTGAAACTTTGATTAACGGCGTCGCCAGCGGCATCACGATCCTGGCGCGAATGCCGAGTCTTGAAGCGTGGTACGCCACGGCTTGGGCATGATTGCCCGCCGAAGCCGCAATCACTCCCTGTGATCGCTCTTCGGGAGTCAGGCTGAGGAGCTTGTTCAGAGCTCCCCGTTCTTTGTAAGCGCCGGTTCTCTGACGATTCTCCAGCTTCAGATAGATGGAATTGCCGGTCAGTTCGGAAAATGTTTCCGAGCGGGTACATGGGGAGACGCGAATCGATTGTCGAACGCGGCCGAGAGCGGCCTGTATTTGCGAGAGCGTCACCATTTGGCCGCGGATTGCGGTGGAAGCCGACATTTTACCTCAAAGAATCTCGATCCCTAACCATACAGGGCTGAGCCCTTGCAAGCACTGAGCCACCGTGCAAAAAAACACATCCACCGCATTAAAATTGACGATTGTACTTTGGCGGCATTTCCGTTTAGACCAATAACATGGCGGAAAGTCGCCCTACATTCTCGAACGATCATGACGCGTGTGGCGTGGGCTTCATCGCGCAGCTCGGCGGACCAGCGTCGCATGCCGTGGTCGAACGCGGGCTCAGCGCCCTGAAACGCCTGGCGCATCGCGGAGGTGTGGATGCCGACGGGCGCAGCGGTGATGGCGCCGGTCTGCTAACCGGGATTCCAAAAACGTTTTTCCGCAAGGCAGCTCGCTCTGACGGCATCAAGTTGCCGGAAGAATTCGGCGTCGGCATGGTGTTTCTTCAGCCGGGCCAGGAAGCTCACGCGGTAAAAACTCTTCGCGCCGCAGTTTCGAAATTTAATCTCACTTTTCTTGGCTGGCGGACGGTACCCACCGATCCTTCGATCCTCGGGCCGCGCTCCAGCGAATCCCTGCCCCTTGTGCGGCAATGCTTTGTGGCGCCTGGTAATGGCGTTGTGAGTTCTGAGACTTCCGGTGTCGACTCGTCCGACTTCGAGCTGCAACTTTTCCGGCTGCGACACGAGCTCGAAGCCACTCCTGACTCCGGCTACTATTGTTCACTCTCGGCGCGAACTATCGTTTACAAAGGATTGCTAACGCCCGAGCAGTTGGCTCCTTTTTATTCCGACCTGAGCGATCCGGAGTTTGCCAGTTCGTTTGTAATTTTTCATCAGCGATATTCCACCAACACGCAACCCAGTTGGTCACTGGCGCAGCCGTTTCGTTTCGTTGCCCACAACGGCGAGATCAATACCATCAGCAGCAATCGCCGCTGGTTCCAGGCGAGGGCCGCCAGTCTGCGCCGCGACTTGGGAATGCCCACTGAAGCGCGCCTGTTGCAGCCGGGGATGAGCGATTCCGCCAGTTTCGATAACGCGCTGGAAGCCCTGGTGCGGCGCGGTTCGAGCCTCGCCGAATCCGCTTTACGCCTCGTGCCTCCAGCATGGGAATATGACGAACATGCGGATCCGGAATTGCGGCAATTTCTCTCTCTCAGCGCCGCTGAGCAAGAACCGTGGGACGGACCGGCGGCTCTGATCTTCACCGACGGCCAAGTCGTCGGAGCGAAACTCGATCGCAACGGCTTGCGTCCACTGCGCTATACGTTGACCTCGGATGGATTGCTGATCGTGGGGTCTGAAGTCGGCATCAATGATCTCTCGGATAAGCAGGTAGTGGAGCGGCAGAGGCTCGGGCCCGGCGAAATGCTGATTGCCGATCTTTCCAGCGGAACTTTCTTTCGTCCGAACGAGGCTGCTCGGCTCGTCGATGCTGCGCCAACTCCCGACCCTCGAAAGATTATCCCGGCTGAGAACACAGCAGAGCCCGCCCCTGCCGATGCGAACCGCCTCATGGCAGCCTTTGGCTGGACTGAAGACCAGTTCCGCATGCTCTATCAGCCGCTGGTGGAGGACGCTCAGGAACCGCTGTGGAGCATGGGCGACGATGCTCCTCCGGCTTTTTTGTCGAGTCTGCCACGTCCTCTTTGGGATTATTGCAAGCAACGGTTTGCCCAAGTCACCAATCCTCCCATCGATCCGCTGCGTGAGAGCCACGTGATGTCGCTGGACGTGTACCTGGGCAACAATACGGAGCTACATTCTCCGTTGCTCGATGCCGGGCAACTAAAAGCAGCCGCAGCTGCTCTCTCGCCGGTTCATTGCATCGACTTTACCTTTGAGACAGCGGGGGGAATTGACGGCGGCCTTGAAATCTTAAACAAGATTCGTGAAGAGGCAACGGCGGCATCGGCGTCCTTCGCCGGATCGATTCTGTTAAGTGATCGCGGCCTCAGCGACAAGCAGGCGGCTCTACCCGCGCTGTTGGCGGTTTCCACGGTATGGCGGGCACTGGTGAACGCCGGCGCCTGGAATATTCCATTGATTATAGAGACCGGCCAAGCCTTCGACACGCATCACATCGCCTTATTGGTCGCGGCAGGGGCGAGCGCGGTGCATCCTTATCTGGCTATGAGTCTGGCCGCAGGGACGGATGTCAACGGCCCGATGCGCTACCGAACTGCTCTGGAGAAAGGCCTGCGCAAAGTGCTGGCGCGAATGGGAATTTCGACCATCAGCAGTTACCGTAACAGCCAGATATTTGAAACCATCGGTCTTGATGGCGCGGTGTGCGAGCGCTTCTTTGAAGACGCCGGGCACACTCTCGGCGGCAAAACTTTGGATGATCTGCTGGCGGATTGTATCTCCTGCCATGCTGCCGGTTTCGGTTCTTCCGCCGCTGAATTTCGCGACACCGGCCTCTATCGCTTCCGCCGCAACGGCGAGCTGCACGCTAGTTCGCCTGAGTTGGTGCGGCGAATGCATCGCTATATCAAATCGCCAACTGCGGAAAATCACGCGGCTTTTTCTGCTCTGTCGGAAGAGAGAAAAAACATTGCGGTGCGGGACTTACTCGAAGTGCGTTTCGCGCAGCCTCTGTCTTTGGACGAAGTGGAGAGCGAAGTTTCTCTGCTCAGCCGCTTTAGTACACAGGCTATGTCGCTCGGCGCAATCTCACCAGAAGCCCACCAAACTCTGGCCATTGCGATGAACCGCCTTGGAGGGCGCAGCAACACGGGCGAGGGTGGAGAAGATCCAAGCATTTATTACGATCGGCCCGAAGCCAACAACCGGGTGAAGCAGGTAGCGTCCGCACGCTTTGGCGTGACCGCGGAATATCTGGTGCACGCGGACGAAATCGAAATCAAGATGGCCCAGGGCTCGAAGCCCGGAGAGGGCGGACAACTGCCTTCCGCGAAGGTTACGCCTTACATTGCGCGCCTGCGGCACGCGATAGCCGGGACTTCGCTGATTTCTCCGCCTCCGCATCACGACATCTATAGCATCGAAGACCTTGCACAATTGATTTACGATCTGCGCGCGGTGAATCCGAATGCGCGCATCGGGGTTAAGCTAGTTTCCAGTTCCGGCGTCGGAGTTATCGCTACCGGCGTCGCCAAGGCCGGGGCTGACGTGATTACGATCGCCGGTCACGACGGCGGCACCGGAGCTTCGCCGCTGACCTCCATCAAGAATACGGGACTGCCCTGGGAAATTGGCCTGCGCGACGCGCACACCGCGCTGGTGCGGGCAGGCCTCCGGGCCCGAGTGAGATTACGTGTGGATGGCGGCCTTAAATTCGCCCGCGACGTTGTGGTGGCCGCGCTGCTCGGCGCCGAAGAATTTGGCTTTGGAACCGCTTCCCTGCTGGCAATCGGCTGCGTCATGGCGCGGCAGTGTCACCTGAATACCTGTCCGGTCGGCATCGCTACGCAGGATGAAACATTGCGCGCGCGCTTCGCCGGTAAGCCAGAGATGGTGGAAACATTTTTCCGCGCGCTGGCCGAAGATATTCGGCAACTGTTGGCCACCATGGGCGCGGGATCCATCGACGAAATTCTAGGTTGCGTCGAGCGCCTGCAGCCGCGGTCGGCGATGGACGAATCGAGCGTGAAATCGCTTCTGCAGCCGATTTTGAATCCGCCCCCGCAGTTCGACTGTCCTCATGAAAACAGCGGGGCGCTGCATGCGGAACTGAATCGAGTGGTGGACGACCTGGAATCACTTTCGCTCCGTCCCTATCATTTTGCAATCACCAATGAGGATCGAGCCGTAGGCGCACACTTCAGCGGTGAGGTTCTGCGCCGGGTCGGCTCCTCCACTCTGGAAATGACCGGCGCCGATTGTGAATTTGTGGGCACAGCAGGGCAAAGCTTTGGCGCGTTCCTTATCTCGGGGGCGAATTTCCGGTTGATCGGGGAAGCGAACGATTATGTGGGGAAAGGCCTGTGCGGCGGCAGCATTGCAATCGGCGCACAGGCTGACGCTTCGGAACGTGGAGATGTGCTGGTAGGAAACACCGTCCTCTACGGCGCTACCGCCGGCGAATTATTTGTTGCCGGTCGCGCGGGAGAGCGATTTGCGGTCCGGAACGGCGGCGCGCTGGCCGTAGTCGAGGGCGTAGGCCGTCATGGCTGCGAATATATGACAGCCGGAGTGGTGCTCATTCTCGGTCCTGCGGGCGCAAATATGGGAGCGGGGATGACCGGGGGCCTGGCTTACTTGCTACGCAACGAGAGCGACGGCCAAATGAATCAGGATCGGATGAACCGGGAGTCCGTACGGTTTGCCGCTCTCGAACCGCAGGAAGAACAATGGCTTCGCCGAATTCTTCACCGGCACGTGCAGCTAACGGGCAGTCCCCGTGCCGCCGATCTTCTCTCCTACTCCGAGCTGCCTTTACTGCGAGTTGAGCCGGTTACGCCTGCGTGCTCCGTGGAAGAGACATGGGCTCCGATTCTCGCGCGTCTTTCCGCCGCGGAAGCCCGCAGCTACGGACGCGACAAACTTCTTTCTTCGGAACGACCCGTTGTGCAGTAACCAAGCCTCTCGGGGAAGTTTTGTCATTCGCTTCAGTTCGACTCACTTATATTCACCGCAGCAAATGCATCAAAAGCAGCGTCTCGCCAGTAAGTTCGCTATAATCGCGCATGGATTTTGATCAACTCGTCACCTTCCTCGAGGTTGCCCGGCAAGGAAGTTTCTCGCGTGCCGGGGAGAAAGTCTTCCGCTCACAATCAGCTGTTAGTGCACAGATCCGTCAACTGGAGCAGGAGTACGGCGATCGGCTGCTTGATCGTTCGGGCAAAACCGTCAAGCTCACTCCGGCCGGTCAGGTCTTCCACGAGTACGCGCTGCGCATGAAAAAGCTGCGCGACGAATCGCTCGTCGCCGTAGCCGACCACGGCCACACGCCGCGCGGCACGCTGATGGTCGGCGCTAACGAAGCCACTTGCCTGTATGTTCTGCCGGAAGTATTTGGCGAGTACTGCCGCAAGTATCCCGAAGTGCAGATCAGTATCTATCGAAACTTCACTTATAAGATTGTCGAGAAACTGGAGAATGGGTCGCTCGATGTCGGCATCCTGAGCCTGCCGGTGCAATCTCCGAGCTTGAGAGTGCAGCCCATCTTTCGCGACCGCTTGTTGCTGATGGTGAGCCCCAAGAACCCCCTTGCCAAGTTAAAGTCGGCCAACATCAGCGAGGTGGTGAAATATCCTCTGCTGTTGCCGAAGACCGGCCATACCCGCAGACTGCTGGATAAACTCTTTCGCGAATACAATACGGAACTCAAAGTCAGGATGGAATTGCCCAGCATCGGGATGATTAAGAGCTTTGTGGCCGCCGATCTTGGCATCTCGCTCATCAGCGCGTCATTCGCGCGCGATGAGGTGGCGACGGGAAGAGTGAAGCTGGTGGAACTGGAGGGGGCGGAACTTTGGCGTGAACTTGGACTAGCGTACCGTCGCGACCGAACTCTCTCGGTGGCCACTAAAACGTTTGTGACCGTGGTGCGGCAGCTCTCCGAATATTTGAAGAAGGCGGAGGCTCCGGCGCACAAATAGTTCTCGTCTATGCGCCCGCTTCCGGAGGATTAGTCACGGGTTGAATGATATGCAGTCCGCACTCGGTCTTCGATGATCCCGACCAGCGTCCTGCCCTGGGATCTTCTCCCGGCAACACCGCTCGCGTGCAGTGCGTGCAACCGATACTGGGATAGCTGCGCTCATGCAACACGTTGTACGGAACGTCATGCTGGCGAATGTATTGCCAGACTTGCTTGGAGCTCCAGTCGGCGATGGGATTGATCTTCACCAATCCGAATTTCTCGTCCCACTGCACTTTGCCTGCGCTTGCCCGGGATGAGGTTTGATCGCGGCGAATGCTCGTGATCCACGCGCTCAGTTCACTCAGCTTTCGCCGCAGCGGCTCAACCTTGCGAAGATTGCAGCATTGATCAGCCTGCCGTTCCCAGAGTGCCGCACCGTAAATTCGCTCCTGCTCTTCCGGAGAGTTCAGCGGATAAACTTTTTCGATCGTGATCCCATATCTTTCTTCGACCCTGTCCATGAGGTTGTACGTTTCTGGAAAAAGGAATTCGGTGTCCAGCGTGAACAACCGGAAGTTCTTGCGTACTCGCGACGCGATATCGATCAGGGCCATTCCTTCGGCTCCGAAGGCCGAGGAGATCGCGACCGTATCCCCGAATCTTTCGAACGCCCATTCCAGCACCCGTTCGGGTTTCCATGCTTCCGCAACGATCTGCAGTTCTTCAATCTGTTCTTTCATGCCAGGGGCTCCTCGTTCTGAAGAGAACTTTCAGGGGGCGAAAACAGGCTTTCCGCGAGTTCGGGTTCGACTAGATTCTGATCGGCAAATCTCACGACCTCACCGACGACCAGCAGCGTGGGAGATGCGAGCCTCGGCGACCCAGGAAGATCCGCAACCGTGGTGCGATATATCCGCTGCTCGGAAGTTGTCGCGCGCGAGATGATTGCGCAAGGAGTCTCTCCGGCGAATCCTGCTGCCGAGAGTTTTGCGGCAGTCTCGCCGTAGTTCTGGCCCGGCATATAAACCACCAACGTGGCTTGGGAAGCCGCAAACTTGCTCCAATCCTCATTCTCGTTTCCTGGAGCGCGGTTGCCAGTCGTCAATACCAGGGTGGACGATGCTTGCCGATGCGTCAGCGGAATCCCTGCCGCTGCCGCCGCGCCCAGCGCGGAGGTGACACCCGGTACAATTTCATATTCGATTCCGGCTCGTCGCAGCGCCTCAATCTCTTCGCCAGCGCGTCCAAAGATCAATGGGTCTCCACTCTTGAGCCGCACTACCTGTCGCCCTGAAGCAGCCGATGTGACCATCAGAAAATTGATTTCTTCCTGCCGGATCGCTTTGTGGCCGCAGCGCTTACCCACATTTTTCAATTCGGCGGTTGGCGAAGCCAATGCAAGAATTTCCGGAGCTACCAGGTCGTCATACAGCACCACGTCGGCAGTCCGCAAAAGCCGCAGAGCTTTCACGGTAAGCAATTCAGGATCACCGGGTCCCGCGCCCACCAAATACACCTTGCCGTTCTTGTTATTGAAGCCCTTCATGCCGTTACCCTCCCGTGAGCCTCTGCCGACTCGGTCGTTATCGACTCGGTCGTTATCGACTCGGTCTCTGCCGATTGGTTCTTCGCCGACTCTTCTTCCAGTGCCGCCTGCAAAGCCTCGCGGCTCGCCAGGTTGAGCAACAATTCGCGTTTTCGTTGCTGGTCAAGATCGCTGGCCAGCACCAGCTTTCGTGTCGCTCCGAGTTCCGCAACCCAGCGCGCATATCCCGGACCAAACTGCCGTTCAAGCTGTTGCCGAAGTTTTTGCGCAAGCGCAGGACTCTGGCCGTTGGTGGAGATCGCTATTTGCAGATCGCCCCGCCGAACTACAGCCGGATAGTAGAAATCGCAATACTCCGGAACGTCGACCACATTGCACAACACCCCGCGCCGCTGAGCTTCCCGATAGATCACAGCGTTGAGGGCTCGCGATGCCGTTGCTACGATCGCCAAAAATGTTCCTTTGAGGTCGGAGTCGGCGAAGGCACGTATCTCGAGCGTGATCTTCCCTGCCCTAGCCCACGCGTGAACCGTTTCGGTTGCTTGCAAAGCCACGACGTGGAGCGCTGCCCCGGTGTCGATCAGTCCGCCGATCTTGGGTTCGCCCACCTTCCCGGCGCCAACCACAAGGCAACGTTTGCCTTCGAGTTTCATAAACATTGGAAACAAGCTGCTCACGATTTCTTTTGTGTAGCTCATCCTTCTACCCCGCTTGGCACACGCCCTTCGGGCAGATCGCGCGCGACTGCATCCACAAATTCTCCCGCCAGGAAGTTCCGCAGATCCTCATCGCTGTGGCGCGCAAAAAAGCGCCGCAGATTTTCGCCGGGCGTGCCGTCCGCAAGATATCTCCGCAGTAGCCGCTCGATCGCCTCGGGAACTTCAGTTGCGGCGCAGCGATATCCCACAGGCCGCGCGATCGACTGATGCAGGCCAAGCGCACCGCCCAGGCAGAAGTAGTAGGCGTCGATCATGTGTCCATTGGCCTTGATCTTCTTACCTTCGATTCCGATGTCGGCAATCCAGTGTTGACCGCAACTATTGGGGCATCCGGTGACGTGCAGTTTTAAATGCTGATCGAAGCCGGGCAGGCGCTCTTCCAGTTCTTCCACCAGCCAGCGCGAAAAACTCTTCGTCTCGGTGATCGCGAGCTTGCAGAATTCAGTTCCACTGCAGGCGACCGCTCCGCGCCAAAAAGCGGAGCCACTGACAGGCAAGCCAATCGCGCCCAACTCTTTAGCCAACTCGTCAGCCTTTAACCGAGGCACGTTGACGATCAGCAAGTTCTGCATGTTCGTGGTGCGTAGTTCGCCGCTGGCGAATCTGTCGGACAGGTCCGCGGCGGCGTGCATCTGCTCCGGGGTGATCCTGCCGCGCAGTACGGTAGCTCCCACGTAGCAGTAGCCCGGCTGCTTTTGCGGATGAATTCCGATGTGATCACGGTAGACATCATTCGGTGGTTGCGCCGGTTCAGCAGGATCGAATTGAAATCCAATGCGGCGTTCCAGCTCTTTTTGGAAGGCCTGCGCAGTCCAGCCGTGCCGTAGGAAAAGAAATTTAAGCCGCGCCCGCTCGCGGTGCTCGCGCAATTGATCGGAGTCTCGAAACAACTCGGCAATTCCTCGAATGGTGGGGAGAACTTGATTCCAGCGAACGAAAGCGTTGAGCGGAGCGCCGAGGTAAGGCTCGGTGGAAAGTCCGCCGCCTACGCGTAGCGCAAATCCAACCTCAGGCTTTCCCTTTACGACTCGCTCAACCGCCGTCAGTCCAACATCATTAATTTCGGGGTAGGGGCACCACACGCGGCATCCGGTGATAGAAATCTTGAACTTTCGCGGCAGGTTATAGAATTCCGCGTTGCCGGCGAGCATGCGATCCGCTTCCAGGGCGAGCGACGAAGCATCGCAAATCTCGTCCGCATCCACTCCGGCCACAGGGCAGCCGGTAATGTTGCGGGTGACGTCGCCGCAAGACCCGGTCGTGTTGAGGCCTACGCGCCACAGTTCGTCGAGCACTTCGGGCAGCGCTTCAATCGAAACCCAGTGCAGTTGAATATTTTGCCGGACGGTGAGATCAGCGATGCTGCGCGCATAACGCTGAGTGAGACTGGCAATGGTTCGCAGTTGGTCGGAGCGCAACAGACCGTTCGGAATTCGAATCCGGACCATGAAGAAAGGCAGCGCCTTGCCCTGCCCGTCTTTACCCCCGACCACTCCCACTCCGTCGCCTTGAGTGTAGACACCCCACCAGCGGAAGTAGGTTCCGATCCATTCTGGCGGAATCGAATCGAAGCCTTCGCGCGCAAAGCGGCGGATCTCGGCCAAGCCGTCCCAGGGATTCATGGCGCGCTTCAGCCGTTCAGATTTTTGCGCCTTGGTTTCTTTCACTGCATTTTCCATAGAAAATTGACCGTAAAAATAAAAACCCACCGCCAGATGCTCTCTGGCGGTGGGCGATAAGTGCTGACGATCTTATGAAACTTTTAAGTCAGCAACCTCCCTGCGCCAGAACACACGCATGCACAACAACAACATGCACACATACAAGACTGGCGAGGATTGCTGAAACTAGTCATGCTATTACGAATAGTAAGCTGCGGGCTCAAACCCGTCAACTTACGGTCGCGCTTATTCGATGAATAATTTCGATAAGAAGTATCACTAATTTTAATTTGGATCGGCGGATACGCAATCTGGGGGAGCCCACAACGTCGAGCACCCTCCGCTCGACCAGACAGCCGAGGGCGGCTGTCTCCACCTGGGCACGGCCCCAAACCCGCACCACCCAATTAGCTATCCTTGCGGTACAGAAGGTTGCGCATCGCCTGCCTCCGAGCTTCATTTGCTTCCCTCAGAGACTTGCGCTCGTCAGCATCCATTCGATGCTGAGCCGTGGACGCGGTTTTCTCGGATGTGCTGCACTCGGGGCAACGATCGGCAAAACCGGGCTTATCCGGCTTAAGCTCGAACTCCTCTTCGCAGATGCTGCAGATTTTGATAGGGAAAGCCATTTACGCTCTATGATACTTCGAGCGTATGCGATAGAAAAGCATTTTGCGTCCACAGAGCGGACTCTCGTCCCTGACCCATCCTTATCATTTCTCTCGCATCAGATTGTCCGTAGAATCTTTTCAGCCCCAATAAGGTGAAACTAATGAAGACTGATTCCTGCATCGGCGCGTGCACTCATACGGTGATGGTAGCGGTGATCCTATTGCTGCCCGCTTCAGTGCTGGCCGAACCGGTAACCCTCCGCCAGACCGTAGAACTCGCGCTGAAACACGCCACTAGCGCGGCTATCGCAGCCGACGAAGTGCAGCACGCCTCCGCCGCCTACCGCGAACTGCACAATAGTTATATTCCGCAAGTCACAGTCGGCGCCGGCCTGGGATGGTCTTACGGATTTCCTCTTAGCCTGGAGGGATCCGCGCCTTCGCTGTTCAACGTAACCGCGCAGTCGGCACTGTTGCATCCCGAGCTTCGGCCATTTTTGCGCGCCGCCGAAATGGAGGGCGCTGCCGCGTCCTCTCGCAGCAAAGACCAGCGCAATCAAATCATCCAGGACACCGTGCTCAGCTATGCCGAGCTTGAAAAATGGGAGCAGCGACTGGCTCGCCTGCACCAAGCCGAACCCGAAGCGCAGAGGATGCAGGCTGCGGTCGCCGATCGAGTGAAGGAAGGAATCGATAGCGAACTTGAGGGAACGAAGGCCCGCCTTTCGGAGGCACGCCTCCGGTTGCGTATCGCCGAAGCCCAGGGCGCGGCTGACGTGCTTCGCGAACGGCTCTCTAAACTCACCGGCCTTCCCGCCTCTGGCATTCAGACCGAAACTGAGTCAATCCCAGCGCTTCCCGAAGGTGCGAAAAACGCCGCGCAAACAGGTGCGCAAGAAGATGAGACAGGCAGAGCTACGGATTCCAATCCGGCGGTTCAATCCGCTGTAGAACACGCTCGCGCCCAATTTCTGGTTGCCCAGGGGGAGCACAAATCTGTGTTGCCGACCGTCGATTTCGCAGCGCAGTATGCCTTGCTCTCGACAATTAATAACTATCAAAACTACTATGTGCGGGGAAGTTTTCAGAGCAACAACGCCACGGTGGGAGTAGCGATCCGCTTTCCGATCTTCAACGCCGCGCAGCGCTCGCGTGCCCAGGCCGCCGATGCCGATGCCCGTAAAGCCAAATCCCAGGCGGACGCCGCCCGCAACCAGGTTTCGGAGGAAACCTTGCGCCTGCAGCGGTCCGTCACCCAGATGCAGGCTGCCCGCGATGTTGCCGAACTGGAATATGAAATCGCACAGAAAAATATCGACGCTGTCCAAACCCGCATGAGCTCAGCCACGGCTAATTTGCACGATCTCGACAATGCCCGCACTCAAGCGAGTGAACGCTTCATCGCACTGCAAGATGTGACCTTTGAACTGGAACGAAGCCAAGTTTCCCTTCTGCGCGCTACCGGAGAGTTGGAAACCTGGGTTCTTGGAACAAAATGACCCTGCGGGCGGGTACTGATTTCCGCCACTCACTGCTATAAAAGCTCGATTCGACGTATACCGGTTCGAATCCAAGCCCTCGCTTGGTAATCTAAACTCAAGCCAGCCTGTGGGTTAGGGATAACTAAAGTGTATGTGTTATGCAGGACGAACCTGCATAAACACTGGTTTCTCGCCCACTTGTGCTGCCCATGAATGGTAAAATAAGTACTCACCCACTATGCCTCTTAAGACACTGTTTCTGAATCCACCCTCCTTTGAAAACTTCGACGGCGGCGCCGGATCACGTTGGCCCGCCACCCGAGAGATTGAGAGCTATTGGTACCCGGTTTGGTTGGCTTATCCCACTGGGATGCTGGAGGGAGCGCGATTGCTGGATGCGCCGCCCCATCACATTTCGGCGGAGCAGACCATCGAGATTGCCAAAGGGTATGAGTTTCTTGTGCTGTTCACCAGCACTCCGGGCTTCCCTGGCGACATTGGTCTGGCACGGGCGATCAAGGCGGCGAATCCGACGATCAAGATTGCTTTTGTAGGGCCGCACGTAAGCGTGCTGCCGGAGAAATCCTTGCGTGATTGTCTCGCCATCGATTTCATTGTGCGCAAAGAATTCGATTACGCCGTGGTGGATTTCGCCAAGGGCAAACCTTTGGCGGATATCCCGGGCGTCTCGTTCTTAAAAGACGACAAAGTGGTGCACAATCCTGACTCGCCGCAAATCCAGGACCTGGATGCGCTTCCCCACGTCACCGACGTTTACAAGCGCGATCTCGACGTCAGCCGCTATAACGTGCCGTTCCTGCTGAATCCTTATGTGTCGCTTTACACGACCCGGGGATGCCCGGCGCAATGCACGTTCTGTTTGTGGCCGCAGACTTTGAGCGGGCATCCGTGGCGCAAGCGCTCGACTGACGATGTGGCCGCGGAAATGTCGAAGGTTAAACAGTATTGGCCAGAAGTGAAAGAATTCTTCTTCGACGATGACACGTTCAACATTCAGAAAGCGCGCACCGTCGAATTGTGCGGCAAATTGAAGCCGCTGGGACTCACGTGGTCTTGCACCTCGCGCGTCACCACCGATTTCGAAACGCTCAAGGCGATGAAGGAAGCAGGATGCCGCCTGCTCATCGTAGGCTATGAGAGCGGCGACCAGCAGATTTTGAAAAACATCAAGAAGGGCGCAACCGTTGAGCGGGCGCGGCAGTTTACCAAAGACTGTCATAAACTCGGCCTGGTCGTTCACGGCGATTTCATTCTGGGCCTGCCCGGCGAGACGCACGAAACGATCAATAACACCATCAAGTTCGCCAAAGAGTTGGACGTGGAAACCATTCAGGTTTCCGTGGCGCACGCTTATCCTGGCACCGAGCTTTACGATTACGCGGTAAAAAATGGATTCATGGTTGGCGACAACAAGATGGTAGACGAGGGCGGACACCAACTGGCGCACATCCAATATCCGGGATTGCCGGCGGATGACATTCTTTCGGCGGTGCACCGCTTCTACGACGAGTATTACTTCCGTCCAAAGGCTGCGTTCCGCATCCTACGGAAGGCTGCGTTTAACAGCAACGACCGCAAGCGACTCTACAAGGAAGCGAAGACCTTCCTGAAACTTCGATCGCAACGCAATAAACTGGTCAAGCAGCATAGTGACGAGGCTGCAGAACTGGCGAAAGCATAGCCACAGAGGCTTTTCACCGGCCTCTGTGGTGAGAAGGCCCTACAGAGTAGCAACTTAGACTTCCAGTGAACTTTCGCAAGTATCTTGTGCTGGCCGGAGTGACGCTGTTTGCCGCGGCAGGAGATTCCATGCTATCGCATGGGATGAAGCAAACCGGCAGCATCTCTCTGAACCATCTGCAGGGCGTGATCTTCGCCATTCTCAATCCCTGGGTTGCGATCGGGATTCTTTTGCTGCTGGCGTTTTTCGCCACCTACATGACGGCGCTTTCGTGGGCCGATCTTACCTACGTTCTGCCTGCAACTTCTTTCGGATATGTACTGCTCGCTCTGGTTGCGAAATTTCTGCTGCATGAACAGGTAAGTCCGATGCGCTGGTTGGGAATTGCGCTGATCACTGGCGGGGTAGGCTTCATTGCTGGAGGACCAAGCCTGACCGAGCACCCACATTCGTCCACGAAAATCCCAGCAGGAACGTCTCCTCGCGAATCCGGTGAAGGCGTGCTTCGCGCAAATAACGCAGGAGTTGAAACCCCCACGAGCGTGGAGCGATGAAGGAGATTTACACTTGGAGCGCGATCCTCGCCATCGTGTTCGCGTCGGTGGTAGGCGATGTTTTGCTGGCCCGCGCCATGAAGCAGGTCGGCGACGTCGGCGATTTGAGGCGCCGCGCCGGACTGGGCGTCGTGATCCTCCGCACACTTGGCAACGGTAACTTCTTGTTGGGAGTCGTGGCCATGGCTGCGGCCTTCTTCAGCCTGCTGTTTGCGCTCTCCTGGGGGGACGTAAGCCTGGTGGCTCCAGCCGCCGCTTCCCTCACGTTCATCGGCAACGCCGTCGCTGCGAAAATCTTTTTGCATGAACGCGTCGACCAGCGGCGGTGGATTGCGGTTGTGCTGGTGGCGGCCGGAGTCGCGCTGCTGGCGGGGTAATCCGGACGTATTACGGCTAGTCTCCTCCTTCGACCCACTTCGGGAAAGCCCTTCTGGTGAAGCTTTCGAATGAAAGAGTTTACATAGGTGAGTGTGAGAATTTGCATACCGGGGTCAAGGCTGACGGAAACGGCCGCACGGCGGGGCCTCAAGGCTTATCCACATAACAAACCTACCGTCTGACGACCGGCCCTAACTGCTAGATACAATTCCAGAAGCAGCGCGAGTGACAAAATTTGGCTCACAACCAGACCCTCCCCTTTAGCACCCAAGTTACAACCTGAGAATGAGCACTGTGGCTCAGAAGAGTGGCATGCCGAGTGCTACCGTCAAGGTTAGTTGTGGGTGGGGTTATGGCGGGAACAGTTCCAATCCGGGTCGCCGGTTTCGTGTTGTTAGCGGCTTGCGGGGCATTTTGCCAGGAACTCTCTTCGAAAGCAGCGTCGAATTCCCTGCCTGATGCTCCGTCGGCGATGGCCTCTGTGGGAGCGGAGTCGGGGAAGATGGTTACCGGCGCAGCCGGTTCCTCAAGGGCGATTATCCATGATTTGCGTGATTTGCGTGATTTGAATGTGACGCGCGAATCGGACGTGGGAAATATTGCCCGGTCGGCGCAGGCGCGCTTCGCCCTTATCCAAAATGCAGAGGCCCCGCAAAAACCCTCCAGCGATTTTTTCGACAAGTACCTGTACCCTACGCTGTTGAAGCGAAACCTTAACTACCATCCTTCGACCAGCGAGAGTGTCATGGGACGGGCGGCGTACGCCGCTTCGCGCATTTTCGTGACGCGGGATGACTCCGGAAGAGGGAAAGTGAACACCTCGTATTTTCTTGGAGTGTTGACTTCGGCCGCGCTTCATATGGCTAACCGTCCATCGTGGAATCGCTCGGCTTCGACCCCGTTCAGCGATTTTGGTTCGACCGTAGGGAACGATGCCGGCATGAACCTATTGCACGAATTTCGGCCTGGCTTGGAGCAATTGATGAAAAGCCACACGCCCAGGTTTGTGACAAGGATCGAAGAGCGCGTCGGCCGTTAGTCCACTCCGAGATATTTCTGCTTCAGCACCCAATTGCAATGGTATCGGGAGTTTTCACAGAAACCCCGTCCTGCGTGGAGCAGGAAGACACAACCTTTCAAAAATGGTCTGAGGCAGGAGCGCTCGCCGAAGCGAAGTAACCTTTGCGAGCGTACACTCGCAATTTGTGGCCATCTTTTTCAGCTTTGATATCAATCGCGCGGTACTGCCCATCGCGTTTGAAGAGGGCCGGTTTGTAGGAGACTAAGTAGCGGCTGCGGATCACCTGTTGCAGATCAGTTAAGCTTCCGTTGAAGCGATGAACGGAGCCGGGCGTAAAAGCAGCTCCGCCGGTAAGCTCGGCTAAGGTCTTCAAAGCATGCTCACCCACTAGAGAGCTCACGACAGTGTCAGCCACGTCCCGGGTACTAACCGTATAAACGGTAACTTCTCCGCGCTGCGCGCGGTTGATTGCCTGTTTTGCGGTGGCGCTGCTGGAGTTGTCGTCTCCGTCGCTGATGACTACGAGAATTCTGGCTACCGGCTGGGATTCGATGCGGCTGGCGAGTTTGTCGGCAGCGAACGCAACCGCATCCCACAGGGCAGTGCCGCCGGCGGGGACGAGTTGGTCGACAGCGTGAGTCATAAGTTTCTGGTCGCCAGTGAAATCCTGGACCAGAAGCACGGAGTTGGCGAAGCCGATCACAAAGGCCAAATCATCGGGCCCGGTTACAACCTTCTGTAAGAAGCGCGCAGCGCAGTCCTCTTCGAACTTGAAACGGGTGGCAATGGAATCGCTGGTATCGATGACGAGGCCGAGCCGAAGAGGCAACTCGGACTGGTTGCGGAACCCGGTTACGGCAGCCGGAAGTTTGCTATCGTCGCGAACTCCGACGTCCTGGAGCGTGAGGTTGGTCACCGGCTTCCCGTGATCGGTGGCTGCGAAAAATACAGCTACTTCATCGGCGGAGGAACGGAAAGTAAATCCGTTGTACTTTGTGCCAGAGGCTTTTGGTGGCGGAGTGATTCCGGGCGCGGATGGAGTTGGAGAATCCTTCGCCGCGCAGTTAGGGCAGGCCTCTTCAGCTTCGGCTTCGGCGAGTTGAGTATTTTCTTTGGACTCCTGCATGAGCTTGCGGACGGTCTCGGGCAACTGCACAGGCCCGGTGGGGGCCTCGCTTGGGACCTGCGTGAAAGAGACTTTTATCCCAGCGGCGGCAGCGGGAGGGCGACTGGCCTCTTCCTTGAGTTGCTCCATCATCTTATGAGCCTGTTCGCCGGCCGGTGTTTTTGGGTCTTCCTTCAGCAACGTATCCAACTCGCTTTGGGCCTCAGCGAAGTTTCCCTGGGCTTCCCAGGCAGCGGCCGCGTAGAAGTGAACCATAGCGGCGCCCTCATGCTTGCGCTCGTGAACCTTCTGAGCGGTGGCGACGACGGCTGCGAAATTTTGGTTCATGTATTGCCCAAATGCCAAGGCGGTTAGCAATGAAAGATCGAGCGGGGCAATCGTGGTGGCTTTTTGGATCGCTTGTTCCGCCGCCAGATAATGTTGGAGAGCCAGTTCAGCGCAAGCAAGGTTGAAAAAGGAAGTGGGCAGGTGATCGTCGAGCGCTACGGCTTGGGCGAACTCTGCGCGGGCTTGATCATTTTGCTTGAGGCCCAGGTAAGCATTCCCAAGCGAATTATGGGCTGCTACGAAACTGGGATAGATGGAGCTAGCGGTCGTAAGGTGCTGGACGGCGCCTTGGAACTCCTTCTTCATCAAGAGCTGGTAACCCTTTTCGTACTCGCGACGAGCCTTGCCGGGAGCCTTTAGGTCGAGCTTGGAGAGAGAGCCGGCGGCGCTCTCCAACGGGCTGCGATTCGCACCGTTTATCAACCAGAGACTGTGTTCCAGCATCGTTTCCTGAACAATACCGACCAATCCAGTCGAAGGCGTCATGCCAACATTCGATGAGGGGAAGCTAAAGACTTGAGAGAATGCTGCGCAGGGGAAGAACAGGAGTAGGAAAAGGAAAGCGGACGAACCTTGACGGATCATTGCCTAATCCCCGAGGCGAAAGGAATGTCACCCTCAACCCCCTGAAGTGTAAGCTCATGCAGCCGGTTTGGAAAGGGGTTTTGGCGGGAAGACCAGTGGGGGAAATTGCAGCCGATACTTGCTGAATTTGCTCGATGCGCAAGATTTTGCGACAGATTATAGGGAGACTAGAACAGGCTCATAAGGCCGGACGGGGAAATTTCCGGGGAGAGGAAGCGGAAATTTTCTAATCCGGCGGCACGGATGAGGGCTTCTGCGGCCAAATAGCCGCTGCGGACGGCACCTTCCATGGTGGCGGGCCAACCGGTGGCGGTCCAGTCACCGGCGAGGAAGACGCGCGGCCATGCGGTGGTTTGCTGCGGCCGGTAGGCGTCAATACCAGGGCGCGGCGAGTAGGTGGCGTGAACTTCCTTTATGACGGTGGATTTCAGCAGATTCGCGTCGCGCGCCGCAGGAAAGAATTCGCGAACTTCTTTTAGAACGAGATCAACGATCTCGCCTCGCGATTTATCGATGAGGCTTTTAGAGGCGCTTACCACGAGTTCGATGTAGCTGCCAGCGGAATCGGTAGAGGCGCCGCGCGCAGTCAGCAGCCGTGTCTTGTTAAACATCCATTGAATCGTCCGGTCGAGAAGGACGGCGTGGTCGAGGTCGGTGATCTGGCGGTCGAACCAGAGATGGATTCCGGTGATGGGGCAGGATTCGAAATGAGCAAGCTTGTCGCGCAATGGCGCGGCTTCTGGAGTTTCGGGCAGAACGCTCGCGAGAGTGTTGAATGGTAGAGCGAGGATTAGGTAGTCGAACGGCTCGTCGTTGCCGTTCACGCGGATCTGCACTTGCGACGGTTCAGTGAAAAACGTTTCGAGTGAGTTACGGAAACGAATCTCGCCACCGCGTGCGCGGATATAATCTCCGGCGCAATTGTAGAGATCAGTGAGAGGAATGCTGGGAACGCCCATGTGACGAGCGGCGGGCGACTTCATCGACTCACGAACCACTTGTGCGGCGTAGGAGATCGAAATCAGATCGAGATCTTCGCTGAGGGCGCTGACCAGGATTGGCTTCCAGAAACGTTCGATGGCGTTGCGGGTTTGGCGGTGCTGAAGAAGCCACTCTTGAAAAGAACGCCCGGTATCACGCTGCCTGGTAAGCGTGAGAGCAGCGATAGCGCGCGAGATCGCGATCTTGTCTTTCGCACCGAGAAATGGAAAACGCAGGAACGACGGGGCGGTGTGCAGCGGGGCGGGCAGCGGCGAAGCATGCATGACGCTGGTGCGGCCGCCGGGTTCGATGAAAGTCATGTCTTCGTACCAGCGAATTTTATCTTCGACGCCGATGCGGCGGTAGAACTCCACCAGGTTTGTGCAGACGCGGAAGAGAACATGCTGGCAATTGTCGATGACTTCGCCGGTGCCGGGATGTTCGTAGGAAGAAGCGCGTCCGCCGAGATAAGGTCGGCGCTCGAACAGGGTGACGCGGAAGCCGGAGTCGGCCAGGGCGCAGGCCGCGGCGAGGCCAGCCAGTCCGCCTCCCGCAATCGCTACAGTAGGTTGTGTTGTGGGTTGAGTCATCCGGGATTACAAAGTGCGGCGGCAGCCAATGTCAAACCTATCAGCAGGTTCCTCACCGGGCTTGCGGCCCGCTTCGGAATGACAACCGTATGATGTATCGGGCGTCAGGTAATACGCTGCAGGAAACCTTTCCCAAGAATGCGCAGCTTTTCGCTGACGGTGAGACTCACTTTGCCACTGAAGACGTCGTACTGGCGTTCAGCGATTTTTTCCAGAAGCTTGCGATAGATATTGACCAGCACCCATAGCGCGGGCTGGCTGTCTTCCGAGATATAGGAATTCAGTTGTTCTCCGGCCTGATAATATTCACGGGCTCGGTCCGCTTCCATGGCAAGCAAAGGCCGGAAGCGCGCCGGGTCGGGAGCCGAAAGCAGCTCAGCGGCCGTTAAGCCGAACTTCGCAAGATCTTCTTGTGGAAGATACACACGGCCCATTGCGGCGTCTTCTTTTACGTCGCGAATAATATTGGTGAGCTGGAAAGCCAGGCCGCACTGTTCGGCCAGAGGTTCGGCAGCGGGATCGCGATATCCAAAGATGTGGATGCAGACCAATCCAACCACCGACGCTACGCGATAGCAATAGACTTTGAGGTCCTCGAAGGTTTGGTACTGAACGGTTAAGCCAGAAACGGGGACAACCGGCGAGACTGGATTTTCTAAACCCGCGGTTCCTGGCTCGACATCCATTGCGGTTCCCATTGCCAGTTCATCCAGTAGGCCTGCGGGAATCGTGAATCTGCGTTGCGTATCGGTAAGCCCCAAAAGAATTGGGTCATCGCTGGGTTCGCCTTGCTGCACGCGGTGTAACGCCTCCAGCCAAACATCGAGTTTGTAGCGGCGTTCTTCGACACTCAGAGCCGGATCGTCCGCGATGTCATCGCAGCGGCGCATGAAGGCATAGACGGCGCAGAGAGACTCGCGCTTGCGTTTGGGCAGGACCAGAAACGCGTAGTAGAAATTCTTGGCGTTGCTGCGCGTGATTCCGCGGCACACCGAGTACGCCATGGTGAGCTGCGCCGGAGCGGGAGTCCAGGGAATGGACACCTGCTGCGCTCCTGCACTCATAGAAACCTCCTCAGAGCGGCGCGGGCTACCAGCGCCAGCTTGCGCGGCTTTGAGATTACAGGACGGCAGCCCAGCACGGCGAAACCCTGGCGCTCGATGGCGTTCAGGATTTCCTGGCCGCCGCGGCTGAAGAGTTCGAGATCGACCGCCAACTCTTTATCCACTTTCCCGACGAGCGGCAGACCGCGGTCAAACCATTGACGGGCGCGCTCGACTTGAAACTTCATCATTTCGCGAAACGCGGGAGTGTTGCGGTTCTGTGTCAGGTCTTCTTCAGGCACGGAATATTTCCGCAAGTCTTCGAGCGGCAAATAGATTCGGCCCTTCGCGTAGTCGACGCTGACGTCTTGCCAGAAGTTCGCGAGCTGCAACGCGGTGCAGGTGTAGTCGGAAAGCAGCTGGCGTTCGGCATCGCGATAGCCGCAGAGATAAAGCACGAGATGTCCGACCGGATTCGCCGAGTAGCGGCAGTAGGCGAGCACATCGTTGAAAGTCTCGAAACGCGTGACAGTCTGGTCTTGACGAAAAGCGATTAGCAGGTCGGAGAACTCGTGTTTCGGAATATCGAATTTTCGCACCGTCTCAGATAGAGCAACAAAAACCGGATGACGCGGCGTGCCGGCGTAGCAAGCATCAAGTTCGGCCTTCCACTCATCGAGTAACGCCAGCGACGCGGCTGGATCTCCCACTTCATCACCCAAGTCGTCGGAGATGCGACAGTAGGCGTAAACGTTCAGGAAATCCTGGCGCAATTTTGCAGGAAGGAACCAAGTGGCGACGGAGAAGTTTTCGTAGTGAGTGCGAGCCAGGCGGCAACAGTATTCGCGGGACTCTTCGAGCGAGGGTGCGAATTGCGGAATCGCGTATTCCGCGGGCAGGCGGCTCCAGCCCGTTGCAGGAGGATGCCCGAACTGCAAATCGCTAGTAACGGGGCTCATGAGCTTAGAAGCATCCTCGGCAATCGGGAAATAGAATGAGTGTCCTGAGAGCTCCCTGCCGCGCCGCAGTCGCTGCAAGCATGCACGGATCCTTCGCTTCGCTCAGGTTAACAGGTCCAATTTTACGACAGGGGCAACTTTTCAATGTCAATCAGTTCATCGCCAATCAATGAACGGCAGCACAGAGGCAATCAGTGGCCGGGAATGATGGCCGTTTTGATGTCGCCGCCGCGGTTCAGCATGTGGCGGAGCACCTTTTGCAAGCTGGAGAGCGGAGCTTCGCCGGTGATGTAATCGGTGGGGCGAATCTTCTTAGCCGCGATCAAGCCGAAGGCACGGCGCACGGTTTCCGGAGTGTGATGGAACGTAGCTTTGAGCGTAATCTCGGAATAATGCAGACGATTGGTATCGAGCTGCACTTTCGATCCGCTGGCGCATCCGCCAAAGAAATTTACCGTACCACCCTTGCGCACCATCTCAACGGTCCACTCCCAGGCCTCGGGACGGCCCACGGCTTCGATCACTACATCGCATCCGCGCTTTTGGGGCGTCAGCGCGTGCACGGCTTCAACCACGTTCTGAACTTTCGTTGTCTGAACGATTTCATGAGCGCCCATGTGCTTGGCGGCTACAACCTGCTCATCACGCTTCACGACCGAGATCACGTTGCAGCCAATGGCACGCGCCACCTGGACAAACATCAGCCCGATGGGACCGCCGCCGATAATCGTAACTGTGTCGCCGATTTCAACTCCAGTTTCATGCAAGCCGCGCAAGACGCATGCCAGAGGCTCGGTCATGGCGGCGTCCTCGAAACTGACGCCGGGAGGGATCACGAGCATGTTAGCTTCGACAATGCGTCGCGGGACGCGGATGTATTCGGCGTAGGCTCCGTTGTTGAAGAGCAAATCCTCGCATAGGTTTTCCTGATGCTTGGAGCAGTAGAAACACATCTGGCAAGGAGCGGAATTCAGGGCAACAACGCGCTGCCCCTTCTTGAAGCTGACGACCCCCTCGCCCACCTCTTCGATTACGCCAGCCAGTTCGTGGCCAAAGAGTGCCGGAGGAACGATCATGCGGGCGTGATAGCCGCGCTGGTAAACTTTGAGATCGGTACCACAAGTGAGTGCGACTTGAACTTTAACCAGCACCTCGCCTTTTTCCACGCGAGGGATGGGCACTCTTTCAATCTTGAGATCTTCTTTGCCGTACAGGACGGCGGCTGTCATTTTTCCGTTCACTGCTTATTCCCTTCCCAGGCCTGATGCTTCCAGGTGCTACCGGGCTGAATCACGACTTTCATCGATGAAGGCTGAGGATGAGCCGCCAGTTCCAACGCCTGGGCGGCATCCTGCAGCGGAAAGCGATGGCTGATCAACTGTTCCAAATCCATTTCGCGGTTCATCACAAATCGAACAGACTCCTCCTGCAAATCGACAGAGGCGCTATACGAACCGACCAGCGCCTTCTCTTCCACACAAATCGCGGCTGGATCAATGACTACTTCGCCGCGCTGCGTTTGCGCAAACAACAACACCCGTCCCCCCGGACGAACTGCATCCATAGCAGGACGAATCAGGGCATTGCTGCCGACAGCTAACATTACAGCGTCAGCTCCCCGCCCTTCGGTCTGCTGGCGCACAGAGTGAACCGTGTCGTTCCGGGATGCTTCAATTGTATGCTCAAATCCAAGGGTTTTAGCTATTTTAAGCCTCTCGGGATACAAATCGGAAGTAATCACCGTGGCCCCCGCCCTTCGTGCCAGGACGCTTAGTATGATGCCTATCGGACCTTGGCCGATGGTCAGAACGGTCTCGCCGGGCTGCAAGCGAAGGGCTTCTATCCCCTTCATGCAAGTGTTAACCGGTTCCACAAAACACGCCTGTTCGAACGAAATACCGTCGGGAATCTTCACTGTACCCTGGTCGACGATCCAATCCATGACGCGGACGTATTCCGCGAATCCTCCGCCGGAGGGTTCGAAACCAGCGGTGCATCCTACCTTTTTGTAGGTTGGGCATTGGGCGAATGTCTTGTGACGGCAGTAGTAACACTGGCGGCAAGGGATGTGATGAAACACCATGACGCGGTCGCCGGGCGCGAACCTGCGGACGTTGGCGCCGACGGCAGCAACCTCGCCGGAGGTTTCGTGACCGAAGATGCGGGGCGCGGAATGAGAGCCGGTGGCAATTTTTTTGAGATCGGTACCACAGACGCCGCAGGAGTGAACCCGTACGAGCAATTCTCCGGCGCCGATCTTGGGAACCGGGACCGTCTCCAGCCGAACGTCGTTTACTGCGCGGTAAACGGCAGCGAGCATGGTCGCAGGAATTGTTCGGCTGCGGTCTTCGATTTCGATTTGTCCGGCAATACCCATCGCGCGTTAGATGAACCCTAAGTGATTTTTGCTTCAATTACATCGCTCGGATGCTGGGGGAATGCCTTCAGATGCCCCGCGAGGATTCTGGCAGCCTCGTTGCTATTACGAGCCAGAATCGCTACCCGCCCCCAGAGCCAGGGACGCAGTGCCACAAAGAGCGCAAAGCTTGCGGTTCTGAATTCGCCTTGTGGGCCGATGAACCTCGCCGTCTCAGGCATATCGAAATCTAACCCATCCGACACTACTTTTGTTGCGGCAAATTGGATACCATGCACGCGCGCGGCGGCGGCTACTGCGGCGGCTTCCATATCCACGGCTTGCGCGTTGTAGGCTTCGGCGAGGTGCGCTTTTTGCTTACTGCCGGCCACAGCCATAAACGTCACCAGCAAACCTTTTCCTCCATCAATCTCAAAGCGGCTCCCATCGCGGGCATCCAACACCACGCCTGGAGAGAATACGTCGCCGACCTGCAGGCCCGCATGCAACGCTCCGGCAAAGCCCACTGACAACACGAGCGCGGGATGATACAAGGCGATCACGGCTTCGGCCGCGCGGCGTGCGGCTTCCAGTCCGATTCCTCCGCAAACAATCACCATTTCCTGCTGCTCGAAAAACATGAACTTTCGGCCGTCGTACTCTCGCGGGGCGCGCGTGCAGTTTTTAATTAGTCCACGGACTTCGCGCTCAAGGGCGGCGACCGCTGCGATCTTAGGCATAACCGTTAGCCTGGAACCACTCGACTGCGCGCCGAAGTGCGCCGTCGACTGGAATTGTCTTCCATCCCAGTTCGCGCTCGGCTTTGCCGGACGTGGCCCACATTTTTTTCTTTCCCATACGAACCGTTTCGATAGTGGCGCGCGGCTCCCGGCCTAGCAGGCGGCCGGAAAACATTTCATCCACCGCGCCAGCGACGTAGGCAACGGCGTAAGGCAACTTAACCGTGGGCGAGGGCAAGCCGGAGATTGCGGCCAGCTTATCCAAAATCTGTTTCAAGGTGAGGTTCTCGCCGCCAAGGATGTAGCGCTCTCCGCTGTTCCCTTTCTCCATCGCCATCACATGTCCGCGGGCGCATTCGCGAACGTCGACCAGGTTGAGGCCGGTTTCTACGTAGGCGGGGAACTTGCGTTTTAGAAAATCAACAACGATGCGTCCAGTCGGAGTGGGCTTGATATCCTGCTCGCCTATGGGCGTTGTGGGATTCACCGTAACCACGCGCATAGCGCCCTGGCCGGCTTCCAGGGCCACCAGCTCGGCCATAAACTTTGAGCGCTTGTAGTGGCCAATCATTTCCGCAAGCGAAACCGGAGAATCTTCGTCGGCAGGATGGCCGTTTCCGGTGAAACCGATCGTGGCTACAGTTGAGGTATACACGACGTTACGAACGCCGTTCTTGCGCGCAGCTTCGAGAACCGCACGAGTGCCTTCCACATTGGAGCGGTACATTTCAGCGGGATCGCGCACCCAGAGCCGGTAGTCCGCGGCGACGTGAAATACGGTCTCGCAGCCTGCCATCGCCTTTTGCAGGGATGCGGGGTCGCGCAAATCGCCGGTCGCGGTTTCGGCGTTGAGTCCCTCTAGATTTTTCAGATTGCTGGTTGAGCGCACTAACAGGCGCAGATCGGCTCCCTGCTCCGCCAACACGTGGGCTACGTGGGAGCCTAGGAATCCGGTTGCACCTGTGACGAAAGCTAGCATGCGTAGCAATTGGCAGTTGGCAATTAGCGGTGAGGTCTGTAGTTGGCGAATGCTAATTGCTAATTGCCGATGGCTAATTGTTACTTTTCTCCATCACCTTGGCATAAGTCGTCAACGCTAGCAGTGGAAAGTACTGGCGATAGAGATGATATTTCAAATAGAACACGCGCGGAAAACCGGTTCCGGTGAAGAAAGGTTCGTCCCATGAACCGTCTTCTTTCTGCGTACGCAAAAGATAAGCGACCCCACGCGCCACGGAATCGCTGCGCGTGTCGCCGACCGCAAGCAGACCAAGAATCGCCCATGCGGTCTGCGATGGCGTGCTCTCGCCAACGCCGCGCAAAGTCGGATCGTCATAAGAACCCACCGTCTCGCCCCAGCCGCCATCCGGATTCTGCATCATGCGCAACCATTCGGCGCCTTGCTGGATGCAAGGCTCGTGATTGTCCATGCCAATGGCTTCAAGGCCGCGCAGAACCAACGCAGTTCCGTAGATGTAATTCACCCCCCAGCGGCCGAACCAGCTGCCGTCCGGCTCTTGCTCGTCGCGAACGAATTGAATGGCACGCTTCACCGCAGGATGGTTCTTGTCGTAGCCGTAAGTAGCCATCATCTCGAGAATGCGGCCGGTTATATCGACGGTCGCGGGATCGAGCATGGCATTGTGATCGGCGAAGGGAATATGCTGAAAAACCATCTTGTCGTTGTCTTTATCAAACGAGGCCCAGCCACCGTTCTTGCACTGCATCGACAAGATCCAATCGATCGCGCGTTGCACAGACTCGCGCTGGTAGCGTCCGTTGGGATGCTCGACGCGGCTCAGAGCCAGGCAGACCATTGCAGTGTCGTCAACGTCGGGATAGAACTCGTTGTTGAATTCGAAATACCAGCCGCCCGGTTTGCCGGCCTTGTTCTTGACCTGCCAATCGCCGGGATTGCGAACTTGTTTCTGCAAGATCCAATCGGCGCTCTTTACCATACGCGGATCGTTGGCAAGCACTCCGGCTTCGGCTAGAGCGAAGACTGCATAAGCCGTGTCCCACACCGGGGACATACAAGGCTGCATGCGGAACGTATCTTCTCCGTCTATCCCCACCTCTTCGATTCCAAGTTTCTCGAACTCATCCAGTGCTCGAATTACCTGCGGATCGTCGAGGGAGTATCCCTGGCAGCGTAGGGCAATGATGGCATTCATCATCGAGGGATAAATCGCGCCCAAGCCGTCGCTCATTTCGAATCGTTCGAGCATCCATTTCTCGGCTTGCTTCAGCGCAATGGAACGCAGTGGCCGGATGTGGACACGCTCAAACCAGTGCGTCAGGCGATCCAGGCAGAGAAAGAAATTTCGCCATGACACCAGCTTTTTCGACCAGCGAAGGTGCATGCGCGACTTCTGCATGCCGCCGACAAACAGCTCTTCGACACCCATCTCGCGCGAAATTTTCTTGAACGGCTTCTTCGCATAGCAGATCGAAAGCGGCACCAGAATAGCGCGCGACCAGGACGATATCTCGTAGATGTTGAACCAGAACCAGTTGGGAAACAGAACGATTTCCGGCGGAATGGCTGGAACCGCATCGTAATCGTACTGGCCAAAAAAGCAGAGATAGATCTTGGTGAATGTATTGACTTCGGTGACCCCGCCGAGTTCGAGGATTTTTTTGCGGGCACGCTGCAAGACGGGATGATCGGCATCGTATCCAGCCAACTTGAGGCCGAAGTATGCTTTCACCGAAGCGCTGATGTTCGAAGGCCCCGCGGCGTAGATACTCCAACCGCCGTCTTCATTCTGATGTTGCACAATCCAGTTGGCGGCCTTCTGAAAGCGCGCGGGATCTCCCGTTCCGAGGAGCGTGTGCAGCAGAATGTAATCCGACTCGAGGGTGGTGTCGGCTTCGAGTTCGCCGCACCAATAACCTTCCTCGTGCTGTGCCGAAAAAAGAAGCTTGCGCGCGGCGCTCATGGCGGCGCCGACACGGGCGCCTAAGCCATCGATTTTGCCGAAGCGAAGTTGTGGCTCGGATGCCAGGTTTGAGTCGGGGGAGTTAGTGTCCATCAGTGTGCGGCTCCGTTAATCCGCGGTGGCACCTGCCGGAGCGGCGGCGATAGCTTCGACAATCTCCGGCGGCAGCCCGAAGCGGACGTTTTCCGGCATCACTTCGAGTTCCTGCACGTTGTCGAAACCTTTCGTGGCCAGAAACTTCATGGTTTCCTCCACCAAACATTCTGGCGCAGAAGCGCCAGCAGTCAGCGCGATCGTCTTCACGTCAACCAACCATCCGGGCTCAATGTCTTTGTAACTATCGATAAGGTGCGAGTTCGTACCCAGGTTCCGGGCCACTTCGACCAGACGATTCGAGTTTGAACTGTTTTCCGAGCCCACCACCAGTAGCAAGTCAGCGTCCGAGGCTACCTGCTTCACCGCGACTTGGCGGTTTTCAGTGGCGTAGCAAATATCCTGCGCCGCCGGGCCTTTGATATTCGGAAACTTCTTTTTCAGGGCGGCGATGATGTCCTTGGTCTCGTCCAGGCTCAGCGTGGTTTGCGTGAGATATGCCACGCGGTTTGGATCAGGCACGGTCAGAGATTTCACCTGCTCGGGATTGCCTACGACTTGGGTGACAAGCGGAGCTTCGCCCAGAGTTCCGACGACCTCGTCGTGATCGTGATGCCCGATGAGGATGAGCGAATAGCCTTCCTTGGCGAACTTCACGGCTTCAACGTGGACCTTTGTGACCAGCGGACAGGTTGCATCAATCACGCGGAGGCCGCGCCGGGCGCTGTGCTCCCGAACCTCGGGCGAGACTCCGTGGGCGCTGTAGATCACGCGCTCACCATTGGGAACTTCGTCTTCGCTGTCGACGAAGATCGCACCTTTGCCGCGGAGTTCGTCCACCACAAAGCTGTTGTGAACAATCTCTTTGCGGACGTAAATTGGCGGACCGAAGGCCTCGAGGGCGATGCGGACAACGTCAATTGCCCGTACTACGCCAGCGCAGAAACCGCGCGGCTTCAGCAACAGCAAAGTCTTTCCCTGGCTATTTGGCACTAAATAAACTCCTGCTCTGTGATTCCCTGAATGCTAAGCGCAAATGTCCTTAAACCTATGTTATCAGGGTACACGAAGCCCATTTTGGCGATACTGATAACCTACCGGGAAGTACCTTCATGGTCAACGTAAGCCGCACAAACGGCTGGGATTAGCAGTAAAAGGCGAAAAACTGGGGGCGAGCGGGATGCTTTCTAATTAGCCACATTGTTTGCGATTAGTAAAATCTCTACCACACTCTAGTCACGCCGTATCCATCAAGTGCCTGATCATTGCTCAGAATAGGAACATTTTCAGCCAAGGCCTGCGCAATCAGCATCCGATCGAACGGATCTTTGTGTGGACCAGGGAGCGAACCTGCGCGAATCCCATGATCTGCGGTCACGTCTAGAATCTCTATGTGTGCCCGCGATAGCTGGATAACAAAATCCTGAATCAGACCTGCCGCAGCAGGCAATCTTCCCAGACGAACCTTGGTGGCCATCTCCCAAGCGGAAGCCGCGCTGACCAACGCCAGATTACTTTTCTGTTCGATGAGAGCATGTGCAGTCTTCGACAACTGTCGATCGCTTGTCATCCACCAGATCAAGGTATGGGTATCCAGCAATAGGCGCAAAGCCGCTTACTCCCAGCCTTCCAACTCTTCAGGAGGCAACGGCTCAAAGAATTCGGGCCCAATTTTAATTTTCCCCTTCCAAGCTCCCGGCTTCCGCTTGCCGCCCTCGCTTTCAATCGCTACCAGACGCACCACCGGCTGTTTCCCGCGTGCGATGACAATCTCTTCGCCCCGGCAGGCCTTTTCGATGAGCCGTGAAAGCTGTGTCTTGGCCTTATGGATTGTGATCGTTTCCATACTGTTCGGTTGGTTAGCTAACATATCTTAGCTAATCCATTAAATCACGTCAAGCAAGGCTTCAGGCGTTACGCGTTGGCCTTGATCATTTGCTCCGCGTGCTTGCGGGAAGTGTCAGTGAGCTTCGCGCCACTGAGCATGCGAGCAACTTCCTCGGTGCGTTCTTCGGCGACGACGAGGCGGATACTGGTACGGGTTCGGCCATTGCGCTCTTTTTTTTCGATCACATAATGATGATCGGCGAACGTCGCGATTTGCGGAAGGTGAGTCACGCACAGGACCTGATTTGAGCGGGCCAGTGATTTTAGCTTTTTCCCCACCGATTCCGCGGCGCGCCCGCCTATGCCAGTATCGATTTCATCGAAGACCATGGTTCGTTGAGCTCTTCGCTTGGCGGTTTGGCGTGTGGCGCCAGCCTTCGCGGGGAAAGCTTGCCCTGAGCTTGTCGAAGGGTGTGCCCGCGCCACACGGTCTGTCCCCGACTCCACGCTTACCTTCAGCGCCAGCATTACACGCGACAATTCTCCGCCGGACGCGACGTGTTCGAGCTGGCGCATGGGCTCGCCGGGATTGGTGGCGATCATATAAAGCACCTGATCGATTCCGCTTGGCGACCAGTTCCCTTCTGCTTCCGATGTTGTCATTTCTATGCGAAATGCGGACTTCATGGCGAGATCGTTGATTTCCGCTTCGACCAGCTTCTCCAGCTTCCGGGAGGAGTCCTGCCGCTTTTTTGAAAGCGATCGCGATGCGTGCAAATAATCCCCGGCTGCTTTGGCTGAGTCGGACCGCAGTTCGCGCAAAATCTCGTCTTTGTTTTCGACCTCGGAAAGCTTGCGGGCAACATCGGCTCCGAAGGCAATGACGTCTTCGAGCTTGGGACCATATTTGCGCTTCAACCGGTCGAGGGCGGCGAGACGGTCCTCAACTTCGGCCAAATGCTCTGGAGAAGCATGGATTCCGCCGGCATAATCGCGCACGGTGGCACCCACATCTTCCACGCTGATGCGCGCTGTTTCCAGCGCGGCAAGCGCTTCCTGAAACTTGGGCTCGTATCGCGCCAGTTCTTCGATCTGTTTTTGCGCAGCTCGCAGGGACGAAGACGTGGAAGCGTCGCCCTCATAGAGAAGATCGAAGGCGTGCATAGCGGCGTTGTAAATTTTCTCCGCGTTGGCGAGGACGCGCTTCTCCGTTTCTAATTGCTCGTCCTCGCCAGCCGTTAGTTTGGCCTCTTCTATTTCCTTTTTCTGAAACATCCAGAGGTCTACGAGACGCAGCCGGTCCTGCTCCCCTCGTTCCAAGTCCTCGATGCGGGAGCGGATTCCCTTCCATGATTCGTAAGCTGAAACGACAGGCTCAACTTGGCCGCCTGCGAAGCCGTCGAGTAGCGCCAATCTCGCTGGTGCATCGAAGGACAACAGCGTTTCGTTTTGCGCGTGGATCGTTGCCAGATGTGGCGCAAGCTGCCGCAGTACGGCGACTGTGGCCGCCTGATTGTTTACGAAAACGCGGCCTTTGCCACCAGGGGCAATTTCGCGGCGGATAATCAGGGAGCCATCTTCGGATTCGTCAAGGCCATTTTTCTCCAGCACTTTTTCGACCGCGTCTCCAGCCTCGGCTTCGGTCTCGAACACAGCTGATACAACGGCTCGCTCCGCGCCGCTCCGAATCACATCACTGGACGCTTTCTCGCCCAGCAGCAGCGCCAGCGCATCGATGAGAATGGATTTCCCCGCGCCGGTTTCGCCAGTCAATAAATTCAGACCGGGGGCAAATTCCACCGCCGCGTTGTCGATCACCGCATAATTTTCCAATCGCAGCTCAACCAGCACGGAGCGTCCTATCCAGTAAACAAAGTCTCAAGGTTTTGCGCAGCATAGCATGAAAATCAAATGGCCGATCGATTTCTGGATGAGGACATTGCTGGTGAGGGCGACGAGGAAACAAACCACGACCGAGGCCGTGGCTTTTAGGTTGGGCGCGCCGAGTCTGGTTAACTGGCCTTACTGTAAGTGTCAGCGCCTGATTGTGTTGACCCGGGATTGATCACTTCTTTGCGGCGCTCCCGGAGGCGGTTCTGGAAAGTATCCCAGCGTGGACCGATTCCATTTGCGCTTTGGCTGATTTCGACGGTATCAGTGCCGGCAGCGAAGTCGCCTCGTTCAAATGCACCCGTGTCTTTAAAAGTAAGGCCCGAACCGACAGCACGATCGGAGCGGAAGTTTCCCGGCATCTGCTGCGTCGTCGGAGTGATATTCCGGTCTGTCCCTTCACGGTGCATCACCGGACCGGTATCCCATTTGGAACGATACTTTCCTTCATAGTCCGCCCATTGCTGATCGGATTCAAGGTGCGATTCGTCGTAAGGCGGCAAGCTCTCGACCTGCTCTTTGCTCAGGTCGACAGCAAAGTCGTCCTTATGTTCGGCGGAGGCCCGAAGCCGCTCGGACGGAACAATAAATCTCTTCGTTGAGAGCCATCCTCCGGTATCAACTACAACATAGCGGATCAAACCGCTAGCATGATCAAAGATCACATCGTCGATCTTGCCTAATTTCTCGTCATTCCGGCCGAAGAGTTTCGAACCACGAATGTCTTCCGCTGCGTCTGTGAAGCGATAGTCTCGTAGCATTCCCTGTTGCGCCATAAGTTCATCCTCCCGCGGAGGTCGATGTGATCCCGCACCTTTTGGATGCCACTCCCGCATGCCGGGTATAGCGACAAATTCACGTTGCAGCTCGACGAAGAAAACCCACCAGAGGCGCACAGACGAGTTTCCACAGGTTATGTTTCAGATACGTCCCGCAATGCTTCGGTCCGCATCATCTATAATCCAAAAAAAAGGATTCTCTAACCTCGATGCAAATTGCCTGCGTGCTTGCACTGTTCGTCGGCGGCGAAATAATCGAACTTGTCTCCAGCACCGGTCCGGTCGCCAAATTCGTTTTGTTCACCTTACTAGCCTTCAGCCTTATCTCCTGGGCAATTATTCTCACGAAATGGAGCTTGCTGCGCCGCGCCCGGTTGCAGAGCGGGCGCTTTCTGCGGGCATTTCGCAAGGCACAACGCCTACAGGATATTGCGACGGTGGCAGATCAGTTTCGTCCCAGCCCGCTGGTAGGAGTATTCGAAGGCGGCTTTTTGGAATACAAGCGCCAGGTTTCGACTCCCTCGGGTGCGCTGCGCAGCCTGACCGCGGTGCAGCGCGGCATGCAGATCGGAGCGTCGGAAGAAATCACCCGGTTGGAGCGCAACGTTCCATGGCTCGCGATCACAGCCGCGGTGACGCCTTTCATCGGATTGTTCGGTACGGTGTGGGGCATCATTGACGCATTTCACGGATTGGGCACCGCTGGCGGTGCGACCTTGCGGGCCGTCGCTCCAGGAATTTCGGAAGCTCTCATTACTACCGCAGCTGGGCTCGTGGCCGCTATTCCGGCGGTTATCGCTTATAACCTGATCGGGAATTCCATTCGCGTGTTCGCCGCTCGCGGGGACGATTTCGCGCTGGAAGTCCTCAATGCGGTTGAGAGCATGCAGCCGCAGGCTGCGGCCGAAGTGAGGCGCTGATGGCCTTCACTTCGTCCAACGGCCGCACTCAGACCGCGCTCGCCGATATCAACATCACACCGCTGGTCGATGTCGTGCTAGTGTTGCTCATTATTTTTATGGTGACGGCTCCTGTACTACAGTCAGGCATTGAGGTTAGCGTCCCTAAGACCCGCACAGTAAAAGAAATCACGGAAGAACGGATCGTTATAACGATTAACAAGGATCAGCGGGTTTTTCTGGGCAATGACGCGGTTAATATTAACCAGATTGCCGACAACATTCGTCATCGGGTGCGCGACCCGCGCAACCAATTTATCTTCGTCCGCGCCGACGAGAACGTGCCTTTCGGCGCCTTCGCCACTGTGATGGACGCCGTAAAACAGTCAGGGATCACCAATGTGAGCATCGTGACTCAGCCTTTGGATCAAAATGGCTCAAAACGCTGAGATATTTTTCGAGCACGACAGTTGGCCACGGGCGCTGGGCTGGTCTGTGGGCTTCCACGTCGCGGTTGCAGCCGTCATTCTGCTTTACTTGGTCGTGTCCGCGGGACCGCGCGGCAACAACTGGGGAGGCGGAGGAGGAGGTTCGGCCATCGGCGTCACGATGGTAAGTTCCGTACCGTTGCCTGCGTCCGCCGCAAAAACCGAGAACGTGCTGGCGAACGAATCGAAGGGTGTGACCAAATCTCAACCAAAGATTGAGGAGAAAGAGCCCGACGCGATCGCGATCCAGGGCAAGAATACTAAGATCAAGCCTAAGAAACTTCCGACTCCGACCAAGGAAAAACCGAAGTCCGCGCCCGAGGAAGAGACCAACCAGGTTGCGTTCGGCGAAGGCGGACCGGTCAGTGGTCCTTACGGCAGCTTCGCGTCCGGTGGCGCTAAAGGCGGATTCGGCATCACGGGCAGTGGCGGAGACTTTGGAACGAAGTATGCCTATTACGTCCAGATCGTGCAGCGAAAAGTATCGGAGAACTGGTTGAAGTATGAAGTTGATCCGCGGATCACCAGTGCGCAGCGGGTTTACATCACCTTTGACGTGGCGCGCGATGGACATCCCTTCAATGTGAGAGTCGAGCAGTCCAGCGGCGTACCTTCGCTGGACGTCTCAGCGACGCGCGCCTTGCAACGCATCGACACATTTGGGCCGCTGCCGCAGGACTACAGCGGCAGCAAGATCTCAGTAGAATATTGGTTCGACTACAGCAAGAAATAAAATAGATGAAATCAGCCCGTTGAAGGCATCCATCGAGACAGTAATTCCGGAACTGGCGATCCACCGGACTAAAAAACGCCGAGCATCTACGTGATTATTCTTTAGGTTCCATATTCCGATTATGATCGAACGTGACTTGCCAATGAGAACATGTCGGCCTACGATACTGTCGCATACGGTATCTTCTTGCACGAGTTTCTGCAGCGGATCCAACCGGATGGACGAAGGACATAAAATATTTCCGCACCTTGGCCTGATTGCCGCGCGGCTTGTGAGCGTGGTGTCTTTCGTAATCCTGTTCTCTTCCCTGTTAACTTCTACGAGCTTTGCTCAGGATTGGGTTCGCACCGGTTCCGGGCTAGGGGTCGAGAAAGTACGACTCGCCGTTCCTGACTTCAAGCCGTCCAGCGGCGATCCGCAGAACACGGCTCTGCTCAAGGTTTTTAACGACACTTTCTGGAATGACCTGGACAATTCCGGCGTCGTCGAACTCGTCTCGAAGAGTTTTTATCCTTTGCAGGTACCGGGGCAGCCGACCGAGATTACCTTTCCGGCTTGGAGTTCTCCTCCACCCAATGCCGCGATGCTAGCCTTCGGCAATCTGGCTGTAGTCAACGGAAAAGTGACGGTTCAGGGTTGGCTCTACGACGTCAAGAACACGGCTTCGCCGCAGGTTCTCGGTAAGCAATATGCGGACAATGCCACGGACGAAGCGGCCCGTGTTATCGCGCATAAATTCGCCGACGAGATTATCTTCCGTTTAGGCGGCGGCATTCCAGGCATTGCGGAGAGCAAGATTTATTTCGTCAGCGACCGTTCCGGCCACAAAGAAATCTGGGTGATGGATTACGACGGCTCCAATCAGCGGCAACTGACTCATCAGGGTTCAATCTCTCTTTCGCCGCGCATCTCACCGGACGGCTCTCGTCTGGCATTCAGTTCCCTTACAAAATCTGGCTGGGACATATTGATGTACTCGATCGACCTAAACCGTCTGGTGAGTTTTCCGAGGTTCGGGGGCACCAATCTGGCACCGGCGTGGTCGCCTGACGGAGCGAAACTCGCTCTGTCTTCCTCGCGCGGGGGTAGTTCCCAGATCTATGAGAGCGATGCCAGCGGCGGCAACTTTCATCGCATTACCAGCGGCAAAGGCCCGGACGTGTCCCCAGTGTGGAACCGCAAGACCGGCGCCCAAATTGCGTTCGTCAGCGGAAGCACCGGACTGCCGCAGGTCTATACCATGGAGGCGGACGGGACAAATCAGCAGCGCATGACGGATCAAGGCTATGCGGTTTCGCCCAACTGGTCGCCGAACGGGCAGTTTCTTACCTTGGCATGGATTCGCAAGTATGGTCCAGGCGAGCCGGGGTCCTCGGACATTTATCTGATGGATATTGCCAGCAAACAGTGGGTTCAGCTGACCCATGATGGCGGACGCAACGATTTTCCTTCGTGGTCGCCCGACGGACGCCATATCGTCTTTCAGTCGGCGCGCTCGGGCAAGGAAGAAATCTGGGAAATGCTGGCTGACGGCACCAAGCTGCATCAATTGACTTTTACGGGTCGGAACTCGCAACCGAATTGGAGTTGGAAGTAATCAGTTAGAAATCAAAAACACTTCGTCGGGACTCGATATTGTTTTTCGGGTTCGCAGGAGGACTCAAATTGAAGGGAACAAACGTGAAAAAAAGTAACTCCGCTCAACACACAATAAAGGCCCTCGTTACGATATTCGCGCTATGCGCGATTATGATGCTGGGCGCTTGCAAAAAGAAAGCGGCTCCGCCGCCTCCACCGCCGCCTCCACCGCCGCCAACGCCCACCGCTTCCATCTCGGTGAGCCCTGATACGATTCAAACGGGACAATCCGCGACATTAAGCTGGCAGACCTCCGGCGCCACCGACGTTTCCATCGACGGGATCGGAGCGGTCCAAGCCAGCGGATCTCAGCAGGTGAGCCCCTCCGACTCAACCACTTACCACCTCGTGGCCAAGGGTTCGGGCGGAACTCAAGAGGCTACTACGCGCCTGACAGTCGCGGCGCCGCAAGCTCAGGCTGCACCCCCTCCCTCGCCTACGGAGGAAGATCTGTTCGGGCAGACGGTGAAGGACATCTACTTCGATTATGACAAGTCGGATATCAGCGGCTCGCAGCAGGCGTCGGTGCAGGCCGATGCGCAATTCCTCAGTCAGCACTCGAATATTAGCTTTACGATTGAGGGGCACTGCGACGAGCGTGGTTCCACGGAATATAACCTGGCACTGGGCGACCAGCGGGCTTCATCCGTGAAGAACGCGTTGGTATCGGCTGGAGTAAGCGCTAGCCGGATTAAGACCATCAGCTACGGCAAGGAAAAGCCGTTCTGCATGGAATCCAATGAAAGCTGCTGGCAGCAAAACCGCCGGGGGCATTTCGTTTATCAGAAGTAATCATTTTGTTCAGGGGCGGCGAAATCCGCCCCTGCCCTTTCTCCTGGTTTCTCGAAGCATTATCTTCACAACCCGCAACGCTCCCAATCCGTCTAAAATAGACTTGTCTAGCTTAGACATCCTCAGATTATGAGAAATCCGCTTATGACACATAGACGACTGACCGCTGTTTTCGTCCTGCTCGGCACGCTTTGGCTCGCCGCCACGCCAGCCTGGGGTGTCAACAAAGAAATGATTCAACTGCAAACCCAGGTTCAGCAACTGCAGGAGCAGATGACCGCCATGCAGCGCAGTTTCGACGAGCGCATGGGCGTCATGAAGAACCTGGTTGAGCAGGACACCGACGCGGTGAATAAGGTCGCCTCCGCGCTCACCGCGTTGCAGAACTCATTGCAAAAGCAACAAGGCGATTCCTCGGGCCATGTCGAACAACTATCGGGGCAGATCCAATCATTGAATGACACGCTCGACGAACTGAAGGCGCGCCTGGCAAAAGTCAGCAAGCAGCTTGAGGACATGCAATCCTCCCAGCAAAGCCAGGCTGCGCAGCAGGCCCAGCAACAAGCGCAACAGCAGGCTGTCGCTTCGGCTCCGCCCCCCGACGTGCTCTATAACAACGCTCTGCGTGATTACAACGGCGACAAGAATGATCTTGCCACTCAGGAATTTTCCGACTACGTGAAGTTTTATCCCAACACCGATCTGGCGGGAAACTGCTATTTCTATCTTGGCGAAATTCAGTTCCGCCAGGGAAATTACCAGCAGGCCGCACAAAGCTACGATCAGGTTCTGCAGAACTTTCCCACCGGAAACAAAACCGCGTCGGCTGAGTTGAAGAAAGGCTTCGCGCTGATTGAACTGGGCAAGCAGGAAGATGGAGTGGTAGAACTGCGGCGTGTCATCCAGCGCTACCCGCGGTCGAATGAGGCGCTGCAGGCGCGAGAGCGGCTAAAAAAGCTGGGTGTTTCGGGTCGTTCCGGCGAATAGTTTGTTTCTCCAATGAGGTTCATGATGACAAAGATCTCTGAAAACGATCCCGACCGCGCCAAAGGCGCAACCGAAGGCGAAGAACATCATCACGACGGGAACCTTGCCCTGTCCGAGCAACTTGGACATCGCGATCAGGATCCGCGGATCAAGGATGCTGATTCAGACTTCCCCGAACCTGGAGCAAGTCCGGAACATTCAGGTGAACGTCCACCGAAGAAGGCGAGCCAGCGAAGTAAGCGGTGAAGCCTGACGCGACCCGCAGAGGCCTCGGGCGTTCCGACTCCGGCCTTGGGATTCGAGCCTGAAGTAAGCTGCTAGAAACTGCCCCTCAAATCGCCATTGGGCCGACTTCTTTTTCCACTTCAGCAATGTCAACCATGGCGATGGCATCCCAAGGGCAGCCGTCGAGAAAGCAACCGTCGGGCCCTTTGCTGAGGCATTTCTTGCAGCCAATGCAGAGAATGGGATCCACTGCGATACGCCCGAACGGCGTACTGTCTTCGTCGGCCACCCAGAACATGCAATCTTCCACCGGACAATATTCCACGCACGCCGGCGATCCGGCGCATCCGGTGCAGCACTCGGTAATCACGGCCAACTCTTTCGGCTTTTTCTTTCGCGGCGTAGTAAGTCCCTTGGACTTGGGTTCGGCCTTCATCTCGTCAGGAACCATGCCGACAGCTTTGGCGGCGCCGGGTGCAGGAGGCATAGCCGCGATTATAACCCGAATCGTCAAATTTGCAGCCGCTGCCGTGCGCTGGCCCCATGAACCAAAACGGCACTGGCCGCAACCATTGTGATACTGAATACAATTTCCACGCGACCGATTCTGCTATAGTGAACCCCTGCGAAGGAGCATCCATGGCAGGAAAAAGCGTAAACAAAGTCATCCTCATCGGCAACCTTGGCAAGGATCCGGAAGTGAAATTCACGCCCAGCGGAACCCCGGTGGCCAAGTTCAGCCTGGCAACCAACGAACGGTTTAAGGACAAAGAGGGCCAATGGCAGGACCGCACCGAGTGGCACAACATTACCGCGTGGGCGCGTACCGCGGAAATTATTGGTGAGTATGTAAAGAAGGGCAGCAAAGTCTATATCGAAGGCAGCTTGCGAACCCATTCCTGGGACGACAAGACGAGTGGTCAAAAGAAGTACATGACAGAGATCGTGGTGAATGATCTGGTCTTGCTCGGCGGACGGGGCGAAGGAGCGGGCGGTGGAGGAGATCTCAGCAGCTCGCGCGGCGCAGCATCCGGCGGCGGCAACAACTTCGATCAGCGGATGCCTGAGCCTGAGCACGCAGGAGCCAGCGCAGGGCCGATTACGGATGAAGATATTCCGTTCTAGTGGGCCGCGCATCCATCCTGGCGGAGCGGTGACTGCATAGAAATGGCGCGGGCGAGTCGCCCGCGCCCACACAACCAATCAGAATTACGCGCCCTGCAGCGCCGGCTCGACTTGGTAAATTGAATACCATGAAGTCGCAGCCTTCAGTTTCTCGTTGACGTTGTTGATGTTCTTTACGCCCTCGGTCTCCAGCCATTTGCGGAATGCCGCGGCGCCCTGCTTGGCGTAGATTGGAATGCCTTCCTTCCACGTCGCGCGCCCGCACAGTACGCCATTGAACTTCACTCCTGATTCTCCTGCCAGTTCCAGCGTCTCGCTAAACTCCGCGTTACTCACGCCCGCCGAAAGATAAATGAACGGCTTGGTGGCGACGTTCGCCGCTTTATGGAACAGATCGATGGCTTCCTTTTTCGTATAAGCCTTCTGCCCGCCAAACGACTTCGTACCCTCGACGAACTTCATGTTCACCGGCACTTCGACCTTCAACACGTCCACGCCATAGCGATCCTTGCTGAACTCACGCATGCTTTCGGTAACAATCTGCGGCTTCTTCCTGGCGTATTCCAATCCCTTCTCGTCCGCACCTTCTTCGTAACCAACAAACTCCAGAAAATAAGGGATGTCATTGGCACGGCACTCATCGCCGATGCGCTCTACCCAGGCATGTTTTTTATCATTCACGTCTTTAGGATCGAACGGGGAGTAATAAAGCAGAATCTTCACGCAGTCTGCTCCCGCTTCCTTCAATCGCCGCGCCGACCAGTGATCCAGCAAATCGCCGAGGCGGCCGGGGCCGGTCTTGTCGTAACCCGTCTTCTCATAAGCCAGCAGCAGCCCAGCATTCTTCGCGCGCCGCTTCGAGGCCGGCAAACCCCATTCCGGGTCAAGCAAGATCGCGCTGGCATGTGGAGTCAAAACCTCGGCGACTAGAATCTTGAATTCCTCCATCATCGCGTCGCTGATTTCCCCGCCTTTTTCCTTGCTTAGCGATTTCTGCAGCGACCCACGCTGGTCCATCGCCGCTGCGGCAATCACTCCGCGCTCATTCGAGACTTTCTTGAGACCCGCAAGTTTGCCAGGGGTAAGCTTCATAGATTCCTCCAGGACTGCATGACAAGATGAATGCCTGAAAACAGTTAATTGTAAACTACCACCGTGCGATTGAATCCCCTAGATTAGACGATCCAAACCGTGCCCATTGCCCGGATCTGAGTTCGTCCGCGAATTTCCAGTGACTGCGGCCGCGCAAAGTGCTTAAATTGCAACCTGATCTCGGGAAGCGCGCGGAGGTCGGATGGAAACGGGTCGGAAGGAAAAAGATCGGATGGAAAAAGATCTTTCCCGGGCAACCGGCACCGTCAAGCTGATCGCCTTCGCCCTGCTGGCATTTGCCATCACGACTCTCGCTGGCGGTATCTGGGCTGGGCTGCTCATCACCAATCTGCGAACCACTCCTGCGGTTCCCTGGTCTGTTCCCGCGATGGCTCTTCTGCTTTGGCTGGCCTGGAGCTACCTCGGTGGCAAGGGCTGGCCACGCAGCACCTCAGAGGCCCGCCGGCATTATCTGCGCGCCAATCCAAATCCAGTGCGCGTCTATCTGTGGGCCTCGATCGCAGGTGGCTTCGCGGTGATGGCCCTGGCTGGATACTGGATTGCGCTGTTCCAGTTAGTCAAGATGCCGCCCAACGCCTTCTCCGATGTGTCCGCCTACCCTCGATTCACCGTAGGACTCATGATCTTGATGGGATCGCTGGTTGCTCCTCTGATGGAAGAGGCCGGCTTCCGCGGATATTTTCAAGTTGCCCTCGAACGCCAACTTCGCGCCCCGCTCGCTATCGCCATCTCATCGCTGATATTTGCTCTGGCTCACGGCCCCACCCAAGGTTTTCTGTGGCCCAAGCTCCTCTTCTACTTTCTGGTTGGCGTAACGTTTGGCGCCATAGCTTACCTCACCAATTCAATCCTGCCCGCGATCCCCGTCCACTTCGTGGGACTGTTGATTTTTTTCACCCTGATCTGGCCCCAGGATGCCGCAAGACCGCTGCTTGCGAATGCCGGAACAGAGTCTTGGTTTTGGATCCACGTCGCGCAATCGGTCGTATTTACTATTCTTGCGATTTGCGCCTTTCGGCGCCTGGCAAGAGTGAGCATTCAAGACACACTATCGCAGGCGACCCTTGCGCATTCCGACCTCAGCAGGTTCTAGGCCCGGCGTCTATCGGCTACGCAGCCCAATTCTGCACTTTCAATCCTCTCACCCGCCGAAACTCCTTCTCGCTATTGGTAACCAGCGTTAGACCTGAAACCAGTGCGTGAGCGGCTATCCAGAGATCGTTGTTGCCGATCATCTCCCCGTTGGATTCAAGCTCGGCTCGGATTTCACCATAGGACTCGCCTGCGGATTTCGGAAGGGGCAGAATGGCGAGTAACTCAGTAATCGCGCCCAGTCGCGCGAAGGCCTCGGTACGGCGCACGCTCTTGGCGGCGCCGTAGAAAAGCTCACCGTACGTAATGATCGAAATCGCGGCCTCGCCAGGCTGGAGGCTTCGAAAGCGCTGAAAAACGTTCTCCGGCCTCTTTTGTCGAATGAAGATGAAAATATCTGTGTCGAGCAGGAATCGCATCTCCATCACAAGCCTTTCCGCTTCTGTGGATAGTCAGTGTGGCGGCCGGGAATACCGAAATCATCGGGCAGGTCGGCAATGAGTTCGAAGGCGCGCGCGAGGCTTCGCTCTTTCTCTCGCAGAATCACTTCATCTCCGCGGCGAAAAATTTCGACCTCTTTTCCCTTGAAGCGGAACTCCTTCGGCAGCCGGACTGCCTGGCTGTTGCCAGACCGGAATACCTTGGCGATTGTCATGACCATCCTCCAACGTATATACACACAGTATATACATATGGCGGCTCGGATCACAAGCGTGGACTTATCGTCAGGCCACTCCTCAAGTGGTATCGTGGTATGACCACTTTTTTCGAAAGGCACTGCCATCATGCCCATTGCAACTATTAATCCCTTCAACGGGGAAGTTATCCAGACCTTTGAACCCCTTTCCGACGCTCAGATCGAGCAAAAACTCGAGCTAGCAGTCACTGCCTTCCGTGCAGAGCTCAAGACTTCCTTTCCGGAGCGCGCCCGCCGCATGCGCAAGGCAGCCGACATCCTCGAACGCGACAAAGATAAATTCGCTCATTTGATGACTCTCGAAATGGGCAAGCCCTATAAAGCTGCCGTGGCGGAGGCCGTAAAGTGCGCAGGAGGTTGCCGCTATTATGCCGACAACGCCGAGCACTTCCTGGCTGACGAATTCATCGAAACCGGCGCCAAGAAAAGTTTTGTGCGTTACCTTCCCATCGGCCCCATTCTCGCCGTAATGCCATGGAACTTCCCTTTCTGGCAGGTAATTCGCTTTGCCGCTCCCGCGCTGATGGCTGGCAACGTCGGGCTACTCAAGCACGCGTCCAACGTTCCACAGTGCGCACTGGCCATCGAAAAGATTTTCCTTGAAGCCGGATTTCCCCAAGGCGCATTCCAGACTCTGCTGATTGGTTCGCAGAAAGTGGACGCCATCCTCAATGACCCGCGAGTGGTCGCTGCCACGCTCACGGGTAGCGAGCAAGCTGGCATCCAGGTCGGCATCGCCGCTGCGAAGCGGATCAAGAAAGTTGTGCTCGAACTCGGCGGAAGCGATCCGTTTATCGTGATGCCGAGCGCCGATCTTGAAGCCGCTGTTGCGACCGCCGTCGAGGCCCGCGTGCTCAATAACGGCCAATCCTGCATCGCGGCGAAGCGCTTTATCGTGGCCGAGCCGATTGCCGACGAGTTTCAACAGAAGTTCGTCGATCGCATGAAGAACCTGCGCGTGGGCGATCCGTTCGACGAGAAGACCGAACTCGGTCCCTTAGCCACCGCCGACGCCGTGAAATCTCTCGATGCCGACGTGCAAAAGACTATTAAAGCTGGAGGGAAACTGTTAACCGGAGGCCATCCCCTCAAACAGCCCGGCAACTTCTATGCGCCTACCGTTTTAACCGACATTCCGAAAGAATCGCCCGCTTATCGCGAAGAATTTTTTGGGCCAGTCGCGTCACTGTTCCGGGTGAAAGGCATCGATGAAGCAATCCATCTAGCCAATGACAGCCGCTTCGGACTTGGCGCCAGCGCCTGGACCAACGACGATCGCGAGCGCGAACGCTTCATCAACGAACTCGAGTCCGGCATGGTCTTCATCAACAAGATGGTCGCTTCCGACCCGCGCATTCCCTTCGGCGGGGTCAAGCAATCCGGCCACGGCCGCGAGCTCTCCGCCAATGGCATTCGCGAGTTCATGAATATAAAAACGGTCTCGATCGCTTAAGGTTTTAATTCGTCTGCCCTTTCGCTATCTCAACTTGCAATGCCGACCGAACTTTCTTGAGCAGTGCCCTTCTGGTGAACGGCTTCACCAAGAACGCCGCTTCCGGCAGCAGAGCGCCGCGCAGAGCAAGCAGGTCGCCGGTGTATCCCGACATGAATAACGAATGCAGATTCGGACAAATGAGCTTAGCCTGATCCAAAAGCTCAACCCCGCTCTTTCCGGGCATGATGACATCCGTTAGCAGCAGATCGATTCCTAATTCTGAAACATTTAGGAGGGCGAGCGCGGCTTCCGCATTTTTTGCTTCGATAACTTTGTACCCGGCGGCCCGCAGAAGGCGCACGGTGAGGCTGCGCAATGGCTCATCATCTTCTACCACCAAGATAGTTTCCGATCCTCCCGGAAGCTCCCCTTCGTCAGGGGATGGCTCCAAGTGTTCGGCTTTTGCGACCATTCGCGGAAAATAAATCTTAAACGTCGTACCCTTGCCAAGTTCGCTGTCGACCGAGACGCTACCCCCGTTCTGCTTCACAATTCCGTACACGGTCGAGAGTCCGAGGCCGGTTCCTTGCCCAATACCCTTGGTGGTAAAGAAAGGCTCGAAGATTTGCGATTTGGTGTTTTGATCCATGCCGCCACCGGTGTCGGTAACGGTAAGAGTCACATACTGTCCAGCACGGGACCCGGGATGCTGGGCAACGTGATCATCGTCCAGTTCAGCATGCCCGGTCTCGATAATTATCTCTCCTCCGTTCGTCATTGCGTCCCGGGCATTTACTACGAGGTTCATCAGCACTTGCTCGATCTGGCCCGGGTCGGCATTGATGCTATCAATCGGGGTGATCGGCCGGAACGAAATCGCGATATCCTCGCTGACCATTCGCTGCAACATACTGGTGACGTTATTCACCACTTCGTTCAGATCCAATATCTTCGGAAACACAACCTGCTGCCGGCTGAACGCCAGCAGCTGACGCGTGATTACAACCGCCCGGTTCGAAGCTTTTCTGATTTGCTCAAGATGGCCGTTCACCAGACTTTCCGGCGCAACCAAACCCAGCGAGAGATCGGTGTAACCAATAATCACGCTCAGCATATTATTGAAATCATGTGCGACTCCACCTGCCAAACGCCCTACGGCCTCCATCTTCTGCGCTTGGCGGAACTGCGCTTCCAAACGCAAGGTTTCGGTGATGTCGCGAGTGATGGCCAGCACGCAGGCCCGTCCCTCTACCTCGATCAACTCCGCCGATACGTCTGAGTCTCGAATCTCTCCTTTGCAGGTTTTGTACTGCGCACGGAATTCCGTCACCCGTCCGCTTTCCGCTAAAAGCCGCAGCATCTCAGCGCGACTCGAGGGGCGCGCCCAGAAGCACAGCTCCGAGGCAGTGCGGCCAATCACATCTTCGCGCTGGCATCCGAGCATCTCGAGGAATGCGTCGTTTACGTCCAGATACCGTTCTTCCTGTTCTGTCGATATCGTGATTGCTACGGGACTGCTGCGAAAGGCCTTGCTGAACCTCTCTTCTGACTTGCGCAACTCTTCCTCGCCCCGCTTAGCCTCCGTGATGTCCTGCAAGACGCATGCGATTCGATCTATTCCGGCGGGACCCTCGATCGGAAAATACGACGCGTATAATTCTCTCTCGCCCCCTTCGGAAAATTCGTACCTGAGATCGTAGTGGATAATTTTGCCCAAAAAGCATTCGTCCATCTTTGCTTTGATTACCGTCTCAAAGACTTTTTTACTCACGACTTCGTCTACCCGATGGCCTATGACCTGCGCTCTTTCCACATCCCGAGATTTCAGGAAGGCGCGATTGGCGATCACGTAGCGGTATTCCCGGTCGACCACCACGATCAGTTCCTCTAAGCCTTCTACAACTCTCTCGTATTCCCGCAGACTTTCCTCAGCCTGCTTCCGCCCGCTGACATCCTGCGCAATAATCGACGCGCCCACGATCTCACCTTCCCGATCCCGCATCGGCGAAATGATCAGCGAGACATGGATCTGGCTTCCATCTTTGCGCCGGCGCGCAATCTCCTCGCGAGTCACGCGCCGCCCGGCGGCAATCTCCGGCAGGAATTGCATTGCTTCCTCATGGAGTTCCCGTGGAATAAGGGTTGTGATCGGTTTGCCAATCATTTCAGCCGCGCTATACCCGTAGAGCCGTTCAGCACCTTGGTTCCAGCTAATGATTGTGCCGGACATATTCTTGCTGAAAATTGCGTCGTTGGACGAATCCACTATGGCCGCTAAGTGGAAGTTGCGCCGCTCGGAGTTACGGCAATCTTCATCAGCCCGGTTGAGCCACATTGCACTCGTCCACACCATTGCGCCGAAGGTTAGAACCTCGCCAACCGTGAGGAACGCGATGCCAAATTCCGAGCCATAGAATCCGGCAAGCGCACCGCGCCACCGTAGCCAACCAAAAAATATCGGTAAAGCCAGCACCAGCGGCAGTACTCGCCGGGCCATCGCACCACCCAGATACTCGCTGGTAATGGCGGCCATCAGCCCAAGACGGGGCCGCGCCGCAGGCGTGGCCAGTCCCAGCACGACGAATAAAATCGCGCTGTGCAGCGCCATCGAAGAATAGGCCGCAACGTTATAGAGCGAACGCACGCCGAGAAGGTAACCGATGCAAGGGATAAATCCGTTAAGAGATGTCAGCAAGGCGAAAATTTGGGCCGAATAAGCCTTGCCGGTAGTCGCTAACAGGACGCTGACACTCAGCAGGACAAAGCCAAGTGCGGTCGGGGCTGCCATGCGTCCGGGATGCAGAATTCCGGTAGCCTGCAAGGTCCTGCGAAACAAAACCTCATCCATGCCTAGATTCAACTGGAAAAGATGCTCGGACAGGGTCAGCACCCCCACCAATCCAACCAGGCCGCTCAAGCCTCGAGCAGCATGGATACGGTGATCAGGGTTGCCCTGTTCACTGGAGTTCAGCTGAATCAGCCAGAGAGAGACTCCGGCCAGCGCGAAGCATAGGGCGGCAATAGGCTTCATAGTGGCCAGCCCAGGCAAAACGCTCATGAGTGCCCGTATGCCTAGCAACCACCCCGCCAGAGTTAGGCTTCCGACAAGCACAACTGCCGCGCTCGCTGCGCCCGAGAACAGCCTCCAGTTCCGAACCTCGCGGGACTCCTTCAAGTCTGCTTTTCGTCTGGATTCAAGAGTCAAGAATGTGCGCCGATGGGGGTCCAGGCTAAACTGACCCCCAAAGCGATTATCGCGCGAGCTGGGTGGGATCAAGGCTTCGCTGGGTTTCTGTTCCGAAAACGTAACAAGCCCGAAACTGAGGCGGACGGCCTGAACCGATTCACAAAAAACACAATGCGTGATCGAGCCATATAACCAATTTACGACAACTTTCCGACCTTATTCTTGAAATGCGGGTGGGAGGAGCAAGAGCTGATTCCATTTCGGGAAAAATTCGTCTGACTCGCAGTACGTACGAGGGACGAAAGGCAGCGTCCCGCCGAGCGCAACTAAAACACTACTGCCTCAAAGTGAGACCGCTCAACACTGCTTGCTGCTTTGCGATGAGCGCTTGAACTCCTTGGCGCGCGTACGCCATCATTTTCGCGAACTGCGCTTCATCGAAGGCCTGCCGCTCTGCAGTGGCCTGCACTTCCACCATTTTGTGCCCCGCCGTCATCACAAAGTTCATGTCCACATCGGCGCGCGAGTCCTCTTCATAACAGAGGTCGAGCAAGACTTCTCCGTCCACGATTCCCACACTCACCGCTGCTACGAAATCTCGCAACGGAACCGAAGTCAAAGTTCCCGCTCCCACCAACTTCTCGAGAGCCAAGCCGAGCGCAACGAACGCTCCTGTAATTGAAGCGGTACGCGTCCCTCCGTCAGCCTGAATCACGTCGCAGTCAATCCAGATCGTTCGTTCCCCCAGCCGCGCAAGGTCAGTGACCGCGCGCAACGACCGCCCAATAAGCCGCTGGATCTCGTGTGTCCGGCCACTCGCTCTCCCCTTCGACACTTCCCGGGATGTTCGCGTTAGAGTCGCTCGCGGAATCATCGCGTACTCGCTTGAGATCCATCCTTTGCCGGAGTTCCGCATGAATGACGGCACTGTTTCTTCAATCGAGGCGGTACAGATGACGCGCGTGTTGCCCACCTCAATCAGCACCGATCCCTCCGCTGTCGGAATAAATTCCGGAGTGATCACGACAGGCCGCAACTGGTCAACAACGCGATTATCTGAGCGATAGAACATAAGCGAGGATTGTAACCGATGGCGCGAACACGCAGGATGCGACCATCGGCAACTGCGATTACTACCGATGACGCAGCCTTTACAAATCTCCATTCACTTTTTCAATTCTTCACCAATCTGCATGCAACTTCGACGCTGGCTATAGGTTTACTAATGCAGAGAGCGATTTAAGGCTCCAGCGCCGTCGAACGGAAGGCTTCAGGCTTTCAGGAGGTATCACCGATGTCTCCGAACAATCTTCGTCTTCGCTTCTCGCCTGCCTTTTTCAAACTATCAAGAACAACAATCAGCCAAGGTATCAGCCTAACCATTACGCTACTCATCGCTGCATTAACTTTCGCCCAACAGAGTTCAACGCCGTCACAGTCCAGTCCATCCGATGACTCCCAGGTTACAATCGCAGGCACCGCTGCCAGCATTGCCGTTCCTGCTGGCACCAGATTCGCTCTGGTACTCACCCAGCCAATTCAGACTCGCTACATCCATCGCGGCGACGATATATATGCGCAAATTGTTTCTCCGGTCACGGCGGGCAATGAAGTTGTAATTCCGCCGGGGACGTTCGTTCAAGGGAAAGTTGACAAGATCGAACGTCACGGCGGACGCGGAGAGATACGTTTGGGATCCATGTCGATAACCTTTCCCGATGGCTATACAATTCCCGTCCCCGGACCAATGACCTTGGTCAGTCCCGATGGCTACGCGGTAAAAGATCCAGGACCGGGCCGCACCCTCGCAGCAGTTGCGCTGCCCGCCGGTGGGGCTGGACTGGGCGCATTGATCGGCCACTTTGCCTCCAATTCCCAAAGCACTACCATTACCACCGCTCCACCGCCGTTCTGCGGCGTGCCTACTCCGGGATGTATGAATCCTCCGTCGCAAAGCCTGACCGTTCCAGGCAATTCAGGAAAAGGGATCGTCATTGGCGCGGCCGTGGGCGGAGCCGTCGGAGCTGTCGCGTCAATCGCTTTGCTGGTGAACAGCCACAATTTCTTTATCGACGTAGGTTCGCCCGTCGAGATGCTCTTGCAACATCCGTTGATGCTGCCGCAAGACGAAGTCGCTGACGCGGTTCAGCGCTTCGAGGAGCACCTAGTACCGGAGCAACCCGTCGCTCAGTGGCCGCGTTACTCGCCGCCGCCGACCGACTCCGATCCCGGCACTTGCTACACGCCGGGCACTCCAGGCACACCCGACACGGATATCCCGGCAACGCCCCCCGTCGGCGATTCTCCCGGCACTCCGGCCATTCACATCCCCGGCATTCCCGCCACGCCGCCGATTGCGCATCCTTGCCCGTAATAGGATGCGATTACCCGATCCAGAATGTGCGGGGACAGCCTCCCTTCGACCGCGCTCAGGTCAGGCTCTTGGCTGTCCCCTACGCGCAACGAGGGTCTAGTCCAATCCTGACGTGTTTTAATAAGCTGGGTAAACACAAAACTCATGCCAACCCTAATCGCGCAACCTACGCGCATTCAGTCCGCTGGGAACAAGCCTAAGCTGATCGACGAATACATTGGGCGCGTCAACTCCGAAACCTCCGCCGCTAGCGTTGCCCACATGCGTAGCCCCTCGGGATGGATCGAGCCCGGCCAGACTCCGGCGTTCGACGAGTTCACGGTGGTTCTGAATGGCACTCTTCGCGTCGAATACAAATCTGGTTCTTTCGACGTAGGCGCCGGGCAGGCAGTCATCGCGCATGCCGGCGAATGGATTCGTTACTCAACACCCCACGAAGACGGTGCAGAATACATTGCTGTTTGTCTTCCTGCTTTTTCTATGGAGACGGTGCATCGGGACAGCTAAAGCGTTCGTGGCGATTAAGGAAGAAGCGACGAATGTCCGCGCCGCGGACTCAAGAGGTAATTATGCCTCGCAAGAATATTGAGCCTTCACTGGCTCAGCTTGATGGCGAGTTGACGCTCTGGCTGCGTCATCTGGCTCCACAATTTCTGCAGGTCATCCTGTAACACTAGATTGTCCGGCTGCTTGTGCAAAGCCAAAGCAAACCAGCGGTAAGCAGTAGGTAAGTCGCGAGGGGTGCACGTTCCGGTTGAGTAGAGCGCGCCAAGGGAAATCATCGCCTTGGGGTTGGACTGTTCGGCGGCGGGCTTCAGCAGTCGCAGTCCGCGGTCGCAGTCCTGAGCGATGCCGCGGCCATAAATGTAGCGTTCCGCTTCAGCCACGGAATTGTTAGACATGGCGGCAAGAGGCTTCGCGGCGGAAGGCTTGGCAGCCAGGGCCTTACGCGCAACTGGCTTCGCCGGAGCTGCAGGCTGTTCCTCATCGGAATCCTGTTCCGAATTAGAAGCCGAAGAGCGCGACGGAGAATCCGCTGCCGGGCCGGTGTTGGCAGATGTCGCCGGCTGGGCTGCCTGTGCTGCATCGGCAATCGGAGGTGGAGTCGCGGCTTGCGCAGCGGCCGGGGTAGAACCCGCATTCGGCGCGTCGGAAGTCGCGGGATTCGCCGGATTCGGAGCAGGGCCGTCGGTCGGGATCGGGGTCACAGGCGGACTCGATGACGATGTTTGAGCGGTAGAGTTCGGGGCTGAGCTTGTGCCTGTGGCTGAGGGGCTAGAGTCGGAACTGTTCGGGGCAGAATCCGGCGCAGGATTGGTTACCGCCGCCTTCTTACTAGCCAGCCAATCACCCAACCCCTCGAAGCCACCCCGCTTCCAGCGCAGATAGCCGAATCCTACGGCCAAGGCAAGTACGATCAAAATCAGACTCAGCTTCCAGCCTCCGCTCTTAGGTTCTTCCTCGTCTTCAAGAAGATAGTCCAGACTGCTGGAGGACGCTTGCAGCGGTCTGTGTCCGATAGAATCATCGTGGTGGTTGCGATAGGCCTCGCCGTCGGCTCCAGGGGAAGCTCTGTTCAGTCCAAGAAATGACGGGCCGGTAATTACTGGTTCCCTGCGAGGTTCGGGTCGAGGAGAGGACAAGGGCGCCGGCCTGCGGGAGGCGGGGGCTGGATCGAAACTCTGGAGCGCGATTTGCGAATTCCTAATCGCTGGCTTGGACTCTGGCGGCGCAGGGATTCCCACGGGAGCAACACTTGGGGATTGTGCAGCGGATTGAGGCTGAGCGGCCAGAGGCGCTCCGCACGTTCCGCAGAAGCGGTTGGCATCAGCGTTGTCGTTGCCGCATCGTCCGCAGCGCATCGTCCTCCTCCTTAAAAAATAACTGCATTTAGATTAACTCCGCCAACCCTGCTCTCGCCAGTACGAAGCAGATTCCTCTTCGAACGAAACCGGCAAACCGAACATCGCATTTGAATTGCTGGCCTCTTTCAATTCCGAGGTGCGCCGGCCGGATCGCTAAGGGCTATCAATTTACCGATCGGATAATCTTCATGGCTAAGAGGATTTTCAGGCGCAGAGTTCAGAATCGTCAGCACGGCCCCACTGTGAATTCCACGCAGCAGAAGGCGGTTGCCCTCAATACCCACGACTCGATATTTTTCGTCGAATACTGACATGAGTTCCCGGCCTTCCTCTTTAGTTAGATGCCAAAATCCGCTTTTCGGACGCTCAGGTATTACCCTTGATCAACATTGGAGGTGCCAAAACCGAACCTTGACGACACAATGCCAGCGGTCGCCCCCTCTACTATCAAGATGGGAGAGCTGTAAAGCTCTTGTGTTCTGATGTCCGGACATGAATGCAGGTGGATCAGTGCTTTACCCTAGCACTCGAACATTAATCGCGAATCAACGACCGGCGAAAGGTCAGTACGCATTACCCACAATTTGGTTTTGGGAGCCCAGGTCGATCCAAATCACTTGCCTCTTCCGCTGCCCGATGCTATGTTTTCGCCCCATGCGGAGGAGATATCAGCACTCGACTCTGTTGGCAGCGAATATTTGCTGTCTTTTATGTGCTCTCGTGCTGCCTACCAGGTTGCAGGGACAAACCGACTGCGAAGCGGGCAACGGACTACTGGATTTCGCTCCACCAAAGTCAGTCAGCATACCAGACCTAATTCGGCAATTTGGTGCAGCCGAATCTGCTGCGAAGCAAGCACGCCAGCGTTACACCTTCAGGCAGGAGGTGCTCATGCAGACGCTCAGCGGCAAAGAGGTGACAGGCGAGTTCCACGAGGTCACAAATGTTTCCTATGACGAGCGAGGCAGGCGAAAAGAAGAAGTCACGTTCGCGGCGCAAAATTCGTTGCGCGGAATTCAACTCACAGCGGAAGACATGGAAGACATTCGCGTATTCATGCCGCTGCTACTGAGCAGCGAAGATCTGCCGCAATACAACCTTACGTATGCCGGGCAACAGCATGTAGATGACTTGGATACCTATGTGTTCCACATCGAGCCAAAGAACGAGGAAAAGGGACGGCGATATTTTCAAGGCCGGATCTGGGTGGAGGCGCAGGACTTCCAGATCGTGAAAGCGTGCGGTAAAAGCGGCCCCGATAAAGTTCCGAAGAAGAAGGGTGAGCGGCCCGAGCTCCATCCCACATTTGTCACCTATCGCCAGGAGGTTGACGGCCATTTTTGGTTTCCAGCTTACACGCGTTCCGATGACACACTGCGGTCCAGAGCGGGCTCGGTGCGAGTGCGCGAGACCATTAAATACACCGGCTACAAGCGGGCCGTGCCGTGAGGGGCGCCTTCTTTCTTTCGCCAGTATTCGGCTTCGGCGGACAAAGAAAATGTGAAGGAATTTGCACAGTTGACACTTCCCTGAAATGCAAGGAGAATCATCCGATCTTGTTCTCCCCTGCTTCCAGCTAACACTGGCTTTCAACAAGCTTTCTGCGGGCTTCATCGTTTGTTGTTGGCAGTGGTGTCAAGACCCTAAGGAGACTCCTATACATGAAAAAGCGATCTGCAGCTCTCGCCTTCCTGGCTACGCTTCTGGTGGCGGGCACGGCATTTACCCAGGACGCAACCGATACTTTACCAGCTCATCCACGCTACGCGCGGCTCACCCCGCATCTTCGCAGTGACATCGCGCCCCCCGCCACTCCTCTGACCACGTGGAATGGATCATTTACTTACGGTGGCCAGACTTACAAGTACAACATGGTCGGAAAAGCTCCCGGCACCGGAGCTTCCACGACGGTTCCGGCATTCTTGATTCCCATCGCATTGCAATACAAGAGTGGGACAACCACGAGGACGTTCAGCCCTGCGCACAAGCTATCGAACGGGCAGACGGTGATCGCGAATACCGTGGCATCGCCAATCTTCCAAACCGGCATCGATTTCAACCAAGGTGGAACCGACTTGGGCAACACCCAATACATCGACGCCTTTCAGCGGGGAAACTTCTGGAGCAAGGTATCGAAGGCTCCGGGATACCACCTGCTGCTGGGTGCACCGAAGGTGCTACCGATACAGACCTTCGTAGTTCCTGCAGTGGACGGCTCGATCGGTACTGAGTTTGGAGTAAAGGTGGGCCTGGCCGACATCAACTGGTTTGACGCGCAACTGCAGACGCTCATCACCAAATTCACTAGCATTCACCCGAACACTTTGCCGATTTTCATTACTTACGATGTGTACCTCACGCAAGGTGGCTGCTGCATCGGTGGCTATCACAGCTCAACGGGCAGCATCACCGCTCCCCAAGCCTACGCACACTTCACCTATATCGACCACCCCGTCTTCTCGCAGAACGTCTCGGCACTCTCGCATGAAGTTGGAGAGTGGGCGGATGATCCTCTGGTCGTGAACACGGGCGGCAATCCGGTGGTTTGCGGCATCCTCGAAGTTGGCGATCCGGAAGAAGGATTCACCAACTACGGCGGCTTCCCCTACACACTCGGCGGTTTTACATACACTCTTCAAGATCTGGTGTGGCTGCCTTATTTTGGAGCCGCCGCCGGAACTTCAGCGAATAGCTGGGAAACCTTCCAAGGAAATCCTTTCGGTCTGGGCATCTGCAATAACGGTGGCTAGGGTACTCGTTCGTCAGTAATAAAACCCATCCTCAGGGGTGGGTTTTATTTTTGTTTGGGACAAATAACCGCACCGGAATCGCTCCCGCCAGTTACGTTTTCATGAGCGGATGCAGAGCAAGGAATAAACCGTACAAAACGCCTCGCAGTTTCCACTTTAAAAATTTACGAAAAGCGAAATTCGCCACGCCATTTACAAAATCAGAACAGGATCAAGGCTTAGAGCATTTGTGCGTTGACTTGGTTTCACGCGCGTATTAATAAACAGGAATCCCAGCAGCCTTTCGCCACCGTGGCGAGGGTGCTAGCTGCCAACCAAAGTCGAGTTCTCCAAGTCACGCCGCTTAGCTAATTTCTAAGGAGCCAAATCCGATGACTAGAAGTAGTTTCTCCCCCATTTTGCTCGCTACCCTCGTGATGCTGGCCTCCCACGCCAGCACCGTATATGCCCAGGATGACAGTCAAAGGGCCGAAAAACCGCGCGCGATGTTCGTAACCTTACCAGGACACTTACATCCTGATATTGCGCCACCCGCCGCATCGCTGCCCAGTTGGAACGGTTCGTTCACTTACAGCGGCTCGAACTACACCTACAACATGGTGGGCGCAGCGCCCTCGACTAATACGTCCACTACGATACCGACTTACATCATTCCGGTGAAAATTGTGATCACGTCTCGTAGCGGATCGAAGACAACGTTCGATCCTTCGCATGTACTGTCGAACGGAAACACGGTAACAACAAACACGGTCGACTCGCCGATATTCGACTCCAGCACAACCTACACGCAGGGTGGGGTCGACGTGGGAACAACTCAATATATAGACGCATTTCAGCGCGCGAATTTCTGGGGCACTGTGAAGACCGCCACCAACTACCATCTGCTACTGGGAGCCACGGTCTTGGCGGAGCAGACCCTGAGTCCGTCGCGAACCTACGGAAAGACCGGAACGCCATTCGGATTCACCGCCGGCGAAGTGGACATCAATTGGTTCGACGCCCAACTACCGGCCATCATGAGCAACCTGGGGATTCAGCCGAATTCGTTCCCCATCTTTCTCACCTATGACGTCTACCTGACGCAAAATAACGGATGCTGCATTGGCGGTTATCACAGCTCCGAGGGCAGCGTGAGTAATCCACAGTCGTATTCGGAGGCGACCTACGTAGATCATGTCGGCGCGTTCTCACAGGACGTATCGGCGTTGTCCCACGAAGTGGGCGAGTGGGCGGACGATCCACTCACCGTCAACTACAACGGAAATAACACCCCTTGCGGAATTCTTGAGGTAGGCGATCCTCTCGAGAATAATCCGAACTATGGCTCTTACCATTATTCTCTGTATGGATTTACTTACAACCTGCAGGACTTGGTAACGCTGCCCTATTTCGGAGCGCCCCCCAGCACCACAGTCAACAACTGGTTCACCTTCCAGGGTGAAACACTCTCTGTCTGCCAGAACGGATCGTAGAAGCAGGCTTTCCCTTTTAACGCGCAGTGGCCCGCTCCGCAAGGGGCGGGTTTTTTCTTTCCATCGAGAAAGCGGTCGAAGATCTCGATCGAATCAGCGGAGCCGCCGATCAATCCTGCTTGGAGCGCGTTCCGTATTTTTGGAAAACGGATTCGCTTGAGATGACGCCTTCCAGTTTGAGAAGATTGGCGCGATTGACCACGGGAATCAGTGCGTAATTGTTCACGTAGCGCAGCGCAGAATCGAGCGGAAGATCAGGATACAAACTGGGCACTGTCTGCGAAGGAAGGACCGACGCGAGCGTGACTTCACCTTTCCCCTCGTGAGCCAGGCGCTGGAGTTGCTCTCGCGTGATCGCAATCCAGCCGCTAGAGTGCATCCGCACGAGAAATGCCGGATCGTTGGAACCCTCAATGCGGCGTGCGTTGGCGTCTACAGAATCTTCCGAGTTGAGGATGATCGCAGGCACGGGACGCATGGCGTCTTCAACGCGCAGGATAGCTTCTTCACGTTCCTCTTCGAGCGAAGGCAGGATAAGCCCATCCTGGCGAGTCAACAGATCGAAGATGGGAACGCTTTGCAAACTGCGAGAGACAAGGTAAGAGAAAGTGTTTGCCACAATAACCGGAACGACAATTTCGTAGTTTCCGCTGACCTCGAGAACCATGAAAACAGACGTCATGGGAACACGCAGGAATCCAGCAAACAGAACCCCCATGCCCACCAGAACGTAGGTTCCAGTGGACCCGGTGAGATGAGGGAAGAACATGCGTTCGATATCACCGACCGCACCTCCGAGCATCGCCCCGATGAACAACGTGGGTGCAAACATTCCACCGGGAGTACCGCTGACAAAGGAAAGGGTCGTCGCAACAATCTTCAGAACGGCGAGAATTGCGAGCAGCTTCCAGGCATACTGGCCGTGCATAGCCTGGTCCATGGCATCGTAGCCCGCGCCCATAATCTGCGGAGCTCCGAGGAAAGCAATCAGGCCGAGGAGAAGTCCGGCGAACGCGGGTTGGAAATATTGCGTCCAGCGAGGCAAAGCTTTGAGCCGCGGCCGCAAGTAGCCAATCGATTTGGCGAACGCAACCGATGCCAGACCTCCCACAATTCCGAGGACGGCATAAGCGACAAGTTCGGTGGGACGCTTGAAGGTGGTTACAGGAATACGAAAGAGCGGTTCACTTCCAAGAAACCAGCGCACGATCACGACGCTGGAGACGGCGGAAAGTACGACAGAACCGAGAATGCCGGCGCTCCAGCGTCCAATGACCTCCTCTATAACGAAGAGTACGGCGGAGATGGGAGCGTTGAACGCGGCGGCTAGGCCGGCAGCCGCACCCACTGGAGCCATCAGGCGCAGTTTCTCGCGGGAGATTTCAAGTTGTCGGCCCAGAGCCGAAGCAATGCTGGCGCCGATCTGGAGTGACGGATCCTCCGGACCGAGAGACTGGCCGGAACCGATGGCGATTGCCGCGCAGATAAATTTTCCTACGGCGGTGCGAAAGGGGATGTAGCCGTTGAAGATGTAGAGAGCTGCCTTAGTCTGGTTCACCCCGCTGCCGCGGATCCCCGGAAACACATGTAGCACCAGCACTGCCACGACCAGGCCCGCCAGCGAGGGAACAGCGAAGAGTCTCCAACTGTGGGTTTCAGGAAGTGGCCCCAGCAGAGCAAGATGCATCCAGTCGATGGCCAGTCGAAAGCAGACTACCGCGAGACCGGAGAAGATGCCTATGAATACCGACAGAATCAGAAAGAAGACTTCTTCGTGGAACACGCCCTCGATAGTCGAAAAAAGACGTTGCGTAGTGCGCAGCCGCACCACGGAAGTTGTGGGCGACGGTTCTGGGGAACCAGCCATGGAAACGAGATCGCTCATTGGATGGCGGCCTCGCGTTTCTGAGAAATCAGAAAAAGCGCCAGGTCCAAGGCTTGCGGCTTTCCGCAAACGGAAGCAGTTTCCTGCTCGATCTGGAATACAACGTCCATGATTGTGTCGGGAAGATCGGTTTCCGCGGGAGAGCGGAGTCGGTCAAGATCCGGCTTGGTTGCCGCCCAACGCGATTGCAGGCCAACGAGCGGAGACGATGCTGAAGCAGCGCTTGCATTCAGATCAACTCCGGTTTGGTGGGCGCACTCAGTGAGCCTCTTCTCTGCCTGAGAGAAAGCAGTGACAATACGGCGGTTGCGTTCCACATCCGAGAGGTGACTGCGAAAGGGATTCGTACGAACAATGAGTTCGGTGGTTGCGAGGACCTGGCGGGCGTTGGCGTCTTGAGGATTTCTGTTCAGTGCCTCCTGCAAATAGTGCTGGGCGGCGGCGTAATTACCAGCGTTGTAGGCGGCCTCGCCGGCGCCGACAAGAGCAGATGAATTTGAGGGATCGAGATGAAGGACTTCGCGATACTGCGCCAGCGCGCCAGAATAGTCCTGAGCCTCCGCGAAAAGTCGAGCGGCTTGTAAGTGCGTTGCGGGATCGGGCGGCAAGGAAGTGGAGAGGGCCATGAGCTCTGCCTCAGCGTTGGCGGTGGCGCCCTTCTTGAGCAGAAACTGGATAAGTTCGATGCGTGCTTTGCTTCGATTCGAGTCGGGATCGGAATTCCACACTCCGTACATGGCATTGTGATAATAGCGAGTTGCGTCTTCGATTGAACCACGATGGGCGGCGACGCGGGCAAGCGCCAGATTTACTGCCGCGTCCTGTGGGCTGCGCTGCCAGAGGGCCACGAGATATGATTCAGCCTCGTCCAGGCGGCGGGGATCGTTGCTGTCGCGCAAGGCACGCGCCAGGCTCAGCTGATACTGCGAGTTCGTTGGATCGCAAGTGAGGGCAGCCCGAAAAGCAGCGATGGCCTCATCGTAACGACCGGCGTTGGCGTCAGCTACTCCTTGCGCGTACAGCTTGCGTCCGCGCGACTGCTGATTGGCATTGTAGCGAGCGACCAGATGGCCGACGGCGGCGAACCCGGTGGCAGCGGCAAGGGTTAGAACCAGCAGAATGACCGGCGCGGAGCGCGGAACTAGTTTTGGGAGCCTCCACGACATATCTCGTATCACGATATCATCTTCTGCGATGAGCGAAAGTGGGCCCGGACGCCCGGGACAAATGTAAGTCTGGGGAAATCTCAGGTAAGATACTTCGTCCGCAAGAAAATGCAGCAGGAGGGGGCCGTCCCTAGAATGAACCGCGAATATCACAAAGCCTACAGCCAGGAACTTTGCCGCGAAATGGAAGCGCTGGTTTTCGGGCATGCGGGCACGCCGCTGCTGGTGTTTCCTACTTCCATGGGAAAGTTCTTCGAGTATGAAGACCGCGGAATGATCGGCGCGCTCGCTCCGAAAATCGAACGCGGTGAGCTGCAGGTATTTTGCACGGACGCGGTCGACACGGAAAGCTGGTACAACAAGGGCGTGAATCCCAAGGTGCGGGTGCTGCGACACCTGCAGTTTGAGCGTTACATTCTGCACGAGTTTGTGCCTTTCATCCGCTGGAAGAACCAGAGTCCAGGGCTAGCAATGACCGGGTGCAGCTTCGGGGCGTATCAGGCGGTAAACTTTGCCCTGAAGCATCCGGATGTCGTAACTCACTGTGTGAGCATGAGCGGAGCATTTGATATTCATCAATTCCTGGATGGATATTACGATGACGACTGCTACTTCAACTGCCCGCCGGATTATCTGCCGAACCAGAACGACGACTGGTTTCTTAGTCGCTACCGGCAGATGACAATCGTGCTGGGCTCGGCCAACTGGGATATCTGTCTGGACCAGAACGTGAAACTTTCGGCGATTCTAGACAGCAAAGCCGTACCGCACTGGCTGGATGTTTACGGGGACAACTCGAAGCACGACTGGCCGTTGTGGCTAAACATGGCGGGGAAGTATTTCTAGGCAGTCGTTAGTCGTTGGTCGTTAGTCGTTGGTCGCCGAAGTCGAAAGTAAGGGGAGAATGCCTTGCGGCTGCGGTCGAGAGAGACCGATGGTAGGGGTCCTTCGACTGCGTGACTGCTTCGCTTCGCGAAACGATCACTTCGCTCAGGATGACAACCTTAAGGATGACAATTTTTGCTTGGAGATGAATCCGTGAATAAGATTGGAATTCTATTTGGTATGGAGAATACGTTTCCACCAGCGCTGGTGGAGAAGGTCAACGCGATGAAGGTTGACGACGTAATCGCGGAGTTCGTCCAAGTGGGCGGAGTTCGCATGGACGAACCCCAGAAATATTCCGTCATCATCGACCGCATCTCGCAGGATATCCCGTTCTACCGTGCATACCTGAAAAACGCGGCGCTGCACGGGACAATCGTGGTGAACAACCCGTTCTGGTGGACGGCGGACGACAAGTTTTTCAATTACGCTCTCGCCTCGAAGCTGGGCGTGGCGATTCCACCGACGGTAATTCTGCCGCACAACAAGCATCCCGAAGGAACGACGGACCGGTCGATGCGAAACCTGATCTTTCCGTTGAACTGGCAGGAACTGTTCGACTATGTCGGCTTCCCTGCTTTCTTGAAACCTTATTCCGGCGGCGGGTGGAAGCATGTCTACCACGTGCATTCGCCAGAAGAATTTTTTCAGCACTACAATCAGACCGGCGATTTGTGCATGACATTGCAGCACGGCGTGGTCTTTGAAGAGTATTACCGATGCTACGTGGTGGGGCAGGAGAAAGTGCACATCATGAAGTACGACCCCCGGCTGCCGCATCATGAGCGGTATGTGAAGGGGAATCCTCCGCCCTCGTCAGAGGCGTTGCGGGCCAGGATTGAAAAAGACGCGCTGACTCTGTGCCGTGTGCTGGGGTATGACTTGAACACGGTGGAGTTTGCGGTAGAGGGTGGAGTGCCATACGCGATTGATTTTCTGAATCCAGCGCCGGATGCGGAGATTACATCGGTCGGCGCGGAGAACTTTGATTGGATCGTGAATGCGGTTGCAGAAATGGCAGTGAAGATGGCCGTGACCGGGGAGGATCCAGCGCGGGAAATGCGCTGGGCTAGTTTTCTGGCTGGGAAGTCGCCCGCGAAGCAACCTCGTAAGGGCGAGCCGGCATGGGTGGCGCAGCGGAAGCGGGGAAAGGCGGCGAAGTAAGTGGAGAATCCACCGGAACCGATGGACGAGATCAATAGAAAGCGGCTCCGATGGGGCGCGCTTCTAGTATGGTGTCCGTGGATTCCAGTTGCGATCGGTCTTGCCATGACACTGCGAGGTATTGCAAAACACAAGGCAACAGGAATCAATGCAATCGCTGGAGGTCTGACTGAGCTATTCGTCGTCTGGGGTATCGGAGCGATTCTTATCGGACAAGTCACGGCGATCATCCTGTTGTCTCGATCGTTGTCCGCGGGACACTGGGTGCGCAATGTATTCTCTTTCGTCTCCATCGGCCTGGGCTTGTTGATGCTGCTTCTCGTCGGTCTTTTCCTGTGGCTGTCCTGGTTTCAGGATCACCACAGCTTCTGATCGGGCTTTTGTTCCGGTTGCTATACTGATTGGGCTGATTTACCTATCCTTTTGCAAAGAATACGAAATGATTCAACCTTCCGAAAACATGCGATGAAACCTACATTCAGCATCGGGATCGAAGAGGAATATCAGACGGTGGATCCGGAGACGCGGGATCTGCGGTCGCATATCCAGGCGGAGATCCTTGAGAAGGGCAAGCTGATCTTGCAAGAGCGGGTGAAGGCGGAGATGCACCAGTCCGTGGTGGAAGTAGGAACTGGGGTCTGCAAAAACATCAAGGAAGCTAAAGCAGAAGTGAAGATGCTGCGGCGCGATATTATCAGGCTTGCCAATGAGAATGGGCTGAAGCTCGCGTCGGTGGCGACCCATCCGTTTGCGGACTGGCGAGTGCAGGAGATTCATCCCGACGAACGCTACAAGAATATTGTCGAGGATATGCAGTTGGTAGCGCGGGCGAATCTTATTTTTGGGCTGCACGTGCACATAGGAATCGAGGACCGCGAGACCGCGATCCACATGATGAACCACGCGCGGTATTTTCTGCCGCACTTGCTCGCATTATCCACCAATTCGCCGTTCTGGCTGGGCATGGATACTGGCCTCAAGTCTTATCGATGCAAAGTTTTTGATAAATTCCCCCGGACTAATATTCCGGATTATTTTCCCAGCTGGGGCGAATACGAAAACTTTATCAAGCTGCTGATCAAGACCAACTGCATCGACAACGCAAAAAAGATCTGGTGGGACATCCGGCCGCATCCCTTCTTTAACACCATCGAATTCCGCGTGTGCGACATTCCGATGCGGGCGGATGAAACGATTGCCCTGGCGGCGCTGATTCAGGCCACTGTGGCGAAACTGTATAAACTGCATACCGCGAATCAGGGATTCCGTTTGTACCGGCGTGCGCTTCTAATGGAGAATAAGTGGCGGGCGGCGCGCTACGGAATGAACGGCAAGCTGATCGATTTTGGCAAGCAAACAGAAGTGCCAGCCCGCGATTTGATTCGCGAGTATCTGGAATTTGTCGACGACGTAGCCGACGAATTAGATTCTCGCGAAGAGCTGAACTACATCCATACCATGCTTGAGCGCGGCAGTGGCGCCGACCGGCAGCTGCAGGTGTTTCAAGAGACTGGGGATTTGAAAAAAGTTGTCGATTACATTATTGAAGAAACCGAGACCGGGCTGGAAGCAGATGAACCAGTTTCGGAAAGAAGAGTAGGCTGATGACTATTCCTGCGGACCAAGTCAGAATGCCTTCCTCCCCTCGCAAACAACTCCAAGGGTGGGGTGCACGGAACGCCATCTCTTTCGATCCTGAGTTCACACCAGGTGCGCGGAACGCGGTGGGAGTTTGCTTAAGAGTACAACCTCAGGAGAAGGTTTGCGTGATCACCGACGAGGTCACGCTTGAAATTGCCGCTTCGATTGTAAGTGAACTGGAAACAGTGGGCTCACCCCACAACGTTTGGGTGCTCGAAGACCTGGCTCCCAGACCCTTGCAAGATCTGCCTGAAGAAGTTATCGACGATTTGGAAACTAGCCAAGTCTCGATCTTTGCGGTGCAGGCACAGCGGAATGAACTCCGTTCACGCATGCAGATGACGGATGTGGTGAACCGCAAGAAAATCCGGCATGCGCACATGGTGAACATTAACCGCCAGATCATGATGGAAGGGATGCGGGCGGACTTTCAGAAAGTTGATCGATTGAGCGCCAAGGTTGTGGACCTGGTGCGCAAAGCGCAGCGGGTGCGCGCGACCACGGCGGCAGGAACAGATTTGACTGCCGAACTGAATCACAACTATCGCTGGCTGAAGACGAGCGGCCTGATCACTCCGGAAAAGTGGGGAAACCTGCCGGGCGGGGAAATTTTTACGACTCCGGGCGAAGTTAACGGCACTTTCGTAATTGACGGCGTGGTGGGAGACTATTTGTGCGCGAAGTTTGGCAGCTTGCGCGAGAACCCTCTGACCATCCACATGAAGAAAAATCGCCTGACTGAGGCTCATTCAGAGAATCGCGACCTTGAAGACGATTTCTGGAAGTACACGCATACCGATGAGAACAGCGACCGCGTCGGCGAGTTTGCCATTGGAACGAACATCGATTTGAAAGACGTCATTGGGCAAATTCTGCAGGACGAGAAGTATCCCGGCGTGCACATTGCCTTCGGAAATCCGTACGGCGCGCACACCGGAGCGGATTGGGATTCTTCGACTCATATCGATGTAGTGGGACGCAAATTCAACATTTGGGTAGATGAGCAGCAGATTATGCAAGACGGAACATTCTTGCTTGAAGCGTAAGCTTTTCGTTTCGATTCTTAGTGGTCATCGCTAGTATCATCGCTCACGATGATTCCTTCTTTCCGTAAGCCATTTAACGCCGGCTTTACTCCCCAGAAATATCAGACATTCTTGCGGCGAATTGATGACGCCTGCGGAACTCATGTCCAATTCCGGTTGTCGGAGACTCCCTGTTTCTTCCCACAGTCACTGCTTGAGCGAATGGCGGCGGATGGGAAGGTATTGATCCGGCAACTGGTCGAGAGTCCTGAATATCGAACGCTATCGGACCAGTCAATTCCAGCGGAATTTCGCGTTCCGAATGAGCCGAATCATCCAATGTTCGTGCAAGTCGATTTTGGCCTGGTCTGCGATTCAGCCGGAGAGTTGCGGCCCAAGCTGGTTGAACTACAAGCCTTCCCTTCCCTCTACGCTTATCAAGTGACGCTGGCGCAGAGCTACATTGATGTCTTCGAACTGGCTCGGTTCGAAGGCGGCGAGGGGCTGCAGTTCTTTTTGAGCGGATTGGATGAGAAGTCCTACTCTGAACTTTTGCGGCAAGCGATTGTGGGCGCACATGATCCGGAGAATGTGATCCTCATGGAGATTCACCCGCAGGAACAGAAAACGCTGCCGGATTTTCTGCTCACCGAAAAAATGCTAGGGGTAAAGACCGTGGATATCCAGGCGATCAAGAAGCAGGGGTCGCACCTCTACTACGAGCGTGCAGGGATCCGGGTGCCGATCCGGCGGATTTACAACCGGGCGATTGTGGACGAGTTGCAGCGCAAGAACGTGAAACTCGCATTCGATTGGCGTGACGATCTTAACGTCGAGTGGGCGGGTCATCCGAACTGGTATTTTCGGATTAGCAAATTTTCAATTCCGTATTTGCGCCATGAATCGGTACCGAGAACCTGGTTCCTTGATCGCCTGGATCAAATTCCTGACGACTTGCAGAACTATGCGCTTAAGCCGCTGTATTCTTTCGCCGGGCTGGGCGTGGTAATTGCGCCGACGAAAGAAGATATTCGAGCAATCCCCGCCGACAAACGGAAAGATTACATCTTGCAGGAGCGGCTGCACTTCGAGCCGGTGATCGAGACGACGTTTGGCGGAACCAAGGCTGAAGTGCGAGTGATGTTTGTATGGCAAGAGGAGTTGCAGGCTGTGCTGACGATCATTCGCATGGGACGAGCGCTAATGATGGGAGTAGATCACAACAAGAATATGGAATGGGTGGGAGCATCCGCAGGGTTGTACGCACGCGGTTAGCCCGCGTCACTAACCTATTCTCCTGACGATGGTGGTCTTGAGTTCGCGGCCGTTGCTGCGTCGAAGGTAGAGCTTATCGCCCGCCAGCCGAATGGGAATGGGATCTCCGGGCTTCCATTCGCCCGGAGTGTAGCCATCAGCAGCGCTGCACTCATACTCGCCGGTGTAGACTACTCCCTGGACGTTGATGACGACAGCGCGCCGAGCCAAGTGCATGGCTGATTCGCGAATGATCTCGGCTTCCGCCTGGTACCAGTTTTCGGCGTCGTGACCTTCGACGCCGCGGTTCTCATAAAGCTCGGTGGCGCGCCGACGGATCGCTTTCAGCATCTCAGAAGAATGGCCCTCAGACTTCTGCGCCATATGAAACCGCCTCCCCAATTGCTAGAGTAATAGTACTCGCGATCACGCAACCTGGAACACGATGCCGACACAAAAGGACACGGCCGTTGTCAGTTTGGGAACTCAAATGCCGGCGCGAACATCGGCCGACCTCGTTGAAGGCCAGAATCTAACGTGTAACTTGGGTGGCGCAGGTTGACCGGAGTGGCTGACGCGCCTAACATTACCGCGTTCGGGGGCTTAGTGTTCTCATGATTGGCCAGACCGTATCCCACTATCGCATTCTGGGGAAACTCGGGGGCGGTGGCATGGGCGTGGTTTATGAGGCTGAGGACCTGAAGCTTGGGCGCCACGTTGCCCTCAAGTTCATTCCTGAAAATCTCGTCGGCGACCCCAAGTCGCTGGAACGCTTCGAGCGTGAAGCCAGAGCGGCCTCGCTCCTGAACCACCCCAACATCTGCACCATTCATGGCATAGAGGATAACAACGGGCATCCCTTCATCGTGATGGAGAAGCTCGAGGGCGAGAGCCTGAAGCAATCCATCGCGGGCCAGGCGATGCCGACCGAGCGCGTGCTTGACATCAGCATTCAAGTAGCAGACGCGCTGGCTGCCTCGCACGCCAAGGGGATCGTGCATCGGGATATCAAGCCGGCAAATATTTTCCTGACTCCAGGCGGTCAGGTAAAAGTACTCGATTTCGGGCTCGCCAAACTCGTCCACAACCTAGGCACCGATAGTGACGGCAGCGCCATCGACGATTCATTAACTGCCGTCGGAGTAATTCCGGGCACGGCGGTCTACATGTCACCGGAACAGGCGCGCAGCGAGGAAATCGATTTCCGCAGCGATCTGTTCTCCTTCGGTGTTGTGATGTACGAAATGTCGACGGGAAAGAAACCTTTTACGGGCAAGAACTCGTTGATGACGCTGGATTCGGTGTTGCATACGAAGCCAGTCCCGCCGGGCGAATTAAATCCGAAGATGCCGGTAGAGCTGGAAGGCATCATCGGCAAGGCGATGGAAAAAGATCGCAAAGAGCGCTACCAAAGCGCCACGCAGATGAAGGCGGACCTGCAGCAGCTTAAGCGTGAGTCCGAGTCCGGGCAGATCAAGAGTGGATTTCATAATGCGAAGCTGCGAGTCGCCAGCAAGACTTTCGGGCGGGCGGGGAGCAACCGTTGGCTATTCTGGCTGCTGGGAGGAACCGCGGCGTTGCTGGTGACGGTGCTTGCGGCAGTTGGAGCCTATTGGGTGAAACACCGGTCGATGGCAAATGCCGAACAGCAGAATGCCATTGCCGTCTTGCCGCTACAGAATATCAATGGCGATTACGCCGTGGATTACCTGCGCTTCGCACTGGCGGATGAGCTGACCAGCGTGCTCACCTATTCGCGATCGCTCGAGGTTCGACCTTCCTCGGCAACACGGAAGTATGTAGGAGCGGATTTGGATCCCCGCGTACTCGGCCAACAATTGCATGTCGGCCGGCTGCTGACCGGGCACTTCACGCGCGTGGACGATAAATTAAGCGTCACCCTCGAAGCAATTGATGTGGCCAACGACCGCCTGCTTTGGGAGGCGACCGCTTCGGCGCCTGTAAATGATTTGATTTCCTTACAGAGTCAATTGAGTACGCAGGTTCAGCAGGGTTTGTTGCCGGTGCTCGGCGGTGCAGGCGGAGCCTACAATACGGCATCCCGGCCGCAGAGTCAGGAAGCCTACGATCTTTATCTGCACAGTTTGGCGCTGCCGCATGATCCAGAGCCAAATAAAGATGCGATTGCGGTGTTGGAACATGTAGTCGGGGTGGACCCTGGTTACGCTCCCGCATGGGAAGCTCTGGGACAACGCTATTACTTCGACTCTTATTATGGCGGGGGCGGCGAAGCGATGTTCCAGCGTTCGAATGCCGCCTATGAGCGTGCACTTTCGCTCGATCCGAACCGCGTAGCCGCGGCCAGCAATCTTATAACGAACCGCGTCGAGCGGGGCGAACTTGGCCGCGCCTACGATGCGGCTACAGACCTGGTGCGGCGCCGGCCACAAAGTGCCGACGCCCACTTCGCGCTTAGCTACGTACTGCGTTACGCAGGCATGCAGGAGCAAGCAACCCAGGAGTGCAACACGGCCCGATCGCTGGATCCGGGAAATTTCAACTTCCGCTCATGCGCATGGGCGTTTCTGGAGCTAGGCAAAACCGACCGGGCGATGGATTTCGTTCATCTCGATGCTGGCTCGGAATGGGCAGCATGGGCCACGCCCTACGTTCATCTTGCTGCCGGAAATCTGACGCAGGCCAGGCAGAGCGCGAAAGAAGTGGCGAAGGCTCCGTTCTATCATCGCGACTTGCTGGTGGCGTGCACGCAAGCGCAACCGCCCGCCGATCTGGAGAAAATCGTGCGCGACGCTGAAACCTCAGTCATGACAGAGCCCGATCCGGAGGAGTGGTATCGCATAGGCGCCCTGATCGCTTACTGTGGCCAGCAAGAGGCCGCGCTGCGCCTGCTGAAAGCCGCAGTCCAGCAAAACTATTGCGCCTATTCTGCCCTTCTGGCAGATCCGCTGTTGAAGGACTTACGCAGGGCAACGGCCTTCAATCAAGTCCTGACTGCCGCGAGCGCCTGTCAGGAGACCTTAAAACAAGGGCGGGGACAGTAGAGCAGCGGGCCTCGCTCCAATTGTCTCGCTCCAATTGTCTAGGTAAGTGAACCTCAAAAAGGAGCGATGTGTTGGACCTAATATTCCTATTTGGACGAAACATTTTTCGTCGGATCCTTCCGCTGCCTTGTACGCCATCGCAGCGATGCTGATGGCCGGGGCTCTGTTGACGTACTGGTTTATCCCAACTACTCTCCGCGTGCGCCTAGACCCGGTCGAGTAACCGGTGCCCACCGGGAAAGAATTTGCGTCAAGGAGGGGTTAGGCCCCATCCTTAGAGAGTGAGCCAACTGGCAATCAAACACCTTTTAAACGGGATGGGACGATTCGTCCGTGATTTCATCCAAACCTCAATCATTCGCACCTCCTATATGTTTTCATTTCTGGCGATTCCCCTGTTGCTCGTCGCGGGGCCACAGCGGGGTGCGGAGAACTCGGCAGCTTCGGCTTCTTCCCAGCAAACTGCGAATCGCGAGGCTGCTGTAACGAACTTTCCTCAGCTTCCTTATCAGGGAACTTCCCCAGAACTTCCGCAGGATCAAGGCGTTGTGGGACTGCAGCAGACACTGCGCCGGCTCGGCACGACCGCGCACCTGATGCAGACGGTGGCGCACCCTGACGATGAAGATGGTGGAATGCTCACGCTGGAATCACGGGGTCGCGGAGCCAGCGTTTTGTTGATGACGTTGAATCGTGGCGAGGGTGGGCAGAATAAGGTCGGAAGCAATTTGTCGGATGTGCTGGGGGTGCTGCGGACGCTGGAACTGCTGGCGGCAGACGAATATTACGGCGTGCAGGAACGGTTCTCACGCGTGGCCGATTTCGGATTTTCCAAAAGCGCCGACGAGACTTTCGCAAAGTGGAACGGACACGACCCGGCGCTGGGAGATATGGTCCGCGTGATTCGAACTTTTCGGCCCGATGTTCTGATAGCGAGATTTTCCGGCACCCAGCGTGATGGGCACGGGCACCACCAGGCTTCGAGCATCCTGACCCAAGAGGCGTTTCGTGCCGCGGCCGACCCCAAACGGTTTCCCGAGCAGATCGCGCAAGGTCTTCTTCCCTGGCAGGCGAAGAAGCTCTACCTCGGCAATGTCTGCGGATTTGGCGCGATGACATGCCCCGACGCAAATTGGACAGTGAAACTGAATACAGGCGAGCCGGACCCGGACCTGGGAAGGTCGTATGTGCAGTTCGCGATGCAGGGATTGCGGCATCAGCTATCACAAGGGTCCGCCAACTGGACTGTAGAACCCGGAGACCGATTTACGTTTTACAAGCTTGTGGATTCCATCCAGCCGGCGAAGCTGGACAAAGACGGGCACGAGAAAGACTTCTTCGATGGCATCGATACAAGTCTGCCAGGCCTCGCGGCGCGGTTGGGAGCGGAAGAGTCGAAGGTTCCGCATTTGCGCAAGGAATTGACGGAAATTGCGAGGCAGAATGCCGAAGCCGGTAAGAATGCGACAGGGAACGATTTGTCTGCGGCGGCGGCCCCTCTTGCGAAAGTTTTGGAGGGCCTGGAGCGAGCGCGCATCGAAGTCAGCAAGAGCGAGCTCGATTTAAGAGTGAAATCCGACCTGTTGGATCGCTTGAAAGAGAAGCGAGAGCAAGCGGAAACGGCGCTCAACGAAGCACTGAACGTATCGCTGGAAGCGGCTGTGGTTTCCAGGGTCGGGCCAGATGGTGAAGCTGTAAAGGACGTCGCAAAAAAAGAAGCTGAGGCATTGACCACAGTTTCTCCGGACCAGGAATTTATCGTCGCGGTGGATTTGCGCAACGGATCGAATCGCAGTCTGTTCCTTGACGGCCTGAAGCTGCAAGCGCCGAAAGGGTGGGGCACGACCTCCGATAAAACGAAGCGCGTTGCGATCTCACCTGGCGGAAGTGAGCATGTGGTATTCCGATTGACTGTTCCTAAAAATGCAGCGTACACGCGCCCCTACTGGCATCGCGATAATCCTGAGACGGAGAGCGTCAATCATATCGACGATGAAAGATATGCGACCTTGCCGTTTCCCCCTCCAGTCCTGCGGGCGAGAGCAGAGTATTCCTCTGGCATCGGGGGCAAAGATACGAGAAGCGAGATCGGCGCGACCGTAGTCACGAAATTCAAAGACGACTCTGGGAACGAGCGTGCGCGTCCGCTGGCTGTGGTGCCGGCATTCTCAGTCGCACTGGAACCAGGCACGCAGGTCATCTCAACCCACAATGGCGCGAGTTCGACGGTAGAAGTTGGCGTGACCAGCAATCTAGCTCAAAGTTCACACGGTGTGCTTCGATTGGACGTGCCGGCTGGCTGGCGATCAGAACCAGCCCAGTTCGTGGCGGACTTTACTCAGCGCGGAGAGAAACAAGATTTCACGTTCAAGGTCTTCCCTTCTGATTTGCACGAAGGAAGAGCCAAGGTTCGAGCGGTTCTGGACGCTAGCGGCGAGAAGTTCACCGAGGGTTATACGCTGGTGACCCGCGAAGATTTAGGCAGTTTCTACTATTATCAGCCGGCGCTGCAACGAGTGAGCATTGTCGACGTGAAGGTCCCGCATGACTTGAAAGTCGGCTACATCATGGGAGCCGGGGACGACATTCCTACCGTGCTCAAGCAAGTGGGAATGAACGTGACTCTGATTCCGCCGGACAGCCTCGCGAGCGCGGATCTAAGTCAATACGAAACCATCGTCCTGGGAATTCGTGCCTACGATACGCAGAAAACTGTGGCGGCGAATAACAAGAAGCTGCTCGATTTTGTTGCCGCCGGAGGAACTCTGGTGGTGCAGTACAATGCCAGCGTGCCTGATTTCAACAGCGGGCACTTCACTCCTTACTCTGCGGAGCTCAGCCGGGCGCGGGTTTCGCTGGAAGAAGCTCCGGTCGAAATTCTGGCGCCTGAGGATGGAATATTTCATTACCCGAATGAGATTACAGCGCACGACTTCGACGGCTGGGTGCAGGAACGCGGACTCTATTTCATGGACAAATGGGATGAGCACTTCAAACCGCTGCTAGCGTGTCACGATCCCGGGGAGGACGCGCAAAAGGGCGGGTTGCTCAAAGCGCAGTATGGCAAAGGAACGTACATCTACACGGGATACGCATTTTTCCGCCAACTGCCGGCGGGAGTGCCGGGTGCGGTGCGGCTATACGTAAACCTGTTGGGCGCCGGGCATGAAGGCGGTCGCTAGTCGTCCGTTGTCAGTCGTCATTCGTTTCAGTCACGATCCTTCCACCAGATGCGGGCTCCTTCGCAAGATAATTCGAGTTCACCCGGCCTGATTCGCGGGATGGGCCTCGGAAGCGCGACCGCGCTCAACATGATCGACATGATCGGCGTCGGGCCGTTCATCACCATGCCTCTTATCTTGGGCGCAATGGGCGGGCCGCAGGCCATGCTGGGCTGGGTGGTGGGAGCTCTGTTTGCAGTGTGTGACGGATTGGTTTGGGCGGAACTGGGCGCGGCGATGCCGGGATCCGGCGGCTCGTATCTCTATCTCAAAGAGATTTACGGGCCGCAAAAGATGGGACGGCTGATTTCGTTCCTGTTCATCTGGCAACTTTCCTTCAGCGCCCCGCTCTCCATTGCCACCGGCTGCATTGGCCTGGCGGGCTACGCGGCCTATTATTGGCCGAATCTCGAAACCGTATATGCCGCACGCAACGCCGTTGTGCACATTCCCCGGGCGGGCGATCTGCAGGTGAGCTGGATCGTTACTCCGGGGACCGCACTAGCCATCGGTGTATGCGCTCTCGCGACCCTATTGCTCTACCGCCGCATCACCGTGATCGGAAGATTATCGAAGGTTCTTTGGATCGGCGTGATGGGAACCATCGGCTGGATTATTTTCGCCGGACTCACGCACTTCAACGCGGCTCAGGCTTTCGATTTCCCGGCGGGCGCTTTCACGCTCTCGCGCGGATTCTTCACCGGGCTGGGCGGCGCGATGCTGGTGGCTACCTACGATTACTGGGGTTATTACAATGTGGCTTTCCTGGGCGACGAAGTCAAAGACCCCGGGCGAAATATTCCTCGAGCCTTGCTGCTTTCCATTGCTCTTGTGGCGTGTCTATATCTGGTGATGAATGTCTGCATTCTGGCCGTAGTGCCGTGGCGGGAAATCGTGCAGGCCGGACAGAACAACGGCGGGTTGTATGTGGTGTCATTATTCATGCAGAAGATTTATGGGCCTTGGGCGGCGCGATTGGTTACAGCGCTAGTAATGCTGACGGCTTTCGCCTCGGTGTTTTCGCTGATGCTGGGCTATTCGCGCGTGCCCTACGCGGCCGCGAAAGATGGGAATTATTTTCGGGCGCTGGCGAAAGTGCATCCCGTTTACCGGTTTCCCCATATCTCGCTCCTGGCATTGGCAGTGGTGGGGGCGGCGTTCTGCTTTCTTCGGCTGAAGGATGCTATTGCAGCGCTGGTGGTGATTCGAATCGTCATACAGTTTGTTGTGCAAGCTGTTGGAGTAATTGTCTTACGAGTGCGCCAGCCCGAGATGCCACGCCCATTTCGTATGTGGCTCTACCCCCTGCCGGCTCTGCTCGCTATTGCTGGTTTTCTCTTTATCTTGTTTAATCGCGAACACTGGCAAAAGGAAGTGCGTTACGCTGCGGTGATATTACTGGCAGGCTTGCTGATCTACATGGTTCGGGCGTGGAGAGGCCGGCAGTGGCCCTTTGCCGCAGTGAATTCTTCGCCATAGCCGATTCATGAAGGTTCGCCTGAATATCGTTCTTTTATTCAAATGGAGAAAGCAATATGAGAAAGACCTTTAGAGGTATCGCATCCTGCGTGCTGGCGCTGGGAGTTCTCTCCGCAGCGCAGGACACAAAGATGAAAGATGAACATCGGTCGGTTACCCACGTGCTGAATCAAACGGTTTCGAATATGGAGCATGAATTTGTTCCTGCGGCCGAGGCAATGCCGGAAGACAAATTCGGATTTGCACCTACGAATGGCGAATTCAAAGGCGTGCGGACGTTCGCCCAACAGATCAAACACGTGGCAGCCGTGAACTATGAACTTGGAGCCGCAATCCTGGAGGAGAAACCTCCCGCCGATATTGGTGATGAATCCGGGCCGGCTTCTATCACAACCAAGGCCGACATCCTGAAATACCTCAACGATTCTTTCGCGTATGTCCACAAGGCGGTGCAGACGATTAACGATAAGAATCTTGTCGAGACCGTGAAGAGTCCCTTTGGGGAGGGGAAAGTCAGCCGCCTCGGCCTGGCCACCACTGTTGCATGGCACGGCTTCGATCATTATGGACAGATGGTGGAATACCTGCGAATGAACGGTATCGTTCCGCCCGCCAGCCGCTAGACTTAGGGAATTAACGTTATCGGCGCAGACTGGAGCAGTTGTCACGATCTTCACGTATGGTCGCCAGGAAGCTCCGAAGATGTTGGCGGAAGCTGACGTCGGGTTCTTTTGAAGCACGGTCGGGATAGGAAGCGACCGCCAACTGAAAAGTCAGCAGCTCTTCCTCCGCTCGCTGATTGCATCGGAAGAGGAACTCAGGCGGCTGGACCTGTTGATGCATCTTCGACTTCATTCCTGCTTATCCCAGAGAAGCTAGCTTAATCCTGTGAAGCGGCGAACTACCCTCCTGACGTGAACACAAGGGCCTTGGGAAAGTTGCGCCCTGCCGAAATTCACCAGTTATCTGGAATGTGTTGTGCCTCGGCGGGCGCCGCGAAGTGTGATAGACGTGAGAAGCAGTTCGGCGCGGAGTCCGCGGCTGGCAAGATGGGAAGCGACAGATTTGCGCGTCTTCTGTGGGGATGACGCTGGATCGAGAAAAACGATGACCGCTGGTCCAGCTCCGCTCAGCGCTACTCCGAGCACGCCTCGCTTCCCTGTCAATTCCTGCAGGCCAGGTAATAGGGGGCAGAGTGGAGCGCGATAAGGCTGATGAACCCGATCCTCCAAGGCGGAAGACAACAACTCGCGACGGCCCTCCGTAAAGGCTGCGAGCAGCAGCATCGAATTCTGAATATTTGCCACGGTATCGGCACGAGAATATTGCGCAGGCAGCACCCGGCGAGCCTCTTCAGTCGATAACGCCTGATCCGGAATGGCTAACAGTAAAGGCCACTTCCCTTTTGGACGAATGCAGACGACCTGGGCCTCCCCTTCGCTGGGCATACGGGCGACGGTAAGACCACCCATCCAGCAAGCGGAGGCATTGTCGGGATGGTGTTCGCGGCGCGAGGCCTCGCCAATAATTTGTGCATCGCTCCAGCGCAAACCGCCGAAATGGTTAGCAAGCGCGATACCTGCGAGCCGCGCCGCAGCGGAAGAACCGCAGCCCTTGCCGATGGGAATATCATTCTTGATCGAAAGAGAGAGAGGAATAATTTTTTCGCCCTGCGATTTCAGGACCTCGCGATAAGTCGTGAGGATCAAATGATCCTCCAGCGCCTGGCAGATCGCTTCATCGCGTCCGGTCGCGCGAATTGAAAAACTGGCAGAGGCGCGGGCATCAAGGGTGATGTAGATACCCATCGCCAAGGCGGCGGCATCGAACGCCGGACCTAGATTGGCTGATGTGGCTGGCAGGGCGAGATGCAGCGCACCTGGGCTGACGTTCTTCTTCTTGCTCTTAGGCATTCGAGTGCGTTCGGTCCGATTGTTCCGCCTGATTCAAAGCCGTAACCACGGCATCCAGAGTGGCATCGAGAACAACGGGGGGATGACGAAATGGCTCCAACTTGTCGCTTTCTTTCTCGTCCGTGGTCCCCTGAAATAGACTGCCGCGGTGGAAGTCCATTGTGAAGTCGGGATCCTTGAGCAGATTGCCAGTGAGAATCAGGACGACGGTCTCATCTTTTTTCACGAACCCTTGTTGCAACAATTTCTTCAAGCCAGCAAGCGTTACGGCCGAGGCGGGCTCACAGCCAATTCCTTCCGCCCCGATTTCCGCTTTGGCCTGGGCGATCTCAACTTCGCTTACTTGTTCACATGCGCCGCCGGTTGCTTCAAGAACCCTGACAGCTTTTTCCCACGAAGCCGGATTGCCGATGCGAATCGCCGTAGCCCGAGTTTCCGGCTCCATATTTACCAACTGCCTGCCGCCCGCACGCACAGTGCGAACCAGCGCATTGGCTCCTTCCGCCTGAATCACAAACAACTTAGGCAGACGCTGGATCAATCCAACAGCGCGCATTTCCAGTAAAGCTTTGCCGATTGCCGAACTGTTGCCCAGGTTTCCGCCTGGCACAATGATATGATCCGGTTCTTGCCAATCCATTTGCTCCAGCAATTCAATTGCGACCGTCTTCTGCCCCTCAAGACGAAACGGATTGATGGAATTCAATTGATAGACAGGAGCTTGCCGCACGAGTTCCTGCAACAGGCGTAGACAACCATCGAAATCAGTGCGCAGCTGGCAGGTTAGGGCGCCGTAGTCGAGCGCCTGCGATAGTTTGCTCCACGAAATCTTGCCCTCAGGTACGAGTACCAGGCTGCGCATGCCGCCCCGCGCGGCATAGGCGGCCATTGATGCCGAAGTATTTCCCGTAGACGCGCAGGCCACCCAGCGATACCCGGCCTGCCGGGCAAAGGTTGCTGCCACTGTCATTCCGGTGTCTTTGAATGAGCCAGTCGGGTTCATGCCTTGATGTTTCGCATACAGGCGCGAGACTCCGGTGTTGCGCGAAGCCTGAGAAAGTTCGTACAGCGGAGTGTTGCCTTCACGCAGCGTGACGATTTGCGTCTCCGAACCAGGCATGGGAAGAAGCTCGCGGAATCGCCAGACACCGCTTAGATCGAGGACGGCGTTCGACGAACGCCGCTCGCGCCACACGGACTTCAAGGCTGAGGCGTTAAGGCCGGACGACTTCCAGCCCGGATCACTGATCTCCAGTAAGTTACCGCATTGCGAGCAACGAAAATCGTGAGAGGCCTCGCTCGCGACAGAACCGCACCCAATGCAGCGGAAACAAAATGTGACTTGCGGCAGAGTGGTGCCAGAACTTTTCTCGGAACCGGTGACAGAAGGCATGGAGTTGAAAGCTATTTCGTTCCTCGCAGATATTGATCCGTTTTGTTAATCCAGTCGGCGCGCGGAGGATTAAACACATCCAGATCAACGGTATCTTCGAGCGCTTCGGCCTTGTGCGGCATGTGTGCGGGAATGCACAGCACTTCGCCGGCATGGACAACAATTTCTTTACCGGCGATCCAAAATTTCAACGCTCCATCGAGAATGTAGGTCAGCTGCTCGTTGTGATGGCTATGCTCGGGCACGATGCAGCCCTTTTTCAAAAGGACACGTGCCAGCATAATTTCCTGCCCGACAACGAACTGACGCTGCAGTAGTGGATTCAGTTCTTCGAGAGGAATCGTATGCCACGGAACATATTGATGCTGGGCTTTGCTGACCGCGTGTTTGGTAACAGCGCGCCGGGCGCGGGAACGAGATTTCGCAGGTGCCTTCTTGCTGCGGGTAGCCTTCGCCCTTACTTTCTTTGCCATTGCTTCATCCCTTAACTTTTGATGTGATTACTGGACTCTCCCCTGGTACAGCTTTACAGCGTTGTCATGCAGATAACCATGAGCGAGTTCGAGCGCCCGGACTTCGGTAATTTCATTTTCCGAGATCATCTCAGCCAGTGCGGCGGCCAGAGCCATCCGGGATGACTGTGCTCCCAGCCAGTAGCTTTCTTCCGCGCCCAGAACCTGATTGTACGGGAAACAGTCCGTGCCGAAGGTGATCTTATCCGGAAAAGTTTCCAGCCACATCTTCAGCGTATCTTTAAATGCCGATGGATATTGGGCTAGCTCTCCAAAGGAAGAATCCAGATAAACATTTTTCATGGCAGCCAGCCAAACCGCCTCGCGCTCGAGAGGATATCCACCATGAATCATCACAAACGTTGTGTCGCGGTAGCGCGGATCGCGGAGCACGCTCTCCAGATTCATAATGTTACTTTGCGACAGATTGAAGTAGTCGCCGATACCCACCGCGGTATGAATGTGCACGGGAATGCTCAGGCGACCTCCGAGGCTGACGAGGAAGCGGAAGATGTAATCTTGAAAAGTGCGGTACTCTTTCTCGCTGGGAACGCCGCCCGAGACGTACTGCGATAGATGTCTTTCGCTTGATCTCGTGTTGGATCTGAGAACGTCGTGGGCCGGAAGTATGCGACTTCAAACTTCATCGCAATGCCGCCCTTTTTCCGGTTGTCGGCAAGCACTCGCACGATGAACTCCAGGTAATCGTCGAACTTGACTGGGAGCTTAGTGACACTCTCCTGTTGCATCCAACGGTGCAGCATCTTTTCTTGTAGGGGAATAAATACTCCCTCGTCTGGGTTGCGACCCGTCTCGCGCTCATTGTTAAACGGCCACATAAAAGAGTCGGCGAAAAACACCCAGGGAAAACGCTTGGCATCGAGATAGTCGGGCATCATGGCGCGATTGGCGACCGAACTTTCCGTGTTGATCTTATCCAGAATTAAATTGAAATACGCCGTACCAGGATTTTCCTTTTTAACTTCAGCCTTCTTGGCGACAAGCCATTTGGCATGTTCCGGTGAAAGGTCCGTGTAGGGATATCCGAACAGAGCTTTGGCGGCGGCGATCAGTTCAGGATTATCGTCTCGGGTGCGAAGAGCCTCGCTGGCATCGGGAGGCGCAGCCATCGCGTCAACGTCAGGGTCGTCCGCAAATCCCGGATGAGCATGGTGATCAAAAGCCGGAATCTTTTCAATCTGCGGTAGCAACCGCTGATAGATCTGCTGAACATCGGGCCCAGGGAACGGTCTCGCCTGAGCACCAGCGGAAGAGACAAAAAAGAACAGGCTCACTGCGGCCCAAGCAACAAAAATAATCTGATTCATAAACGCTTGCCGTTTCTCCGCTTTGTTTATTGTTCCGCCGGGTTTATCTTTCCGCCAGAGTTCCCTGCCAGGCCGCCGAGACCCTCTTGATGCGCGCCGCCGCCTCGTCCAGGTTTTCTACCGACGAAGCAAACGAAAAGCGCACAAAGTCCCTGCCCGACGGACCGAAGGCAGTTCCTGGAATAGCAGCTACACCGCCATCTTCCAGCAGGACTCTGCAGATTTCCTCAGCGCTCGTACCCGTGCCGCGAATATCAACCCACGCATAGAAAGCACCCTCTGGAGCCTCGCATTGAAATCCAGGAACTTGGTTCAGATTATGGACGAACCGCTCCCGCCGACGCGCGAACTCGGCCACCATTCGCGGCGTGCTCCCTTCTCCCACCATTCGCGGCGTGCTCCCTTCTCGATCGCGCATTGCGTCGATGGCGCCATATTGTACGAATTCATTGACGCAGGTGTAGGTGTTCACTGCCATCATTAGCAGCGCGGACACGACCTCCGGGGGTGCCACGGTGTAACCCAGTCGCCATCCAGTCATCGCAAAGCTTTTCGAGAAGCCGTCGATGATCAGCGTGCGCTCCTCCATCCCCGGATACCTGAGCATGGAAATATACTCGCTCTCGTAAATGATGCGGGCGTAGATTTCGTCGGAGAGAACCCATAGATCGTGCTTGACGGCAATCTCTGCCAAAGCACGCTGCACTGCATCGGTATATACCGTCCCCGTCGGATTACCAGGCGAGTTGGTAATCATCATGCGCGTGCGGCGCGTGATCTTTCCGGCAATTTCAGACGGGTCAGGCTGGAAATGATTGCGGGATGAAAGTTCGAAAGGAACCGGGACCGCACCCAGTCCGAGCGCAATCGAAGCGTAACCCGGAAATCCAGGATCGGGATAAAGCACCTCGTCCCCCGGTTCAAGCAAAGCCATCATGGCGAAAAACAGCGCCGCTTTGCACCCGGGAGCGGTCACAATGTTCGCGGCCGAAACATCGATGTTTCGTGTGCGTTTGAGGTAAGCAGCAATTTCTTCGCGGAGCGCTGGCAGGCCCGCAACCGCGCAATACCGGTCTTTACCCTCCGCAAGAGCTCTGGTCGCGGACTCGATCACCGAAGGACCAGGGTGGAAATCCGGCTCTCCCAGTTCTAGATGAATAATCGAACGGCCCTGGCTCTCCAATTCTTTAGCGCGGGCATACACCGAGAGTGCGCCTTCGCCGGTCATCACCGACATTCGAGATGCTATGGATCGCATTCAGTCTCCGAAACCTATAACCCTTTATACATGCCGCCATCGACAAGGACGGTCTGTCCGGTGATGTAGGACGCTCGCTCGGAAGCCAGCCAAACAATGGTCTCGGCGACTTCCCGCGGCTCGCCCAGGCGTTTCAACGGAGCATCGGCCGCCCAGCTATCGAAAATCTCCTGCTCAGTTTTCCCCGATGCGGAAGCGCGCGCGGTCGCCAATTCTTTTAGCCGGTCGGTCGCCGTGAATCCGGGACCAACGTTGTTAACCAGAATTCCATCTTTGCCAAATTCATTGGCCAGGCTCTTGACCAGGCCAACCACCGCCGCGCGCACCGCATTCGAGAGCACAAGATCGGTCACCGGCTGCTTCGTCGTGATCGAAGTAAGTGTAATGATCCGCCCCCACTGCTTCCGCTGCATGTGAGGAATTACCTCGCGCGCAAAATACACAGTGCTGAGAAAGTTCAGGTCAATGGCGCGTTGCCACTCATCGAGGCTGGCGGCAAGAAATCCTTTGGCTGGAGGGCCACCCGCATTGGTGACGCAAATGTCGACGCTGCCAAATTTCTGCGCGGTTGCGGCAACGAAGCGACTCACAGCGCCGGCGTCTGTAACGTCGAATGCCTCGGCCAGAACGTCGACGCCGTACTCTTTTCTGATCTTATCTGCGGCAGCCTGCAGCGTCTGCCGATTGCGCGCGCACATTGCCACTCGGCAACCTTCCGCAGCGAATGCCTCGGCGGTAGCCCGGCCAATTCCCTGACTGGATGCGGCCACAAGTGCAACCCGGTCTTTCAGGCCCAAGTTCATGAAGCAGGAATTATAAACGGTGCGCCGCCTATTCCTTCGCTTGCGGGAGTTCTCAGCCGCAATTAATCTGTTGAAGGTACACACTATGAAACCTCGCTCCCACCAACCCGAAACCAAGGCGGTTCACGGCGCAGCGGACCTCGATAAGAAAAACGGACCACTCGCCACGCCCATCTATCAAACCTCCACCTTCGAGGTCTCGGACAACGATGAGCAACTGCGCGCCACGCACACCGACCATTTCTATACGCGCTATGGCAACCCCACAAATACAGCAGCCGAGAAAACCATCGCGGCCTTGGAAGGCATGGATGCGGCGCTGACCTTTTCCTCCGGCATGGGCGCGATTACGACCACTCTCATGGCGCTGCTCAAAAGCGGCGACCACATTGTGGCGCAACGCGACATCTACGGCGGCGTCAGCAAATTCTTATCGCAGTGGCTGCCAAAGATGGGAATCGAGACCACGTTCGTCGATACTACCGATTATGAGCAGTACGAGCAGGCGATCCGCCCGAACACAAAACTGCTTCATCTCGAATCACCTACCAATCCCACGTTGCGAATAGTGGATTTCAAGAAAGCCGCGGCGCTGGCGAAGCAACATAGAATCCTCAGCATGGTCGATTCAACATTCGGTACGCCGATCAATCAGCATCCGGCGGAGTTCGGCATCGACCTGATAATGCACTCCGGCACGAAGTATCTGGCAGGCCACACTGACCTGATTTGTGGTGTGGTAGCGGCGCGCCATGAATTGATCGAACAAATCTGGGGAACGCGAACCACGCTTGGCAATTGCATGGATCCACATGCCTCGTGGCTGCTGTTGCGCGGGCTCAAGACTCTGGCGGTGCGTGTCGAGCGCCAGAACGAGAACGCGCGCCGCGTTGCGGAATTCCTCTCCGAGCATGCGAAAGTTCGAAAAGTTCACTACCCCTTTCTGGAAAGCCATCCTCAGTACGCAGTGGCCCGCGCACAAATGAGCGGCGGAGGCGGCATGGTCAGCTTCGAAGTCGAAGGCACCGGCGAAGACGCCCGCCGTGTCAGCGAAGCCATGCGCCTCTTCACCCTGGCTCCCAGTCTAGGCGGAGTAGAATCGCTCGTGTCGATCCCCATCCTCACCTCGCACGCGATGATCCCCGCCGCAGAGCGCGCCAAGATGGGGGTCACCGAACAACTGATTCGGCTCTCCGTCGGCATTGAGAATGCCGATGATCTGGTCAACGACCTGGAGCACGCGCTACAAGCTGTGGCCGCGCCGCAGAGGGTTACGGTGGGATAGCACCAGTTTCCGAAGCGCTCAACCTTGCCTTAAGTAAAAATCCCGGCCTGCTCGACCGGGACTTTTATTGCGGGATTTTTCTTGCGACTGATTAGAACGTAAAACGCGCGCCGAACTGAAACTGCCGTGGAGTGTTGATCGTGTTTGTGACCTGGCCGAAAGGCACTCCCTGCTGCGTCGCAGCAGTAATGTTCGGCACACTTGGATATCCGTATTGTGGCGTGTTGGTGATGTTGTAGGAGGAGACATCGAAGCGCAGCGCTTTGGCTTCTCCGATCGGGAATGTTTTGAAAAGCGAGAGGTCCAAATCGCGGGCGCCCCGGGTGCGAACGTGATCAAGATAGGCGGGGGCACTTCCAGGCACAAAAGGATTACCGCCTCCCCCGTTTTCGGTCCCCGGTATCGCAAAGCAGGTGTCGTTGAACCATGCGGCTGTTGTGTGCGGAGCGCCGCTGGCCGGATTGCAAGTCAAGTCCGCCCGTTGATTGAAGTAGGACGGGCTTACTCCCGAAGTCGGCGAGGCGATGGGAACGCCCGTGCTCAGATAGCCGATTGCATTCACCGTCCAACCGCCGAGAGCCGCATTGGGGAAGCCATTCAGGTTGACCGCCCTTCCCTTACCGACTGGCAAGTCATAGGACATCTGCCCTGTGAACTGATACTTCACATCCTGCGGGCTGACCGAGTGTTCATACTGCAAGTTTCTCCAATCCTGAGCAGAGCCGAGGTGACTACCGACAAAATACAGAGGAGGATTGCCGTCATCGGTCATTATCTTTCCCCAGGTAAAAGTGGCGAGCGTGGTGAAGTGGTTGGTCAGCCGCTTTTGCACTTTGGTTTGCAAAGAGTTGTACGAGGAGTCGCCGGCGGGATAACCGTGAGCGACAACTCCTTGGCCTGCGCCGTAGCTGCCGCTGCCATACTGTGGGTACTGTTGCAAAGCTGCCCACAAAGGTACGTTGGCTGCGCCGGAGTTGGCATTCGTGGCGGGCTGAATAGGAGCCCAGACATTAGGCACCATCTGGCAAGCCGTGTTCGACGTGTCGACGCACAGCGAAGCGCCATACTTCCCGATCGTTCCGAGATCGAGCTGGTTTAGATCAACGAAGCTAAAAGGAAGAAAGAGACCCCGGCTACCTACATAGCCGGCAGTCACCACGACCTGATGGGGCAACTCATACTCCACAGCAAAGTTGTAGTTATAGGTAGTAGGTGTGCGCTGCGAACGCAGCACCGTATTTATGGTCGTCCCAAGGTTGTTAGCCAACCCTGACGGAGCGGTCGTGAAGACCGGAACAACTCCATTGGGAAACGGGTTGCTTAATGAAGAGGGGGCGGTTGTGGGGTTACCGGACAACGCTACATTGGCGCCGCATTGGTTGCTGCCGTTGAACACCGTGTTGCCGTCAGCGTTGAAACAGGTCGCGTTCCATGTCGTACTAGAAGAAAATCCGTCCGAATTAGACGTGGCGCTGGCAACATTGTGGGTGCTTGGACCGTAGTAGAACCCTGCCCCACCTCGCAGGACTAAGTTGGTGACCGGTTGCCAGGCAAAACCCAGCCGCGGTCCAAAATCATGCAGATTGGTCGTGAACGGGCTGCGGTTACTGCTGTTGACGTAAACTTCGGCTCCGGTGTACGGCACGCCGCTCGCAGAAGTGCTGACATTGGGATTGAAGTATTCCTGCCGGTTGGAACGTTCGTTACGTCCGCCGAAGATGTCCCAGCGCAGGCCGGCCGTGATCGTCAGAGACTTCGAAGCGTGGAACGTATCTTCGGCAAAGGCGGCATAGTAAGGGTTGGACTCAGCGGCGAAGATGTCTTTGGTGAAACTTGGATAAGAGCCTTGATTGGTTTCGGTACCGGGCTGAGTCCCCATACCGACAAGCAGAGAGGCGAAATCGCTGCCACCGGCGGCGCTGGCAACGGTTTGATCGGTGGCGCTGACGTCGAACCCGTAAGCACCCGCGGGTGTAGGAGGCTGGCCCACGTTGAGATATCGCTTCATCCATTCGAAACCAACTGATATCTGGTGCTTGCCCAGAATTTTCGTGATGGTGGCGTTGACGTCGCTGTTCTCGCTGGCATAGGAGAAGTTGTTGTAGTCGGCGGTGCCACCGACGCCTCCGCTAACGTCGTCAAAGAGGATGAACGGCAACTGTTTGAAAACCACCTGCGAAGCCAGCGACGAGGGAAAACCCTGAGTCGTAATATTGTTGCTCAGGTACGATGGCGGCCCCCCCTGACTCTCGTGGTGGCGCGTAAACGAGTAACGCAAGTTCAGAACGGTAGTGGAATTCAGCGTCAGGTCATCCGCGATGAGAACATTGCGCCCGTTAGTCGTGTTCTGCGCATAGTTCGGGTCCCACCCGCTGGGGAAGACATTGGCAGTCGAGAAGATTAGTTTGTCGTAGGAAAAGCGGGTGAAGAGGCGCTGTCTCTCGCTCTTGGCCCAATCCACTCGAACGTCGAACCTGTGAGCATGGAATGGGTCGAGTCCCGGCAAACCGTAATTATTGACGACGTCGCTGGTTGCCGAATCGCACGTGGTTGGACTCGGCAGGTTACACTTCGGCATTTTCGACAGATACAGCAAGCCGATGGGATTGGGGTTGGTTATTTTGTTTCCAGCAAACGGCTGCCGCGTGCCATCGGGATTGTCCGGCTGAGTCGGATCGTAAATCGTAAAACCCATCGCCGAAAAATCTCCGGTCCTTTCAGCCGTTGTGGGAACGGTAAAGTAGTCGATGCCCTCGAACTGCTGTTGCTGCGTGTCTTCGTAGTCCGCGAAAAAGAAGAGCTTGTCTTTCTTAATCGGTCCGCCGATCGCTGCGCCCTCCTGATATCGGTGAAAACTAGGAGGCGAGTTGCTTAGCCCGCTGCTCAGTTGAGTTTGCTTGTTGAAGTACTCGTTGGCGGACAAGGCGTCAGGCCGGAATACGCCGAAAACATCACCGTGAAATTTATTTGTTCCGGATTTACTGACCAGGCTGATCACGCCAGCGGCGCCGCTCTGATACGACGCCGGCGTATTCTGGGTCTCGACGCGAACCTCCTCAACACCGTCCTCGGGAATATTCATCGCCGGGATGATGGCGGCGGAATTATTTTCCGCAATTCCGATCGGGCTGCCATCGATCATGTAGTAGACCGAGCCGACAATCGCGCCGTTGATCGTGGCGGAGGAAACGTCGACTCCCGGGCGTCCAACCGAAATGTTCTGAATCGACTGCATCGAATCGCTCGAGTTGGGCGAACCGTTGGGCGGAGTTACACCCGCACTCAACTGGATGAGATCGAAAACGTTGCGGTCCAGCAAGGGGACGCGGTCCATCGTGGCTGAATCAACCAGCTGACCCACGGTGGAATTGCTCGTATCCACCAGCGTGGCCGTTTCCGTGACGGTAACTGTCTCGTTCACGCCGCCGACTTCCAGAGTGATATTGACGGTGCTGACTTGATCCACTGTTACCGACACATTGTCCTCGGCCGCCTTTTTAAAACCCTTTTGGCTGACGGTAACCTCATAGACACCAGGGTTGAGGGAGATGAAAGTGTAGAGTCCCGCGGAGTTGGTGACGGTGTGCAGCGTCACTCCGGTTGCGTGGTTCAGCAGGACTACTTGGACTCCGGAAACCACAGCCCCGCCTGGATCGGAGACCAGGCCGCTGATGCTTCCTCTGCCGGCCTGGGCAAGCGCGACAGAATCCGCACAAAGGAAAAGAAGGCAAACCAAAAGAACATTCCCGATGGTCATCACTATCGCATTTCTGCTCTTCATCAACCGCCTCCCAAGCCAAAGTCCAACCCGACATTCAACCTGTTCTCTGTTGTCGCGCACCATCTGCGAACGATGAAGGTATTCGGCGCGGGCGCAAATGGCCCGAATGCAACCTTCAAAATGGTGTATTAAATCGTATGAATAGTGCTTTTATCGCCCATCCCATGTCAAGAAGAAAACGCGGGGATGTCCTCCGAAAGCGATTGCGACGAATCCGGAATCTTGATGCTCTATCTGCCGCTTCGTTTCAAGAGAGCTTGCGCGTGGACTCCCGTACAACCAACTCCGGCGCTAGCTTGCGATGGTGCGCGATCACCTCGCGCTTTTCCAACACCGACTTGATGCCTTCCAGCACGATGTCGACCGCGCCCGCACCCATTGCCTCCATGGGCTGCCGGACCGTGGTCAGCGCCGGCGTGCATAGCGCCGAGGCTGCCACATCGTCGAATCCAGTCACGGAACATTGCTCCGGCACTCGCAGGCCGGCTTCGCTCAGAGCGCGGATCGCGCCAAACGCCGTCATGTCATCGAAGGCCAGCAACGCCGTGAACGGATGCTTCTGCTTGATCAAAGCCTCGGTGAGTTTTTTACCAGCCTCGAAACTCGACAGCGGATCGCGCGAATCGGGCAGGTCAACAATCAACCGGGCATCAAGCTCCAGGCCACACGCTTTCGCGCAGTTGCGGATCCCGCGCCACCTCGGAGCGCTATCCGCCAACGTCTTCGGCCCGCGGATAAATGCAATCTTGCGGTGACCGAGAGAGTGCAAATGCTCCAGAGCGACGTATCCCCCAAGTTCGTTGTCAACGATGACCGAACTCATTGAATCTCCCTTGAGTTCGCAATCGATGAGAGCGGTGGGAATGCTGCTTTTTTCCAGATCGGCGAGCAGATTGATATCGAGAAAAAGCCAGTTCGCAAGCACAACCAGGCCTTCCACCCGGCGGTCGAGCAGCATCTCCAGGTAGCGCTCGAAGCGGCTGCGTTCGTTGTGTACGTCGGTGAGGATAGGCAGGTAGGAGGCTTGATACAACGTGTTTTCGATGCCGCGCAATACCAGAGTGCAATAGGGATCTGTCATGTCAAAAACCATGACGCCCACAGTGTGACTGCGCTTGCTGCGAAGTGAGCGGGCAAACTCGTTAGGACGATATCCCAGTTTTTCCGCGGCGCGCTCGATCCGCTTCTTGGTCACCGGCGGAATGTAGCGTGCCAGTGGCGCGTTGTTCAGAACAATGGAGACAGTAGTCGAAGAAAATCCACTTTCTTTCGCGACGTCGCGAATCGTAACCATCGAAGCATTGCCTTTGGCGCGCCGCACTGCGAAAATCCCCAAACCACTTATACCTCATGCTTGATTCCACGCAGAGGTTGGCGGACACTACAGCAGAGAGTGAGACGGGTGTCAAGCAGACATATGCGATCGGTGCTTTTGGCTCGCGTCGATCGTGGCTTGGGAGTTGGATCGTTGTCGGAGATCTCCTCCGCGGGACAAGGTACAATGGCGCCAAAACGTCAAGGTGGGGGATAGCGTAGCCGAGCACCATCTTTTCATGGGGAAAGCGCATCTCAATCTCGGCATAAGAGGAGCAATCCATGAATCGCCGTCTGAAAATCGTGGGCATCGTTGTTGCGGTTTTGATCGTCATCGTCATCGCTATTCCGTTTTTCATTGACGCGAATGCCTTCCGGCCGAAGTTGGAGTCGGAACTCACCACTGCTTTGGGACGGCAAGCTACCGTGGGCAACCTTTCGCTATCGCTGCTGTTGGGCGGCGTTACCGCCGACAATATATCGATCGCCGACGATCCCGCCTTCAGCAAGACTCCTTTCGTCCAGGCTAAATCGTTGAAGGTCGGCGTTGAACTCTTGCCGCTGATATTTTCCAAAACGTTGAATGTGACCGACCTGACCCTCAATCAGCCTGAGATTAGCCTGGTCCATTCCCAAGAGGGCGACAAGTGGAATTTCTCCAGTCTCGGTAATAGCAGCGCTACGACAGCACCGGCGCCCACTCCCGGATCAAGCGGCGGCACGCCGAGTTTCTCAGTAGGCAAGCTCAACGTAAGCGACGGACGGATTACAGTGAGCCGCGCCGGCTCAGGACAACAGCCAAGGGTTTACGACAAGGTAGAGATTGAGGTCAAGAACTTCTCTCTCACTAGCTCCTTCCCCTTCCAGATGTCAGCCAACCTGCCCGCGGGCGGCAGCCTGAAACTTGATGGCAACGCCGGACCAATCGACGCCACCAATGCCGCCCACACACCGCTGCAAGCCAAAGTCACGATTAAGCAGGCGAATCTGGCGGCTTCTGGTTTCATCGATCCCGCCGCCGGCATCTCCGGTATCGCCGACTTTGATGGAACCGTCGAGTCCGACGGACATCTGGCAAAAACCAGCGGCACGCTTAAAACCGAGAAACTGCAGGTGGTGAAGAAGGGCGCTCCGGCGGGAAAGCCGGTGGAAGTGCTGTATACCGTCACGCATGACATCGTTAAGCAAACTGGAGTTTTATCCCAGGGCGAGATCAAGATGGGGAACGCGGTGGCTCACATCACCGGAACCTACGACGCCCATGATCCGACGACCACCGTGAATTTAAAATTAGAAGGACAGGGTTTGCCGGTCGATGATCTCGAAGCGGTGCTGCCCGCAGTCGGCGTGATCCTGCCATCAGGTTCGCAGCTCAAAGGTGGAACCCTGGCTCTGAATTTCACCATCGTCGGACCCGTCGACAAGACGGTTACTGCGGGCACGGTTCGAATGGAAAATGCGGCTCTGGCAAACTTTAACCTGGGATCAAAACTGTCGGCGATCTCCGCGCTCTCCGGTAAAGGGGCTGCGCAACAACAAAAAGATACGGTGATTCAAACTTTCAGCTCCAACGTTCGCGTCGCTCCCGAAGGTACGCGCGCGGAAAATATTAACCTGGTAGTGCCTTCGCTGCTCACAGCCACGGGCGCGGGCACGGTGAGTCCAAGCAACGCGCTCGACTTCAAAATGAAAGCCGACAACATTCCGTTTGTGATCTCTGGAACCACGTCCGATCCTAAATTCCTTCCCGACGTGAAAGGCATGGCCGGGAGCCTTCTACAGGACGCCCTGGGTGGAAACAAACCTGGACAACAGAAAAATCCGCTCGGCGGCCTGTCCGGAATGTTCAAGAAAAAACCTTGAGGTCACGATAGAAGCGGCCAAACTGCCGGCGATTCTGTTTCGCAGCCAGCACCGTCGTTCTTTTGGAATATTGCCGCACTTCGCCCCGGAACGTCGCCCCCGACCTCTCCAGCACTTCAGTAACTTGCCGTGGGTGGTATCAAAATTGCTATCCTCGTTGCGTTGACAACGCGGGGATTCCATACCATACTCGCGATTAAGTCTCCGGAAATTGCGAACAAACCTTGGCTCGGGCTCGCAATGATTCCACTAAAAACGCGATTCCGAAATAAAAAGGTTACAGAGTATTTTCTCCCCGAATGGGGTTTCACGGTGCATCACAGCACGGTGCATTACAGGAGGATCGTCTTGTCGAAACCAATCGCCTTAAGAGGATGGACTTGTGCGTTTTACCTGGTCCCGCTCGCCGTTATTGCCGCCGCACTGCTGGTTCTTTTCCCGGGTAGGACGCCAAAGGTTGCAGCCACGGTTTCAGCCGGATCCTCGGCTTCGCTTTCTCCAAACCTGACGCCTGCTGCGCACCGTCGCATTCAAGATAGCTATGCCTCTCTTCCGCTGGCGTTCGAACAGAATCAGGGGCAGACCGATCCCCAGGTTAAATACCTGGCCCGAGGCCACGGATACACTTTATTCTTAACCGCCAACGACGCCGTGTTTTCGCTTCACTCCCGGCCAGTTGCGGAGCGAAGTAAAAACCAAAAAGATTTGTCCGCTGTGGTTCACATGCATCTTTTGGGCGCTAACGCGCAGCCGACAGTTGCAGGAACCAGCGCCACGGCCGGAACAGCCAACTATTTTATTGGCAATGACCCAGGCAAATGGCGCACCGGTGTCGCACGATATGCGCGCGTCTCTTACCAGAATCTTTATCCCGGCGTGAATATGGCTTTTCACGGCTCCGGGCACGAACTCGAGTTCGATTTTGTCCTGGCTCCAGGCGCGAATCCCGCCCCCATCGGACTCCAGTTCTCCGGCAACAAGGGCGTGAAAACCGATGACTCCGGCGACCTTATTATCTCTTCCTCCGCAGGCAACGTCCTGCTGCACAAGCCCGTCGCCTACCAGGAACAGAACGGCGCGCGGCAACCGGTCGATGCGCGATTCGTTCTCAAAGCCGCCAATCAAGTCAGCTTCGAATTAGGCAACTACGATCGCACCCGCGAACTGGTGATTGATCCCTCGGTCAGTTACGCATACTCGACCTATCTGGGCGGTTCAGGCGACGACAATGGCATCGCCATTGCATTTGACAGCAACGGCAACGCGTACGTAACCGGAGAAACGGCCTCCAGCAATTTCCCGGGCGCCAATGGCGGGTTGCGCGGTTTGAAAAATGCTTTTGTGGCGAAGCTTGCGGCTGACGGTTCCAAATTGATCTACTTCACCTACGTTGGAGGCACTCAGGCTGACAGCGGAAACGGTATCGCAGTGGACGCTTCTGGAGATGCAGTTGTCGCCGGAGGCACGCAGTCGCCCGATTTGCCTGCAAGCCCCGGGGCCTTTCAGTCACTCCCCAAACCCGGTAATGCGGGCAGCGCCTTCTTGTTCAAGCTTAGCCCGGACGGAACTAAACTACTCTACTGCACTTATTTGGGCGGCAGCGTCGACGATGTTGCATATGGTGTCGCCTTGGACAGTGCCGGAAACGCTTATCTTGGCGGTGTCACCTCCTCGCTTGACTTTCCCATTCCCACTAACCTGGTTCCTCTTCAGAGCGCAAGCGGAGCCAATGACGGATTCATCGCCGAATTGAATCCCGGTGGCAACGGTGCCAGTGATTTGAAATTTTCCACGTACTTGGGTCCGGGTGGCGGCACCGCGGCGGGCGTCAAAGCAATTGCGTTGGATTCGTCCAACAACATCTACGTCACCGGTGCAACGTTGGATGCCACCTTCCACGTAACCAGTGGGGCATACCAGTCTGCGTGCGGTAGTTGCCCAAACGCCTTCGATGCATTTGTAACCGTCATCAACCCCACAACAAATACTTACGTCTATTCCACATTCCTAGGTGGCGCTGGCGCCGACGTCGGCTTCGGTATCGCAGTTGACTCTGCCGGCGACGCTTACGTCACAGGGTCGACGACAACCGCAACATCGACGAATGGCTTCCCCGCCACCGCCGGCGCTCGGCAGACCGTCTACGGCACGAACACCGACGCGTTCGTCACGAAGTTGAATCCGACGGGCACCGCTCTGCTTTACTCGACCTACCTGGGCGGCACCGGCGCCGACTCAGCCTCAGGTATCGCGGTGGATAAAAACTTCAATGCTTACGTCACCGGCTCAACCAGTTCGACGGACTTTCCCACGGTCGGCCCTACCCAATCTTCTCTTGCCGGGGGGGTCGACGCCTTCGTAAGCGAAATCAATCCAGCTAATCCAGCCATTTCGCAGCTTGTTTTTTCCACCTACCTGGGCGGTACCGGCACTGAGGATAACCTGGGCCTCGGAGGCATCGCCGTGGACACTAACGGCGCTTTCATTTATGTCACCGGCAACACTTCGTCTACGAATTTCCCGTTGACTTCGGCCGAGCAGCAAACTCCCGGCGGGCGCATCGATGCCTTCGTTGTTAAGTATGCTCTGGCTCAATCCTTTGCCATGTCAGCGACAACGCCCGCAGCGGTCGCCCCCGGCACGTCCGCCACATCGACCGTCTCATTGACGGCCTACGACGGCTACAGCTCGCCAGTGAATTTGACTTGCACCATAACTGGCGCCGGATCGCCGGCTCCTGCTTGCAGCGGCGCATCGAGTTTTTCTCCCAACCCGGCGACGCCGGCCAGCCCCGCCGCAACTTCCACTCTTACCATCACCACCACTGCAAATCACGCCGAGAACTTCGTCCCACGAAAACTTTTTTATGCTCTATGGATGCCTATCGGGGGCATCGCACTCGTGGGAATGGGATTCACCTCTAAGGAACAGCGGCGCAGAAAGCTAATGGGCCTTTTGATGCTCGGGATGATCTTAACCACATTGCTGATCATGCCAGCTTGCGGAGGCAGCAGCAGTGGCGGCGGAGGAGGCGGCGGCAGTGGCGGCACGCCCGCCGGCGCATACACTGTCACCATCACCGGAACGGGTACCGATGCAGCGGCAATCACGCAGACTACTCAAGTCACGTTAACGGTGAACTAACTCCACTCTTAACCACCAGGCCGCCTCCTCGCAGGCGGCCTGATCTTTTTCCACTCCACACCCGCCGATTGGCACGATGGACAACTCTAGTCTAAGATTCTCTCTGGCACATTCTGCGACAGCCCGTCGTTTCTTTTATTTTATCTTTGAGACTGAGTAACTTTCGGCACTCATTAGGCCGGCTCGGGCAGCTTTTGCGCCGCTGGAGGAATCGAAGTAGTGAGTTCCCAACCTCTCATGTTCAAACACAGCACGCTCAGTTGCGGCCTGTTCAACCCCAGCATGTTCAACCCCGGCCCGTTCAATCCCAGCTTGTTCAATCGCAGGATGTTCAACCTCAGGAAGATCGTGCGTGCCAGCCTCCTCGTTTTATTTCTTTCGTTTCTCTCCGCAGCGTCGGTCTCTCTCGCTCACGGCCAAACATTCAATATGAGCATCCCGCTCGGCCTGAATCGGCCCGCGGTCGATCCCGGAGGATCGGCAATCGCCACCATCGACCTCACCTCCACCCTCGGCTTCAATAGTCCCGTCGCCCTCACCTGCGTCATTTCTTCAGGACCAGTTACGACCAGTCCGCCACTTTGCCCGATCAGTCCCCTAACGGTAACTCCACCTGGCAGCGCCTCGCTCACCATCACCACCACCAATGCAACCGCCGTGGGACTCTACAACTTCACCGTCACCGGCACAAGCGGCCCCATTATTCAAACCCTATCCCTTAGCCTGAGCGTTCAGCCTCTGTCGGAGGACTACACGCTCTCCGCCTCCCCCGTTACCGCAGTCCCCAACCCGGTGACTGCCGGAGGTGTGGCCTCAACCACCGTTACCGTATCGCCGATCGGCAGCTATTCCGGACACCAGGTCACGCTGGCCTGCCTCTCCGTTACTCCGGTCGTGCCGGCAGGACCCAGTTGCTCGTTCACGCCCACCACTGGCTCTGGGCCGGTCCAGGTGACGGCTGGCACTCCAGCAACAGCCACTCTCACCATCACCACTTACGGGCCCACGCCTACCACCAGCCTGCGGACCCCCCGAATGTTCTACGCGTTGTGGCTGTTGCTGCCCGGCCTTGCATTCCTCGGAGCACGCGGACCCAATCGCAGCAAAAAGCTGATGGGGATTTTGTTCCTTTTGACAATTGCCAGTCTCTTGCTTCTGCCGGCTTGCGGCAGTTCCACACCAACGAATTCTCCTACTGGCGCCACCACTCCGAAAAACACTTACACGTTCACCCTGACGGGCGTGGACGAAAATGGTGCAGCACCGAGTAACACTACTACCGCCGAAGCGGCAACCGTCAGCGTCATCGTGAACTGATACAAGGTGCAGGTGCATATAAAAGACAGGCCCGCAACCCAATGTCGGATATCGTCACTTCTCCATGGCGGCGTTTCGGATTGCGGTTCTTAACTTCGGGATTGATTGCGGGATTGATCTCCTGCCAGCCTCTTTCCGCTTCCTCGGCTTCCCCGGAATTGCTTCACGCTTTGTCGGCGCAGCCCGTTCCACAAAGCAGCAGAGATAGAGACAACGAAACCAAAGCTAGAGCCACCCCTCCACCTCCCATTCGTTGGGACGAACAGCAGCCGGGGTGCACATTTTCCCGCGGTACTGATGGCAAGTACCACTACGGGCTCTGGACCGGCGATATTGGAATAGTTCTGGCAGTCGATGCTCGCGAGTTGCAAATCATCCGCCATCGCATCGAACCCATCTTCGGAATTCAACTCACCATTCGTTACCGCGGAGTCGACAGCCTCGATGCCGCACCAGACGGAATCACGCTGCAATTCATGAAGCACTTCAAGGTCACACAAACCGCGCTCGATCCGGACGCGTATGTCCAGAAAATTCAGTCCGACGCCGATGCCTTCGATGATGAGACCAGGAGAGCTGTAGCGAAGCATCCCGCGGAGAAACAACTTCGCGAAGCGCGCTTACAGGATTATCAAAAATCAGTGAACGAACTGATCGAGTTCCTCAGCAAGAATAGCCTGCGTGCCGCACAGCTTGACCGTGCGAATCCGGAAGTTCGCGGCTGGCTGTTCTTCGACACCAACTCGAAATGGCTCGGAGGCTGGAAAGCCCAGGAAGATTTTGTCCTTCGCCTCCCACTCGGCGGGAAAATCTTTGAATTTCCTTTTAAGCTACCGCCCGAGAAGGGAGAATTCCTTCTCCAAAAACGGCAGTGAGTCAAACTTCGGCCGACCGCACTGCTCACGTAGCGACAGCCGCCTCGGCTGTCCCGGCCAACTCAAAGCCCGGCCGGCCCGCGAGATGATCCTGCCAGCCCCACGGCGGCGCACAGTTCTCGCGCAACCAATGAATGCCCGCGCAACCGTGGAAGAGCGGCGCTTCAGCGCCGCGTAAATCCTCAAGATTAGATTCGGGCTTCAGCCCCGGAACTACATCTCCATCGCTACGCAAGCAAGCGTCCGATGTCGCTCTAACAAATGCTCTAACGCCTATGAACAGACAGGCCCTGGGGAGGGCCTGCTCTTCATTAATTATTAATTCCTGTTATTAATTAATTACTGTTTGGCAATCTGGTCGACATCGTTCTTCAGCACGTTGACTTCTACGCGTGTGCGGCTGGCGCTCTTGCTCTCGGTGGCATTGCCCATCGCGATCGTGTAAATGCGGTAGGCCGGAATCTCGTGATTCAATACCAGGTAACGTACCACCGAGTCTGCCATGTTGCGGGAACTGGCGATTGCCGCGTGGCTCTGACCCGCGGAGAAACCCTGCACTTCGATGATGTAGCCGCGCCGGTTCTTGAGTTGGTTGGCCATCTCGTCGAGCGCGTCTTTGGCCTGCTTGCTCAGGACGGTCTGGCCGGGTCGAAATCGAATCTCGGTTTGCGATCCCGGGGTGTATTGATCGATGTTTCCCACCACTTTTTCATCTGCGTTAAGTCGAGAATCAAGACCTGTCGCCGTCTGATGAGCCATCTCAGACTTTCTGGCGGCATCCTGCGCATGCTCATCCGCCAGGCTGACCTTGGCCGAAGCCATCTGAATTCCCTGCTGCGCGCGAGCGTCCACATCCTTGGTCATGTTGCTGTGCGTCGAAGTCAATTCATCGAGTTCGTTGACCCGGTCGCGAATGGGCTCAACATGACGCCTCACATATTCTTTGCTGGCGAATGGATGAAGCAGCAGGGATCCCAGGCTCGGTTCTTCGCCATCCCAAAAATCCTGGGAAGAAGCGGGTTGCAAAGGTTCCTTCTCCGCCGTTGCCGGCTGCGAACTCGATGCACTTTGCTCGCTCGATCCTGCCGGCTGTGCGGTTGTATTTGAGTTAGGTTGCTGTGCGAATGCACCAAGCGCAACTGCAACAGACAAAAGCGGCGTCATCCATACTCGGTTCTTCATAGTCAATCATTCCTTCCGGGTGATCCCTCAAGCGGCCAGTGCTTGTGGCAGATGGCTCAGAAGCCCGAAACCTCAAGCTTTCGCTTCAGATTTCTTGCCCGTGGATTCGATGCCATAATTCACTTCTTCGGACAGCTTCATTGTAGCCCTGAAAAACCGCACTGGAAGCTAAAAAATCGACTCCAGAAGAAAGTCTCACAAGACTTAACCATCGTCTCTAAGCCACTAGGTTGCAGCCGTCACAGCAACTCTGAGGGCTGCAGGGCGGGCGAATTCGTGCGAGTGACTGTCGCCGTATGCGAGAGCCAATTGTCAATGTGTCGGGTGTCTGTTAGGTGTTGAGTGTTTGTGTGTTCTGCTCTTGTGCGTTTGCTGTGCTCTAAGGCCGTTGCGGTTGGGCTGCTCTGCCGTCGTTTTCTGACTGCAGAGCACTGCACGACGGTCAATAAGCGTAATCGGATTTATCGCCAATCAAGCTTTTCGTTGAAACCTTAGGATATCCGGAGCGTCTTTAAACATGGTCACTTCAGGCTGTTTTGTTTCATCGTTCACATTTAGCCCGTCAAGCGAACGGAAAGTAGAACTGAAGGGTCTTGCGCCTGCAACCAAGTGAAGACATGTTTTCTGAAGGACAACAATCAGTCTGCTAAAGGCGCTGGCGGAGTAAAAGTCGCCAGCAAGATCGATAAAACCTTCGAGCCAGTAGACTTTTCCTCGCGAGAGCCGGTTCACGAAAATGTCACTATACCTTCTTGCCGCCGCCCGCATCGAAGTCCGTGGCGTTTCTTGCACTCTGTCCAGGAGTTAACATGACCGCGACTGAATCTTCTCTGGCCCGCGTGGCTCTGACAATTTCTCGAAAATTGGCCTTCGCTTTTTTCCTGACTCTATGCGCCTCAATCCTCACCCTCTCTGCCTTTGCGCAGAAGGCTACTATCATTACCTTCGATCCACCGGGCTCGGTGCAGACAATGCCTATGAGCATCAATGCCGGCAGGGCCATCACGGGGTCTTACTCGGATGGGACCACGACTCACGGCTTTCTGAGAATGCCTGATGGCACAATTACCAGCTTCGACGGCCCAGGCGCGACCGGAACCCTCCCGGCCAGCATCAACGACGCCGGGGCGATCACCGGATATTACTTTACGAGCACCACGTCTCACGGCTTCCTGCGTGCACCCGACGGCGCCATTACCACCTTCGATCCTCCAACAGCGGATTACACTTACGTCTACAGCATCAATTCGCACGGGGCGGTCACCGGGTTTTACATTGCGGCCGCAGTCTCTCATGGTTTCGTTCGCGATTCTGACGGCACTATCAGCACCTTCGATCCCCCGGCATCTATTGGGACCGTCGCCAACTCCATCGACGAGGCAGGCGCGATCGCGGGCTATTATCTCGATTCCAGCTACTTGATTCACGGCTTCTTGCGCGCTCCGGATGGCACATTCGCCACATTCACTGTGATCGAGGGGCAGAACACGCAACCTATCGGCATGAACTCCTCCGGGGAGATTACAGGAACGACGTACGACACGTCCGGCAACATCGTCGCGGACTTCGTCCGCGCCGTCGACGGCTCGATCACCACCTTCTTGCCAACCCAAGGCTCAAGCATCGCCGTTCCATTCGCCATCAATAATGCCGGAAGGATTGTCGGCTACCTCACCAACCCGCAGGGCATTTCGCGCGGATTCGTGCGTCGGCCCAACGGTTCCATCACCACCTTTGAAGCCCCCGGCGCAACTCTCATTTTCCCGGAGAGCATCAACTCGGCTGGAGCGATCGCCGGCTACTATCAGGCCAAC